>Ga0302314_10008304_pt1 | contig 18513 bp, 13 predicted proteins | sample III_Palsa_N2_3_FD_200533 | JGI IMG/M metagenome (GOLD analysis project Ga0302314, IMG submission 200533) | Peat permafrost microbial communities from Stordalen Mire near Abisko, Sweden - III_Palsa_N2_3 | ecosystem: Environmental > Terrestrial > Soil > Palsa > Peat permafrost | place: Sweden...
CGCTCGTGGCGAGGTAGGCCCAGCGGAAGTTCTCCGGAAGCGACACCCCCATCATCCGGCCCAGCCCGATCGCGATGTCGCTGTACCCGCTGAAGTCGAAGAGGATTCGGATGCCGATTGCGAACAGGAACTCCCACCGGCTGGGGAGGGTCAGGTGGGCGTATTTCGGCTGCCAGAAGCGCAATCCCTCGGTCACATTGTCGGCTATCGCCACCTTCTTGAAGAGCCCGAGCGCGACGCGCATGACGCCCAGCTTGACGTCATCGACCGTAACGGCGACGAGGCCCGAGCGAAGCGACGCGAGGAAGGGCTGATAGCGCTTGATCGGCCCCGCAACAAGCGACGGGAAAAAGAAGGTGAATGCGCAGAAGTGGGCCGGATTGCGGATCGACGGGGAGCCCTTGTTCACGTCGTACAGGTAATGGACGAACTCGAACACAAAGAAGCTCACCGCAAGCGGCGGCGTGATCGGCAGGAATGCGGACGCAAGGCGGTCCGTATGCTGGCCCCATGCCGGGTTCGCCAGCGCGACGATATTCAGCGCGACAAAGTGGGTGTACTTGTAGAAGACGAGGGCGAGAACCGGGAGGACCATCGCCGCGTAGAGGACCGGCCTCCATCGCAGCAGGCCGGCGGCGTACGTCGTGGTCGCAAGGACGATGATCGGAAGCATCCCGGCGGCGCCCGCAAAGTGCGCGTGGAAGGTGAAGCAAGCGGCCAGCAGCAGCCCCAGCCGGAGCCAGCCTATCCGCGCCGCCCAGAACAGCGGGAAAAAGGCGCAGGCGAACACGCTGAACCAGTAGGTGGTGAAGATCATCGTTCGCCGCAGCTCTCACTTCCGCGCGCCGTTGGCCGCAGATTGAATATTCCGCGGGTTGCGCTATTCAATTTTAAAACACTTCCGGGCGCCCCTGGCGCGGGATGCATCAGCGTGGAATTGTATGTTATTGGAAGTCCGCGTTTGCCATAAGATGCGGGCATGAAGGCTCACCGCTTCCGACTGCTTCATGCCTGCGCGCTCCTGTTCGCACCGATGGCGGGCACCGCCCAGACCGCCGCGGAGCTTCCGGCGCCCCAGGCGACGGCGCTCTTCGGCGAGAAGATCCTGTATTACGACGTGGGGGCGGGGCCCACGGTGGTGCTGCTCCACGGCCTAGGGAGCAGCGCCAAGGGTGACTGGGGCCATTGCATCATGCCGCTCGCGGCGCACCACCGCGTGCTGGCGCTCGACCAGCTCGGCTTCGGGGGCTCGGACAAGCCGTTCATCAACTATGGCATCCAGACCTGGGTGGATTTCCTGGGCGAATTCCTGAGGGAAAGGAAACCCGGCGCGTTCGCGCTCGTCGGCGAATCCCTCGGCGGGTGGGTCGCCGCCCAATATTCAATCCAGGCGCTGGGTTCCGGGCCTGCGCCCGGTCCCTCCTTCGCGCTCCCCAAGCCGGCTCGGCTCGTCCTGGCGGATGCGGCCGGCCATCGCGCGCTCGCCAAAATGATGAACGACGGCCCGGGAACGGTGAGTTCCATCGCCGGCACCAAGTCGCTCCTCGCCCTCATATTTCACGGGGAGGCATGGCGGACGGACGACGCGGTGAGGGCCTCCTTTGTGTGGAGCATGGGCAAGGGCGACACCTGGACCATCCGCTCGTTCAGCACGAATCCCGCGATCCAGGCGGAGGCCGTGGACGACAAACTGGGCGGAATCACCATCCCCACGCTGGTCGTCTGGGGCGCATACGACGGCGCGGTTCCGCTGGAAGACGGCAAGGATTTCGCGGCCCGGATCGCCGGCGCCCGGCTGATCGTGATTCCCGACTGCGGGCACGCCCCCTGCATCGAGAATCCCCCCGCATTCCTCGCGGCGGTTCAGCCTTTCCTTGACGCCGGGCCGTAGGGCCCAACCTTCCTCCCGGCCGCGGTTCGGAGAAACATGCGAATTGCCCCTGCAGGCCTGGCCCTCGTCCTGTGCCTTCCGCTCCTTGCGGCGGACCCCCCGAGCACCTTCGTGGATGGAAACGGCGTGATGCGCTGGACCGCGTCGCAGAAGGAGGTCGCCCAGTTTGGCGTAAACTACACGGCGCCGTTCGCCTATTCGTTCCGCGCCCACAGGCGCCTTGGCATCCCGATCGAGAAGGCGATCGACGCCGACGTCTACCACTTCGCGCGCCTCGGGCTTGATGCGTACCGCGTCCACGTGTGGGACCGGGAAATCAGCGACCCCGCGGGCAACCTCGTCGTCAACGAGCACGTCGAGGCATTCGACTATCTCCTCGCGAAGCTGAAGGAACGGGGGATCAAGATCATCCTGACGACGATGCAGTTTGGCGACAACGGCTACCCGGAGGGCGGCACGCCGGCGAACGGGTTCTCAAGGAAGTACGGGAAGCAGGGCTGCCTCGAGAACAGGGAGTCGTGGCCGCTCCAGGAGCGCTACCTGACGCAGTTCATGGACCACGTGAACCCGCACACGGGCCTGGCGTACAAGGACGACCCGGACATTCTCGCGTTCGAGATCTGCAATGAGCCCGGCCACTGGGACTACGCGCTCACCGTCGATTACATCAACAGCATGGCGAAGGCCATCCGGGACACGGGCTGCGGAAAGCCGATCCTCTACAACATGAGCCATGGCCTCCCGGTTTTCCAGGCGTACCTGGACGCGAATGTCCAGGGCGGGACATTCCAGTGGTACCCCTCGAACCTGGTCGCCAACCATGAGCAGTGGGGAAACTTCCTGCCCTACGTGGACGACTACCCGATTCCCTTCGCCGACAACCCGAAGTTCAGGGACAAGGCGAAGGTCTTCTACGAGTTCGATTCCGCCGACATCGGCCGGTCCTACATCTATCCGGCGATGGCCAGGTCCATGCGGAAGGCGGGCGCCCAATTCGCGACCCAGTTCGCCTACGACCCGATGTACCTGGCGGCGGAAAACACGGAATATCAGACGCACTACCTGAACCTGGCCTACGCCCCGCAGAAGGCATTGAGCATGAAGGTGGCGGGCGAGGCCTTTCGCCGGGTGCCGCTGTACAAGGACTACGGCGGCTACCCCGGGAACGCGACCTTCGAGGGAGTCCGGGTCAGCTACGGGGATGACCTTGCCGAGCTGGCGACCGACGAGAAATTCTTCTATACCAACCGGACCTCGACAAATCCGCCCGCTCCCGGGCGGCTGGCCCAGGTCGCCGGCTATGGAAGCTCGCCGATCGTCGACTATCCGGGACAGGGGGCTTATTTCCTCGATCGCCTCGAACCCGGCGTCTGGCGCCTCGAGGTGATGCCGGATGCCATCTGGGTCCGCGACCCGTTCGAGAAGCCGAACCCGGACAAGCAGGTTTCTGTCATCGCCTGGAACGAATGGCCCATGCGGATCAACCTCCCGGACCTGGGCGCGGGATTCAAGGCCGTCGGCCTGAACGATGGCAACGGATTCAACGGCAACGCGGAAGGCTCGACCCTGAGCGTCCGGCCGGGCGCCTACCTGCTGACCCGCGCCGGCGTGACGACCCGGTGGCGCCCGCAGGACAGGTGGGAAAACATCACCCTCAAGGAATTCGTGGCGCCGGCCGCGTCGGTCGACAGGACGTATGTAATCCACAAGCCGGTCGTCGAGGCGCCGGCCGGCGAGCCGCTCCGGGTGACCGCCGCCATCGTTTCGCCCGACCCGGTCGAGAAGGTCGAGCTGGTCGCCTACCTGCCCCAGCGCCCCTCGGTGACCGACCAGCGCGTTCCGCCCGGCAAGCGTGTCCAGCCGGGCGGCGGCCCGCCCGACGGCCGGAACCTGCAGACGTTCGAGATGAGCAGGACCGCGGGCTTCGGTTATTCCGCCGAGATTCCCGGGATGCTTCTCCGCCCGGGCACCCTTCGCTACCACATAGCGGTGAAGGGCCCGCGGGGATACGAGTCATTCCCCTCGGCGATGGAGGGCCGGCCCACCGATTGGGACTTCTACGGGGATCCCTGGACCGCGCGGGTCGTTCCCGCCGGGGCGCCGATCCTGCTGTTCGACGCCGTCGCGGACGCCCCAAGGATCACCGCCGACCACCGTGGCGTGCGCTATGACATCGTGCCGGCCGACAGGCCGGGCGCGAGCGCGATGGCCGTCCTGGTTGCGGACCTCGAGCTGGGGGAGCATGATCATTCCCTCCGTTTTTACTTCAAGGACAGGATCAACGGGAGGGGCCCGGACCTGGCGCTGGCGGCCAAGATCGTCCTTTTCGGCAAGTCGGCGACCGACAAGCCCTGCGCGCTGCAGCTGGCCCTGGTCACCGCCGACGGAGTCGCCTACGGCGGAACGGTCACCGTGCCGCCCCGGTACGGCGCCCTCGAGTTGCCGATCAGCGGGCTGCGCAAGGTCCGCTCGCCGAACATCCCCCACGGATACCCCGTCTTCATCCCTTTCTGGTCCTCGGTGGGAGGGGACATTCCCCTGGAAATGAACCGGGCGGAGAGCGTCCTCGTTTCGATCGGCCCGGGCATACCCCCCGCCGAGTACGGCGACGTCCACGGCGTCGACATCGAGCGGATATGGCTGGAGTAGGGGTTTCCGGGCCGCCGTGAGACGAAAACGCCGTCCCGGGTGCGGGGCGCAGGCCGGGTGTCTTCCGAGCGAGAAGCTGGATTGCACACCGCGCCCCAAGCCCCATGCTGCCGGGTTCCCCCTAGCTTTATGAACTGTTACGGATTTGTGCTTTCTGCGGAAACTTCGCCCCATTATGGGGGTCGCATGCGCAATGCATTCCATATGAGGGGGATTCACCGGCTCATGGGCTTCCTGCTGGCGATGGCCGCCTGCGCATTGCCGGGCCGGTCCGCGCAAGTGCCGGACCGTGCCGCCTTTGCCGGGAGCATCCGGGAGATTCCATCGTCGTCGGCCGGGGGCACGCATGCGGCGACGATTTCCCGGATGGTCCTGAACGCCGACGAGCACTCCGCGACCCTCACCTTCGAGGTGGCCCTGCGGATGCGCGCTTTCGACGGGCTGCAGGCCAGGGTGGCCCGCGGCGAGCAGATCGGGGCGGCCGAGATGGCGGCGAAGTATTTTCCCCTGGCCGCCGACCATGACCGGGTCGTCCAATGGCTGAAGTCCCAGGGTCTGGAGGTCACGCGTACCGACGACAACAGGCTCGCGATTTTTGGGCGCGGCACGGTGGACGCCGTCGCCCAGGCGTTCCAGCTGACCTTTGCCCGCGTGGCCGCGGCCAACGGCACCGAATACACGTCCGCCATCACGGCGCCCAGCCTGCCCGTGGAGATTGCGCCGGCGGTGCTCGGGATCCACGGCCTCCAGCCCCACATCCAGCGGCATCCGCTTTCGGCGATGGGGTTGCACCGCCCGAATTTGCAGGCCAATGCCACGGCGGCCTACCTGCCCGCGCAGATCGCCGCGGCCTACGATGCGACCGGGCTGACCGAGAACGGCTCGGGGCAGACGATCGCCATCTACGCCCTGGGTTATCCGGCGAACAGCGACCTCACGACGTTCTGGACCATGGCGGGCGTGACCGATTCCGTGACCGGCAATATCCAGCAGGTCCCGGTAGCCGGGGGCCCCAACGCCTCGCCCGCCAGCGACGTGATCGACGAGGTCTCGCTGGACGTGGAATGGTCCAGCGCCCTCGCGCCGGGCGCCATGATCAGGATCTACGCGGCCAACGAGGGCGATCCCGGGGAAAACGACGAGATCCTCCAGCAGGTGTACGCCGACCTCCCCAGCAATCCCGGGATGCACCAGCTCTGCATCTGCATAGGCGGCAATGAACTCGAGGTGGAGCACGACTACCTGATCATCGAGGCGCAATACATGGCCAATCTCGCCGCGGGCGGGGTGTCGGTGCTCTCCGCCTCGGGCGATGACGGCTCCAATCCCGACGGCGTGCTCCAGGTCACCTATCCCACCTCCGACCCGGACGTCACCGGGGTGGGCGGCACGAGCCTGTCGATCACGGGGACAGGGTCCGTGGCGTCCGAGTCGGCCTGGTCCGGCACCGGCGGCGGAATAAGCGCGGTGTTCAGCCGGCCGTCCTGGCAGGCCGGGACGGGGGTTCCCGCGGGGAGCATGCGCTGCGTTCCCGACGTGGCCGCGGCCGCCGACCCGAATTTCGGGGCGGAGATCGTGGTCGGGGGCAAGACCCTAGTGGCGGGGGGAACGAGCTGGGCCACGCCGGTGTGGTCGGCTTTCTGCGCACTGATAAACCAGCAGCGCGGCAGCACCGGTCCGCTCGGCCTGCTGAACCCGAGGATCTATCCCCTCATCGGCACGTCGTCCTTCCGCGACATCACGACGGGAAACAACGGGTCCTACCAGGCGACGGCGGGCTACGACCTCTGCACGGGGATCGGCGTTCCCAACGTCGCCGCGCTGCTGGCGGATTCGCTGAGCGCGAACCTTCCCGTCAACATCCCGGGCCAGCTGGGTGACCGGGTCACCACCGTCGGGCAGCCGGCGACGTTCTTTGTCGTCGGCGAGGGAACCGCGCCCCTCACCTACCAGTGGCAGCGGCTCCCGAACGGCTCCTCGACGTGGGGCGATCTCGCCGACGGCGGGTCCTACAGCGGCTCGGCCACCTCCACGCTGGTCGTGAGCGGGACGACGTCGGCGATGACCGGCGACCAGTTCCGGTGCATCGTCTCCAACGGGACGGGCAGTGTGACGAGCCCGCCCGCAAGCCTGACCGTGAACACGACCGGCGTGACGACCATGGCGGGCTGGCCGGGATCCTCCGGTGTCGTCAACGGCACGGGGTGGGGCGCCCGTTTCGACCTGCCCGGCGGCGTGCGCGTGGACGTGAGCGGGAACCTGTACGTCTCGGATTCCTACAGCAACACGATCCGGATGGTCACCCCCGCGGGCGTCGTCACCACCGTCGCCGGCATCGCGGGGATGAGCGGCAGCACGAACGGTCCCGTGGCCGTGGCGCTTTTCAACGGCCCCGGCGGCGTCGCGGTCGACACGTCGGGCAACCTCTACGTCGCCGACGACATGAACCGGACGATCCGCAAGATCTCGGGGGGGGTGGTATCGACGCTTGCCGGCACGACCGGGCAGCAGGGCGACACCGGGGACCTCTTCACCGACCCGCAAAACCTCGCCGTCGACACGGCCGGGAATGTCTACGTCGCGGACGGCGAGGGGGACGTCATTCGCAAGGTGACGCCCGCCGGCTCCGTCAGCACGCTGGCGGGAACCGCGGGCGCCTCCGGCTCGCTCGACGGCACGGGGCTGGCCGCGCAGTTTGACGACCCGACCGGGATCGCGGTGGACGCCTCGGGGAATGTCTACGTGGCGGACTTTGGGAACGACACGGTTCGGAAGATCACGCCCGCCGGGGTCGTCAGCACGATAGCCGGCGTCGCCCAGACGCCCGGCAGCCAGGACGGCCCCCTTGGCACGGGGCTGCTGAACGGCCCGGCGGGAGTCGGCGTCGACGGCTCGGGGAACGTCTATGTCGCGGATGCCGGCAACGACACGGTCAGGGTCGTGACCGCGACCGGCTACCTGTCGACCGTCGCCGGCTCGGCCGGGATTGCCGAGAACATCGACGGGCTCCAGGCGGTCGCCCGGTTCGACACGCCGGGCGACGTGGCGGTGGACGGCGCGGGCGTCGTCTACGTCGCCGACACGCTCAACAGCACGATCCGGCGGGTCATACCCGGCGTGATCTCGCCCCCCTCGATAGCGACCCAGCCGCCAAGCCGGACCGTGAATCTTGGCTCGACCACCACGTTCACGGTAGGGGTCTCGGGAACGGCCCCGTTCACCTACCAGTGGTATTACAACGGCACGGCGATCGCCGGGGCCACGGGGGCGTCGTACACCCTCACGGATGTCCAGCCGTCGGAGGCCGGCTCCTACTTCGTGTCCGTCCTGAACGCGGAGGGCACGGCCACGAGCTCGACGGCGACGCTCACGGTCTCGTTCCCCGCGGGATATCCCGACATCACCGGCCAGCCCCAGAGCACGACGGTGACCTTCGACGGAACGGCGCAGCTCGCGGTCACCGTCGCGGGCACCGGCCCGTTCACCTACCAGTGGATGCTCCAGGGCGTGGCCATCCCGGGGGCGACGGCATCCACCTACACGGCGACAACCACCGGCAGCTACACGGTCTCGGTGACCAACTCCGTCGCGTCCTCGACCAGCAGCACCGCCATCGTGAGCGCCGTGAGCCGCCTGGTGAACATCTCGAGCCGCGCGCTCGTGGGGACGGGAGGGGACATAGCCATCGCGGGCTTCGTGGTCGAGGGGCCCTCCGGGGTGAACAAGCAGGTCCTGATCCGCGGCGTCGGCCCCGCGCTCGCGCAGTTCGGCGTCACCGGCCTGCTGGCCCAGCCCTCGATCTCGCTCTACAATTCAGCCCAGGAGGTCATCGCCTCGAACACGGGCTGGGGAACCAACCCGAACGCGGCGGAGCTCGCCACGGTGATGTCCCAGGTGGGGGCCTTCGCCCTGGCGCCCGGAAGCGCCGACAGCGCCCTGCTCGCGACCGTGACGGCGGGGGCCTACTCGGTCGAGCTCTCCGGCGTCGGCTCCACGACGGGCGTGGGCCTGATCGAGGTCTACGAGGTGGACGCGTCGGATCCGACGCTCCTGGCCAACATCTCGACGCGCGCCCAGGTGGGAACGGGCGGCAACATCCTCATCGCCGGCTTCGTCGTCGAGGGATCCCAGCCCGCCGCGGTGCTGATCCGGGCGGTGGGCCCGACCCTCCAGAGTTTCGGCGTCACCGGGTTCCTGGCGCAGCCCGTCCTGACCGTGTTCAACGCGGCCGGCACGGCGATCGCCACCAACACCGGATGGGAAAACGCGCCGAACCCACCGCAGATCTCATCGGTCGCCGCGTCGGTCGGGGCCTTTCCCCTGACCGCGGGAAGCCCGGACAGCGCGCTCCTGCTCACCCTTCAGCCCGGGTCCTACTCCGCCCAGGTGACGGGGGCCAATGGCACGACCGGCGTCGCGCTGGTCGAGGTCTACCAGGCGCAGCCGTTCGTGGCGCCGCAGTAGGGGACGTTGCGCCGTGAGCGAAATCGCGCTCGAGGACATCCGCGCGGCGGACGCGCGCATCCGCGGCCGTGTCCACCGCACGCCGGTGCTCACGAGCACCCGCCTCGACGCGCTGTCGGGGGCGCGCCTTTTCTTCAAGTGCGAGAATTTCCAGAAGACCGGGTCCTTCAAGGCGCGGGGCGCGATGAACGCGGTCCTTTCGCTCGCCGACGCCGAGGCCGCCCGCGGGGTCGCGACCCATTCGTCCGGCAACCACGGGGCCGCGCTCGCATGGGCCGCGGGGATGAGGGGGATCCCTGCGTTTGTCGTGATGCCGCGCACGGTCAGCCGCGTTAAGCTTGCGTCGGTCGAGCGCCTCGGGGGCACCGTCGTGCTCTGCGAACCGACGCACAAGGCGCGGGAGGCGGCCGCGGAAAGGGTCGTGCGGGAAACCGGCGCCGCGCTGATCCACCCCTTCAACGACCTGCGGGTCATCGCGGGCCAGGGCACGGCTGCGCTGGAGCTTTTCGGGGAGGTGCCGGACCTCGATGTCGTCGTGTGCCCCGTCGGGGGCGGGGGCCTCCTCTCGGGCACCTCGGTCGTGGCCAGGGCGCTCCGGCCCGGGATCGGGGTCTATGCGGGAGAGCCGGAGGGCGCCGCCGATGCCAGCCTGTCGTTCTCGTCCGGGGTGCGCCAGGCCGTGGACCACCCGTCGAGCATCGCGGACGGCCTTCTCGCGCTTGTCGGGGACCTGACCTTTCCCGTCATCCGGCGCAACGTCGACGGGATCGCCACCGTCTCGGACGCGGCGATCGCCTTCGCGATGCGCCAGATCTGGGAGATCATGAAGATCGCGGTCGAGCCGTCGGGCGCCGTCGGGTACGCGGCCATCGCCGAAAGGAAGGTGCCGGTCGCGGGCCTGCGCGTGGGCGTCATCCTTTCGGGCGGCAACGTTGAATTCAACGGCGCCTCCGGCCCGGGATAACGCCCCGGGACGGGTCACCTCGGCCGCGGATCGACGATTCGCCCGAGGAAAAGGAGGCTGCCGGTCGACGTGTCGCGGATGAGAAACAGGAAGGGGTGGTCCACCCTGAATCTCCGCGACATCTGGACGGCGGCCGATTTTATCCCGATGCCCGTGGCCGCGGCCGCCTCGGTCCCCTCCTCGTTCACGTCGACGAACGCCTTGTGGATCACGGTCGACACATAGAGGTCCCGCCCCCCGTCGATCGGCGAGAAATCCGCCCCGCCCGGCACAAAGGCGGTCACCACGCCGAGCTGCGCCAGAGATTTCGTCAATTCCGCCGAGAAGGCCAGCTTGAAACGGGGGAGGGTGACGTCCAGCTCCTGCGATCCGGCCTGATCCAGCGCCGCGAGCCATCGGGAAAGGGCCGCCTCGCCCAGCTGCTGCTCGAGGGCGGGCAGCCCGTCGCGCGTCCTCGGGAGCAGGATCACCATCGACAGCCCCCCTCCCGAATAGGGCAGCTCCAGCAGGTCGCAGGCGTCCGCGCCCGTGGTCCGGAATCTCGCCGTCCGGGCCATGGTGGGAGCCATGACGCTTTGGCCGACCGCGGTGAAGAACGGCCGCGGCGCGGTATGGCGCGGATTGAAGGGCTGCGCCCACCGGGCCTTGAAGTAGATGGCATTGGCGAGCACAAGCCGGGTGCTGTGCGTCAGGGCGCCGTCCGGAAACAGGTCCGGGATCTTTCCGGCGGTCTTCCCGCCCACCCAGTCGTTGATCTCGCGCTGGGGGATGGACACGTCCCCGGTGAAGTCCGCTTCCCGCACCGCCGAGCGGTAATCCCGGCGCGCCGTCTCAAGGAACGGCGCGTTGGGCTCGTGTCCGCGCTGATACCAGATGCCATTGGCGACCGAGACGACCGCGCCGTCCGGGGCCGCCCCGTCGATCAGGAGGTCCTGCGCCCCGAAGGCCGCCGCCATGCGGTCGGGAGGCAGCGTCCAGTGCAGGGCATCCAGCATCTCCTTCCTTGTGCTGCCGTCGGCACCGGCGGACAGGAGGGCCAGCGCCTCCGAGATGCTGTAGGGCGAGAAGAAGAGGTTGCCGCCCTGCGCGTCAAAGGTGCGATAGAGGTCGACGCCGAGCGCCGCGCCGGCATGGGCCGCCCCAGCGGCGGGCGTCTCCGCCGCGGCCGCGCCGCGCGGCCCGGTCAGGGCGGCGAGAAGCGCGAAGGCGATCGCGCCCGCCGCCATCGGTGCCGGACGAGGATCGGGATCCATGCCGGAAGCATAACGATATCCGCCTTTTCTGCGAAATGTTTCCGGGCGCCCCTGCGGGTCTCGACGGCACCGCATGACCCCGGTAGGTGTCTACCTGCCGGGAACCGACCATGGAATTCGACGTCGTCATAGCGGGGGGGGGATTTGCGGGGGCCTATTGCGCACGCGTCCTTGGCAAGGCCTATGGCAGGGCCGAGGGCGAGCGGCGCGTCGCCCTGGTCGCCGAGCGCAACGTGTTCGTGTTCCAGCCGATGCTCGCCGAGGTCGTTGGCTCGTCGCTCAACCCGGTCGATGTCGTCAACCCGCTCCGCCAGTTCTGCCGCGGCGTGAACGTGCTCCAGGGAACGATCCAGAAGATCGACTGGGCGACGAAGACCCTGCTCCTCGACGGCGGACGTTACACCCGGGACCACAGCATCGCCTTCGGGCACCTGGTGCTCGCGCTCGGAAACGTGACGGACATGGCGTCCGTGCCCGGGATGACGGAATACGGCTGGCCGATGAAGAACGTCTCGGACGCCCTCCGGCTGCGCGCGGCCCTCATCAACCGCCTCGAGGAGGCCAATCTCGTCGAGGACCACGAGACCCGCATGCGGCTCCTCACCTTCGTCGTCGTCGGGGGCGGCTACACGGGCGTGGAGACGGCCGGGCAGCTGCTCGACTTCATACGCCAGGCCCGGCGGTTCTACGCCAACCTGAGGGAATCAAGGCTTCGCGTCGTGCTCGTGCACGGGGGCGGCGAGCTTCTCGGTGAAATCGGCCCGGAACTCGGCGCCTACGCCCGCGGCATCCTCGAGGAGCGCGGCGTGGAGGTCAGGCTGAGCGCGCGCGTCTCCGCCGTGACCGCAAGGCGCGTGATCCTGGGCGACGGCTCGGGGATCGACGCGAACACGGTCGTGTCGACGATCGGAAACGCGCCGAATCCCGTCGTCATGGACCTGTGCAGGCAGATCGGGGTCGATGCGCCGAAAGGGCGCGTGCCGACCGACGCCGCCATGCGGGTTCCGGGGGCCGAGGCGCTCTGGGCCGCGGGGGACGGCGCCGCGGTCCCCTGGAACGACCGCGGGCGCGCCAAGGTCTCGCCCCAGACCGCGCAGTTTGCCTCGCGGCAGGGAAAGCTTCTGGGCGAGAACATCTTCCGGTCGCTGCGGGGCCAGGAGCCCCGGCCCTTCCGCTACCGCTACATGGGGCAGCTCGCCTCCATCGGCGAAAGGAAGGCCGTCGCGGAGATCTTCGGGATGCATTTCAAGGGCTTCGCCGCATGGTGGATGTGGCGGACGATCTACCTCGCCAAGCTTCCCGGGACGATGCGCAGGCTGCGCGTCATGATCGACTGGACCTTCGACCTGGTGTTCCCCCGCGACATCAGCCAGATCCTGCCCCCGCCGGAGGAGTCCGTCCGCGCGATCCACCTCGAGAAGGGCGAGACGCTCTTCACGCGCGGCACGCCCAGCCGCGGCTTCTTCTACGTGCGCCAGGGCGGCCTCCTGCTCTCGGGCCCCGGCCTGCCCGACCGCCCCATCCAGGCGGGCAGCGTCATCGACCAGGCCGAGCTTGATTCCTCCCATCTGTGGGAGACGAGCGCCGTGGCCTCGGAGGCGAGCGACCTCATCGTCTTCCGGGGCCGCGCGCTCGAGGTCCTGAGGCGGGACCTGCGCCTGGTGAAGCGGGCGTGACCGGCGGCCCGGCCGCGCGTCACGGCTGCGCCGCCTCCCGGACAAGGTCCGCGATGGGCGCCGGAAGCCCGAGCCCCAGCGCGATTTCCTGGGCGCGCGGGCTCATCTTGCGCCAGGTCTTGCGGAGGATGTCCACGAACTTCTCGCGCGGATATTCCGCGTGCTGCGCGGCAAACGCCTCGATCTCGCTCTCGAGGAAGACGAGCACCGCCGCGTCCTCGAGGGCCTGCGTCCCGGCGTTGGTCCTGAGGCCCTTCTTCGAAACCCATGTCGCGGCCTCCGCGGCCTCGCCCTCCCGCACGCCCGCGGCCAGCAGGAGCTGCCTGGCCCGGGCAGCCTGCTTCACATAGAGGGACTGGCGCCAGGCCAGGTAGCCCGGCCTGTCCATCGGGAAGGAGCCGCGCGGGACGGACCAGCGCTCGAGGTGCTGGCAGCGCGCCGCGAGCCTCAGGACCGGGCCGGCCTCGGGCACGATCCGCGCCACCCATTTCTCCATCCGCTCGGCATAGGCGAGCTCGGCGGGGCGCCCGTCCGCGGCCTTGCCCGGGTCCGCCGAATGCGCCGCGTCTATGAGCTCCCGTGCGCGCGCATACGAATCCATGCTACGGGTCCTTCGCCGCGAGGATCCTCCGGGCGGATTCCTCATTCGCCTCGGCGACCTGCACGCGGTGCCCCCCGAGGGTGCCCATGAACTGCACCGAGAGCTCGTCGGGCAGGTACGACGCCACCCCGTTGTCGGCCAGCAGCGACTGGAGGACCTCGGCCTCCTCGGGGCTGGCGCATTCGGCGACGGTGATCATCGGGGAGGGTTGGCTCGCACGCTGCTCAATAAACCCTTTCCTCCAGGAGCGCAAAGAGCTCGGCCTCGCCGATCCGCTTCTGCTGCATCGAGTCGCGCTCGCGAAGCGTGAACGTGCCATCCTTCTCGATCGTCTCAAAGTCGATCGTCACGCACCACGGGGTGCCGATCTCGTCCTGCCGGCGGTAGCGGCGGCCGATCGCGCCCGACTCGTCGTAGAACACCGCGTACCTGCGCTTCAGCTTCCTGTGGAGCTCCTGCGCGCGCGCGACGAGCTCGGGCTTGTTCTTGAGGAGCGGGAACACCGCGACCTTGACCGGCGCGATCCGCGGGCTCAGGCGGAGCACGGTGCGCTTCTCCACCGCGCCCTTCTCGTCCGTCACATCCTCCTCGGCGTAGCCCGCGCAGAGGACCGCGAGGAATATCCGGTCGACCCCCACGGCGGGCTCGATGACGTGGGGGACGATCCTGCGCTTCGTCGCCTCGTCGAACATGGCCTGCGAGGCGCCGCTGTGCTTCTCGTGCTGCTTCAGGTCGTAGTCCCCGCGCGCCGCGATCCCCCACAGCTCCTGGACGCCGAAAGGATACCGGAACATGATGTCGGTCGTGCCCCTCGAGTAGAACGCGAGCTTCTCCCTCGGGTGGCTGTACTCCGAGAGGTGGGACTCGGGCAGCCCGATCGAGACCAGCCAGCCCCTGCACCAGTCGATCCACTCGCGGTGGCACTTCGCCCAGTCCGCGTCCTCGTGGATGAAGTACTCCATCTCCATCTGCTCGAACTCGCGGGAGCGGAAGATGAAGTTGCGCGGCGTGATCTCGTTTCGGAACGAGCGTCCGATCTGCGCGATGCCGAAGGGAAGCTTGACGCGGCCCGTGTCCACGACCGCCTTGAAATCGACGAACATGCCCTGCGCCGTCTCCGGGCGAAGGTAGGCGACGGACGAGGCGTCGCTCATCGCCCCGACATTCGTCTGGAACATCATGTTGAACGAGCGGGGCGGCGTCAGGCTGCCCGGCTCGCCCGTCGCGGGGGAGGGGATGAGCGCGATCTCCTCCGGCTTCGCCTCGGTCATGTCGCGGGGCGCGACGGGCTCCAGCCTCCCCTGGATGGCCTTCTTGCGCTTGAGGGACTCGGCGGCCTCCTGGAGCGCCTCGGCGGTGCGCTCGCTCTCGAGGGCGCTCACGTAGCCCACGGTCTTCCCGTCGACGACGACCTCCGCGAAGAACAGCTGGTCGGCGCGGTAGCGCTGCTTCGACGCCTTGCAGTCCACGAGCGGATCGGCGAATCCGGCGACGTGGCCCGAGGCCTCCCAGACCTTCGGATGCATGATGATCGAGGTCTCGATGCCGACGATGTCGTCCCGGCGCCGGACCATGTCGTTCCACCAGCAGTCGCGGATGTTCTTCTTCAGCTCGACGCCCAGCGGGCCGAAATCGAAGAAGCCGTTGATCCCGCCGTAGATCTCGGAGGACTGGAAGATGAACCCGCGGCGCTTGCATAGCGCGACGAGCGTCTCCATCGAGACGGGGGTGGGGGCGGTGTCGGGCATGGCCGCCCAGAAATAACCGGCCCTGCGGGGGGCGGTCAATTCAAGCCTTCCGCGGGGAACGATGCCGATTCGCAGGCGAAGGCCAACCCGGTCTCCCAAACGGCTCCTTCGGACGAGCTGGCTCCGGACATGGGACCCGGATGCAACGAGCGACTGGGGCGTCGCCACCATCAGAGATTCATTTTCGCCAATAGGATGGCAAGAAACGTGGCGAGCCTGCCGTGTGCCGGGATTCCGACCGAGAGGATGAAGACGGATGCCAGCAGGCCGCCCTTTCGAAGGCCCGAATCCAGCTTCGATTGACCGCAGCACTTTCCCCGAAAAATCTGGTAGATCCGAATTCTCCGTCGAGATTGGAAGCTTAACGTTGAGGCGACCTGCGCCTAGGGGTGGCGCGACTCCTGCCCCGCAGGAGGCGTGTCAGACCTGGGCGTCGGGTCCGGCGATCGGCTAGGCATAATCAAATTCTCTTCCACGCTATCACCGCTTCTTCGTCCGAAATCCCGAAAAGCCACCTGCCGCAAGAAACCCAACCCGATCGTTGGCTTCCCTGTCGGTCGCGTAAATTCACAAAGTAGACTATCAGCTTTCCCCGCTTGCCAAACATCGCCCAGAAAAACGGACCGCAAAACGGACGCCATCCATAAGAGATAATCTCGAAATCATTTTTTACGGCCCATCCTCGCAGAATCTCCAAAACCCGTCTCTCTTGCCACATGTGGATACCAACGACGACAGAGGTGATGGTAACAACGAACCCTACGACTTCGTAAAATGTGACCATGATTTCAAGATGCCTAACGTCCTAATAATCTGCGGCGGCGGATGGCGCGCCTCCTGCACCAGCAGGAGGCGTGACAGACGGAGACGTTGGATCCGGTAATTGTTAGCTCGATCAATCAATGGAAATTGGCTCTGCCTTTTTCAACGCGTCCTTTACTGCAAAGATACTAGCCATCTTAAATGCTAGATCGCCAGAATCACGTTCATTCCAAGAGCCACCAGAAATACGGACGACTACGTCAACGACCGGCCTGCCATCAATTCCATATTCCAAGGAATTACGAATGCCGTCTGTAATAGCCTCGATAAACCGATCCGGGATCGTGCCGTCGCTCACTTCGGTTAAGATTGTTGCCCCTTTGCCCCTACCGTTCGGTTCTATGCGAACGATCACATGCCCGTATTGAGAACGCGGCTTCGATCCTCGGATAAACTTCCCTTCGCCGTCGGCACTCTTAGTAACGGTAAACCGGCGTTTATCGCCATCGTCATCCAAGCCGATTGCCGTCAGTTTTGGCGGAATCGGCGGAAGCCGGTCTCCCTTCGGCATCGGGTCTGGGGCGCTACTTTCCATCGGGCTCGAAAGAGCTAACGTCCTAATGATCCGCGGCGACGGATGGCGCGCCTCCTGCACCCGCAGGAGGCGTGACATACGGAGACGTCGGATCCGGTAGTTGTTGGTTAGCCTCGTTCACGATTGGAGTCTCTTCTTGAAATGCACGATCGTGATAATTTCGATTTGTCCGGCCGAGATCTGATAAATGATGCGATACGGGTCCTGGTGAACTTCCCGAAGGGGCTGCTCGGGATATTCATGGACCGAATGCCCCTGTGTCGGATGTACGGCCATCTTCTCGACACGCTCAACGATACTTGCGACCATCCGGGCAGCGTAATATTCCGAATCTCGCGCAATGAATCGCTTGATGGCGCGGAGTTCCTTGCGTGCCTCGGCCGACCAGATGATTTTCACACCACGCCAAGCTCTCTGCGAATTGCTTCGTGGGAGTGGGCCCGACCAGCGCGCAAATCGGCCAAGCCGGCTTCAATCTTCTGCCGGACGTAAATGCGGTACATGAGGTCGTCCCAGGACGAACTCTTCGGCAAGTCGCGGATCAAACGGATGGCGCGTGACTTAACGTTACTCTTCTCCCTAATGATCGTTGGCATGAACCGAGATTCGTCCCGAATTGAATGGATGGCAAGGGACTCTTTCCGTGGCTAACGTTGCAATGACCCGCGCTAACGATGGCGCGGCTCCTGCCCCGCAGGAGACGTGCCTGAGGCAAGCGTCGGGTCCGGTGAGTGGTTATGCTGCTTTCTATTCATAATGTGTCCACATCCTGATAATTTTGACGGCGCGTTTATCCTTGAGGACTTGGTAGACTAGCCGGTGCTGGATGTTAATGCGACGCGAATACGCTCCGTCCAAGTCGCCGACGAGCTTCTCAAAAGGCGGCGGATTCTGGAACGGATCGATTCGCAAGATCTCGAGTAACCTCTCGACGTGTGAACGGAGATTGGTCGAAGCGACCTTCTTGGCGTCCTTCTGTGCCTGCTTCGTAAAGAAGAGGTCCCAACTCACCAGTCTAGCGTTCTCGAGGACTTGCTTAACGGCTCCTTCAACCCCTTACGTATCGAGTCGCGCATGCGCGGGATGGATAGGAGAAAAAGAGTCTCTTGAATGCTGCGCCAATCCGCCTCGGAGACCAACACCGCGTTACTGCGTTTGCCGGTAATCTGGACGGGCTCGTGCGTGGTGGAGGCATCGTCGACAAGTTGATAAAGCTTGGAACGCGCCTGGGTAACGGGGATCGAAGTCATAAGGCTACCGTACGCTTTCCCGTACGTTTGTCAACGCCTCGCGCGGCATAACGTTGTAATGATCCGCGGTAACGAAGGCGCGACTCCCGCTCCGCGGGAGGCGTGACAGACGGAGACGTCGGATCCGGTAGTTGTATTGCACAACCAGTGGGGTTCAGTCCGGGTCCGCGAAAGCCCAAAGCTGGAGTGGACCCGGGGTGAATCCCACGGCTGATGCTCGTTGATCGCATGCTGGATTGGTGGGCGTTGGAAGACTAGTTTGCTGGCCGGTCGCAGAACGAACATCCGGTGAAGTTCCCTAACGAAGAATCCGAACCAAATCTCGACTGCGACCGGTCAGCTCATGGGCTTGGTCATGCATACTCAGGGTGCCGACGTTACCCACGTCTCACACAATACAATCTGCAGCCCGGGCCCGCCATACCAAAAATACAATGAACACCGAAAACTATGCGGCTCTGGTGGCTCTGGACTGGGGCGAGACTGAACACGCTTTCGCGACGCAGGTTGGCGAAGGCCCGATAGAGACCGGAACGATGCCCGCCACCCCAGAAACCCTTCACGGCTGGCTGGAGCAGCTTCACGAACGCACCGACGAGCGCCCGGTGGCTATCGCACTGGAAGGTGGCAAGAGCGCGGTTGTGCATGCGCTCCTAGCCC
>Ga0302314_10008305_pt1 | contig 18512 bp, 14 predicted proteins | sample III_Palsa_N2_3_FD_200533 | JGI IMG/M metagenome (GOLD analysis project Ga0302314, IMG submission 200533) | Peat permafrost microbial communities from Stordalen Mire near Abisko, Sweden - III_Palsa_N2_3 | ecosystem: Environmental > Terrestrial > Soil > Palsa > Peat permafrost | place: Sweden...
TCGATGGTGGTGATCAAGCGCTCACGCGCGCTGCGAGAATCCGCCGCAGGCGCCTTCACGGCGGTCCCGAGATGAAACACCGTCGTGTCGAGCGCCTTCTGCAGATTGCCTGCGCGGTCGGTGTTGGGGGCGCCGGGCTTGGTGGACAGCACGCGCCGATCCAGCAATCGCAAATCATCGGTCAAGCCGCTCAGCTGGCGCTTGCAGCGCTCGATCACCGCGATGGGATCCTCGAAGCTCGCCAACGCGCGCAGGTCCTCGCGGGCGCCGTTCAAGACCCGATCGAGACGATCGAGCCACTCTATCCACGATAACGAACTTTGCATACTTCCCTTCCTGAAGGTCGTGTGCCGGTTGCAGGCCATGGGCCTGGGAGAACCCGCTCAACCGCTCGCCGATAAGCGCTATTATTTTGCGCGTCCAGAGTACCCATGTTGGACTCGCATCGCTACTGTCACCGGGATTAAAAATTGCGAATTCATGCGTGGCGGCTGTAGGAATATTCGGCAATACGTTGAATTAATTGATTATGGTTAAAGCCTTCGAGACTGATCCGCCGACGTCGCGCCGCTCGCACGAGCGGCACCGCTTGAGCGCGTTGTCGTGGCTTCGCGCGAGCGTGCTCGGCGCGAACGACGGCATCGTGTCGATCTCCAGTCTCATCCTGGGCGTGGCCGCGGCGCACGCGAGTCACTCCGACATCTTGTTGAGCGGTATCGCCGCCTTGGTCGCGGGCGCGATGTCAATGGCCGTCGGCGAATATGTCTCGGTGCATTCGCAAGCCGACAGCGAAGCCGCCGCGCTCGCGCAGGAGCGCGCGGAGCTCGACTCCGATCCGGTCGGCGAGCGGCACGAGCTCACCGACATCTACCGGCGTCGCGGACTTTCCGCGAATCTCGCGCGCGAAGTTGCGGAGCAGCTGACGGCGCACGATGCGCTCGCGGCGCATGCGCGCGATGAGCTCGGTTTCTCGGCTCGATCCCTCGCGCGACCGCTGCAGGCTTCGCTCGCGTCCGCGGGCAGCTTCACCGTCGGCGCCTTGATCCCGCTGCTGGCCGCCTTGCTCGCGCCGTCGTCTTACGTCATAGCCATCACCGTGGTCGCCTCGCTCGCGAGCCTTTTCTTTCTTGGCGCGCTCGCGGCGCGGGCCGGCGGAGCGCACATCCTCACCGCGGGGCTGCGCGTCACGGTCTGGAGCGCGCTCGCCATGGCGGTTACCGCGGGGGTCGGCGCATTGGTTGGAAACCTGACTCGAGGTTGAACATGAACGCCGTGATGAACCGTCGTATCGTCCTCGCAGCGCGGCCTCGCGGGGCCGCCGATCTCGCATGCTTCCGCCTGGAGAGCGTGCCGCTCGCCGAGCCGCGCGATGGCGAAGTGTTGCTGCGTAGCGTGTACTTGTCGCTCGATCCGTACATGCGAGGGCGCATGAGCGATGCGCCCTCGTACGCGCCCCCGGTTGCCGTCGGCGCCGTCATGATTGGGCAGACCGTGTCGACCGTGATCGCCTCGCGCCATCCGGAGTTTCGTCCGGGGGATCGGGTGCTCGCCAACAGCGGCTGGCAGGAATACGAAGTGAGCACGGCCGGCTCTCTCATGAAGCTGCCGGCGGACATCGAGCCGCCCTCTTACGCGCTCGGTGTGCTCGGGATGCCCGGCTTCACGGCGTTCGTCGGCTTGCTCGATATCGGCAAACCTCAGCCGGGCGAGACGCTGGTGGTCGCCGCGGCCACCGGAGCCGTGGGATCGGTCGTCGGCCAGATCGCGAAATTGACGGGCTGCCGCGTCGTCGGCGTCGCAGGCGGCGCGGACAAATGCGCCTGGGCCGTGCACGAGCTCGGGTTCGACGATTGCATCGACCATCGCTCCGTGACGCTCGATGCGCAACTGGCCGCCGCCTGCCCCGGCGGCATCGATGTCTATTACGAGAACGTCGGCGGCAAAGTGCTGCGTGCCGTGCTGCCCTTGCTCAACGCCCACGCGCGAATCCCGGTGTGCGGGCTCATCTCGCAATACAACGAGCCCGCGGCACAAATCCCGACGGATTCGGTGGCTCAGCTCATGCGCATGATCCTGGTGAAGCGTCTCGCCGTGCGCGGCTTCATCATCAGCGACGGCCACGAGCAGCGCCGGCCCGACTTTCTGAAAGCGATGCTCGGGTGGCTGCGGGCGGGCAAGATCAAGTACCGAGAGCACGTCGTGCAGGGACTCGAGAGCGCCCCGGAGGCTTTCCTCGGCATGCTGGAGGGACGTAATTTCGGCAAGGTCGTGGTCGCACTTGGGCGTGCCGCCGCGCAGGCCGGGCGCGCATGACCGGCTCAGCCGCCGACGCGAGCGCATTGCTTCGCGTCGCTCAGATGGAAGAGGCCGACCGCCGCAGCATGCAAGCCGGCACGCCCGGCATCGAGCTCATGCAGAGCGCGGGCGCGGCCGTCGCGCGGGAGATCGCGCGCCGCTGGTCGCCGCGGCCGACCGTGGTTCTGTGCGGGCCGGGCAATAACGGCGGCGACGGTTTCGTCATCGCGCGCGTGCTCGCCGGCGCGGGCTGGCCCGTGCGGCTCGCACTGGCGGGATCGAAGGAGGCGTTACGCGGCGATGCGCGGCATCACGCCGGGCTCTGGCCGCTCCCCATCGAGCCTCTCGAGGTCGGCGTGCTTGCGGATGCCACGCTCGTGGTCGATGCTTTGTTCGGATCGGGCCTGCGCCGGCCGCTCAGCGGCGAAATCCCGCGCATCCTCGAGGCGGTATCCGAGCGTCACGTGCCCATCGTCGCGGTCGATGTGCCGAGCGGCCTGCTCGGCGACACCGGCGAATCGCTCGGCGCGGTGCCCGCGGCGCTCACCGTGACGTTCACGCGCAAAAAGCCCGGCCATGTGCTGTTGCCGGGCCGCGAGCTGTGCGGCGAGACGGTGGTTGCCGACATCGGCACGACCGCGGATCTGCTCGAGCGCATCCCAGTCGACACGTGGGAGAACGATCCGGCCCTGTGGCGAGCCGCTCTGCCGCAGCTGCGCGCATCCGGCAACAAATACTCGCGCGGTCACGCTCTGCTCTGGGGCGGCTACCCCACCACCGGCGCGGCGCGCATGGCGGCACGCGCCGCTGCGCGTGCCGGCGCAGGCCTCACCACGATCGCCGTCCCGCTCGAGGCGCTGCCCATTTACGCGGCCGCACTGACCAGCATCATGGTGCGCGCGGCGCCTACGCCTTTGGATCTTTGCAAGCTGCTCGCCGATAAACGTCTCAATGCACTGCTCATCGGACCGGGCGCCGGGATCGACGCATCCACCCGAGCCCGCGCGCTCGCGATGCTCGAGACGCGCCGCGCGGTGCTCCTCGACGCTGACGCCATCAGCGCATTCGCAGAGGACCGCGAGACTCTATTCGCTGCGGTCGCCGGCCCCTGCGTCCTCACGCCGCACGACGGTGAATTTGCGCGTATCTTCGATGCATCGGCAGACAAGCTCGCACGCACGCGCGCCGCGGCGCGCACCAGCGGCGCGGTGATCGTGCTCAAGGGCGCGGACACGGTCGTCGCCGCGCCCGACGGCCGCGCAGTGATCAATTCGAATGCGCCCGCGACACTCGCGACGGCGGGCTCCGGAGATGTGCTCGGCGGCATGATCCTCGGGTTGCTGGCCCAAGGTATGGAGGCGTTCGCGGCCGCGTCGGCCGGCGTCTGGCTGCACGGGGCCGCCGCGAGCGACTTCGGGCCCGGCCTTCTCGCGGAGGATCTCCCCGATCTATTGCCGGGCGTGCTGCGCCGGCTGACGATGCCGTGACGGACTGGTTTCCGCGCGTCACTCTGCATTCGCTGGCCATCATGCTGGCCTTGCTCACGTACGTGCTGACCACACGCTTGGAGCGTGAGCGGCGGCCGCCGTCCGTCGCCATTTCCTGGGTGTTCGCAATGATCGCCCTGCCCTACCTCGCGCTGCCGCTTTATCTGCTGTTCGGACGCCGCAAGCTATCGCGCAAAAACACGCCTTGCCTCACCGGACCCTCGAGCGCGACGCACTGGGCCGAGTCGCTGATCGAGAGCTTCGGCCTGCCCGCGCCCGCACCTGCGCGCGTGCGCATGCACGCCGACGGCGCGCAGGCCGCGAGCGCGCTGTACGAGCTCTTGACGGGGGCCGAACGGCGCCTCGACCTCTGCACGTATATGTTGGGCGACGATGCCTTCGGCGAGGACCTCACGGTTCGCCTGATCGCCTGCGTCGCGCGCGGCGTGCGGGTGCGATTTCTCATCGACGGCGTGGGTGCGATCTTTCTGCCCGGCAACTGGTTCAAACGCATGCACGCGGCGGGCGCGGAGACGGCGGTATTCTCACCGCTCCTCGCGCGCAAGACTCAGGGACCCCGGAACCTGCGCAATCATCGCAAATGGGTCATTGCCGACGGCGAGCGATTGTGGACCGGCGGACGCAATCTCGCGGCCGAATATTTCTGCGGGACGCCGGGCTCACCGCCCTGGCGCGATCTGTCGTTCGACCTCGATGGCCCGGTCGCCGCCTCCGCGGCGAACCAGTTCGAGGTCGACTGGGTGGCTGCGGGCGGCAAGCCCGCGGCTCGGGCGGTGGTCGCCGCGGCCGAGGACCTCGCGAGCCGCGCCCAATTTTTGCCGAGCGGCCCTGATCAGACCGAGGACACGGTCAGGGCGCTGCTCATCGACGCGTGCTTTCACGCCACCGAGCGCATGCTCGCTGCGACGCCTTACTTCGTGCCGGATGCGAGCCTGGAGACTGCCATACGCCTCGCCGCACGGCGCGGCGTCAAAGTCCACCTGTGCATACCTGCGAAATCGAATCACCGCCTCGCGGATTTCGTACGCAATCGCTCGCTCCGTGCGCTCGCGGCCGCCGGCGTGTCGATTCACCTGCTGCGCTCCATGAACCACGCCAAGGCCGTCGTGTTCGACCACGGCCTCGCACTCTCCGGCTCCCCCAATCTCGATTCGCGCAGTCTGCTCCTCAACTACGAATCGGCGATCGTGTTTTACGGCAAGCGCGAGATCGAATGGCTCGCGAGCTGGATCACCGACTTGATGGCCGAGGCGGACCCGTTCGACGCCCGCGCTCCGAGCCTGTGGCGGGATCTCGCTGAAGGGTTGGTGCTCACCCTCGCCTACCAGCTCTAAGAGCGACGCGGCCCCCGGCGCAGATGTAGGAAGCCGCCTACAAGGTGCACCATAGGATGGTTGGACCCGGCGCCCGACACGCATAGTATTCTTGGCAGCTCTCAAGACAGGTGCCCGGTGGAATTCAAGGATTATTACAAGGTCATGGGCGTCGCGCGCGACGCGACCGAGGCGCAGATCAAGCAGGCCTACCGCAAGCTCGCGCGGAAATTCCATCCCGATGTCAGCAAGGAGCCCGACGCCGAAGCCCGCTTCAAGGATCTCGGCGAGGCGTACGAAGTGCTGCGCAGTCCCGAAAAGCGCGCGGCCTACGATCAGCTCGGATCAGGACCGCGGCCCGGGCAGGATTTTCGTCCGCCCCCCGATTTCGGCGCGGGATTCGAGTTCAGCGGCGCCGGACCCGGAGCAGGCGCGGGCGACTACAGCGATTTCTTCGAGTCCCTGTTCGGACGAGCCCAGGCGGGTGCGGGCCGGGCGGGGCGGGGTGGTTTCAATCCCGGCCACGGCGAGGACCACCATGCCAAGGTGCTGCTCGATTTGGAGGCCTCGCTCGAGGGCGGCTCGAGAAGCCTCACGCTGCGAATTCCTGAGATCGACGCCGAGGGCCGGATCAGCGCGCGCGAGCGCGTGCTCAACGTGCGCGTACCCAAGGGCATCCTGCCCGGCCAAACTATTCGGCTCGCCGGTCAGGGAGCGCCGCCGCTCGGAGAAGTTCCCGGGGACAGACAAGGCAAGCCGGGCGATCTTTACATCGAAGTCGAGTTTCAGCCCCATGCGTTGTACCGAGTCGAGGGTCGGGATCTATACATCGACTTGCCCGTGACTCCCTGGGAAGCTGCGCTCGGCGCCGCCGTAAAGACGCCGACTCCGGGCGGAGTCGTCGATCTGAAGGTTCCCGCCGGAGCGCAGGCGGGTACCAAGCTGCGCCTGCGTGGGCGGGGTATTCCCGCCTCTCCGCCGGGGGATCTTTATGCCGTACTGCAGATCGCCTTGCCGAAGGCGACCGACGATAAAGGCAAAGCCGCTTACCGCGCGCTCGCGGAAGCAATGCCCTTCAATCCCCGCGCCAGTCTCGGAGTGTAATCATGCCGACATCCGACGAGCATTTTTTGTCCGGCGATCTTCTCGATGAAGGCGTCGAAGTGAGCGTCGCGGATCTGTGCCGCATGTTCGCCGTGGAGGAGCGACACATCGTCGAGCTGGTGGAGGAAGGCGTCCTCGGCATGCGCAGCACGGTGAGCGTGATCGAAGTCGACAAGACTGAGTGGCGCTTTCATGGTACAGAGGTGCGACGAGCCCGTATCGCGTTGCGTCTCGAGCGCGATTTGGGAATCAACGTGCCCGGCGTCGCGCTGGTGCTCGAGCTGCTCGAGGAGCTCGAGGAGTTGCGACGCGAGCGGAGAGCCGAGCAATGACCGCACTCGAATCCGACGCCTTCGTGTTCTTCGGCGCGACGGGCGATCTCGCCTTCAAGCAGGTGTTTCCGGCCCTCAACGCGCTCGTGAACCGCGATGGGCTGAAGATTCCCATCATCGGCATGGGCCGCTCGGGCTTCACTCTCGAGAAGCTCCAAGCGCGCGCGCAAGAAAGCCTCGAGCACGCCGGCAAGTTCGACGCGGAGTCATTCGCGAAGCTCAAGGCGCAGCTGCGCGCCGTCAACGGCGACAACACCGACCCGGAGACCTACAGCAAGCTGCGCAAGGAGCTCGGGCCCGCCAAGCGGCCACTCCACTACCTCGCCATTCCGCCGAGCATGTTCGGCAGCGTCGTGCAGGGGCTCGCCAACGCGGGCTGCGCCAAGGATGCGCGCGTCATCGTCGAGAAACCTTTCGGCCGCGATCTCAAGTCCGCCCAGGCGCTAAACGCCACGCTCCTCAAGGTTTTTCCCGAGGAATCGATCTTTCGCATCGACCATTACCTGGGCAAGGAGGCGGTGCAGAATCTCCTCTACTTCCGCTTCGCCAACCGGTTCTTGGAGCCCATCTGGAATCGCGACTACGTGAAAGACGTACAGATCACGATGGCGGAGGCCTTCGGAGTCCAGGGCCGCGGCGCGTTTTACGAGGAAGTCGGCGCGGTGCGCGATGTCGTGCAGAATCATTTGCTACAGGTGACGTCGCTCCTCGCCATGGACCCGCCGGTGGGCGACCACGACCCGCAGGCGCTCCAGGTGGAGAAGCTGCGGTTGTTCCGCGCCATGCGGCCGCTCGATCCCAAGGAAGTCGTGCGTGGCCAATTCCGCGGTTATCGGGACGAGAAAGGCGTCGCCAAGGACTCGCAGGTGGAAACCTACGCCGCCTTGAGGGTGCACATCGACAGCTGGCGATGGGCGGGCGTGCCTTTCTATATCCGCACCGGCAAATCTCTGCCGCTCACCGCGACCGAGGTGCGCGTGACACTGAAGAGCCCGCCGCTCGCCATTTTCGGCGCGAACGACGCCATGCCGTGCAACTACTTTCGGTTCCGGCTGAGCCCCGAGGTCGTGATCGCCACCGGCGCGCTGGTCAAGCGCAGCGGCGAGGAGATGCGCGGCGAGCCGGTCGAGCTCATCGCGCGGCATCAGACCCAAAGCGACAAGTCCCCTTACGAGCGGCTGTTGGGCGATGCGGTGCGCGGCGACGGCACGCTGTTCACGCACGGCGACGCCGTCGAGGCCGCCTGGCGGGTCGTCGATCCCGTGCTGCAGAACCCGTTACCGGTCGTCCCGTACGATCCGGGCACGTGGGGCCCGCCGGACGCGAACGTCCTGGTCGATGACGGCGACTCCTGGCACGATCCGAAAGCGGAGGCATCCTCGCCATGCTGAGCCGAGATACCGTGTTTCTGCTCGACGTCGACGACACCTTGCTCGACAACGACCGCTTCGGCGCCGATCTCGGCAAACGCCTCGAATCGGAGTTCGGCGTCGAGGCGCGCAAGCGCTACTGGGGCATTTTCGAGGAGCTGCGCGCCAAGTCCGGCTTCGCCGACTATCTGGCGGCCCTGCAGGTGTTCCGCGACGGCCTCGACGACGACCCGCGCTTGCTCGGCATGTCCGAGTTCCTGCTCGAATACCAGTTCGCGAACCTGCTCTACCCGCAGGCGCTCAAGGCCATCGGACACCTGCGCACGCTCGGCCGCCCGGTGATATTGTCGGACGGCGACGTGGTGTTCCAGCCGCGCAAGATCAAACATGCCGGCATCTGGAACGCGGTGGACGGGGCCGTCTTGATCTATATTCACAAGGAGAAGGTGTTGGATCACGTGCAGCGGCGCTACCCGGCCGCGCACTACGTGGCGGTCGACGACAAGCCGAATCTCTTGGCCGCCATGAAGAGCCAGCTCAAGGAGAGGCTGACCACCGTGTTCGTCCGCCAGGGGCACTATGCGCTGGCCGCCGGGTCCAATTCGGTAGAACCCCCGCCCGACCGCGTCATCGAGCGCATCGGCGACATACTCAACTTTCAACCATCCGACTTCGAGGTATCCACATGAGCCTGACCAAGAAATTGCACGACCTCGGGCAGAGCCTTTGGCTCGACAACATCACGCGCGGCATCCTCGACGATGGGACTCTGCAGCGCTACATCAACGAGTACTCCGTCACGGGCCTCACCTCGAACCCCACCATTTTCGACGAGGCGATCGGCGGCTCTGCGCTCTACGACGACAGCATCCGTAAGAAGGCGCGGGCCGGCGCCAAAGGCGAGGGGCTGTTCGTGGACTTGGCGCTCGAGGATCTCAGGCGCGCCGCGGACCTGTTCCGTCCCGTATTCGACCGCACCGGCGGGGTCGACGGCTGGGTGTCGATGGAGGTGTCCCCGCTGTTGGCCGACGATACGAAATCGACCATCGAGGCGGCGCGCAGCATCCATAAGCTCGCCGACCGGTCCAACTTGTACGTGAAGATCCCCGGAACGGCGGCCGGCGTCCCCGCCATCGAGGAAGCCATCTTCGCGGGCGTTCCCGTGAACGTCACCCTGCTGTTCTCGCGTGAGCAGTATCTGGCCGTGGCGGAAGCCTACATGCGCGGCCTCGAGCGCCGACTCGCCGCCAAGCTCGACGTGCGCGCGAGCAGCTCCGTGGCGTCGCTGTTCGTGAGCCGCTGGGACAAGGCGGTCGCGGACAAGGTGCCGGCGGAGCTGCGCAACCGTCTCGGTATCGCGATTGCGGCGCGCACCTACAAGGCGCACTGCGAGCTGGTGAAGACCGAGCGCTGGCGCGCTCTCGCAGCCGCCGGAGCGCGGGTGCAGCGCATGCTGTGGGCGAGCACGGGCACCAAGGATCCGAAGGCCTCGCCGACGTTGTACGTCGAGGCGCTGGTGGCGCCGAACACGGTCGACACCATGCCGGAGAAAACGCTGGCCGCCCTTGCCGGCAGCAAGGCAGACTTCGCGGCCGCGACCCTGACGGCGGACGGCGGGAATGCGGAGCAGGTGCTCGCGAGCTTTGCCAAAGCCGGGATCGATGTGGATGCGCTCGCCAAGAAGCTTCAGCTGGAGGGCGCCGAGTCGTTCGTCAAGTCCTGGAAAGAGCTCATGCAGAGCATCGCGGACAAGAGCGCGGCGCTCGCGACCACGTGAGCCCGCGATTTTGAGCACTCGCGTGGACCCGCTCGCCGGCCGCCCGGCGCCGGCTGACCGCCTGGTCGATGTGCCGCGCCTGGTCGCGGCCTACTACACGTTGAAGCCCGATCCGGGCGTCGCCGCGCAGCGGGTCTCCTTCGGCACTTCCGGGCACCGCGGGAGCTCCTTCGCCGTCGGGTTCAACGAGAACCACGTGCTCGCCGTCACCCAGGCGATCTGTGCGTATCGGCGCAAGCAAGGCATCGACGGGCCGCTGTTCATCGGATTCGACACCCACGCTCTGTCGGCGCCGGCGTTCGCGAGCGCGCTCGAGGTTCTCGCGGCGAACGGCGTCGAGGTGCTGACCGCCGCGGACGATGAGTACACGCCGACTCCGGCCATTTCCCACGCCATCCTCACCTACAATCGCGGTCGCACCGCGGGTCTTGCCGACGGCATCGTCATCACACCCTCGCACAATCCGCCCGACAGCGGCGGCTTCAAGTACAACCCGCCGGACGGAGGGCCCGCGGACACCGAGGTCACGGGCTGGATCGAATCGCAGGCCAACGGTTTGCTGGAAGCGGGGCTCAAAGGCATCGCACGCATGGATTTCGTCAAGGCGCGCCGGGCCGCCCACGCCCATGACTATCTCGGGCAGTACGTCGCCGATCTCGGCACCGTGCTCGATCTGGACCTGATCCGCGCCGCGGGTGTGCGCATGGGTGTCGATCCGCTCGGCGGCGCCGGGGTCCATTACTGGGGACGCATCGCCGAAACCTACAAGCTCGATCTTACCGTGGTCAACTCCGCGGTCGACCCGACATTTCGCTTCATGACGCTCGACTGGGACGGCAAGATCCGCATGGATCCTTCCTCGCCCTATGCCATGCAGCGCCTGATCGCGCTCAAGGATTCGTACGACGTCGCCTTCGCGTGCGATACCGACCACGACCGCCACGGCATCGTCACCAAGAGCGCGGGGCTGATGCCGCCGAATCATTATCTCTCGGTGGTGGTGGATTATTTGTTCCGCCAGCGCAACGAGTGGCAGCCGAGCGCCGCGGTCGGCAAGACCGTGGTGAGCAGCGCCATGATCGACCGCGTCGCCGCGCGGCTCGGCCGGCGCCTCTATGAGGTGCCGGTGGGCTTCAAGTGGTTCGTTGCCGGCCTCGTATCCGGCGAGCTCGGATTCGGCGGCGAGGAGAGCGCGGGCGCGTCCTTTTTGCGCCGCGACGGCGGCGCGTGGAGCACCGACAAGGACGGCATCATCCCCGCGCTGTTGTCGGCGGAAATCACGGCTCGTACCGGCCGCGACCCGGGAGAAGCGTATCGAGGGCTCACCCGCGAGCTCGGCGAGCCGCTCTCCGATCGCGTCGAGGCGCGCGCAACTCCGGAACAGAAGAAGAAGCTCGCCAAGCTCGACCGCTCGCAGATCCGCATTTCCGAGCTCGCCGGCGATCCCATCGAGGCCGTGCTCACGCAGGCACCGGGCAATCAGGCACCGATCGGCGGCGTGAAGGTCACATCCAAGAACGGCTGGTTCGCGGCGCGCCCGTCGGGCACCGAGGACATCTACAAGATATACGCGGAGAGCTTTCGCGACGAGCAGCACCTGCGAACGCTCATTCAAGAGGCCCAAAGCATCGTGGACGCCGCACTGGCCTGACGTGCGATGCGAGCGCACCAGCCCGCGCAACTGCCGATGGACGCGCCGGCGAGCGCTGCCGCGAAGCGGCTTCTGCCCTGGCTCGTGGCCGTGGGCTTTTTCATGGAAGCGCTCGACACGACGATATTGAACACCGCCGTGCCGACGATCGCGCAGTCGCTCCGCGTCCCGCCGCTCGACATGAAGGCCGTGCTCGCAAGCTATACCCTGAGCCTCGCGGTGTTCATTCCGATCAGCGGCTGGATGGCCAACCGCTATGGCACTCGCCGGGTATTCTCATCCGCCATCGGCGTCTTCACCTTGGGCTCGTTCTTGTGCGGGGTCTGCACCAATATTCATCTGCTGGTCGCGTGCCGCATCCTGCAAGGCTGCGGCGGCGCCATGATGCTGCCCGTGGGCCGACTCACGCTGGTGCGCACTTTCGCGAAATCGGAGCTCATCCGCGCAATGAGCTTCGTCGCCATACCCGGGCTCGTCGGGCCGATGCTCGGGCCGCTGCTCGGCGGCTTGATCGTCGGCTATTTTCACTGGCGCGTGATTTTTTTCGTCAACATCCCGATCGGATTTCTCGGCCTCTTCCTGGTGCGCAGGCACTTGCCGGATTATGCGGCCGCGAAGAACTACGCCCTGGACTTCGTCGGGCTGGTTCTGTTCGGCGCGGGCATCTCGCTCCTGTCCTACGTGCTCGAGATATTCGGCGACCACACCTTGAGCGGCCGCGAGATCGCGGGATTGCTGGCCATATCGGCGGCGCTCATCGCGGCTTATGGCGCGCACTCGGTGCGCACGCCGCATCCCCTGCTCCGCTTGAGCTTATTGCGGATACGCAGCTTTCGTGTCGGCGTCCTCGGAAATCTTCTCACGCGCCTCGGCATCGGCGGCCTGCCCTTTCTGCTGCCGCTGCTTTATCAGATCGGGCTCGGCTACAGCCCGATCCAGTCGGGCCTCATGATCATGCCGCAGGCGCTGGCGGCCATCAGTTTCAAATTCACGCTGCCCGTGATCTTGAGTCGGTTCGGCTATCGGCAGGTGTTGATCTTCAACACCGTCATGCTCGGGGTGATGCTCATGTTCTTTTCGGCCATCGATACGGCGACTCCCGCCTGGGGCATCGCGCTGCTCGCCTTCGCTTTCGGCTTCTTCACCTCGACCCAATACACCAGCATGAACACGCTCGCCTACGCCGATGTGAACAACGAGCAGGCGAGCGGCGCGAGCTCCATCGCGAGCACGGTGCAACAGATGGCCGTGAGCTTCGGCGTCGCCGCCGCCTCGCTTACGGCCGCCTTGTTCATTCCCGACCACACGCGCGCGACTGCGCCGCAGATGATCCACGGCATTCACCTGGCGCTGCGTGCGCTCGGCGCATGGACGGTGGTCTCCACCATCGTGTTCGCCGGATTGAAAGCAGGCGACGGCGCCGCCTTGAGCGCGCGCAAGGAAGGCGTCCCCGCCGGCTAACGCGGCTTCAGCGCAAGCATCACCGCGGGGCTGCCGACGGCCTCGTACCGGCCGGTGAAGCCCAGGGCGCCGTTCGCCGGATTGATGCGGAACGAGGTGAGCGAATCGCTGCGCTGGTTGCATGAAAAGATGATCTCGCCGCTCGGATCCATCGCGATGCTGCGCGGCGAATCGGCATGCGACCAGGTCTCGTAGGCGCTGCGCAGCTGACCGTCCTCCGCAATCGCAAAAATGGCGATCGAGCTGTGCAAGCGGTTGCCCACGTAGAGGAAGCGTCCGTCCGGGGAGATCACGATGCCGGAAGCCAAGTTGCTGCCTGCGAAATGCGGAGGCAGGGTCGACAAGCTCTGCTTCAGGCGCAGCGCTCCCCGCGAGCCGTCGTAGTCGTAGACCACCACTCGCGCGTCGTGCTCGTACAGGTTGTAGAAGAATTTGCCGTTCGGATGAAAGACGAAATGCCGGGGCGCCGAGCCGGGCGGAGCGACCAGCACCGGAGCCTCCGCGGGCAACAGGCGCCCCCCCTGGGCGTCGAGGCGCCAGATCAGCGTGAGATCCAGTCCCGCATCGTTGGCGATGACGAACTGGCCCGTCGGATCGGCCGCCACCATGTGCAGATGAGGGCTGTCATGATCGCTGACGGCGAACTGTCCGGGAGGGTCATCGATGGCGCGGGCATGATGACGCGGCCCGACGCTCGGCCGCACATCCGAGGCGGGACCCAAGGTGCCGTCGGCCGCCACGGGAAACACGGCGACGTTGCCGCCTCCGTAGTTGGCGACGAACACGAACCTGCCGGACGGGTGCACGCTCACGTGCGCGGGCGAGGTGCCGGCCGAGCCCACTGCCGAAAGACGCGTGAGCTGCATGCTGGCCGGATCGATCGCATAGGTCACGACGGCGCCGTCGTGACCGCCCTGGTAATTGTCGATCTCGCTGATCGCGTAAAGGCGCGTCTGCGCCGGATTGACCGCGAGCCAGGACGGATTCTTGATGTCGTCGACGACTTGAATTTGCGTGAGCGCCGCAGTGGCGCGATCGATGCGGAACAGATAGATGCCGCCGCCGTTCGGCGTGTAGGTCCCGACGTAGGCGTAGAACGATCCGGGCGCCCCGGCGGCCCAGCCTAAGTCGCGAGCGACCGGGTAGGCGAGAGCGGCCGCCGTGCGGCCCAGGAAAACGCGGCGGGTGAGCCTTCTGTCGATCGCCATCGCGCGAGTGTAACGCAGGACCCGGGAGCGGGCGCGGCAGCTGCCTCGCCGGCCGCGCCTAGCCGGCCGCGCCTAGTTGTCCAGGAACAACGTGACGCTCGATGCGCTGAACTCGTAGCTCGAGCTCGCGTATTGTCCGACCGCGGTGATGCCGGTGGCGACCACCGCGCCGGTCAACTCGGTCTGCAGCTGCGTGATGAAGGAGGAGAACGTGTTGAAGTTCTCGAAACTGCCGCTCGCCGAATGCCCGATGGTGAATACGGTGTTGGTGCCCGTCGAGCTCGGCTCGATGATCGGATCCGTGCCGATGCCGATGATGTTGAACGTTTGTGCGCCGATCTGAATCGTGTGCCGGGTACCGGTGCCGACGTTCGTCGCGTTGAGCTGGATCTGCGCGGTGTTATAGGAGGCAAACGGCGTGGAAGTGCCGGTCCAGTCGAGCACGAGCACGGCGTCGATCGTGGTGTAGTCGAGGAAACCGGACTGCTCGAGGAAATCCCCCGAGGTGGCAGAAGCCGAACCGAACGGCTGAGGGTAGCCCGTCACCTGCACGGGTTCGCCCGCGCTTGCATTGGCCAGATCTGCGGTCCCCGTGTTCACGACGTACGCGGCCGCCGTCGCGTCGCTGGTCGAGGTCGCTCCCGTGCCGGCGAAATCGAAGGCCGCGGCCGAACGCCCGCCGAGCTGCGAGAGGTTCAGCGTCAGCGTGGTGCCGCCGGTGCCCTGTGCGGTCACGAGTCCCGACGCTACCGTCTGACCCACCCGCACTCGCCCGGCGCTCGCATCGAGCGTCGCGCTGGTCGTGCCGACCGAGCCCGCGGTGCCGAAAGCGTACACCAGCGATCCGATGGATATCTGTGCAATGCCGGTCGAGTCCGTGGTCCCCTCGCCGAACTCCGTGACTTGTGTATTGGCGCCGACGGTCACCGTGGTCGTGCCGAAAATGAAGCTGTTCGTGCCGGTGTTCGTCAACAGCGTGGCGTCATCGATGGTAAAGGTGTTGCCGCTGCGCCCGGTCACGATGCCCGACACGCGATCGAAGCCGCCTCCCTGCACGCTCGAGCCCGCGAGGACCTGAGTCGCGGAGAACGAGACGGTGGTGATTGTCCCGGTGGTACCCGAGTTCGTCGACTCGAGCGTCGAGCCGTCGGTGCAAGAGAGCACGCCGTTGACGGTCTCCGGCACGGTGCCGTCCGAACAGGTCTCGGTGGTGCCCGTGGTGGTGCTGGTCGACTCGAGCGTCGAGCCGTCGGCGCAGGAGAGCACGCCGTTGACGGTCGTCGGCGTGGTGCCGTCCGAACAGGTCTCGGTCGGCGTCCCGGTGTCCCCGTCGAACAGCGAGCTCGTCGTCGTGGTCGAGGTCGTCATCGTGCCGAAGGCCTCCACCATCGTGCCCGAGCTCAAGGAGGCCAGCTGGGTGATGCCGGTGGTGCCGGACACGGGAGTGCCGTTGATCTCGTAACTGGTTCCCGTGGTCGGCGTGACCCGCAGCGACCCGCCCTCCGCGGCACTGAAGTCGAACGGCGTGATGCCGCTCGAGTACCAGGTGTCCGACGTGGTCGTGTTGACGCTGCCGATCGGCCCGCGAATGCGCACCGTCTTGGCATCGATGGGCAGCGCGCTCGCCGACATCATCGGCATCACCGCCACCGTCTTCGTGGTCGTATTGACCACGTTGGACGCGGCCAGGTTGAAGTTGAGGCTCAAGCGGGTCGTGCTTTTGGCCGCGATGCTCAGCTGGTTGGATGGATCGAGCAACAGGGTGAGCGTCACTTCGCCCAAGGCCTGGCCGCTGGCCCCCAACGGCGTCAGAGCCAATCCCTCGGTCGTGCCATTGTCGTAGATGATCTGCGCCGAGCTGTAATCGAGCGTGACGACGGCCTGTCTGAAAGTCCCGGTCTGCACCGATGACGACTCGCCGACCACCTCGCTCAAGTTCACCAGACGAGCCAGGTCCACGGTGGTCCCGGCCGGCAGCACGTTCACGCTCTTGCTGCCGCTGGAGGTTTGCAGCTGAACCGACACCAGGCCGACTCGATAGGCGAGGAAAGTGTCCGTCGAGGGCGACGCCGTCAGAGTGACCACCGCGCTGCCGTTGCAGGCGGCGAGCGCCGCGAGCACTACGCCGCCGAGCGCGGCCGCGAGCCATCGGTACATCCGCGGCCCGGGCCCTGGCGGGCAAGCGACGCGGTTTTCTGGCAACGAACGGGTCATCGGCTGTAGTCCCATCGAGGAGCGAGGTGCTTATTCTAACGGCATCGTAAGTGCGGCTTCAGCAAAGATCTGTGAAGTAATCCGGGAACGAGCACGGCGTCGCATCCTTGCGACAGTCGGCACGGCGCCACCACCCGTCATTGCGCCGCCGCACGTGCCCCGGCAACGTCGATCGGGCACTTAGATCGAGCGCGAGATCAATTCCTTCATGATCTCGTTGGTGCCGCCGTAAATGCGCTGTACCCGCGAGTCGACGAACATGCGGCATACCAGATACTCGTTCATGTAACCGTACCCGCCGTGCAGCTGCACGCATTCGTCGAGCACTTCCTGCTGGGTGTCGGTGACCCAATACTTGGCCATCGAGGCTGTGACGGTATCGAGCGTGCCGGCGACGATCCTCGCGATGCACTCGTCGACGAACACGCGCGCCACGCGCGTCTTGGTCGCGATCTCGGCGAGCTTGAACTTGGTGTTCTGAAACTCGGCAACGCTCCGGCCGAACGCCTTGCGCTCCTTCACGTAGCGCGCGGTTTCAGCGACCGCGCCTTCCATCGCGCCCACTCCCACCACGGCGATCAGGGCGCGCTCGTACGGCAGGTCGCTCATCAGTTGATAAAATCCCTGGCCCTCGGCGCCTCCCAGCAGATTGGCCGCGGGCACGCGGACATTCTCGAAGAACAGCTCCGCCGTGTCCTGCGCCTTGAGTCCCATCTTGTCGAGAATGCGCCCGACCCGATAGCCCGGAAGATCCTTGGTCTCCACCATCAGAATGGAGGTGCCCTTCGCGCCCTCGCCCGGCGTCGTCTTCACGACCAGCGCGATCAGATCGGCGAGATAGCCGTTGGTGATGAAGATCTTCGAGCCGTTGACGACGTAGCCGTCGCCGTCGCGCACCGCACGTGTCTTCAGGCCCTGCAAGTCCGAGCCCGCCGCCGGCTCGGTCATGCCGATCGCCCCGATGAGCTCGCCGCTCGCCATGCGCGGCAGCAACCGCTGCTTCTGCTCCGCAGTGCCGTGATTGACGAGGTAATGCGCGCAGATGCTGTGCACGCCTTGGCCGAATCCGCTGAGTCCGCGGCGTGAGAGCTCCTCGTAGATCACCGTCTCGTGGCGAAAGTCACCGCCCGCGCCGCCGTACTCCGTGCTCACGTCGGTGCACAGCAGACCATTGGCGCCGGCCTTGCGCCAGATCTCCTTGCCGACGTTTTGCTGCTTGCGCCACTGCATCTCGTTCGGAACCATTTCGGATTCGATGAAGCGGGCCACGGCGTCGCGAAATATCGCGAGCTCCTCATTCATCCAGGGCGACTCGTAGGCGCCTGCGACACTTGCGTTCATTTCACATCCACGATGTCTTTGGTTGCTCAAGTCTACCCGTAGCGGAGGGGCAAATTGCACCCCACGCGCGGCTTGGGTTGTTAAGATGGCGCGACCAATGGCAGAGCGCTCGCACAACATGGGGATGGGGTCGCGCAAGGCGCTGATCGGCTCCGCGGGTGCCGCACTCGCCGTGCTGACATTCATCAACCTTTTCAACTATCTCGACCGCTACGTCGTATCGACGCTGGTCGAGAGCCTGCGCCGCTCCGAGCTCCATCTCACCGACACGCAGGCGGGCTCGCTGATGTCGGGATTCTTGATCGTGTTCGCGCTGGTCGGGCCGATATTCGGCTTCCTGGGCGACAGCCGCTCGCGGCCGCGCCTGATCGCATTCGGCGTGGCGTGCTGGAGCATCGCGACGGCGCTCTCCGGGTTCGCGTGGAATTTCGCATCGCTGTTCGCGGCACGCGCGGCGGTCGGGGTCGGCGAGGCGGCCTACGTCACGATCGGACCGAGCCTGTTGTCGGATTACTTTCCGCGCGGCGAGCGCGGCCGGGTCATGGCGATCTTTTTCTGCGCCATCCCCGTAGGCTCCGCACTCGGTTACGTGGTCGGCGGATTCATGGATGCGCACTTCGGCTGGCGCATGGCGTTTTTCGTCGCGGGCGTGCCGGGACTGATCCTGGCGCTGCTCTGTCTGGGACTCAACGATCCGCCGCGCGGCAGCCAGGACGGCGAAGAAACGGCGCAGCCGCGGGTCGCAAGCCGGCCCGCCGCCAACTATCTCGCGTTGCTGAAGAACCGGCCCTACGCGCTCACCATCGCGGGTTATGCCGCGTACACGTTTGCGTTGGGCGGCCTCGCTTATTGGATGCCCGCCTTCCTCGAGCGCATCCGTCACGTTCCGGAGAAGAGCGCGACGTTCTCTTTCGGGATCATCGTGGTCATCACGGGAT
>Ga0302314_10008306_pt1 | contig 18508 bp, 16 predicted proteins | sample III_Palsa_N2_3_FD_200533 | JGI IMG/M metagenome (GOLD analysis project Ga0302314, IMG submission 200533) | Peat permafrost microbial communities from Stordalen Mire near Abisko, Sweden - III_Palsa_N2_3 | ecosystem: Environmental > Terrestrial > Soil > Palsa > Peat permafrost | place: Sweden...
TGAACCTCGCAACCAGCGGAAGGCGGCCAGGCCCAGGAAACTGGCGACAGACGCGAGCAGGATACGGCGGTCGATCATGATGGTCTCCGTGCAAAGCGAAAACGAATGGTTCGCTCTCAAATACGGGGCGCAGGGGCAGAAGTTACACCGATCCCGGCGGAAATTTCTCACTTTCCTGCGAGTGCCCCGCCCCGGCTTCGCTTTGTCCAGAGGTTCCCGCACCCGAGATTCCTGGCCCAGGGGCCGCGGCGGCAGGCCTTGGAAGTTCAGGCCTTGGACGTTCGGGACGCGGCCGGCCCGGCGGCGGGCGCGGCCGTGGCGGGCGGGTTCCGGCCTGCCGGTTGGCCTCGGCCAGACGCGCATCGCGGATGCGCTCCTTGGCCCGCGCCCTCTCGCGGTAGCGGGCCAAGGCGCCGGCGGCTGCGGAGCTTCCCCGCCCCCAGATCCCGATCGCCTGTCCGGCGACCCTGCCGGTCGTCCCCCCGGCCCAGACCAGTTCGAACGGCGAAAACAGCCGCCAGCGTTCGTCGCCCCACAGAATACTGCGGGCAATCAGCTGCCCGGCCATCGCCGATGTGTTCATGCCCTGGCGGCCGAAGCCGCTGGTGACCCACAGGCCGCGGCGCAACTGGCCGATCTGCGGCATCCCGTGCACGGTGTGTCCGACCGCGCCGCCCCAGACCTCGGAGATTTCGACCCGCCCGAGGCTCGGAAAAATCGTGCGGATTCGACGCGCAATGGCGGGCGCAAAACGTTCCGGCCGCGCATCCCAGGTGGTTTCTGGACTGGCCCACATCAAGCGGTCGCCATCCACGATCCGGAAATGATCGATGCCGTCGGTATCGGTCACCGATCCCTGGAACGTGATGGCCTCGGCCAGCCGCTCGCCGAGCGGCGCGGTCACCGCGGCGTAGCGCCAGACCGGCAGCAATGTTTCCGACAGCCGCCGCAACGGCGCGCCGAGATGGATGTTGCCGGCGAGCACGATATGCGACGCGCGCAGCCGCGCCGACGGCGTCACGATGCGCTTGCGAATGCCCGATGAATCGATGCTGACGACCGGCGTGTCCTCGAAAATCCGCGCCCCCGCCCGCCGCGCCAGCGCCGCCAGGCCGTGGACGTATTTGCGGCCGTCGACCTGAAACGCCTTGGGATAATACACGCCGTGAAAATAACGATCGGTCTTGAGGTGGTCGCGCACGCGATCGACCTGCCAGCCTTCCACTTCGGTTTCGAAATCCTCACCCAGCATCTGCAGCCGGCTGATCAGCTGATCGCCGGCATCGACATTGGAGACTTCAAGCGCCCCCTCGCTGAGCGCAATGCCCGGCATCAATTGTTCCGACGCGTTGGCCCGAATCGACTCGGCGCCCTCCTTCGACAACGCCCACAATTCGCGGGCGTCCTCGAAACCGATCCGGGCGATCAGGTCCGCGATCGGCAAACCGTAGCCCGGCATGACCGTGCCGAGCTGATGGCCGGATGCGTTCCAGCCGACGTGCCGGCCTTCGAGAACCGCGACGCTGGCACCGAGACGCGCGGCCTCCAGCGCCACCGTGAGACCGGCGAGCCCGGCGCCGACGACGCAAATGTCGGCATCGAGATCGAACGAAAGCCGCGCGCGTTCGCGCATCGTCCCCTTGTCGGGGCCATTGGTCGTGCTTGTGGATGTCTCGCTCATGCTGTTTTCTTACGGACCGATCAGGCGCTTGTCACCTTGTCCCAGAATAATCTATTGAAAAGCGCATGATCTTTTCGCCAAACCGCCCACACTTTGGCGGATCATGCGCTACCCCGAGCTTGTACATTAATCGGCAGACTTGAACCGAATCGAGATCGCGCCATGCGCCGTTTGCTGCTGCTGCGTCATGCCAAGACCGAAACCGACGCACCGAGCGGCCGCGATCAGGACCGCCGGCTCGACGACCGTGGCCGGCGCGACGCCGCCGAGATCGGCGGCTGGATCGGCCGACACCCGCCTGTCCCCGATTCCGTGCTGGTTTCGACCGCGATCCGGGCGCGTCAGACCTGGGAGATCGCCTGGGAAGCGATGAAACGCCTGGTGCCGCAGCCGCAGGTGGAAATCCTGCCGGAACTCTATGGCGCCGATCCGTCGCAACTCCTGCAAGTCATCCGCTCGGCCTCCGCGGCCGATCCGCAGCGGCTGATCGTGGTCGGCCACAATCCGGGCATGCATGAACTGGCACTGGCGCTGACCGGCGGCGGCCATGCCGCCGGTCACAAGGCGCTCGCCGATAATCTGCCGACATCGGGCCTTGCGGTGTTTGACTTCGCGGTCGACGACTGGGCCGATGTGGCATTCCGCCGCGGACGGCTGGTGCAGTTCCTGAGCCCGAAATTGCTGAAGCAGGGTTCCCATGACTAGCGCATGATGCGCCGGAACCGGGCCGTCAATTTATGCTAGGCTGATGTCGAACAGGGAGGCGCAGGTGTTCAACTCCATTCTCGTGCCGCTTGATCTCGCCGATACCGATCTGGCGAAACCCGCGATCGCGACCGCGGCGACGCTGTCGCAAACCTGGAACGGCTTGGTGCGCCTTCTCAACGTATTGCCGATGACGCCGGTGATGCTGGCGGAATATGTGCCCCCCGATTTCGACGTCCAGCAGCGCCAGACCTCCGAGGAGGCGCTCACCATCGTGGCGCGCGAATCCGGCATCGATGCCGCACGCATCTCCAGCGTGGTCCGGCAGGGCGGCATCTATCACGAGATCCTCGAAGAGGCCGCGGCGATCAAGGCCGACCTGATCGTGATGACCTCGCACCGGCCGGCGATGCGAACCTATTTTCTCGGCTCCAATGCCGGCCATGTGGTGCGCTATGCCAAATGCTCGGTGCTGGTGGTGCGGCATTAAAGCATAGCGTTTTCGAGCGAAGTGGATACCGGTTCGCGTAAAGAAAACGCGTCAAAAAAATCGAAAGCGGAGGTCTGCGGTGAAAGACTGGTGGCGGAAGTGGAGCTACGAAATTCCATTGGCCTTCGGTGACGCGCTCTGGGACGTGCTGGTGGTGCAGTTCGCCGATTTTCTCTCCAAGCTCACCGTCCGGCGGGTGCTGGAATTTGTGGCCATCGCGCTGCTGGTGATGGCCTTTATCCAGACCGTACCGATTGAGCTGGCGTTCCTGTTCGCCGGCGACACACTGACGTATCTGGAATTCGTCGTGATTCTGCGGCTCGCCGCCGGCAGAGAGCACTTTCTGCACGCGCTGCATCTCGCAGCGCGGTTGGCCCGGTTTGCGATCCGCGTGATGCGAGCCGCGATCGATCGCTCGATGACAGCCATCAGCAGGCTGCGTGAACGGCGCAACCCGGCACACCCGGCCAAACCCCGCCTGTCCGATCCATCCGACGACGGCCGAGGCTTTGGAGCGGCATCGGGTGCGTGGGCGGCCGCGTGACATCTACGGCAATAACGCCTTCGGCAAGTGATCGAACGAATACTCCAGCGGCCGGTTGCGCCGGACAAAGCCGCCGACCTGCCACGCGAACAACGCCGTGAAGCCGACCAGAAACAAGGCGCCGGCGAATTCGCCGGTGGCGAGGGCGCGAACCAGAAGTCCGGATATCGCAATCGCGACCAGCACCAGCAGGCCAATCGCGCACGCATAGATGCGAGGCGTCAGACCACCGGCCAGGCTGGCCTTGCTTGCGGCCTGTGCCATCCGCACATGCAGCGCCGTGATGAACACGCGATAGTCCTGGTCCTGCGGCGCCATCAGGGCCGCGCTCTGCCAGGAGGTCGAGAGGATGGCGATGCGTGAACCGTCGGTATGGCCGATGTCGGCGCGAAACCGGCGCGACTGCATCGACACCGGCCGGTACGACAACCGGACCGCGCTGATATCGGCGTAAGGCCACACGGCGGATCGGCCGGCGATGCGCCACGACAATCCCTGGTCGGTCAGTTCGAACCGATGTGCCGCGCCGATCAGCGAGGCCTTGTAGGCGTAACGGGGGCCGGGCGCGCCGTCCGCCGCTGTGGTTGCCGGGTTTTGCAGTGCTGTGGGCAATCCGATCAATCCCGGTGAGGTTAGCGCATGCGGGTCGCGTGTCGGCTTGCGTGCGTCGCCGACTCTATCTTACAAGCGGAGCATGGCCGAGACGACTTATTTTCCCCGCCGCCTGATCCTCGCCGGCGCCATGATTTCCGGCGTGCTGCTGGCGCTGGCCGTGCACATGCTCGGCGCCCGCTTCGGCCTCGATCTCGGCGGGCTGTGGCGATCCGATACCCGCCAATTCATGCCGGCGGGCTCGGCGATCGCCTGGTGGCTGATCGCGACGGTCGGTTTCTGCGGCGGCTATTTCACCGCGACGCTGATGGACAGCGCGGTATCGGGACAAATTCCGCAACGGATGCGCCAGTTCCTGATCGCGGTCGGCGTGCTGGTGCTGGCGGGCGCCGGCCAGGCCGCCTCGGCGCCGAGCCCGGTGCCGACGATCTCGGGCGTGCTGGCGGGATTGGCGGCGCTGTGCCTTGGCGCGGCGATGGCGTTCTGCGGCGCGCATTTCGCACTGCGCAAGGTTTGAGAACCTGACAAGACCGCAACCCCTATCGCCCCGCGGTATCCGCCTTCGGGGATGAAGCGCCGCGCCAGATCGCCGCTCCCGCTGCGAGCAGAAGGCATGCCGAGATGATCAGCGATTGATGCGCGCCCGTCATGAAAGTGCTCGACTGGCCGATCAATGAGCCGAACAGCGCGACACCCAGCACGCTGCCGGTTTGCCGGGTCGCGTTGAGTACGCCGGCGGCGATGCCCGAGCGTGACTTTTCGACGCTTCCCAGCAGCGTTGACGTCAGCGGCGGTACCAGCAAACCAAGGCCGCCGCCAATGACCGTCAATTGCGCCCAGATTTCCCAGTAGCTGGTGCCGCGCTCAATTCCCATCAGCGCAAGACATCCGAGCGCCGACAGCGCAGCGCCGACCGCGATCGCCGCCGGTGCGCCGATGCGTTCGGCCACACGCGCGGCGACGAGATTGACCGGCAGCACCGCACCCATCATCGGAAGAAACGCAAGGCCGGTCGCCAACGGCGACAATCCGTTGACGCGCTGGAAATACAGGCTGAAGACAAAGATCAGTCCGTAGAAGGCGATGTTGACGAGAAGGCCGACCAGCGACGTCAGCGCGAACAGCCGATGTCTGAACAGCGACAGCGGCAGCATCGGTTGCGACGCGCGCCGCTCCTGCCAAACGAACAGCATCGCCAGCACCGCCGATGCGGCAAAGCCCGCAATCACCAAAGCATTGCCCCAGCCGAGCGTACCGCCTTCGATGATCGCACCGGCGAGACAACCGAGTGCCGCGATCGCCGCGATCTGGCCCGGCAGGTCGATCTCGCGCTGCGGCGACCGTGTGATTTCGCTGGCATAGCGCCAGCTCAGCCACAGGCCGGCAAGACCGATCGGCAGATTGACGAGGAAGATCGACCGCCAGCCGACCAGCGCGATCAGCGCGCCGCCAAGCAGCGGCCCGGAGATCAGTGCAAAGCTGGCGCCCGCGGCCCAAATTCCCACCGCGCGGCCGCGCTGCTTTTCATCCGGATAGGCATGGCTCAGCAAAGCAAGGGAGTTGGGGACCAGGGTGGCCGCACCAAGTCCCTGGACAGCTCTTGCCACGATCAGGATGACGGCGTTGGGCGCCAGCGCGCATCCAACCGACGCGGCCGTGAAGATGGCGAAACCCGCCATGAAAACCCGCTTGGCGCCGACGCGGTCGCCCAGCGCGCCTGCGGTGAGGATGAAGGCGGCAAAGGCGATCGTGTAGGAGCTGACAACCCATTGCAGCTCGGAAACGCCGCCGCCCAACGACGTGCCGATGCTGTCAAGGGCGGTGTTGACGATGGTGACGTCGAGCTGGACCACGCCGTAGCCGAGACTCATGGCCGCAAGCGTCAGCGACGTTGAGAGGCTCGAACGCGCCGGTTTCGATCCCGAACCGGACGTCATGCGTGCATCCGGCAATGATTGGAACTCAAGGGAAGTGCCTGGCATGGGTTACCTCAATTCGAGGAACCAACGCAGGGCAAATGTTTCCGTTGCAGACAAATGCTTCGCCCGCGATCGAAGTATGCATACCAAGCCGGATCACGGGCCGCTGTCGCGGGGCACAAATTTGCGTCAGACGCCCACCGAGCCCGGGCGCTTCGGCAATTGCACGTCCCAGGCGAGCCCGAGCAGAACCAGCAGACGCAGCAGCAGATAGGTCAGATCGATCTCCCACCAGTGCCGCTGATTGGAGGCGGAGTTGGGGTCGGCATGGTGATTGTTGTGCCAGCCCTCGCCGCTGGTGATGATCGCCACCAGCGCGTTGTTGCGGCTATTGTCGTCGGTCTCGTAGTTGCGATACCCGAACAGATGGGGAAACGAATTGCCGCACCACGTCACGTGCCAGACCAGTACGGTTCGGACCACGACACCCCAGAGCCACAGGCTGGCGCCGAATTGCACCGCCTCGCCGCCGGTCCCGCCAAGCGCCAGTTCGATCGCAAAGCCCGCGGCAAAATACACCAGCGACTGCGCCAGCGTGATCCACACCACGGCGCGCTCGATCCATCGATAGAATTTGTCGCGAATGATGTCGCGCGCATAGCGGTCATAGGCCACACCGCGGCGAAGGTCGGTGTTTTCGAGAAACAGCCAGCCGATATAGGACCAGAACAGGTTGACCAGCGGACTGTGCGGGTCCGCCTGAACGTCGGCGCGGTGATGGTGCAGACGATGCGTGGCCACCCAGCGCGCGGGCGTATCCTCGACGCAGCAGACCGCGATGATCGCAAAACTATGTTCGAGCCACAGCGGGCAGCTGAAGCTGCGGTGGCTCAGCAGTCGGTGATAGCACAGGTTGATTCCGGCGGCGCCGAAGACATAGACCCCGATCACCGCGAGCGCGGCGCCGGTCCGGCTGAAGAACCAGGGCAGCAACGCCAGCAGCGCCAGCAGGTGATAGGATCCGACCGCGAAGGCGTACCGCCAATTGATCCGGCGTTGACTGGCGCCGATCGGAAGCGGCAGGGAATGCGCGCGGTAAGCCACGACAGCCGCGTCGGCGTGGCCGATTTCGTTCATCAATTGACCCTGCCTTGCGATGTGAGCAGGTATTGTACACGGCTTTGGGCCAATCCCCGCACGGAATGTTGCGGAATTACCGTGCGAGAGCGGATTTTGAAGGCGGATTTGGAGCCATTACGGGCTTCCTGCCCGGGGACCCGCCCCCTCCCTTCACCGACGCAAAACGCCGCGCGGACCCTGTCCGCGCGACGTTTTGTCTCAATCCTGCTGAACCCTTCCAGTTGAACCCGGTCCAGCTGAAGCCAATCCAGCTCAACCCGAGAGATCAGCTGGCGGCGCGAAGATTGATCCTGCTCTCCGCCAGTGTGGTCAGCTTCCTGTCGGTCGCCTTTTCCTCATCGAGGGTCTTCTGCAGAACGCTGGCGCAATCGTTGCGGCCGAGCTGCTTGGCCCACGCGATCAGGCTGCCGTAGCGCGTGATCTCGTAGTGCTCGGCGGCCTGGCCGGCATTGATCAGTGCCGCATCCAGCACCGACTTGTCCGCGACCTCGCCGGCGACGTCGTCTGCTTCCTTGATGATGCCGTCGATCGCCGGACAATCGACCGCCTTCACCTCGACACCCTGCATCTGGAACACCTGTTCGAGGCGCTGCACATGCGTTTTGGTTTCTTCGAGATGGCTCAGAAAACCCTGTTTAAGCTGCCTGTCGGTAGCCTTCTCGGCCATTTTCGGCAGCGCCTTCACGAGTTGCTTCTCGGCATAATAGATGTCCTGCAGCTGATGCACGAACAGATCTTCCATGGTCTTGATGTCCCTGGTGAAGAGTCCCATCGCGAGTCCTTCCTTGGTTCGGGAACACAACTGCACGGCCCGTTCATCGCCGGCACGCCAGACATGTTCGATTGCTGATGCAACGCTAACCGACAGGCCGCGCGGTTGTTCCTGCCGACGGCGAAAACGCGGGCCCGGGAATCCGGACCATCGGCCGCGGTGAAACGCGGCCAGAACAAGACCCAAGGTCCGATCGAGGCGCGATCAAGGCCAGGCCACGGACCGATCACGGCCCCATCAAGACTCGATTCCGGCACGGCGCGGCCCTATGTAAGAGTGGGGGACGGTCGCGCCGATCCGGGGCCCAAGCTCGCGTTGTCAAGGACTGCACAACGGGACGTTTTTGCCTTATGGGTCTTCGTTCCGGAGCCATCGGCGGCAGCCAGCCAATGATCGCTTCGGAAAGGCCTGCAAATGGTTGCCGCCCTGCCGGGAGGAAGAATGCATCGACTGCTGACCACGCTCGGGCGTGGCTTCAAGGAGCGGATCGGCTGGAAACGGCTCGGGATCGCCGCGAGCCTCCTCATCATCGCCTTTGCGATCACGACGCTGGTCCGTACCCTCAAGGGCGTCGACACCGGCGTGATCCTGATAGCGCTGACCGATATCTCCCCCCATCGCATCGTGCTCGCCGCGCTGTGCGTGATCGGCGCGTTCTGTACCCTGACATTCTACGATTTCTTCGCGCTGCGGACGATCGGCAAGAAGCACGTGCCCTACCGGATCGCCGCTTTGTCGAGCTTCACCAGCTATTCGATCGGCCACAACATCGGCGCCACCGTATTCACCGGCGGCGCGATCCGTTTCCGGATCTATTCGGACTATGGCTTAAGCGCCGTCGATGTCGCCAAGGTCTGCTTCCTCTCCGGCCTGACCTTCTGGCTCGGTAACACCTTCGTGCTCGGCATCGGCATGGCCTTACACCCCTGGGCCGCCTCGGCGATGGACCAGTTGCCGCCCGCGATCAACCGGCTGATTGCGCTCGGCGCCATCGCCGCGATCGTCGCCTACTTCGTCTGGCTCACCTTGGGCGAGAGCCGGCGCGAACTCGGGCAGAACGGCTGGAAGGTGATGTTGCCCTCGGCACCGCTGACGCTGGTGCAAATCATGATCGGCGTGGTCGATCTCGGATTCTGCGCGCTGGCGATGTATTTGCTGATGCCGATGCAGCCGGACATCGATTTCATTTCGCTGGCGGTGGTGTTCATTCTGGCGACCCTGCTCGGCTTCGCCAGTCATGCCCCGGGCTCGATCGGCGTATTCGACGCCGCGATGCTGGTGGCGCTGCCGCAATTCGGCAGGGAACAATTGCTGGCCACGCTGGTGGTGTTTCGAATCCTGTACTTCATGATCCCCTTCGGCATCGCGATCTCCATCATGGGCGCCCGCGAGCTCTGGCTCAGCGTGGTGGTGCCGTGGCAGAAGCGCCGCAGACTGAGCGAGGCTTATACGGCCTCCGCCACCGCCCCGGCGTCGGCCACCGCACCCACGCCGCACCGCCCGGTCAAGGTGCTGAAGTCGCAGCAGCGCTGACCCGCCGCCGGCCTCAGCGGTGACGTCGAAGGCATGATGATAAAGTCATGATGATCCGAATTTAGCGGAGCTCTACGCTAGCGCGCGGGTGTGACGGGCGTAGCGGCTTTTTTCGCATTGGCGGGCGGCGGCTTGATCGCCGGGGCCGGGGTCTGCGCCGGCAGGTATTTGGCCACGATGGCCGGATCGACCGAGGTAAGCTCGGTATCCGGCAGCCGTTGCCAGGTTTCATTTTTGCCAAGCAGCGGCGTCAGGACATAGCCGCGCAGCGTCAGCGCCTGCCCGTCGGGACTGACGGTCATCTTGGCTTTCCAGACCTCGCCGTCGCGCGGATCCAGCACGTTGCCGCCTTCATATTCGAGGCCGTTGCGCTTCATGTTGCGGATAAAGGAAATGCCGGCCACCTGCGCATTCTTGCGGTCATCGGTGCATTTCGAGCAAATCTCGTTGGGATCGAACGGAAAGGTCTTGGCGATCACGCCTTCGAACATACCGTCGTGATGATCCACCACCAGCACCCACACCACGGGCTTGCCGTCTTCGGTCTTCTGCCACAGCCCCGCGGCAGTGACGTCGGCCGCCCGCCCCGGAAGCACCGCGACAAGCAGCATCGCGAGGCCGGTCACGATCGGCATCGTCGGTCGCAATCTGGATCCAGCATTCCACATCGTCATCACCTGGTCAGCCCATCGATGGTGGAGATTACGGCCATTTCGCGGTCGGTTCCAGTGCCCCGCTTCGGATATCAAGCGGTGTTCCGCGACGGCCCGGCATCGCCACAAATGTGTCGCAACAGATTCGCCGTGCCGGTCGCGTCGCTCAATTGACCCCGAGCTTCTTCTGCAGGCTCGAGGACGACGTCGTGTACTGGAACACCAGCCGCTTGTCCGGATAGACGTAGCGGTGCGCCTTCTGGGCCATCAGCGACCCCTCATGGAAGCCGCACAGGATCAGCTTCAGCTTGCCGGGATAGGTGTTGATGTCGCCGATCGCGAAGATGCCGGGCACACTGGTCTCAAAGGCCGAGGTCTCGACCGGCACCAAATTGTTCTCAAGCGCGATGCCCCAGTTAGCAACCGGACCGAGCTTCATGGTCAGGCCGAAGAACGGCAGCATGGTGTCGCACGAGATCTTCGAGATGGCGCTGTCGTTGCCCTTGACGGTGGCGCCGGCAAGCTTGCCGCCGTCGCCTTCGAGCGCGGTGACCTGACCGATCTTCAAATCCAGTTTCCCGGAAGCCACCAGCGCGCGCATCTGTTCGACGCTGTGAGGGGCGGCGCGGAAATCGTCACGCCGGTGCAGCAGCGTCACGCGCCTGGCGATCGGGTGCAAATTGAGCGTCCAGTCCAGCGCGGAATCGCCGCCGCCGACAATCAGCAGATCCTTGTCGCGGAATTGCTCCATCTTGCGCACCGCGTAGAACACCGAACTGCCTTCATAGGCTTCGATGCCCGGCACCGGCGGGCGTTTCGGCTGGAATGAACCGCCCCCGGCAGAGATCACCACCACCTTGCACTCGAACACCTGGCCGGCATCGGTGGTGACGCGAAAGCCGGGGTCGCCGATCTTCTCGATCGACTCCACCATCTCGTTGAGATGGAAAGTCGGATTGAACGGCTTGATCTGCTCCATCAGCGCTTCGGTCAGGCCCTGCCCGGTCACGAAGGGAATGCCCGGAATGTCGTAGATCGGCTTTTCCGGGTACAGCTCGGCGCACTGGCCGCCGATCTTGTCGAGAATGTCGACCAGATGCACCTTCATATCGAGCAGGCCCAGTTCGAAAACGGCAAACAGCCCGCACGGGCCCGCGCCGATAATCAGCACGTCGGTTTTGATCGCTTCGCTCATATCGCTTCTTTTCGGTTGGACATGTCGGCAGGCTGCGCCTGTCTAGCCAAGGCGGGGCAGCGAGGAAAGCCATAATATGGCTGCCGTGACCACGGCAACCCCTTGCCGCCGCTCGACAACTGCGCTGTAAGGCTTAAGAAACAAGGAGATCATCTCGTGAACGCCCCTGCCCGTCTCGATGCAACGCCGCGGCTTGAAGATTTTCCCTACCGGCTGTCCGACAATGTGCGCTTTGCCGATCTCGATCCCAATCAGCACGTCAACAACGCGGTTTATGCGACCTATTTCGAAACCGGCCGCGTCACCCTGATGAAGGACCGCAGCTACGGGTTGATGCCGTTGGGCCTCGCCTGGATCATGGTACGGCTCGATATCCATTTCCGCGCCGAACTGCGCTGGCCGGGCCGGATCGAGATGGGGCTCGGGGTTTCGAAAATCGGCCGGACTTCGGTGAGCTTCGACCAGGTGGTGTTTTCGGAGGACAGATGCGTGGCGTCGGCGCAGGCGGTGACGGTGCTGATCGACGAGACCACCCGCAAACCGACGCCGCTGACGCCCGAGATCCTCGCGAATTTCCAGCCCTGGCTGCGTCGCGGCTAGGCTTGCCGCTCCGGGGTCGAGACCACGAGGCCGTCGAGTTCGTCACTGACCTTGATCTGGCACGACAATCGCGAATTCGGCCGCACATCGAAGCCGAAATCCAGCATGTCCTCTTCCATCGGGGACGGGGCCCCGACTTTTTCGCGCCAGGCCTCGTCGACATAGACATGGCAGGTCGCGCAGGCGCAGGCGCCGCCGCATTCGGCCTCGATGCCCGGGATCGCGTTGCGGATCGCCGCTTCCATCACGGTGGCGCCGTTTTCGACGTCAATAATGCGGGTTTCGCCGGTATGGTCGACAAAGTGAATCTTGGCCATGATTGCTCGTACTGCCGGATGAGAGAGGTCCGGGTTGTCCTATAACGGGTCGATCCGCTCTGCGCCAGCGGCCGGAATGAAATCCTGAGCGTTGTTTTGCCGCGCGTTTGCGGCCGGATCAGGAGCGGCGCAGCATCGCATCGATGGCCAGGCGGGCCTGGGCGACGGCATCGCCGAGTTCGGCGAGCCCCTCGGCCGGATCGCTGCCGCGCTGGATCAGGGCTTCCAGACCAGCGGCGGCATCGGCGACGCCAAACGCGCCGATCGCGCGCGCCGACCCCTTCAGGGTGTGCGCCAGCGCCCCGGCGTCCGCGGGCAAGGTCGACAGGGCGGCGACCAGACTGGCCGCCTGGGCCGAAAACATCGCCAGCACTTCGCGCTCGAGGCCGGCATCGCCAAGCGTCATGCGGTGAAGATGTTCGATATCGATCGGACCGTCATCGGGAGCGAGCGGCGGCGATGGCATCCAGGCAATCCGTTCCAGATGAAGCGACATCAGGGTTGTCCAAAATTGGCCCCGCTTGATCGATCCGACAGCGAAGGTTTTGGCCAGCCAATCACGGGAATGGTTAACGGAACGTTTCGCGTACTTGCCGCAAGTTCGCCGTTTTTTCGGCGAAGAGTTGCCCCAATTAAGCAAGGCGCACGCGAATTTCGAGGACTTGTAAGGCCTTACGGCGTCGCGCTGTTAACGATGATTAAGATTGTATTAATCGCAGCCATTTCATTCGTGTCGCCTAGCCAATAGGATGTTTCCGGACGTAGCGGACAAGCTGGCGGACGACTGCGCTTTGGCATCGCGCAGGATATGTCATCTGTTGCGAACCGGCGGGGGCATTCGCGCAGCTCTCTTCCGGGACGCGTAAAAAAATACGATGCGTAAAAAGTAAAACGAGGGCTCAGACTGAACATGGCGAACAATCCCAAAAAGGTCAAAGACCCTACCGAAGTCGCGCTTTCTGCCATTCAGGAAGCCCTCAACATCAGCGATGCGCCTGCGGCCGACGCGCGCAATTCGATGCGCGGCGAACCGGCGCCGACAAATTCATCCGCGACACCTTCTTACAAAGAGTCTGCTTACAAAGAGTCTGCTTACAAAGAGCCTGCTTACAACGAGCCGGCCTTCGACACCCGGCCGAGCAACGACCGGCCGATCTTCGAACCGATCGAAGAGCCGCGCTCGTCCCGTCGCGCCGCCAATGACGACCGCGAAACCATCGGGCAGATTCTGCAGGCCATCCAGAAGGGCCGGCCCGCCCGCAACGTCTATACGCTGGCCACGCTTTTCGCCGGGGTCTGGATTCTCGGCGCCGGACTTTTGACGGTCAGCTTCCTGCCGTCGTTACAGGCGGCGATCGGCCAGGGCGCCGGCGGCACCCTGGTGCTGGGCGGACTCGCGGCCTTGTTTTTCGCGCCGGTGTTGCTGTTTTATTTTCTGGCGAGCCTGTCCTGGCGCGGCCAGGAATTGCGGATGATCGCGCAGTCGATGGCGCAGGTCGCGATCCGTTTTTCGGAGCCCGAGGGCGCTGCCAGCGACTCGATGGTAACGGTCGGCCAGGCGATCCGCCGCGAAGTCGCGGCGATGGGCGACGGCGTCGAGCGCGCCATCGCGCGCGCCGGCGAACTTGAAACCCTGGTCGCCAACGAAGTTTCCGCACTGGAGCGCGCCTACAGCGACAACGAGGTGCGGATCCGCGCTTTGCTGCAGGATATCGCCCATCAGCGCGACAATCTGGTCGGACAGGCCGAGCAGGTCCGCAGCGCCATCTCCGGCGTGCAGATCGACCTGCGCCACGATATCGCGCTGATATCGGACGCGATCGCCTCCCGGGTCGATGAAGTGGCCAAGAGCATCACCGGCGCGCTGGAAGAACGCGGCGGCCACATCACCACGGCGCTCGGCAACGCCGGCGACAACATGATCCTGGCGCTCGGCGAACGCGGCGGCGACCTGCTCGACCGGCTCGAGGAAGCCAGCGCTGAAACCACGCGCGCGGTGCTCGACGCCAGCGAGCGCCTCACCACCAGCCTGAATTTCAAGACCGGCCATGTCCATGACGAGTTCGTCGAACTGGCCGACCGCGTCCACGAGATGCTGAACGAGCGGATCGATCGCATCACCACCGAATTCGAGCAGCGCTCGTCCACCATCGTCGACGGGATTTCCGACCGCACCGAACAGGTTCACGACTCGCTGAAGAATTCCAGCGACTCCCTGCTTCTGGAACTTGAGCTGCGCAGCGGCGATCTCGTCAACAAGATCGACGAAGCCGGCAATCGCCTCGCGACCCGAATCATGACCTCCGGCGACAAGGCCAGCGACGCGCTCGACGTGACCGTGAATTCGCTGGTGGCGAAGGTCGTCAGCCAGACCGAAAACGCCCACGACTCGCTCAGCCTGCAGATGAGCGCCTTCGACGAACTGGTGAAGAACCAGGGCGGAGAGCTGGTCGAAAAATTCGCCCGCGACAGCGGCACCCTCGGCGCCCTGATCACCCGCCATATTTCGGAATTCGATCGCACCGTCAAAACCTTCGGCGGTGAAATCGTCGATCGCATGGGTCAGCGCACCCAGGACATCGCCGAATCGCTCAAGACCTATGTCGATACTTTCGACACCCGCCTGACTTCCAACGGCGGCGAAATCACCGCCTCGCTGGACCAGCGCCTGGTGCAATTCGAAACCACGCTCGGAACCCGCGTCGCCACTCTCGATACCTCGCTCGACAGCAAGATCAAATCCTTCGACGAATCGATCGACGGCCGGCTCAAATCGCTGGAACAGACCTTCGATACGCGGGCGAAATCGGTCACCGAAACCATCGACAACCGTCTGGGATCACTGACGTCGTCGCTGACCGACGGTGCCGCGCAGGCGATCCACTCGATCGACTCGCGCCTCACTTTGCTCACCTCCTCGCTGACCGACGGCACCGCACAGGCGGTCGACGCGGTCGACCGGCGCATCGCCAATGTGACCGAAACCATCGACGGTCGCAGCGCCCAGCTGACCGACACCATCACGGCGCGGTTCCAGGAAATCCATCAGGGCATCGAAAGCCGGGTCGGCGCGGTGGCGTCCGATATCGACACGCGCGTCGCGCAGTTCGAGGATCTCTTGGGTTCGCGCATCGAAGCCGTGGCCGGCCGCATCGAGAGCAGCGGGCGGCAGGCCAGCGACGGCCTGATGGCCCGCGCCGAGGAACTGTCGCTCGGGATCAAGTCCCATGTCGAGGATGCGGAACGCTCGCTGACCAACCTTGTGGTCAATACCAGCGAAACCATCCAGACCGGCGCCCGCGTGGCGCAGCAGTCGCTGCTGACGGTTTCGTCCGACGTCGGCGCCCAGCTGAAGCTGACCTCGGCGGAAGTCGAGCGCGCCCTCACCGCCGTCGGCAGCAGTTCCGCGGACTCGATTTTGACCAGCGCCCGCGACGCCCAGGCCAGCCTGGTGACGGCCTCCAGCGACGCCGCCAACCAGATCAAGTCATTGTCGGCCGATATCGAACGAACGCTCTCGGCTGCCGGCACCGCAACCGCCGGCTCGATCGTCTCGGGCGCGCGTGAAGCGCAGACCACCCTGGTCACGGCTTCCGCGGATGCCGCCAACCAGGTCAAATCGCTGGCCGCCGATATCCAGCGGTCCTTGTCGATTGCCGGAACTTCCACCGCCGAATCGATTGTCGCCGGTGCACGCGAGGCCCAGACCACGCTGGTCACGGCATCGTCGGACGCCTCCAATCACGTCAAGTCGCTGGCCATCGACGTGGAACGCACGCTGAGCGCGGTCGGTGCGGATACCGCCGCGTCAATCCTGAACAGCGCGCGGGAGGCCCAGCATTCGCTGACCGCAACCTCGGCCGACGCCGCCAGCCAGATCAGGGTGATCTCGACCGAGATCGAGCGCTCGCTCTCCGCCGTGACCGCCAAGACCACCGACAATATCGCGACCAGCGCCGTCAATGCGCAGAACGCCCTGGTCGCGGCCTCGAACGAAATCAGTTCGAAGGTCAAGTCGACCTCCACGGAAGTCGAACGCTCGGTTCTCGCCGCCAGCGGGGCTTTCAGCTCGACCATGACCGGCAAGGCCGACGAAATCGTCACCTATGTGCAGCAGCAGACCGATCGTCTCTCGCAGATGATCGACGGCAAGCGCGGATCGCTGGTCGAAGCCATCGGTTCAAAGACCAACCAGCTCACGATCGATATCGACCGCGTGACATCGGAGGCGCTGAAATCGATCGAAACCCGCGGACAGAGCTTCTCGCAATCGATGGTGAGCAATGGCTCCGACGTCGCGCGGACCATCACTTCCGCCGGCGAACTGGCGACGGGTGCGGTCAACAAGTCGCTGAAGGAGCTCGAGCAGTCCTCGCGCGCGGCGATCGACCAGTCGCGTCAGGTCTCGATCGCGGCGGTGACGGAGATGCAGGAAACCAGCAAGATCCTGCGCACCGACACCGTGGCCCTGTTCGAGCGGCTGCGTGAAGGCAACATCCTGCTGCAGGAAGTGCTCACCGGCGCCCACGACAACCTCAATTCGCTCGAGCGGGCCCTGGTAACGCGTGTCGCCGACTTCGTGTCCGCCATGAACGACGTCACCTCGCGCAACGGGGCGGCGACCCAGACCCTGGAAGACCAGTTGAGCGTCTTCAATTCGAAGACCTCGCAGGCGCTCGAAAACCTCGGCACGCTCTCCAGCGAGTTCGAAAGCCACGGCAAGACCCTGGTCGAAGCCGCGGCCGTGGTCGAGCAAAGCAACCGCAGCACCACCGCCTCCGTCGCCGAACGCAAGGCGGTGCTGGAATCGCTGGTGACCACGATCGACCTGCGAACCACCGACCTCGATCAGCGGCTGTCACGCTTCACCGGCCTGCTCGATGAATCGCTGGCCGCCGCCGAAGAGCGCGCGCGCGATATCGCCCGCGTGGTGGCGGAAACCGCCGGCGCAGGTTCAGCCGCCATCACCCATCAGTTCGAAGCGGTTCGCGCCGCGGCCGAACACGAACGCCGGCTGACCTCCGACGCCATGGCCGATCTTTACCAGCAGAGCACGCAGGAAGCGGACGGGATGTTCAAGCAGTCCGCCGAGCGCTTTGCCACCATGGTCCAGAGCATGAAGCATATGGCTGCGGAAATGCATCAGGAACTGGAAGCCACCCGCAACGAGCTTCGCCGCGGCGTGCTGGAAATGCCGCAGGAAGCCGCGGAAAATACCGCGCAAATGCGCAAGGTCATCGTCGATCAGATCGAGGCGCTGGCTGAATTGAACCGGATCGTCGCACGCCATGGCCATGGCCTTGACGTCGTGACCACGGGCCGCTCGAGCATCCAGCGCGAGGAAGAGCCGATGCTGGCGACCGCCGGCGGACGCGGCGAGTCGCGCTCCGCACCCCCGCGCATGCGTGACGGCGGCAGCGCCTCGACTTTGCCGCCGCCGGATCTGGGGATGCCGGCCTCGCGCCGCACCGAAGCCCCGCCGGTTTCGCCGGCCAGTTCCGACCAGGGCCGCGACGGATGGCTTTCCGATCTGTTGAACCGCACCGATGGCAGCACGCCTGCCGGCGCCGGCAACCGGGATATCCCGCGCGCCCGCCCCGCCCAACCGGCCACCGGCGGCAACCCGCTGGAGTCGCTGTCGCTCGACATCGGCCGCCTGATGGATCGCAACCTCGCCGCCGAGATGTGGGATCGCTATCAGCGCGGCGAGAGCAAGGCCTTCACCAAGCGGCTCTACACGCCGGCCGGCCAGAAGGCCTTCGACGAAGTCGCCCGCAAATACCGCTCCGACCGCAACTTCAAGCAGACGGTCGACCGCTACATCACCGAGTTCGAACGCCTGCTCGACGAGGTCGCACGCGACGAGCGCGGCCCCGCCGTGCTGCGCAGCCACCTCACCTCCGAGACCGGGATGGTCTATACGCTGCTGGCGCATGCGGCGGGACGGCTCGGGTAAGGGCAAGCTGATCGCGAATAAAAAACGGAGGCAGCGATGCCTCCGTTTTTGTTTTGGGGTTATTGCCGTAGGGCGGATTAGCGAAGCGTAATCCGCCATCGCACCCACCAAACCGGCGGATTTCGCTAATCCGCCCTACATAACAGCCCCTTTCATCGCTCGCCAAACTCACCGGTTGGATCCACGTTGCCTGCCCAATCTTCCGAAAAGATCTCTGCACGCACGTCACGGTGAAATGACGAATGCGGCCAATCGCACACCCTTGCCACTAGCCCATGTTTCACCGGATTGATGTATACCCCGTTCACGTCACGACCCGAAAATCTCTGGGGTTGATGACGCGGAAATTGTCGGTGACCGAATCACAGAGGTCCGCCCAATTCCGAGGAAC
>Ga0302314_10008307_pt1 | contig 18508 bp, 17 predicted proteins | sample III_Palsa_N2_3_FD_200533 | JGI IMG/M metagenome (GOLD analysis project Ga0302314, IMG submission 200533) | Peat permafrost microbial communities from Stordalen Mire near Abisko, Sweden - III_Palsa_N2_3 | ecosystem: Environmental > Terrestrial > Soil > Palsa > Peat permafrost | place: Sweden...
GTCCGGCTGATGAAGGACGCCACATTGTCGTGGATCTCCTTCAGCGACGCCTCATGGGCGTAAACCATGTGGCCGGACTGGTAGTAGTGATACTCGATGTTGTTCTGCAGATTGGCCGGAATCTGCAGATGGTGGTCCTCGTACCAACCCTCGTAGAACGGCGTCGCCAGGTCGTAATAGCCGCCGTTGACCATGATCTTCAGCTGCGGGTCGTATTTCATCGCGGTGGCAAGGTCGGGCATCACATTGAGGATGCCGGGGAGGCCGAATGGCGCGCCGGGCGGCTGGTGATTGGCGTCCCATTTCCCGACATCGGTCTCAGGCTTGTAGGTCTTGCCCTCGCCGTAGCCGAGCTGCTTGCGCACATAGTCGTTGAAGGCCGAGACATAGGCCGAGCTGATCGAGGCCGACTGCGGGTCGTAGTCCGCCTCTTTGGACAGCGGATCCATGTCGGGACCCGAAAAGCGGGTGTCCAGGCGGCCGGTGGTGATCCCGTCCTGATCCTGCAGCATCTTCTCGAACATACCGCCGTCGACGCGCAGATCGGCCTTGAGGATGTAGGCGGCGGGAAGACCGATGTACTTGGACATCTGGTCGGCGATGGCCTGTTTGCGCGCGGGATCGAGCTCCGCGCCGGCCTGCAGGGCCTGGGCGTAGTCGCCGGACGCGAAGGCCTCGACCTGCTTCAGGTACGGTTCGAGTTCAGCCGGGCGGCCGCCAGGCAGCAGGTTGTGGTACCAGGCCGTGGCCGCATAGGTGGGCAGGGCGGCCACGTAGGCTTCGTCCGTCCCCGGATTGAACTGCGGTCCGTCGGCCGACATGTCGAAATTGAGGATCTGGGAGAGCAGGATCACGCCGTTGAAATCGACCGAGTCCGCCGTCTCCAGTTCATTGATCACCACCGCCGACCTGGGCGTGCCGTAGCTTTCGCCGAACAGGTACTTGGGCGAATTCCAGCGACCGTATTTCGACAGGAACTGGAGAATGAACTCCGAGAAGGCGTGGCCGTCGGCGTCGATGCCCCAGAAGGCCTTTTCCTTGTCCTTGCCGGCGATGCGCGAAAAGCCGGTGCCCGGCGCGTCGATGAACACCAGGTCGGTGGCATCCAGCAGGCTGTAGGCGTTGTCGACCAGCGAATAGGGCGCGGCAGGCGTATGGGTGTCGTCGGCGGTCACCACCCGGCGCGGCCCGAAGGCGCCCATGTGCAACCACACCGTCGAGGAGCCCGGGCCGCCGTTGTAGAAGAAGGTGATCGGACGATTGGCCGATGGAGCGCCGTTCTTGAAATAGGCGACGTAGAACATCGAAGCTTCCGCCGTCGGATTGCCGTCGGCCGCCGCCTCCTTGCCCTTGTCGCTGGACTCCGCCGCGACCGCCTTGGCGACCGTGTCGTCCCATCCCTTGGGGTGGACGACGATCGTGCCGGCCACCGCGTGATAGCTGATCGCCTGGCCCTCGACGGCGACCTGGCCTTCGCTGGAGGCGCTTTCCGGCTGGAAGATGCCGCCGGGCTTCTCGGCCGCCGCCTGGGCCTTGTCGCTGTCGGGTTTGGCGGGCGGATTGGCGGCGAACGCCGGCGCGCCGGCCAGCAGGGCGACCGCCGAGGCGGCCAGGAGCAGCTGTTTCATATTGAGGATCTTCCCCCGCGAAGTCGTGTGAATTTGCTTCCGCATAGACGCACGGAAGCCGCAAACAAAATTACCAATTGGAAAGGCGCCGCCGGGTCAGGGCGCGGCCGCATCGGTCAGAGGCAGCCACACGGCGCTGGCATGGTCGGCCGTGCGAGAGACTCGAATGGTCGCCGCCTGATAGTCCGCCGGCTTGGCGAAGAAGATGTTGTCGACCCAGGTCTGCGGATTGCGGTCATAGAGCGGAAACCAGCTCGACTGAATCTGGACCATGATCCTGTGGCCCGGCAGGAAGACGTGGTTCGCCGTCGGCAAGGTGAAGCGGTAGCGCTGCGGCTTGCCGGGCGGAATGGGCGTCGGGCGTTCGAAGCTGTCGCGGTAGCGGCCGCGAAAGATGTCCATGGCGATCGGCAACTGGTAGCCGCTCATCTCGGGTCGCGAGGGAACGATGTCGGGATAGACGTCGATCAGCTTGACGACAAAATCGCCGTCGGCGCCGGTGGTGGACGCCCAGATGTCGGCGATCGGCGCGCCGCTGATGCGCAGCGGGCGGTCGAGCGGCGCGGTCTCATAGACCAGGACGTCGGGCCTGGTGGCGACGCCGCGCTGATCGCTGGTGAGCCAGCTCTGCCAACGCGGCGTGTCGGCGAAGCGGACCGGCGGCGGCAGGTATGGAACCGGCTTGGCGGGGTCTGAGACGTAGGCGTCGCCGTCATCCTTGGCCGCCGCGGGCGCGTCGAAGCCCAGCGAAAAACCCGTTTCGAGGTAGAGCGGCTTCAACGGCGCAGCGCAGCCGCGCTCGCAGGCCGGCGGCCAGGTGTCGAAGCGGTCCCAATGGTTCTCGCCGGTATTGTAGATGAAGGCGCGCGGCGTATCAGCTTTGGGCGCGCCGTTCTTGAGGTATTGGTCGAAGAACGGCTTGAGGACCTCCCGACGCCACTGCAGCGCGGTGTCGCCGTTGAATTGCAGCACGCCCAGGGTCGTGCCGTCGTAGTTGGCCCCACTGTGCCGCCAGGGACCCATGACCAGGAAATTGGTGTCGCCATAGCCGGCGGCCGTCAGCGCACTCCAGCTATGGATCGCGCCCCACATGTCTTCCTGATCCCACAGTCCCTGCTCCCACATGGTCGGCACATGGCTGGGATGCTGGACGATCAGCTTGTCCAGCGCCTGTCCTTGCCAGAACCCGTCGTAGGCCGGGTGCGCCTCCATGCGCATCAGCCAGGGATAGGTCGAGACGCCGTGCGTGCTCGCCCAGCCGTCGACCGATCCGGCGCGCAGGAAGCTTTCATAGTCGTCGAACGTGTCGCGCACCGCGCGCGGACCTTCGCCGCGGCGGGTCGTCTGACCGGTGATGTAGTCGAGATTGGGTTGGCGGAAGGCGCCGTAGTGGAACCAGTCGTCGCCCATCCATCCGTCGACCATCGGGCTTTCCGGCGCGGCGACCTTCAGCGCCGGATGCGGATCCAGCAGGGCTATGACCACGGTCCATCCCTCGTAGGACGAGCCGATCATGCCCACCCGGCCGTTGGTCTCGGGGATGTTCTTCACCAGCCAGTCGATGGTGTCCCAGGCGTCAGTGGTGTCGTCGGTCTGGGTCGGATTGAGCGGGCCGCGCGGCGGCCGGGTCATCACAAGGGCGCCCTCCGAGCCATACTTGCCGCGAATGTCCTGGAAGACGCGGATGTAGCCATCGGCCGTGAACAGCTCGTCGCTCTGTGAGAGGTTGGCGACGCGCGATGAGCTCGTGTTGCGCTTGACGCGATTGGCCGCGTCGTAGGGCGTGCGAGTGAGCAGGATCGGCGCGTCACGCGCGCCCTTGGGGACGACGATGACGGTGAAGAGCTTCACCCCGTCGCGCATGGGGATCATCACGTCGCGCTCAATGAAGTCGGCGCTCGCCGGCGGTGGCGGCGCTTGCGCGACCATGTCGCTGAGATCAGGCCCGGGCGGCAGGGCGGGCTTCACCGGCTGGGCCAGAACGCCCGTCACGAGACTGGCCAGAACGACCGCGAACACCGCTCCCGTCTTCATGTCGGCCCACCTCCGTCCGTCCTTGAGGCGCACAGGCAAGGCGGCGACCGCCAAGTCAAGAGGCATCGCCAGGCCAGATCGGGGCCGCAATACGCTTGCCCATTGATCAAACGCCGACGCACCGCCAAGACGGGGCTTTGATTGCAGCAGTAAACCGACCGGGATTTGTGGAATGAAACGACTGACTTTGGCGTTTGCGCTCGCGCTCGCCGCCTCCCCTGCGCTCGCACAACCGAACGGCCAGACCGTGTTCACCACCAATTGCCAAGCGTGCCACCAGGCGGCGGGAACGGGGATCAAGGGCGCTTTTCCGGCCCTTGCCGGCGATCCGTTCGTGACCGGCGCCCCCTCCGGACCGACCAACCGCGTGCTGACCGGCAAGGGAGGGATGCCGGCGTTCGGCCCCCAACTCTCCGACGCCGAGATCGCCGCCGTGCTCAGCTATATTCGATCCGCCTGGGGCAACCACGCGGCGGCGGTCACCCCCGCCCAGGTGTCGGCCTCGCGTGGGGCGGGCCACTAGAGCCTAGGTTGGCGAGGGAAAGTCGTTCTCCGAGGTCACCTCAACCTCAACCTCCAGCGTCTGCGCGCCCGGCGCCAGCAGCACGCCGTCGATCGGCGCCACATCCGCATAGTCTCGGCCAATAGCCAGGACGATGTGATCATCGCGTGTGGTCATGTCGTTGGTGGGATCGAAACCGACCCAGCCCGCCGCCTCGCCGCACCAGAGATGAACCCAGGCGTGGGTCGCATCGGCGCCCTGCAGGCGGTTTCCGCCCCGACCGGTATGCAGATAGCCGCTGACATAGGCGGCGGGCAGGCCCAATCCCTTCAGGCCGCTGATCATGACGTGAGCGAAATCCTGGCACACCCCGTGGCGGGCCGCGAAAGCCGCGGCGGCCGGCGTGCGGACATCGGTCGCGTCGGGGTCGTATCTGAAGTCGGCGTGAATCCGGCTCGTCAGCTCGCTGGCCGCCTCGATGACCGGTCGACCCGGCGCAAAGCTGGCGCGCGCATAGTCGGTGATCTGTGGCGCGATCGGCGTGCGCTCGGTCGGGTAAAGAAAGGAAGCCGGTCCATCCGGACCCAGCAGACGCGAGGCGAGGCTCAACGCGCGCACGCTTTCCCAGGGGGTGTCGAAGGCGAACGCGATCGGCGGCGCGTGCACGTCGACGCGAGCGCTCGCTTCGATGACCAATCTGGCGTGCGGCTCGGTGATGACCACGGTCCGCACCTCCTCGCCGAAGGCCCCCGGGCCGACGCGCTCCTGCGACGGCGACGGCGTCAGCTCGATACGGCTGGCGAGACGCGTCTGGTCGGCGAAGGTTCGCGGCGTCAGCCGCATGACGCAGCGGGCGTAGGTCACCTCCGAGCCGTAGGCGTAGGTGGTGCGGTGGCGGATGTCGTAGATCACGCCAGACCTCCCAGCTTGGTGGTCGGAACGGCGTTGGCGCCTTGCAGGAAGTAGCGATCGCCGATGGCGGTCGCCAGCCGCCCGAGGGCGCGCTCGAAGGCCAGCATCCGCTCCGGCTCCAAGCTCGCGGCGTCGGCGGTCTCCACCTCGGTCGCCAGCACCCGTAGTATGCGCGCGGGCGCCTCCAACATGCCGTCCTCAACCAGCTTGGGCAGCGCGGCGAGGTGTTCGCTGAGCGTCTGAACCTGGAACGCCAGAGAGCGGGTGTTGAACGGATCGAGCACGACCATGTCGCGCACCGGCGTCAGCGCCAGGCCCACGAGATAGCGGGCCCGGTAGGTGATCTGGCTGTCCGCCAGATCCAGTAGGAGGTCGAGGTCGTCGAGCGTCGCCGCGTCGCCGGCCAGGGCGCGCGCGAAGCGGCTGGTGTTGATCCCGCGTTCGATCCGCCGTCCGATATCGAGGAATCGCCAGCCGGCGGCGCGGTTCATGTTCTCCTGAGCCAGACCGGCCAAGGCGGCGAGACGCTGGAGCGCCTGTTCCACCTGAGCCAGCGCCTCGGCTTCGGAGATCGTCCCCGGCGGCGCCAAGCCGCCCTCCAGACCGACGAGAAGCGACCAGAAGTCGGCGCTCAGCCGTTCACGCATGGACGACGCCGTACGCCCGGCCTGGCGAACGAGGTTGATCACCGAACCGGGGGCGGCCTCGTCGTGCAGGGCGCACCGGGCCGCGTCGAGCGCGCGGCCGCCGAACGCCTGACCGGTCAGGGCGCCCCACGAGAACAACAGTCGCTGCAGTTGAGCCAGGGTCTCGCCCGCGCCATGGATGGCGGCGTCGGCGTCCATCAGACTGGCGCACAGGCTGCGCGTCAGGCGCAGGGTCGCCTCCGCGCGTTCGAGATAGCGACCCAGCCAGAAAAGATTGTCCGCCGCGCGGCCGGGCAGATGCCCGAGGATTCGCCTCACCTCGACATCGTCCTGACTGGCGAGAAGGGTTACGCGCTCGACCGGCGCATCGCCGATGACCCACACGTCGGCGGTGTGGGTCCCATCGCCCATGGAGATTGCGCGGACGTCCGGTCGATCGGACGTCCGGCAGAATCCTCCGGGCATGATGGAATAGCCCTCGGCGGTGGCGGTGGCGAAGACACGCAACACGAAGGGCGCGGGCTGCAGCCGATCGTCGCGCAACACCGGCATGGTCGAAAGCCGGGCCACTTCCTGGCCCACGAAATCGGCGGGGCGTTCCGAGATGCGTGCGAGCAGATCGGCCTTCTCTGAGGAGGAGAGTTCCGACATCACACGCGACGGGCCCGCCAAAGGCAGATTGAAGGCGCTGGCGATAACGAGGTCGGCGTCGCCCTCGACCCGCGCCTGTTCATAGGCCTGACCGCACCACCAGGTCGCCACACTGGGCAGCTGCAGTTCCTCGCCGAGCAGGCGCCGGCACAAACCAGGCAGGAAGCCCAGCAAAGCACGCGACTCGACCACGCCCGAGCCGGGCATGTTGAGCACGGCCACGCCGCCGCTGCGGACAGCCTCCATCAGGCCAGGCACACCCAGGCGCGAGGTGCTGTTGAGCTCCAGCGGATCAATGAAATCGGCGTCCACCCGGCGGAGAATCACATCGGCGCGCTTCAGCCCGGCGATGGTGCGCACCCAGACCCGGCCGTCGCGCACGACAAGGTCGTCACCCTCGACGAGCAGGAAACCCAGGTAGCGCGCCAGATGCGCCTGTTCGAAATAGCTCTCGCTGAAGGGCCCCGGCGTCAGAAGGCAGATTCGCGGATCATGACGCTCGGCGCAGGCTGCCAGGCCCTTGCGCAGATCGTCGAAAAACGGCGCCAGCCGGCGCACGTTCATGGCGTTGTAGAGGTTGGGGTAGGCGCGCGACAGCACCAGACGGTTCTCGAGCTCGTAACCAGCCCCAGACGGCGCCTGTGTCCGGTCCGAGAGCACCCACCAGCGCCCATCGGGCCCTCGACCCAGATCGGCGGCGTAGAGTTGCAGATAGCGTCCGCCCGGCGCGGGCGCGCCGCGCGCCGCCCGGATGAAGTCCGGCGACCCCGTGATCGCCGCGGCCGGCAGGACGCCCTGACGCACCATGCGGGCCTCGCCATAGACGTCCTTCAGCAGCGATTCCATCAGGCGAGCTCGTTGCTCGACTCCGGCTGCGATGGACGCCCATTCGACGGACCCCAGGATGAGAGGGGCCTGTCCGAGCGGCCAGGATCGCTCCGCATCCTCTCCCCAAACGCGATGCGAGACGCCCGCATCGCGGATGTGACGTGTCGCGAGGTTGAAGCGGGCGCGAATATCGCCTTCGGGATATTCGGCGAGATCGCCCAGGAAATCGAGCCAGTAGGGCCTCGGCCGGCCGGTGTGGTCGAAGAGTTCATCGGGCACGCCCGGCAGAGGCCGGTACTCGCCAAGCCAGCGCGATAGCCGCGCAGCGCCCTGAGGATCGAGATCGCCGCGTCGCCGCTCGAGGTGTTCCGCCGTCATATCGATCCGTGGGCCCTTGCGGGCGCTAGTCCTCGCAGGCTCGGGCGCTTCCGTCCATGGTCGCCTTGCCAGCTGATGGTCAAAGCGGCGCCGGCGGCTGAAAAGCGGGCGCTCGGCTGCACCTGCTGGCGCAATGAGTTTATTTGGAGGGTGCCGGTGTTGCAGTCCGACCCGAGCCGGGCGGAGGATCTCGACACCAACACGGAGGACCACATCGCCGACGGGACGCGCTATGCCTGCCTGTCACGACTTCTGGCGGCAAGAGCTACGAGGCCGCCTGGAACACTCCGCGATCTGCCGGGCTGGCGCTGTGACCGCCGCGTCGAAAGCTGGAAAGCGATGTGACTGGTCAGGCGTCCGCCGCCGCTTCGGCCAGGATCTTGAGCGCCTCGCCCATGTCGCGGAAGCCGTCGCGGATGGGGCCACGCAGGCGCTTGGCCACGGTCGGCCCCAAGAGGCCGGTGAACATCTCGCCGTTGGAGAAGATGCTCGCGCCGGGGGTGAGCTCCTCGATCTCGAAGTAGCGCGTGGACTTCACCAGTCCGCCCACCATCTTGACCCGCCAGTGAAGCTGTTCGTTGGGCACCCAGTCGAGGATAGTCGGCTGGATGGCTCGCGGCGCCTGCCCCCGCAGCGTGACCTCGAGGTCGAGCTGCGCGCCGATACGGATCACCCCGGCGGCCTTGGTGTAGAGCGGATTCCACTTCGGCCACGCTTCGATGTCGGACAACACCTGCCAGATAACCGAGGCCGGCGCGCGCACGCCCAGGCGATATTCCAGCTTCAGGGGCATCAGGCGCGCTCCTTCAGCTTCCAGGTGGCGCCGGTGGCGTTGTCCATGACCTCGACGCCGAGGTCGGTCAGCTCGCCGCGGATGGCGTCGGCGCGGGTCCAGTCCTTGGCCGCGCGGGCCTTGACCCGATCGGCGATCAGCCCGTCGATCCGGGCGGTGAGGGCCGGGTCGGCGCCGCCGTGGAACCACGCGTCCGAGTCGGCGGCGAGAAAGCCGGCCAGAGCGCCGCTCGCCAGCAATTGCCCCTTGGCCAGGGCGCGCTCGCCGGCGGCGCCGCCCTCCAGGCGCCGCGCCAAGGCGAAGAGCTCGGCGTTGGCCCGCGGCGTGTTGAGATCATCCTCGAGGGCGGCGACGAAGGCGGGGGAGGGTTGATCGGTCGACGGCGTCACATCGGCCGCCCGCCGCAACGCACCGTAAAGCGTATCGAGACCGGACTTGGCGGCGCCGACGATCTCGTCGCTCCAGGCCAGGGGCTGCCGATAGTGCGACGCGAGCAGCGCCCAACGCAGCGCCTCCGGCGGCCAGCGGGTGACCAGGGCATGGACCAGCTCGACATTGCCGAGGCTCTTGGACATCTTTTCCGAGCCCATATTGAGGAAGCCGTTGTGCAGCCAGTAGTTGGCGTAGCCATCGGCGTGGCCGCCCGCGCACATGCCTTGCGCGCGCTCGTTCTCGTGATGCGGAAAGATCAGATCGTTGCCGCCGCCGTGAATGTCGATCGGCAGGCCGAGCGTCTGCTCGATCATCGCCGAGCACTCGATATGCCAGCCCGGCCGACCGGGGCCGAACGGGCTGGGCCATACCGGCTCACCCGGCTTTGACGGCTTCCACAGCACGAAATCGGCCGGATGCCGTTTGTAGGGCGCCACATCGACGCGCGCGCCGGCGATCATGTCGTCGAGCGTGCGGCGCGAGAGCGCGCCGTAGTCGCTGTAGGCCTGGGTGTTGAAGAGGACATGGCCCTCGGCCTCGTAGGCGGCGTTGGCCCGTACGAGCCGGCCGATCATGTCGATGATCGCGTCCATGGTCGCCGTCGCCCGAGGCTCGAAGGTGGGGCGTAGGGCTCCCAGCGCCGACATGTCGCCATGGTAGGCGTCGAGGTAGCGCGTGGTGATGACGTCGATGTCGACGCCTTCCTGCGCCGCCTTCTGATTGATCTTGTCATCCACGTCGGTGACGTTGGCCGCGTAGATCACGTGGTCTTCGCCATAGGTCCGCCGAAGCAGTCGGAAGAGGAGGTCGAAAACCACCACCGGCCGGGCGTTGCCGATGTGCGCATAGTTGTAGACCGTCGGCCCGCAGACATACATCGTCACCCGCTCGGGGTTGACGGGAACGAAGGGCCGCTTGGCGCGGGCCATGGTGTCGTAGAGGACGAGGCTCATCTGGGCGCCTGGGTTATGGGGCGCGCTGATATAGCGACTGCCGATCCGTCAGGCCACCGGCGCTTTTGCGAGATCGGTCGCCTGCTCCGGCGATTGAGCGGCGCCAGGGCGGCGAACAATGGTGACGAGGACGAAGCTCAGGGTCACCAGCAGGTACCAGGCGCCGATCTTTCCCGGCCCCACGGGCGTCCAGTGACGGGCCTGGCTGGGATATATCCAAGCGGTGGCGAAGGTGCCGAGGTTTTCCGCGATCCATATGAACACCGCGACCAGGAGCGCGCTCACGAGCAGGGGCATGCGCCGCACCTTGCGATCGGGGGTGAACCGCACCCAGGTCTCACGCCAGATGAACGCCGAAAAAGCGAACAACCCCAGCCGAATGTCCGGCAGGTAGGTATGGGTGAAGAAGTTTACGTAGCTCAGAACCGCCAGCGTCCATGGCGCCCACAACGGCGGAAACCGTTCATACTGAAGGTCCATCAGGCGCCAGATGCGCGCAATGTAGCTGCCGATGCTGGCGTACATGAACCCTGAAAACAGCGGCACGCCGCCGATCCGAAGCAGGCTCGCCTCCGGATAGATCCAGGATCCGTGCGCGGTCTTGAACAGCTCCATGATCGTGCCGACGACGTGGAAAACCAGGATCACCAGCGCCTCGTCCCATTGCTCGAGGCGGGTGGCCAGCATCGTCGCCTGGATCGCGATCGCGGCGAGGACCAGGAAATCGTAACGCGCCAGCGGCGCGCCGTGCGGCCAGAGGCGCGGCCAGATGAAGTGCGTGCCCACGAGCAGAGCCAACATCGCCCCGCCGAACAGGCTGGCCCAGGCCTGCCTGAGGCCAAACATCAGGAACTCGAAACACCGACCGTTTATGGGGCGCCGGTCCGCCCACGGTCGGAGCGCGGCCTCCATGCGCTCGACCCGCCCCTTGATCCAATCCTTCAGGCTCAGTTGGAAGGCTCCTAAGGCGGTGGCGACGGACTGGCGTCGGAACGTCAACTGGCCTCATAAAGCCAGCATGAACAAGCCGGTTTTCCCTCTCGCCCCCGACACCCACGCCCTTGAGCGCGGCGACCAGCTCGCGCCCCGATTCGACGACCGCGGCCTCATTGCCGCCGTAGCCACCCACGCGGATACGGGCGAAGTGCTGATGTTGGCCTGGATGGACGCCGAGGCGCTCGATCTCACCCTCACCACCGGGGAAGCTCACTACTTCAGCCGCGCGCGCGGCAAGCTCTGGCGCAAGGGCGAGACCAGCGGGCAGGTGCAACAGGTCCGGGAAATCCGCATCGACTGCGACCAGGATGCTGTGTGGCTGAAGGTGATCCCTGGCAGCGATGGCGGGGCCTGCCATGTCGGTTTCCGTTCTTGCTTCTACCGGGTTGTGGGAGGCCGCTCCCTGACGGAGCGTCCCTGAGCGTGGCGAGCGGCGACGTCGTTGACGTGACCCTCTCGGCCGCCTCCGGCCGACTCGATCGCGCCCTCGCCGACGCCCTGCCGGAGCTTTCGCGCGTCCGTATTCAGGCGCTGATGTCACAAGGCGCCGTGACTCGCGCCGGGGCGCCGATGGTCGATCCATCCGCCCGAGCCGAGCCGGGCCTCTATCGGCTGGTTATTCCACCCCCGGCGCCGGCCGAACCGAAGGGCGAGAACCTCACCCTGCCCGTGCTTTTCGAAGACGCCCACCTCATCGTCGTCGACAAGCCGGCCGGCATGTCGGCGCATCCGGCTCCGGGCAGCCCGGCCGGCACGCTGGTCAACGCCCTGATCCACCATTGCGGCGCGAGCCTCTCCGGCGTCGGGGGTGTGGCGCGCCCCGGTATCGTGCATCGCCTGGACAAGATGACTTCGGGGGTGATGGTCGCCGCCAAGACCGACGTCGCCCACCGCGGCCTTTCGGCCCTGTTCGCCGCCCACGACATCGAACGCGCCTACATCGCCCTGACCCGCGGCGCGCCGACCCCCGCGAGAGGAACGGTGGCGAGCCGCATCGGCCGCTCGACCAGAAATCGCCAGAAGATGGCGGTGCTCGCCGCCGGCGGCCGGGAGGCGGTCACCCACTATGCGACCACGCGCCTGTTCGGCTCTTCCGCGAAGCCGCTGGCCGCTCGTGTCGTTTGCACGCTCGAGACCGGCCGAACCCACCAGATCCGGGTTCACCTGGCCCACAAAGGGGCGCCATGCCTGGGCGATCCTGTCTACGGGTCCGGTCCGCCCGCCCCCGAGGTCAAGCGAGCGATAGATGAGGCCGGACTGCATCGCCAGGCGCTTCACGCCGCGATCCTCGCTTTCCGCCACCCCATTACCGGCGAGATCCTGCGGTTCGAAACGCCACTGCCAGCCGACATGACCGCGCTCGAGCTGTTGCTGGAGCGCCTCTAGGCCTGGAATGATAGGTTTTCTGAAAGCGGCCTCAGAGAGCATCGGGCGCGCAGCCCCTTAAATGGGGCGCAATCGCCTCCTATCTAAGAAACCGATCGGAGCGCGCACGCGTATATGCGTAGACAATGGCCGCTCCGACAGGGGAAATATAACACCGATGGCTAATGCCAACGCGCTCTCCGTCATGTCGCCCGATGGCGGGCTTTCTCGCTATCTGACGGAAATTCGCAAATTTCCTATGCTGGGCAAGGATGAGGAATTCATGCTCGCCAAGCGCTGGCGCGAGCACGAGGATCCCGAGGCCGCGCACCGCTTGGTGACCTCGCACCTGCGACTGGTGGCCAAGATCGCCATGGGCTACCGCGGCTACGGCCTGCCCATCGGTGAGGTCATCAGCGAAGGCAACGTCGGTCTCATGCAGGCCGTGAAGAAGTTCGAGCCCGACAGGGGCTTCCGGCTGGCCACCTACGCGATGTGGTGGATCCGCGCCTCGATCCAGGAATACATCCTGCGCTCGTGGTCGCTTGTGAAAATGGGCACCACGGCGGCGCAGAAGAAGCTGTTTTTCAATCTGCGCAAAGCCAAGAGCGAAATCAGCGCGCTTGAGGAGGGAGATCTGCATCCCGATCAGGTGCGGGCGATCGCCACCAAACTCGGCGTGCTCGATTCCGAGGTCATATCGATGAACCGGCGGCTGGCGGGGCCGGACGCCTCTCTGAACGCGCCGCTTCGAGCGGATTCGGAGAATGAATGGCAGGACTGGCTCGAGGACAAGGACGCCGTCAGCCAGGAGACCCACCTGGCCGAGAGCGAGGAATATTCCCTGCGCATGGGGCTGCTTGATGAGGCCATGAGTGAGCTCACTGACCGCGAGCGGCATATTCTCACTGAGCGTCGGCTGAAGGACGATCCGACCACGCTGGAAGCATTGGCCGCCGAATACGGCGTCAGCCGCGAACGCGTGCGGCAGATTGAGGTTCGCGCCTTCGAGAAGCTTCAAGAGGCCATGCGCACCGCGGCGGTGGAACAGCGCCTCGTCGACGCCTGAACTTAAGGGACCAGCAGCGCCCTGGAGCCGGCTTCAAGGCGCTCTTCGAGCAGGCGCATGAATTGCCGCCGCTCCATCCCCGGCGGGATCGGCTCCAGGAATTCATAGACGATGACGCCCGGGCGGCGGATGAGGCCGTGCGCTGGCCAGTGCGCGCCCGAGTTGGTGGCCATGGGAACGCAGGCTACGTCCAACGCCCTGTAGAGAGCGGCGACGCCCGGCTTGTACTCGCCCGTGACCCCGGGGGGCAGGCGCGTACCCTCCGGAAAGATGACCACCTGGCGACGCTCCCGGATGCGGGCCTTGGCGACCTGAAGCATGCGGCGAAGCGCGCTGGCGTGGCCCTCGCGGTCGATGGGTATCATGCCCGCCTTCACCGAATACCAACCGTAGAACGGGATTTTCAGGAGGCTGTCGCGCATGACATAGGCGGAGTCGGTGAGCACAGTCATGGGCGCGATGGTGTCGAACATACACTGGTGCTTGGCGCCGATCAGGACCGGCCCAGTCGGCAGGTGTTCAAGGCCGCGGAATTCGACCTTAACGCCACAAGCCAGGCGCAGCAACATGATGGTCACGCGCGCCTGGAATCGCATCGGCCCGACGATCCACCGGCGCGGGCAGAGGAGAAACGGGAGCATGCCGATAGCGACGATCGTCCACCAGAGGTAGAACAGGGCGGCAAAGATCAGTGAACGGAGAAGCAGCATCAGGCCGCGTTCGCCTGAGATGGGCCGCCGAGGCCGAGCGTCGCCTCGCGCGCCAGGATCGCCAAGTATTTGCAATACTCCACGACCATTCGCTTCGCTCCCAGCGACGTCGCCGCCCACCGGTGCGCGTCGAGTGACGGTGTCGCCACGGGGTAGGGCGCGATGGTCGCGCCCGGCATGGCGGATCTCAGTTCAATCAATGCGCGCGGCATGTGGTAGTCGGCCGTCACCAGCACGAGGCTATGATAGTCCATGGCCTTGGCCCATTGGGCGGTTTCGCGAGCGTTGCCCAGGGTGTCCGCGGCGGTGAAGCCGAGATCGACACAGCAATCAAACAGCGGCTTGGCGGCGCCGGTGACGTTCCAGAGGTCTCCGCGCGTAGCCTGGCGATTGACCCCGGAGAGCAACAGACGCTTACCCTTGCCGCCTTCAAGGAGATTGGCGGCCGCTTCGAGCCGCAGATCGGAGCCGCCGGTCAACGCGACGATCCCGTCCGCCGGCGCGGGCTCGTCGGCCGGCGTCGATCGCCCTATGCGGTCGGCGAACTCCAAGAGGCCGGCCGCCCAGATCATGGCGATGACCAGGATGGCGGCCAGGCCCTTCACGCCCGCCGCCGCCGCAGCTGCGAGCGAGCTGACAGCCATGCGGCCAGCACGCCCAGGAGCCAGATGACGACCACGATGAGCGGCCATGGGCTTGTGAGATCCTGACGGCTTAGCCCGCCGAGCGCGTCAGCAAGTCCCGCCCTGGAAATCACCGCCGCGGCGATGATCGCTCCAGTCGCGCCCCATAGCGCCGCCATAAGCGCCAGCCCGGTGACCCGCGCACGAACCAGGCCGGCGATGTGGCCGTCAGGCGCGCCGGACGCGCTGACCAGCTCGACGACCGCGCGACTTCTGGCCATCTCCCGCCGGGCTTCACCGCTGCAGACGAACGCGAAACCGACGATCGCGATCAAAGGCGCCACCGCGCCGACGACCAAGGCCAACACCGCGAACCGAGCAACCTTGCTCTCCTTCCAGTCGCGCCCGATCACCGTTCCAGGCACGCCCCGCGCCTGGAGGGTCTGCTGGAGACCGCCGGTGAGATCACCCGCCCCGTCAGCAGTGTCGACCACCAACAATCGCGCTTCCGAACTCGCTGGAGCTCCCACCGTTCGGGCGATGATCTGGTCGCCGGTCGCCGGATCGAGCGGGTTAACTGATTGGACAGAGGGCGCGCCGGCAAGAATTTCAACCGCACGCGCCTGAGCGGCGTCCGCGCTCTCAAGACCGTTCGCCCACACCACCACCGTCTCCGCGCCAGAGAGACGCGCGCTCAAGTCAGGTGCGGCGCGAAGGCCCGCCATGTCGAATAGAAAGGTCAGAACGCCGATGAACGCCAGAAGACCAAGGGCAAGCGCCGGAGTCAGGCGCCGCCAGGGATTGGAACGTAGAATTGGGCTATTCTGGGCGCGCGACCTCATCGCCCGTCAGACTCGCTCAGTGTGGCGCGTCCATCTTGCAGCAGGATCGTGGGATGGCCCGTAGCAGCGGCGAACGCCTCGTCGCGGCTCGCCATCAGAACTGTCGCCCCGGCGGCGTGGATTTCGGTGACGAGCTTCAGGGCGCGATGCGCCTCCGCGCCGTCAAGATCGGCATCGGGTGTGTCGACGAGCAATATCTCTGGTCGGTTGACGACGGCGCGGGCGATCGCCAGGCGATGGCGCTCGGCCGCTGACAATGTGCCGGGGAGAGCGTCCACGAGCTTCGCCAGCCCCATCCACTTCAGGACAGCATTCACCTCATTCACATAGTCGGTCGGCCTCCGACCCGTGACTCGAGGCGCGAGCGCGGCGTTTTCCCAGACCGTGAGATGATCGATGAACACCAACGGGTGCAGAACTGAACCAATCCGCCGCCGCGTAAGGCTCGCCTCCTTGCCCGACAGCGTGCCGACGTCCCGCCCGAACACCTGCACAACGCCCTGTGTCGGCAAGTCCGCGAGGCAAATGAGCCGAAGCACGCTCGTCTTGCCCGCGCCGCGCGGACCGGCCAGCATGTGGAATGACCCCGGCGCGAGGGCGAAGGACAACGAGCGCAAGACCGCCGTTTCACCGCCCTGACGGACCTGATCGAAGCGCACGATCGGCGACGCCTGGGCCGAGGCTTCGACCTCCTCTCGCATCGAGCGTTCCGGACTTGTGGACATGAGGACGGAAATGGGCGACCTCGACGGCGCTGTGCGAGGCGCCCGATTCTCATGGCTATGATAATGCGGCGAAACGCTCGCGCCACCCGCAAATTGGCTCGGATTGGAACGCGCGGTGACTGACGCAGTGGATAAACTCGAAGTTCTGTTGTCGGCGGAAGAGATCTCGCGACGTGTAGGCCAGTTGGCGGACCGGCTCGCGCCACGGCTTAGCGACGACTGCGTCGGTGTCTGCTTGCTCCTAGGCGGCCTTTGGTTCGCAGCCGATCTCACCAGAGCGCTTGCACGGCGGGGAAAACGTCTCACCTACGACGCACTGTGGCTCTCCTCCTATGGGCAGGGCCGTGAAAGCGCCGGGGCGTGCGTGGTCCTCGCGGGGCCCCAGCGCAGCCTCGTCGGTCGGCAGGTGCTGATCATGGATGACGTCGCGGACACGGGAATTTCCCTCCGCCAGGCTGCTGAGATCGCCCGCGCCGCCGGTGCGATTGAGGTAGTGACAGCTGTCTTTGCGCGCAAACCAGCGCCTTCGCCCCGGGCCATCGAACCCGATGACTTCGCCTGGGAGGCGCCCGCCAGGTTTCTGATCGGCTATGGGATGGACGCCGCCGGACGGCATCGGGATCTGCCTTTCGTCGCCGCGGCGGACTGAACTCGCGCTACCTCGGCGCCAGGATCATGATCATCTGCCGGCCTTCCATGCGCGGCTCGTACTCCACCTTAGCCACGGGCTCGAACTCGGCGCGCACCTGTTGGAGGAGTTTCATGCCGAGTTCCGGGTGCCGCATCTCGCCGCCGCGGAAACGCAGGGTGACCTTGACCTTGTCGCCTTCCTCGAAAAAGCGGTGCATGGCCTTGGACTTCACCTCATAGTCGTGGGTGTCGATGTTGGGGCGGAGCTTGATCTCCTTGACCTCAACCAGCTTCTGCCGTTTGCGCGCCTCGTTCTTCTTCTTCTGTTCCTGAAACTTGAACTTGCCGAAGTCGAGGATCTTACACACCGGCGGATCGGCGGTCGGGGAAACCTCGACGAGGTCAAGTCCAGCCTCAAGGGCGGCTTCCAAGGCTGCCGATGTGGGCATGATCCCTTGCTTTTCTCCGTTCTCGTCAATCAGCAGGACGCGAGGGACGCGGATATCTTCGTTGATGCGGGGACCATCCTTGGACGGCGGCGCGGGCATTGGGCGACGAATAGGCGAGGCTCCTTAGGATTGTTGGCGAACTTTTGCGGCCCAAGGTTAACGGGCGACGGCGCTCAAGTATATGACCAAGGCGCCACGCCCAATCAAGAAGCGGTCGATTGAGGCCTGGCAAGCGATATCGCCGCCGCCGCCACGGTATCGACCGCCACGTCTTTTAAATCGGGCGCCTGGAACACGGTAACGTGTCCGCGCGGCGCCGACAATTCCGGCGACGAGGCCGATGAGAAGAGCGCGATGGTAGGGGCGCCGGCCGCGGCGATGAGGTGCACCGGCCCGGTGTCGTTGCCGATGGCGACGGCCGCCCTCGCCCCCAGGGCGGCGATCTGGGCGAAGTCCGTGCGCCCCGTCAGGTCCCGCGCCCGGGGCGCCAGACGCTGTGTGCCGCGAGCGAGCTCTCCTTCCTGCAGGCCGCCGATGATCAGTACGTCGAAACCATGGGTCTCAAGCCGCGCCGCCAGGGCGCCATAGTTGGCCACAGGCCAGCGCTTTTCCGTCCGATGCGCCGAACTGCCAGGAATCAGCAACGCCGTCGGGCGTGGCGCTTTGGACCCCGCGCGCGGTTTGGACGGGGTCCTTTCAAGGATCCAGGAAATATCAGGCGGCGCCGCTGAGAGCGGCGCGACCGGCGCATCAGGCCATACTCCGGCATGTTCCAGCTGCTGAGCGTGCCGTTCCAGTGGATGCATGCTCTCACGCCCTCGATTGCGGTGGGGCAGGGCGCACCCGACCGCTGCCCCCGACCAGGCGGGGGGGCCGGGCCTAAGCGACTGGAACAGCAGATTGGTGCGGTCGTTGGTCTGCAGATCATAGACCCGATCGAACCGGGCGCGCCGCAACTTGGCCACCAGAGCCAGCCAGGCGCCGGGCCCGGCCGGCCGGCCGTCGATGTCCACCGCGTCGAAATAGGGGCTGAGCGTGGCCAGTGTCTCGAATGGTGGCGTCGTCAGCAGGGTAATGCGCGCGTTTGGATGCGCCGCCCTAATCCGGGCGAACGCCGGAAAGGCCATCACAAAATCCCCCAGCGCCGACAGCTTTATGACGAGTACGGACTTGGCGGGCGTCATGACTTCGCTTCACACAACCGGAGATACAGGGCGAAGGTCGCCTGGCACATGCGGACGACTGAATAGTGTTCGCGTATTCGGGTCCAGGCCGCGATGCCCATGGCCGCCCGTTCGTCCGGACTTAGGCTAAGCGCCCGATCCAGCGCGGCCGACCAGG
>Ga0302314_10008311_pt1 | contig 18502 bp, 14 predicted proteins | sample III_Palsa_N2_3_FD_200533 | JGI IMG/M metagenome (GOLD analysis project Ga0302314, IMG submission 200533) | Peat permafrost microbial communities from Stordalen Mire near Abisko, Sweden - III_Palsa_N2_3 | ecosystem: Environmental > Terrestrial > Soil > Palsa > Peat permafrost | place: Sweden...
CCGCGACCAGCCACGGGACCCACCTGGCCGGCAGCCGCAGGCGCTCCAGCCGCGCGCGGCGCATGCCCAGGACCGCCACGTACGGCACCAGTGCCACCGCGGTCAGGGCCAGCCCGGCCGCCGGGCCGACCACCCCGGCCACCGTGAGCAGGCACACCGCGGCCACCCACACCGCGGGCACCCCGGCCAGGACCACCACCCGGCGGTGAAAGCCGATCCACCCCGCCACCACCGCGGCCAGCCCGAGCAGGGCCGCCAGGTTGAACACATTGGACCCGATAATCACCCCCGCCCCGACGCTGGCCTGACCGCGGGACAGCGCGGTCACCGCCGAGGTGATCTCCGGGGCGTCAGCGGCCAGCGCGGCGATCAGCCCCAGCCAGGCCTCGGAGAACCCGGCTCGTTCGCCGAGCCGCTCAAGCCGGGAGACCAGCAGCCAGCTCGCGGCCAGGCTCACCACCACCCCGGCGCAGAACAGCAGGATCCCCGGCATTCAGACATCCTCCGGCATGGCTTGCTCAGCCAGGACGGGACCGATGGCATTCCCGCCTGCCGCATGTTGCCTGGCAGGTGGCGGCTTCGGTCAGCGCTGGCCGACGGGATGGCTGCTGGCCAGCGCGGCGCCGACCTGGCCGGCGAACGCGACCGCCAGCAGCCGCCGTTCGAGTGCGGGCCGCGCACCGGGCCCCGGGGTCATCAGGAACCGGCCCTGGAAGATGCCGCCGCCTCCGACCAGCAACTCCACGTCAGTGTCCGCTGGGAGGTCCTCGCTGTCCGCCGCCCAGCGACGGTTCCCGAGGGTCACCGAACCGTCGCGATGCAGCCGGGCAGGCCGGCCAAGTCCGGCCACGCCGTACTGGAAGATGCATGACCGCAGCGAAAGTAGCTGCGCGAGCTGGCTGCTGACCTGGTCGATCAGCGCCGGCGCGGAGCCACCGGCCGCCACCGCCCGCGCCGCGTTGTTGATGCCGTCCAGGTAACCGGCCCGCCTGCTCGCGATCGCGTAATGGCGGCGGCCCCACACGGCGATCTCGGTGACCGCCACCCCGATCACCAGCAGCAGGACGGTCGTCTCGATGTCGGTCCGGCGGGTGATGGTGAACCGCTCGTAGGGCCGGGTGAGGAAGAAGTCGAACCACACCGCCGTCGACACGGCGGCTAGCGCCCCGGCCAGCCGGTCCCCGTTCGCGGCGACCGCCACCACCACCACCACCAGCATGGCCAGCGCCGCGTCGGTATTAGGGAAGGCGGCCCGGAACGGCACCAACACGGCGGCCAGCGCCAGCGGCACCGCTACCCCGGCCAGCACCGCCAGCCGGTCGCGGGTCAGGTAACCAGGCATCGCGGACGCTTCGTCCGGGTCACGGGTGCTCACGCCACAGCTTGACCGTGCCGACAGCCAGCACCACGAGCGCCGCGACGAAGAACAGGCCGATGTGCAAGATCCCGCCCGCGATGCCGACGACCAGGACCAGCACCCCGATCGCCGCAGCCAGCCGGCTAACCGGGGCCGGGGCGCACGCCGCCGCCGCGGCGACCGGGGCCGGGGCGATACCCAGCAGCAGCGACCACCACGTGGCGGCCAGCGGGTAGTCCGAAGTCACCAGCGCCGAAATGGTGATCAGCTGCGCGGCGCCGGCCAGGATCAGCGCGCCCCGGCGCCATGGCCAGCTCGGCGGAGCAGCCACCGCCGACACGGCCGGCGATGCGGGCGTGCCCGCAGCGGGAGTGGTGTCAGCGGGAGCGGCTGGCGTGGTCATCGCGCCTCCTGGGGGCAAGTTCAACGGTCACGAACGCGCCGACCAGGCTTCCCGGCTCACCTAACCACGAGCATAAACCTCAGGCCTCTGCCCGCCAACAGTCCGAGGCCGCACGGCATCCGGCCGGAGGGAATTCTCCAGTGCCAACCCCGCCGCGAGGCTGGCGGACACCGAACAGCTGGTGATGACGGCTTGGCGCTCACCCGCGGCGGCCGGGGCTGCGGCGGCCGCCGCCCGCGCAGGGGCGGCGGGTCGAACCCCATTTGGGCGAATCGTCCCCGGGTGCCCGCCCAGACCACGAAATCGCGCGCGGGCCTTTGGCGGCTCCTTCTCGATGATTACCCACCACTGATCACCCGGATCAGGTTCTCGGGCAGCATGACCTTGACGCCGGGTTCTGGGCCGTCAGGGTTGTTCGCTGGGTGCCGGAGCGGGGCCCTCCGGGGCAGGCCGCGCATCTGGGGGGCGGCCGTGTGGCTGGGTGGCCGTCTCGCCGCGCGGGTGTGATGGTTCCGGGCTTCGTGGTTCGCGGGCGAGCAGGTTGATCCGGTCGCCGGGGGCGAGGGTGATGCCGGGGTCTGGGTCGCGGAGTGTGTGGTTGTCCAGGACCGAGACCGGGACCCAGCCGGGCGGCCAGCTGGTGCCGCCGAGTGTCTGGCCGGCGGCGGGTGAGCCGGCGGGGATGGTGATCTCCAGGATCTGGTAGCCGCGCAGCGGGGCCGGTGCCTCGCGGAGATCATCCTGCGGGCCGTGGGGCTGTGCCTGCGCGGCGCCGGCCGGGGTGGCGTGCATGTGGCGGGCGACCGCCTGCAGCACGTTCTGGCTGGTGATCCAGCCCTGGAGGTGCTGGGCGTCATCGGAGATCACGGGCAGGCCGTCGCGGCCGTAGAGCTCCAGCTGGCGCAGCGCCTGGGTGAGGGACTCGGTGGCGAACAGCACCTGGGGGTCGTACTGATGGGTGACCGGCCCGGGCAGCGCGGCGCGGTCCGGGCCCGGAAGGCCGGGTGGCAGGGGCGCGATGGTGAGCGGCGCCGCGAAAGGCCGCATGGCGTCGGCGGCGGTGAGGTCCGCAAACGGGTCCGCGGATCGCGGGTGGTCGATGTCGATGCCGCGGCGCAGCAGCTTGGTGGTATAGATGGTGCCGTAGCTCAAGGCGCGGGACGTGGCGGTGGCGATGGCGACAGCGAGCAGGACCGGCAGGGTGAGGGTGTAATCGCCGGTCATCTCCACGACGCTGGCCACTGAGGTGAGGGGTGCGCGGGCCGCGGACGCGAACACCGCGCCCATCGCGACGACGGCGTACAGGGCGGGCTGCCCGGCCGCCGGGCCGACCAGGTGGCCGGCGATCTCGCCGAACGCCATGCCGGAGGTGGCGCCGATGAACAGCGACGGGGCGAACACCCCGCCCGATCCGCCGATGCCGATGGTCAGGCTGCACGCGACGATCTTCCCGGCCGCGAGGATGATCAGGAACCACAGGGCGTAGCTGCCGCCGGCCGCCTTGTACAGGACCGGGTAGCCGACCCCGTACATCTGCGGGAGGGCCAGCAGCAGCAGCCCGAGCAAGATGCCGCCGACGGCGGGCCGGGCCCACTCCGGCCGGTTGCCCCAGACCCGGTCGCACAGGTCCTCGGTCGCGTACAGGATCTTCGCGAACGCGAGCCCGACCAGCGCCGCGACGACCGCGAGGCCTGCTATCAGCAGGTAGGTGGACAGGTGGTGCAGTTCGATCCCGGACGGCAGCCCGGACAGGAACGAGGCGTCGCCGAGGAACTGGCGGCTGACCAGGTCGGCGACCATCGCCGACAGCATCACGGTGAAGACCGCCTCGATGGAGAACTCCCGCAGGATGATCTCCACGCCGAACAACACGCCGGTGATCGGGGCATTGAAGGTGGCGGCGATGCCTCCGGCGGCACCGCAGGCGACCAGGATCCGCAGCCGGCTCTCCGGCATCTTCACCCACTGGCCCAGGCTGGAGGCCAGCGCGGAGCCGATCTGCACGATCGGGCCCTCCCGGCCGACCGACCCGCCGACCCCGATGCAGATCGCGGACGCGACCGACTTCACGGCGGCGACCTGGGGCCGGATCCGGCCGCCTTCGTCGGCGACGGCGATCATCACCTCGGGGACGCCGTGGCCGCGGGCCTCGCGGGCGTACCGGTAGATCAGCGGCCCGTAGACCAGCCCGCCGATCACCGGGATCAGCACGAGGAACCCCGGCCCGAGCCACGGCAGGTGGGAGCTGGGGACGCGTCCTTGCTGGCCGAACTGGACATGGCCGGTGACCAGCCACGTGACGAAGTAGATCAGGTACCGGAACGCGACCGCGCCCAGCCCTGATCCCGCGCCCACCACCAGGGCGATGACCAGCAGCCCGGCCCGGCTGCCCCGCAGCCAGCTGCTCGCCCTGCCGGTCCACGGCACTGTGTCCGGCGGCCTGGCCGCCGCCACCTCGCCGGTCATGATCGTCCCCCGGTGCTGCCGGACCGCGCTGGCTCCCGTTTCATCCTGGCCGCCGCCGGCGGCGGCGCTGGCGGGGGATCCGCCGGCCACTGGCTGTCGGGGATCTCCCCGGCCGCCGCCGCGAACGCCGCCAGCGCGCCGGCCACCGCCGACTGCTGCCGGGCCGGAAGCCTGCCCAGGATGCCGGCGATCAGCGCCCGCCGCCGGGCGGTCGCCTGGTCCACGACCTGCCGGCCCGCGGCGGTGAGGGACACCTGCACGGCGCGGCGGTCGGCACGGGCGCGGTGCCGGCGGATCAGGCCCTTGCGCAGCAGCCGGTCACACATCCGCCCGGCCGTGGACGGCGTGACATCCAGCGCCCCGGCGAGGTCGGTCAGCCGCTGCGGCCCGCGGGAGGCGAGCACCACCAGGGCCCGGTACTGGGCGATCGTGGTGTCCTCCGCGGCCGCGCCCAGCGACTGGGTGGCCACCGCGACCAGGGTACGGCTTGCCGTCAGCACCGCCTCCACCGCGGCCACGTCCGCCACGTCCTCAGTCATGCCACGCCCGCCAATTTTACTTGCTTACTGCAACGATTGCACAATGACTCTATCGGCAAATGCACCTCAGGTCAGCACGTGACGGCCCCGGGCGAGCCGCCGGGCGACGCGGCGCTGGATGCCTGGCCAGGTCTGGAGGACCGGCAGGACGTCAGTAGCCGTTTGCGGCGGCGGCCTTCCTGGCCGGTGCGGTTGTCAGCCTGGCGGCCAGCTGGGTGCTGGTCTCAGTCGCTAGAAGTCCGCCAATGGGTGACCGCATCGGCGACCGGGTCGACGATCACATGTGTCACCTCGCCGCAGGGCCCGTCGCTGCAGCTGGCCTCGGCCCCGATCGTGAACTGCGCCTTGCCTGCCATGGTCTTCCTTTTCCTCTTCGTCTTGTCAGGCGCTGACGGGATGCCGGGCGCACCAGTCGCACTGGCGGCGGCCATCGTCGCCGGGCACGTCGTTGCCGTCGCGCCGGATTTCCTGCCCGTAGGGACAGTCGCTGCTGTCGTGGAACACCGGCTCGCCGGGACCGGTGCCGGTGTGGAACGGGGCTGGTTTCGCCGTGCCGGCGGCCTCTGGCCGGCCGGGGGCCGGGCTGGGCTCGGGCGGGCCGGCGTGCGCGGTGCCCTGGTTTTTCGCGGAGTCGAGGATCTTGTAGGCGGCGAGTTTGATGCGGTCGGTGATCAGGAACCAGATGATCGCGTATCCCCACACGAACAGGGCCCAGTTCCAGCCCAGGCGCGGCACCAAGATCCCGGACAGCGCCAGCCCGGTCGCGATCAGTTCCGCGCTGGTGACGGCCAGGACCAGGATCTTGGCCGGGCGGATGGACCAGAACGGGCCCCGGGTCCGGGCCAGGTAGATCGTCATCGACCCGGCGACCGACAGCATCAGGTACATCAGTGTCTGCAGCTGCGGGTGGCCGAGATGGTACACCCGGTCCCCGATCAGGAACAGGCTGAACGCGGCGATGGGGCCGGCCACGCCCAGGACGGTGGCCATCCCGATCACCAGGCGCATGTTCCAGGCCTCGGGCTGGTCCTTGTAATGCACCCGGTCGTAGGCGATGGACAAGATGGAGCCGTCGTTCAGCAGCGCCAGCACCACGATCATGATGGCGGTGACGGGGAAGAAGTTGAAGATCAAGATGGCCAGGGTGACGAACAGCAGCACCCGCAGCGTCTCGGCGATGCGGTAGATCGCGTAGCTGTTCATCCGCTGGACGATCCGCCGGCTTTCCTTGACCGCGTCGATGATCACCGACAGGCCCGGCTTCATCAGCACGATGGACGCGGCCGCGCGGGCCGCGTCGGTGGCGCCCGACACGGCGATGCCGCAGTCGGCCTTCTTCAGCGCGGGGGCGTCGTTGACCCCGTCGCCGGTCATCCCGACGATGTGACCCCGCTTCTGCAGCACATCGACGAGATCACCGCGGCCTCGATCATCCACGGGATCGGACCCCAGAAATACGTCAGCAGCTTCAGGAGCGGATTATCTTTTTTCTCCGCGATCTCATTAGGCCCGTATCTGGCCAGCCGCCCGGTCGCCTCAGCCTGGCTCAGGCCCTCCGGCGACGAACCCAGCCGCTTCTGCACCTCCGCCACCGGGAGGGACTTCAGGTCATCCTTCGCATCCGGCGCCGGGCCCGGCTTCGATCCGGGCGCCTCAGGCAGGCCGGCGCCAGCCTCCTTAACGGTGCTCATGCGTTTCTCCCGGCCGGGCGGCAGCGCAGTCGCCCGCTGGCATCTGACTGTCGTGGCTCCTGTGGGCAGGCACTGGTTCCGAGGGCTGAGCGACTGCCAGGAACCCGGTCACCGGGGCCGCGAGACCAGCCGGCCGCGGTCTCCCGCCTGCGCCAGCTACTCGCGCCGAGGTCCTGGCGCCGCACCTCGAGGCGGCCTCGCGCCATCTGCTTCAGGCAGCGGCCCGCAGTGCGCTGCGGGCCGGAACGGCCCTCTGCCACCTGCGGCGATGGTAAACCCGGCGGAGGCACGATCCAGGCGACGCCTGCACCGGCAGGGAACACGGTGGCCGGGCGGGTCATAGACGCTCATCAGATTGTTCCTCGCATGACTCAACTGAGTCACCAAGGTCCGGAGTGACATTTTGGGGATTGCCCTGAAATAGCCATTCTCAGCGATCAGGACATCTGTTGTTCCGACTTTACGCTCAACGGGCAGATAGCGTGAGGGGCGAGCCGGTCATCCCGCTTCCGCCCCCGGAGTAATCGCCGTCAGCAGCCGGCCCTGGCGGTGGCCACGGGCACCGGGTTGTGCCAGCGCCCGTGCGGCGCGACGAGCGCATCTGCCTCCTCCGGTCCCCAGCTGCCCGGCGGGTAGAGGCAGGCACGGTTGTGGTTTTCCAGAAACGGGCTCGACGACCGCCGCGGCGGCCTTACCGGTCCGGGAGCCAGGCTGGCCGGCTCCGGGGACCGGCCGGACGACGACAGGCCTGACTACGGGCGCGGGTTCACAGCCAGCGGATGAAGCTGGACGCCTGGCGGATGGCACTGGCCGCCTCGGGGTGACCGGCGCTCCCTGGCAAACGTGCGGCATCGGCCGCCTACGACGTTGCCCGACGGCTGCCGACGTGCCAGTCCTCCTCCGTCCCAGCCGCGTCCGGGTCTGCGCCGCAGCTGCGCAGCTGGGGCCGCTCGCGCAGGCTGCGCTTGAGCTCGGCGAAGCCGGGGAAGCCCGCCAGGCCGGTCACGTAGTCCCAGAGCCGGAGGGCGTCTTCTGGAGCCGGGAGCCGGCTGATCACCGGGCCGAAGAAGGCCGTGCCTCGCGGGGGGCTGAACTGGATGATCGGGGTGCCGACGTCCCTGCCGGTCGGCGACAGTGGCTCGTCGCTTTCGGCGCGGATCTCCTCGTCCCACCGCGTGTCGTCCAGCGCGTCCGCCAGCCCGGCGGGCAGGCTGGCCTGGGCGAGCAGCGGCTCGACGAAGGCCCGGCTGCCGCGGACCGCAGGTGTGAGGTCGGCCGCGCCGGAGGAGTCGAAGATCTCGCTGCTGAGGGCCTAGCTAGTAGAGCGGGCCGACGGCGGCCCGGCCGTGCTCGGCCCGCCCTGGCCGGGGTCCTGCTTCAGCCCGCAGCCGCAGCCCAGCTCGCCCAAGCCGGGAAGGTCCAGCTCGACGGCGACCACTCCGTCCTGACCACCTTCGCCCGGCTGCTGGACGACTTCGACCCCGACTTCAACATCGTCACCCCGTGAGCACAGTTAGCCGCCAGACGCGCTCCGGCCTGCGATGCAGCCCGTCTCGGGCTGATAGTACGGTGATGCGGGTGATGACCGACACTAGGTCTATGAGCAACGTTCAGCTGGCTTCTGGTACGACGCACCATGGAGCCGGGCCGGCTCCCGCTCTGGTTCTGGCCGGCCGGCGGCTGCCGGTCCTGGACCGGGCGCGGATTTACGTGTGCGGGATCACTCCGTATGACGTGACGCATCTCGGGCACGCGGCGACGTTCGTCTGGGTCGATGCGCTGAGCCGTGCCCTGAGCTTCCTGGGGGCCGAACCGGAGGTGTGCCGGAACGTCACTGATGTGGACGATGTGCTGGACGCGGCGGCTGTTCGGGCCGGCGCGCCGTACGACTCGTTCGCGGCGGTGCAGCAGTACTACTTCGAGCAGGACATGGCCGCCCTGAACGTGCGTCCCCCCTCGCATGAGCCCCGCGCGCACCGGTACGTGCAGCAGGTGATCCGGCTGGCTGAGGGGCTGCTCGACGCTGATGCCGCGTATCAGCACGGGGACAGCGTCTATTTCCGGGGCCGGGCGGCCGCGGACCGGGCAGGCTTGGGCCAGGCTGAGGCCGTACGACTGTCCGCCGAGTACGGTGGCCGGCCTGATGACGCAGCCAAGGAGGACCCGCTGGATGTCGCGGTCTGGCAGGCAGGTGAGCCGGGCCATCCATCCTGGGAGTCACCGTGGGGCCCGGGCCGGCCCGGGTGGCATGCCGAGTGCGCCGCGATGGCGCTGTCGGTCTTCGGCGTGGGCGTCGACGTTCACGCTGGCGGCCGGGACCTCCGCTTCCCGCATCATGCCTACCATGCGGCGATGGCCGAGAGCTTTACCGGCGTCCGCCCGTACGCCCGGGCGTGGCTGCATGCCGGCACGGTCACCACCGGCGGGGTCAAGATGGCCAAGTCGGCGGGCAACCTGGTACTGGTGAGCCACCTGCTCGCCGCTTATCCGGCGGCGGCCATCCGGCTGATGATCCTGGACCGGTCCTGGTCTGATGACTGGGATTACCGGCCTGACCTGCTCGACGCCGCTGCGGGCCGGCTGGAAAGCCTGTACAGCGCGGCCGGCCGCACCGTCCCGGCCAGCCCTGGTGACAGAGCCGTGATCGGGCGCCTGCTGGCCGCTGACCTGAACGTGCGGGCCGTCCTCGATGCGGCCATCGAGACCGGCGGCGCGGCGGCCCGGACGGCCGCGGCCGTGCTCGGCCTCAGCTGATCCCCGAACTCGTGTAGCGGCCTGGGCCGTCACTTTGTCCTGGCGGCTACCCGGTTCCGGTGACGGGCTCGAACCGGGCCGCCTGGTCTTGGGCGGACCACCGGGCGACGTAGCAGAACCGGTCGCCCCGGACCAGGCTGTGCCGCCATTCCACCGGTGTCGTCTGCCAGGTGGCCAGGCGCTCGACCGCCAGCGCGGGGGTGCGGGCCGGCAGGCGGAGCAGGCCTCGCTGTTCGGGGTTGGGGAGCACGGGGCGGATCCGCTCCCAGCCGGCGTCTGGCTGTACCCCGCAGCGTACGTGCAGTTCGTGGTAGAGCGCGGTGTGGGTGAAGTCCACGCCCAGCAGCGGCCGGGCCAGCACGGCGGGCAGCCACGAGCAGTCCAGGACGATGGGGATACCGTCGGCGAGCCGGAGCCGCTCCAGGTAGATCAGCGGGGCGCTGGGCGGGCAGTTGAGAACCCCGGCGGCCTGGGCGTCCGAGCGTTCCTCGAGGCGCCGGACGATGCTGCGCTGCGCGAAACCTTGTTCCTCGACGGAGCGGAAGAGACTGTAGATGGCGCCGAGGGGCTGCTCGATCATCGTGTCCTTGACGAACGTGCCCCGTCCCCGGCCGCGTTCGACGACGCCCTCGATCTGCAGCCGGCGGACCGCCTCCCGCACGGTGTGCCGGCTGACCCCGTACTGCGCGGTCAGCTCGTCGTCACCGGGCACACGCTGGCCGAACTCGCCGCTGGCGAGCCTGCGGCGCAGGTCGGCCAGCACCTGGGCCCACAGCGGCAGGGCGCTGTCGCGGTCGACGGTCACGCCCTCAGTATGGAGTGCCGCCGGGAGCAGGGAAAGCCGCCCGGGTCGTTGACTATGGTCACAACCCGGGCCTTAAATGTACGTACATTCGTAGGATCCCTGCGGCCCGGCGGAGGTTGAATGTCGTCCCGGAACTCAGACCACAAGATCGTCATCGTCGGCGGCGCTGTGAACTCGGTGACCGCGCGATGAAGGACCAGGCCTGAGCCCGCGACGGCGATCGAGGAGCCGCCTGATGCATGAGGTCGTGACCATCGAGACGCCGGGGCTGGGCGATCGCAGTTACCTGATCCACGACGGTGAGACAGCGGTGGTCATCGACCCGCAGCGGGACATCGACCGGATGCTGCAGGCCGCGCAGGCCGCCGGGGCCAGGATCTCGCACGTGCTGGAGACGCACATCCACAACGACTACATCACCGGCGGTCTGGCGCTGGCCCGGGCGACGGGCGCGGCCTATATCGTAGCCGCGGCCGAAGAGGTCGGGTTCAGCCGGGCCGCGGCCCGGGACGGTGACGAGATCACGGTCGGCGACCTGACCCTGACTGTGATGGTCACCCCCGGCCATACTCCCGGCCATCTGTCCTGGGTGCTGCGCGAGGGCCCGGGCGACCCGGTAGCGGTGTTCACCGGCGGGTCGATGCTGTTCGGCGCGGTCGGCCGTACGGACCTGATCAGCCCGGAACAGACCGAGCCGCTGACCCGAGCGCAGTACCGGTCGGTCCGGCGCCTCGCGGACGAGCTGCCCGACCAGGTCGCGGTCTACCCGACGCATGGCTTCGGGAGTTTCTGCTCTGCGACCCCGACGAGCGGCAGCTCCTCGACCATCGGGGCGGAGCGGCGGGCGAACGTGGCGCTGAACAGCGACGAGGACGGCTTCGTTAAGCAGCTGATCGCCGGCCTGGGCGCCTACCCGCGGTACTACGCGCAGATGGGCCCCGCCAACCGCAGCGGCCCCGCCGCCCCGGATCTGAGCCCGCCGCGGCGAGCCGATGCCGGCGAGCTGCGCCGCCGGATCGACGCGGGTGAGTGGGTGGTGGACCTGCGTCAGCGCCGGGCGTTCGCCGGGGGTCACCTGACCGGGTCCATCTCGGTGGAGCTCGGTGACCCGTTCGCCACCTACCTGGCGTGGACGATCCGGTGGGGCACGCCGCTCACCCTGGTGGCCGAGTCCCCCGGGCAGGTAGCGGCGGCCCAGCTGCAGCTCACCCGGGTCGGCATCGACCGCCTTGAAGCGGCGGCGGCAGGCACGGTCGGCGACCTGGCCGGCGGGCGGCTGTCCAGCTACGGGGTCCGCGACTTCGCGGCGCTGGCCGCCGCGTGGGGACATGACGGCCAGGTCGTGCTCGATGTCCGCCGCCCGGACGAGTGGCACGCCGGGCATCTGGCCGGCGCGGTCCATATCCCGTTCTGGGACCTGGAGCAGCGCGCCGGGGAGGTTCCTCCCGGCGAGGTGTGGGTGCACTGCGCCAGCGGCTTCCGCGCGGCCATCGGCGCGTCGCTGCTGCACCGGGCCGGCCGCCAGGTCGTCCACATCGACGACGACTGGGACCGTGCCGCGCCGCTCGGCCTGCCGGTCACCGCCGATGACTGAGGACGGCATGACGGTCGATGACCTGCTGCAGCGCTGGGTCAAGGTCATCGACCAGGACAAGTGCATCGGGTGTCACGCCTGCACGACGGCGTGCAAGAGCGAGAACGAGGTGCCGCTGGGGGTGACTCGCACCTACGTGAAGTCGGTGGAGGTCGGGATCTTCCCGCAGGTCCGCCGGGCCTTCCAGGTGACCAGGTGCAACCAGTGCGCGGACGCGCCGTGCACGACGGCGTGCCCGACGCAGGCGATGTACCGGCGGCCGGACGGGATCGTTGATTTCGACAAGTCGGTCTGCATCGGCTGCAAGGCGTGCATCGCGGCGTGCCCGTACGACGCGATCTTCATCAACCCCGAGGACAACTCGGCCGAGAAGTGCAACCTGTGCGCGCACCGCCTCGAGGTCGGCCTGGAACCGGCCTGCGTCACGGTGTGCCCGACCGAGGCGATCCTGGTCGGGGATCTGAACGACCCGAAGTCCAAGGTCGCGCAGGTCATCCAGCGGGAGCCGGTCACGGTCCGCCGCCCGGAGAAAGGCACCCGGCCCGGCCTGTTCTACAAGGGAGCGCACCAGGCGACCCTGGACCCGCTGGCAGCCCGCCGCCCGGACGGCGGCCTGTACGCGTGGGCGACCCAGGGCGGTGAGCACGATCCTGGTCGCGTCCCTGGCGGTCATCCGGGGCAGCCGAGTTCCAGCGCCGAGGCCCTGCTGTCCTACGACATCAGCCATCACGCTCCCTGGGGATGGCGGGTCAGCCTGTACACCTGGACCAAGGGCCTGGCAGCGGGCGGCCTGGTGGTCCCGCTGATCCTGATCCTGGCCGGGCGTCTGTCCTGGGGCAGCCCGCTGGCCCGGTGGGCGGCGCCAGGTATAGCGCTGGCGTTCCTCGGGCTCACCGGGGTCCTGCTCATCTGGGACTTGCGTCACCCTTGGCGGTTCTACCTGATCTTCACCCGGCATCACTGGCGTAGCTGGCTGGTACGCGGGTCGTTCATCATCGGCGGCTACGGCGCCGCCCTGGCCGTCTACGCGGTCGGATCCCTGGCCGGGTCGGTGGTCCTGCGGCAGGTCGCCGCGGGCTTCGTCCTCCCGCTGGCCCTGGCGACCGCGTGCTACACCGCGTACCTGTTCGCCCAGGCCAGGGCCCGGGACTTGTGGCAGAGCCCGCTGCTGGCCCCGCACCTGGCTGTGCAGGCGGTGCTGGCCGGCGCCGCCGGGATCTTGCCGTTCGCGCTCTGGCTCGGCCCGGCGCCCGCCGTGACCGCGACGGAGGTGCTGCTCGCCGCGGCCGCGGCCGCGCACGTGCTGCTCGTCGCCGGGGAGATCACGATCACCCACCCCACCGAGCACGCGCACCTGGCCGCCGCCGAGATGACCCGGGGCCGGTTCGCCCGGTACTTCTGGCCCGGCCTGGCCGCGGTGGCGATCGCGATCGCCGCACCGTGGATCGGCGCCGCCGCGGTCCCGTTCGCCCTGCTCGGCCTGCTGGCCCACGAGCACGCCTACGTGCAGGCCGGCCAGTCCGTCCCGCTGGCCTAAAGGAGATCAGATGCCCCGTCCCGCAGATGCCACCGGCCCCGGCACCCCGGACCTGCCCGCCCCGGACCTCGCTGCGCTGGGCGAGCGCGTCTCGGCGGCACGCGCCGCGGTCGAGGCCCGCGGCGAGACGTTCTACCAGGGCGCAAGTCGCGTCCACCTGGGCGCGTTCCCGCCCAGGGAACGCTGGGAGGACTGGGTCGAGCTGTCCTCAAGGGCCTGGCCGGCCCGGGAGGAGCACCACTACATGCTGGTGCCCACGACGTGCTTCAACTGCGAGTCGGCGTGCGGTCTGCTCGCCTACGTGGACCGCGAGACCCGCCAGGTCCGCAAGTTCGAGGGAAACCCCGAGCACCCGGGATCGCGGGGCCGTAACTGCGCCAAGGGCCCGGCGACGATCAACCAGGTCACCGACCCGGACCGGGTCCTGTACCCGATGCGGCGCGCGGGGCGGCGCGGAGAGGGCCGGTGGGAGCGGATCACCTGGGATGACGCGCTGGATGCCATCGCCGCGCGGATCCGCAAGGCGCTGGCCGAGGGACGGCACAACGAGATCATGGTGCACCTGGGCCGCCCCGGGGAGGACGGCTACACCGAGCGGGTCCTGGCCAGCTGGGGCGTCGACGGCCACAACTCCCACACCAACGTGTGCTCCTCCGGCGGCCGGACCGGGTTCCAGTTCTGGATGGGCATCGACCGGCCCAGCCCCGACTACGCCCACGCGAAGGTCATCTACCTGATCAGCGCGCACCTGGAGACCGGGCACTACTTCAACCCGCACGCCCAGCGGATCACCCAGGCCCGCGAGAACGGCGCCAAGGTCATCGTGCTGGACACCCGGTTGTCGAATACCGCCACCCACGCCGACTACTGGCTGTCCCCGCAGCCGGGCAGCGAGGCGGCGATGAACCTGGCCGTCGCCGCCTACCTGATCCGTACCCGCCGGTACGACGCCGGGTTCGTCCGCCGCTGGTGGAACTGGGAGCAGTACCTGACCCGGTGCCGCCCAGACCTGCCGCCCACGTTCGAGGCGTTCCAGGACGTCCTGAGCGAGCTGTACGCCGGGTTCACCTTCGAGTACGCCGCCGCCGAATCCGGGATCGACGCCTCGGTGCTCGCCGAGGTGGCCGAGGTCGTGGCCGGCGCCGGGACGCGGTTCGCGTGCCATTCATGGCGGTCGGCGGCCGCCGGGAACCTAGGCGGCTGGCAGGTGTCGCGGACCTTGTTCCTGATCTCCGCGCTGCTGGGCGCGGTGGCCACCGAGGGCGGCACGTTCCCGAACGCCTGGAACAAGTTCGTGCCGCGGCCCATCCACACCCCGCCGCACCCCGGGGTGTGGCAGGACCTGTCCTGGCCGCTGGAGTTCCCCCTGGCCCAGAACGAGATGAGCTTCCTGCTCCCGCATTTCCTCAAGGACGGCCGCGGGCGGCTCGACACCTACTTCACCCGCGTCTACAACCCGGTCTGGACCAACCCCGACGGGCTGTCCTGGATGGAAGTCCTCACCGACGAGCAGAAGGTCGGCTGCTACGTCGCGCTCACCCCGACCTGGAACGAGTCGGCGTACTTCGCCGACTACGTGCTCCCGATGGGGCACGGCTCCGAACGGCACGACACTCATTCCTACGAGCAGTACGACGGGCAGTGGATCGGGTTCCGGCAGCCGGTCCTGCGCGCGGCCCGTGAGCGTCTCGGTGAGGACATCACCGACACCCGGCAGGTCAATCCCGGCGAAGTGTGGGAAGAGAACGAGTGGTGGACCGAGCTGTCCTGGCGGATCGATCCGGACGGCTCGATGGGCATCCGCCAGTATCACGAGTCCCGCGCCCACCCGGGCGAGAAGCTGACCGTCGATGAGTACTACGGGTGGATGTTCGAGAACTCCGTCCCCGGGCTGCCCGAGCGGGCCGCCGCCGAGGGCCTGTCTCCGCTGGCGTGGATGCGCCGCTACGGTGCCTTCGAGATCGCCGCCGGCCAGGGCGCCCTGCACGAACGCGAGGTACCGGATACCGAACTGCGCGACGTGGCTATCGGGCCGGCCGGGCAGGTTTACACCGCCGCGGACGCCCCGGCCAGTACCAACATCGTCCCGATGGCAGCACCCGACCCGGACCGCCAGGGACGCCGCCAGGCCGGCGTACTGGTGGACGGGAGCGTCCGGCGGGGATTCCCCACGCCCTCGGGCCGGCTCGAATTCTGGTCCTCCACACTGGCGGACTGGGGCTGGCCCGAACATGCCCTGCCCGGCTACATCAAGAGCCACGTCCACCCCTCCGCGCTGGCTTCCGATCAGATGGTGCTGCTGTCCACGTTCCGGCTGCCCACCCAGATCCACACCCGCTCCGCGAACAGCAAATGGCTGGACGAGCTGTCGCACACCAACCCGGTCTGGATCCACCCCTGCGACGCCGCCCGGCTCGGCATCGCCCGGACCGGGGACCTGATCCGGGTGGAGGCCGACATCGGATACCTGGTGGCCAAGGCGTGGATCACCGAGGGCATCCGGCCCGGGGTGGTCGCCTGCTCCCACCACATGGGCCGGTGGAAGCTCACCGGGCACAGCCAGGTAAGCGCCGGCGGGATGATGGCCACCGTCGACCTGCGCCACGGCGACGACGGCTGGGCCATGCGCACCGCCGGCCGGGTCAAGCCGTACCGGTCCGGCGACCCGGACACGGCCCGGATCTGGTGGTCCGACACCGGCGTCCACCAGAACCTCACCTTCGGTGTCCACCCCGACCCCATCTCCGGCATGCACTGCTGGCATCAAGCCGTCCGCGTCCGCCCGGCGCGCCCCGGCGATGCCCACGGCGACATCGCGGTCGACACCGGCAAGGCCCGCGAGGTCTACCGGCAGTGGATGGCGCAGACCCGCCCGGCCGGCCACGTCTCGCCCGACGGCAGCCGCCGCCCGCGATGGCTGATGCGGCCGCTCAAGCCGACCCCGGCCGCGTCCGCGCTGCCCGGGCCCGGCCCCGCGGAGCCGGCCACGTGACGGCCGGCCGGTGGGAACTCCTGCGCGCGCTGGGTGCCGTCGCCGACAACCCCGCGGACGCCCGCACCGCCGCGGCCGTGCTCGGGCTCGGCGCGGCCAGCGCGGCCGAGCACACCGATGTGTTCGTGCTGAACTGCCCGCCGTTCGCGTCGGTGTACCTGGGACCCGACGGCGCGCTCGGCGGGGAGGGTACCGACCGGGTGGCCGGGTTCTGGCGGGCCATCGGGCTCATCCCGCCCGCCGAGCCGGACCACCTGGCCGGCCTGCTCAGCCTGTACGCCAGCCTCGGCGAGGCGGCCGCCGGCACCCGCCGCCCGGCCGCCGCCGCGGCGCTGGCCCGGTCCCAGGCGGCCCTGTTCTGGGAACACCTGTGGCCCTGGCTGCCCGGCTACCTCGACGCCGTCACCGGCCTGCAGGCACCCGCCCTCGCCGGCTGGGCGGTGCTGGCCCGGCACGCCCTCACCGCCGAGTACCACGCGCAGCCATCCCCGGCGCAGCTGCCGCTTGCCCTGCGGGCAGCACCTCCGGCGACCGGACCGGACGGCTCGCTTCGCGGCCTCGTCGCCGCGCTGACCACGCCCGTGCGCAGCGGGATCATCCTGACCCGTCACCGCCTGGCGGCCGGCGCCGGCGCGGCCGGGGTCGGCCACCGGATCGGTGAGCGCCGCTACACCCTGCGGGCCATGCTCGAGCAGGACCCGGCCGCGATCCTGACCTGGCTCGGCCAGGAGACCGGGCGCTGGGAACGGCGGCACGCCGCCCGGGCCGCCGGCGATCCCGCGAGCCGATGGTGGACCGCACGCGCCGCCCGCACCGGCCGGTTCCTGCGCGATTCAGCCATCCGCGCCGACGTGGCTGGGATATAGCCATGAGTGACCACCAGGGCCGCAGGGGACGCCTGGGAGGCGCGTGGCTCCGCTGGCCCGCGGAAGCGGCCGCCACCTGGCGCGGACGGGAGAGCGAGCGGCTGCGGACTCCGCAGCCGCTGGTCAGGCGGCGGCTGCCGTCAGGGCGCGGCGCGATAGAACAGCCGAACATCGCCACCGACTGGGAAGCGGCTCACAACCCGAGGTTCTGGGCGATGGTGGCCTTGACTGGCGTGGCCACCGGCCTGCTCGGGGACCTGATGATGGCGCTGCTGTTCAACGTCCAGTACCTGGCGTTCGGTTACCACTCCGGCAGCCTGCAGGCAGCCATCGAGCACGCTGCGCCGCTGCGGCGGGTCAGCTCCCTGCTCATCGCAGGCGCGTTCGGCGGAGTGGCCTGGTACCTGCTGCGCCGCTACACCAAAGGCGAGCATTCCGAGATCGACGACGTCATCTGGGACGGCGACGGACAGCTGTCCTTCCGGCGCTGCCTGGGCACCTCCCTGATCTCCGAAGTCGTCATCGGGATGGGCGCCTCCCTCGGCCGCGAAGCCGCCCCCAAGCTCCTCGGCGGCGCGTCCGCGAGCGCCCTGGCCAGCTGGGCGGGACTGTCCACGCAGCAGAAACGCCTCCTGGTCGCCTGCGGCGGCGGGGCCGGGCTCGCCGCCGTCTACAACGTCCCGCTCGGCGGCGCGCTGTTCACCGCCGAAATCCTCTGCGGCAACATCGCCTTGCCGATCATGCTCCCCGCACTGGCCTGTTCAGGGATCGCCACCCTGACCGCGTGGATCTACCTGCCCGCGCACGCCACCTACCTCAATATCCCCCAGTACCGCTTCAGCGGCTCTCTCATGGTCTGGGCGCTGCTCGCCGGTCCGGTCCTCGGGCTGATCTCCGCTGGGTATATCCGCCTCATCGGCTGGGTGTCGCACCACCGGGCCACCGGGCTCAAGGCGCTGCTCGCCCCCGTGCTGGCATTCGGCATCCTCGGGGTAATCGGCATCTGGTACCCCGAGCTCTTCGGGAACGGCAAAGACATGGCGAACGACGCGTTCACCGGTGTAGGCGCCCTGGGCCTCCTGCTCGCCCTGTCCGCCCTCAAGCCCCTGGTCACCGTGCTGTGCCTGGGCAGCGGGGCGTCCGGCGGCCTGTTCACCCCCACCCTGAGCACCGGCGCCGTCCTCGGCGGGGCCCTCGGGATAGCCTGGAGCCTGGCCTGGCCCGGCTCACCAGCTGGCGCGTTCGCCATGGTCGGCGCGGCTGCCATGATCGGCGCGGCGATGCAGGCACCCATCACCGCCCTCGCCCTGGTCCTCGAGCTCACCCACAGCGGCTTCGGGCTGATGGTCCCGATGCTGGCTGCCACCGTGACCGCCACCGCCGTCGCCTTCTACGTCGACGGCTACTCCATCTACTCCGCCCGGCTGCCCTCCCGGCCGCCCGGATGGCGACCGGCCCTGCCGACGGCGCAGCCAGGGGCGGAACCGGCCGCCGCGCC
>Ga0302314_10008313_pt1 | contig 18499 bp, 19 predicted proteins | sample III_Palsa_N2_3_FD_200533 | JGI IMG/M metagenome (GOLD analysis project Ga0302314, IMG submission 200533) | Peat permafrost microbial communities from Stordalen Mire near Abisko, Sweden - III_Palsa_N2_3 | ecosystem: Environmental > Terrestrial > Soil > Palsa > Peat permafrost | place: Sweden...
GTGCGTGGTGCTGGGCCTGGTGGTCGGCACCGCCGTGGGGCTCGGCCGGCTGTCGAAGTCCCGCTTCGTGACCTGGCCGCTGATCTTCTATATCGAGGTGTTCCGCTGCACGCCGCTGCTGGTGCAGCTGGTCTGGTTCTATTACGCGCTGCCGGTCCTGCTCGACATCTCGATGTCGCCAAGCCTGGCCGCGACCCTGACCTTGAGCCTCTATGGCGGCGCCTTCTATGCCGAGATCATCCGCGCCGGCGTGCTGTCGATCGATGCCGGCCAATGGGATGCCGGCAAGGCGCTGGGGCTCAGCCGATTGAAGCTGATGCGCAAGATCATCCTGCCCCAGGCGCTGAAGCGCATGCTGCCGCCGCTGATGAACCAGTCGATCATCCAGCTGAAGAACACCTCGCTGGTCTCGGTCCTGGCCGTGCCGGATCTGCTCTATCAGGGCCAGGTCGTGACCGCGGCGATCTATCGGCCGCTGGAGGTCTATACGACGGTCGCCCTGGTCTATTTCGCCGTGCTGTTCCCGCTCACCTTGGCCGTGCAGGGCCTGGAGCGGCGGCTGGCCGTTCATGCCTGACACGATCGTCATCGGCGCCGGTATCGTCGGCCTGAGCGCGGCGCTCGCCCTGCAGCGCGACGGCCATCGGGTGACGGTGCTGGATCCGGCGGGACCCGCCGGCGGCGCGTCGTTCGGCAATGCCGGCTGGCTGAGCGGCGGCTCGGTCGTGCCCATGTCCTACCCAGGCATGCTGAAATCGGTGCCTGGCTGGCTGCTGGACCCGCTGGGGCCGCTCTCGCTGCGCCTCGCCTATCTGCCCAAGGCGGCCCCCTGGCTCTGGCGCTTCGTCAAGGCCGGCACGCGGCCGCAGATCGAGGCCCAGGCGACGGCGCTTCGGCACTTGCTCGGCACCGCGGTCGCGGCCCACCGCGAGCTGGGCGCCCAAGTCGGCGCCCAGCATCTGATCCAGCAGGCGGGTTCGCTCTGGGTCTATCGCAGCGAGGCCGCGTTCCAGGCCGACGCCAATGGCGCTGCCCTGCGCCGGGCCCAAGGCGTGCTGGTCGAGGATCTGGACGCCGACGCGATCCGGCAATTGGAGCCGAGCCTCAACCGCGACATCAAATTCGCCCGCTTCATCGCCGAGAACGGCCATTGCACCGACCCGGCGGCGCTGTGCCATCTGATCGCCGAGACCATCGTGCGCCAGGGCGGCCGCATCCTGCTGGAACGCGCGAGCCACCTCGACCAGCGCGACGGCAAGGTCGTCTCGGTTCGGACCGACCGGGCAACCCATCCGACCGATTGGCTGGTACTGGCCGCCGGCGCCTGGTCGGCACCACTCGCGGCACAGCTGGGCGACCGGGTCCCGCTGGAGAGCGAGCGCGGCTATCATCTGGAAATCGCCGATGCGGAAGTGATGCCGCGCCTGCCGATCATGTCGGGCGAGGGCAAATTCGCGGTGACGCCGATGGCCGGCCGGCTGCGGCTCGCCGGCACAGTCGAGTTCGCCGGCCTCAAAGCCCCGCCCGACTGGCGTCGCGCCGATCTGCTGCTGCGCCAGGCGCAAAGCCTGTTCCCGGCCCTGCCTGCAACCGTGCCCGAGGCGCGCCTGTCGCGCTGGCTGGGCCATCGCCCCAGCACGCCCGATAGTCTGCCCGTCATCGGCCGGTCGCAGACTGCCGCCAACGCGATCCATGCCTTCGGCCATGGCCATGTCGGCCTGGCCGGCGGCCCGCATACCGGCAGGATCGTCGCCGACCTGATCGCCGGACGGCCGCCGTCGATCGATCTCGCCCCTTTTTCGCCGGGGAGGTTCTGATGCGCCCGCTGATCCTGCTGTTCGTCCTCGCCCTGGTGGCGTTGCCGGCGCGCGCCGAAACGGAGCTGGAGCCGGCGTTTCCGGACGCAATCAAGGGTCCGGCCGCCGCCCATGGCGCCGTGATCTGGAACCACGGCCTGTCCCAGACCGAGCCTGATGCCGCGTCCGCCCTGCCGGCGGTGCTGACGCTGTTCCGCGATGCCGGCTGGGATGTCTATCGGCTGAAGCGCGGCATCGCGGGCGATACCGAGGACACCAGCACCGCCGCCTTGCTGATCGCGATCGATACGGTCAAGGCCAAGGGCTACGGCAAGCTGGTTCTGGCCGGGCAATCGTTCGGCTCCTGGATCTCGCTCACCGCCGCGGGCCGGACCGACAAGCTCACCGCCGTGCTGGTCAACGCGCCGGCCGCCTATGGCGACGCCAGCGTGCACGGCTTCGAGCGCAACGAGACGCTGCTCTATCCGAAGCTGGAGGCCCTGCCACATATCCCGGTGCTGATCAGCTTCTTCACCCGCGACCGGTTCGATCCCGGCGGCCGCGGCCCCAAGGCCGACCGGATCCTGACCGAGCACGGCGTGCCGCATCTGATCATCGACCGGCCGGCGGTGCTCGAAGGCCATGGCGCCGGCAGCTCGGTCTATTTCGCCAAGCGCTTCGGCCCGTGCTGGCTTGCCGCCGCCGAGACCGGCCAGGCACCGGCGCTCGCGTCCTGCGAGACCCATTGGGGCGAGACGCCGAGCGCCGATCTGCGCGTACCGGCCGATCTCGCCATCACGCCCGGCGGCCTGGCCGGCAAATGGTACGGCAACTACACCAGCGGCCGCGAGGTGATGCTGGTCGTAACCCGGATCGAGGGCGAGGCCGCCACGGGCGCGCTCCTCACCGGACCGACCAACAGCGGGCCCGGCGGCTCGACCGCGGAGACCGGCCAGCTGGTCGGCGGCAACCTGGTCTTCGCCGTGCCGAACAAACCCACAGTGACGCTCACCCCCGCCGCCGACGGCAGCGCCACGCTGCTGTGGGTCGCCGCCGACGAGAAGAGCCGCCTCGCGGCCGTGGTGCACCGCGTCCCTTGAACGCAGCGACACCGCTTGCCGACCTACTATCGGACCCTCTACTGATCCCATCCCATGGATAGCTACGACGTCGTCATCATCGGGGCCGGGGCCGCCGGCCTCATGTGTGCCTTGAGTGCCGGCGGCCGGGGCCGGCGCGTGCTGCTGATCGACCATGCCGACCAGGCCGGCAAGAAGATCCTGATCTCCGGCGGCGGGCGCAGCAATTTCACCAACCGCGATGTGGTGCCCGACTGTTTCCTGTCGGCCAACCCGCATTTCGTCAAATCGGCGCTGAAGCGCTACAGCCAGCACGACTTCATCGCGCTGGTGGAAAAGCACCGCATCCCCTATCACGAGCGCAACCTCGGCCAATTGTTCTGCGACGGCTCGGCGCGCGAGCTCCTGGCCATGCTGCTGGCCGAATGCGCCGCCGTGCATGTCGATATCTGGCTCGACACCAAGGTCACCCAGATCGAGAAGCCCGACCGGTTTCGCCTCGCGACCGACCGCCGTCCGGTCGAGGCCGACGCGTTGGTGCTGGCGAGCGGCGGGCTGTCGATCCCGAAGATGGGCGCCACCGGCTTCGCCCATGACATCGCCCGCAAGTTCGGCCTGAAGATGACCCAGACCCGGCCGGCGCTGGTGCCGTTGACGGTCGGGGCGGAGGATCTGGCCTTCATGCAGCCGCTGTCCGGCGTCTCGCTCGACACGGTCGCGTTCAAGGAGAAGCGCCGGTTCCGCGAGGCGATGCTGTTCACCCACCGTGGGCTTTCCGGCCCGGTCATCCTGCAGATCTCGTCCTATTGGCAGCCGGGCGAGACCGTCCATCTGGATCTGCTGCCGGACCTGGACCTCGCCCCCTATCTGATCGAACGCAAGAAGACCCGGCCCAAGGCGGAGCTGAAGACGATCCTGACCGAGATTCTGCCCGGTCGCCTGGCGCAGAAGCTGGTCGAGGAGCGGATGGTCAATCAGCCGATGGCAACATACCCGGACAAGGCGCTGCTGCGCGTCGCCGAGCAATTGAAGCGCTGGCCGCTGAAGCCGGCCGGCACCGAGGGCTATGCCAAGGCCGAGGTGACGGTCGGCGGCATCGACACGGACGGGCTATCGTCGCAGACCATGGGCGCCAAGGCGGTCCCCGGTCTCTATGCCATCGGCGAGGCGGTCGACGTGACCGGCTGGCTCGGCGGTTATAATTTCCAATGGGCCTGGTCGAGCGGCTGGTGCGCCGGCCAGGCGGTTTGATGATGAGGAAAGACAAGATGACCTATCGCGTCGCCGTTTTGGGCCTGGGCGTCATGGGCCAGCGAATGCTGGGTCACCTGGCGCTGCACGAGCAGTTCGAGATTCTGGGCGGTTGGGACGCCTCGGCCGAAGCCCGCGCCCATGCCAAGACCCTGCATCCGAGCGTCGATTTCGACACGCCGGCCGATGCCCTGATCGCGTCGGACCAGACCGACCTCGTGTATATCGGCGTGCCGCCGATGGCCCATGCCGGCTACGCTTTGGCCGCAATCGACGCCAAGAAGGCCATCCTGTGCGAGAAGCCGCTGGGCGTCGATGTCGCCGACAGCCGATCCTTGACCGAGCGGATGGAAGCCAGCGGCCTGCCCCAGGCGGTCAATTTCGCCTATGGCTCGTCGCGCGCCGGCGAGGTCATTCGCGAAGCCTATAACAGCGGTGAATTCGGCACGCTGGTCGGCGTCGATATCCGCCAGCATTTCGCCGTCTGGCCGCGCCCGTGGCAGGCCCAGGCGAAATGGCTGGCGCTCAAGGAGGAAGGCGGCTTCGTGCGCGAGGTGCTGTCGCATTTCCTCTATCTGTGCGACCGGGTGCTGGGCCCGGCCACGCTCGACAGCTTCGATGTGCGCCACCCGGCCGACCCGACCCTGTGCGAGACCCACGCCAATGTGCGCCTGACCGCCAAGGGCGTCCCGATCAGCGTCGCCAGCTCATCCGGCGGCGTCGGCCCGGACCTGGTCGAGATCACCTTCTGGGGCACGAAGAAATCGCACCGCATCACCGACTGGTACCGGACCGAAGAGACCACGGGCGGTCCCTGGGTCGAGACCACGCCCACGGTCGATGATTTCCGCCGCGACGGCGCCTTCCGCCAGCTGAACCAGATCATCGCCATGATCGAGGGCAAGCCGCATACGCTGCCCGACTTCCGTGCCGCCCTGCGCGTGCAGGAACTGATCGAGGCGATCCTGGCGTGACCCGGCAGGTCCGGGCGTTCCTGACGGTCGTGGCGCTGATCATTGTCGGCACCGTGTCGAGCATTCTGACCCGCTACTACGACCAGCTGCCGAACGACACACGGCCGTTGCCGGCACTGGCCGCCGACCTGCCGACCAGCAACGCGACGGCGCGTCAGGATTTCGCCCTGCGGATCCACGCCCGCTTTCCGGTCGGGTCGGACGAACGCGCCTTGATGCAGGAACTCTGGGCCGAAGGGTTCGGTCGTCCTGGGCAGAATGACGGCCGGCATTGGGCGAGCCTCGAACGGCACGATCTGGTGTGCAGCAAGGCCTGGACCGTGACCTGGACGGCGGACGACAGCGGCCATCTGACCGCTGTCGAGGGAACCTACATACCGTCATGCTCGTAACAACGACGACAAGGGGAGTGGCCATGGCCGATCTGGATCTGGAGAAACTCAGCGGCCATATCGATCGGCTGATCCAGCCCTGGGCCAGGCCCGGCACGCCCGGCTGCACGGTCGGCGTCGTGCGCGACGGCCAGGTGCTGCTGAACCGCTCCGCAGGATTGGCCCATATCGAGCTGGACGTGCCGATCGGGCCGGCGACATGCTTCCGCATCGCGTCCGTCACCAAGCAATTCACCTGTGCCGCGATCCTGCTGCTCGAAGCCGAGGGCAAGCTCAAGCGGGATCAGGAGATCCACGAGCATCTGCCCGACCTGCCGGATTTCGGCGCGCCGATCACGCTCGACCATCTGATGCACAACACCAGCGGCTTGCGCGACTTCCTCGAACTGATGCGCATGAGCGGCATGGACCTGCAGATCCCGTGCGCGCCCGACGATCTGATGGCGGCGATCCGCCTGCAGCGCAGCCTGAATTTCACGCCCGGCAGCCGCTTCAGCTACAGCAACACCAACTTCCTGCTGCTGGGCCGCATCGTCGAGAACCTGACCGGCCAGACCCTGGGCGGCTTCGTCGGCGAGCGCATCCTGGCGCCGCTGGGCATGACCCGCTCGCGCCTGGTCGAAACCACGATCGAGCTGGTCCCGGGTCTGGCATCCGGCTATTTCCCGCAGGGCGACGGCTTCGTCCGCGCCGGCCACGCCTTTCCCCAGGGCGGCGAGGGCGGCATGGTCTCGTCGATCGCGGACCTGGCGCGCTGGGACCATAATTTCACCACCGGCCAGGTCGGCGGCAAAGCGCTGGGCGAGGCGCTGGCCCAGCAGACGCCGTTCCTGAACGGCCATCCGAATTCCTATGCCCGCGGCCTGCAGGTGAAGCCCTATCGCGGTCTGCGCACCGTCGATCACGGCGGGCTGTGGCCGGGGTTCAAGACCGAATTCCTGCGCGTGCCGGCACTGAACCTGACCATCATCGCCATCGCCAACAATGCGGCGGTCGATTGCTATCGCCTGGCGCATCGGGTGCTGGACGGGCTGGTCGACGACCATCCGCTGCCGGCCCTGCCGCCGCGCCAGGCGCTGGATGCCCTCGCCGGCCGCTATCTGGATCGCGAGACCGCGGCCTCGGTCGAATTCTCGGTCACCGGCGACGGCACGCCGATGGCGTCGATGAACGGCGTGCCGTTCGTGCTGGAGGCGACCTCGGATGGCCGCCTGTCGGCGGCCCGTGGCGCGTTCGATTTCGTGACGACCTTGCCCGACGCCGATGACGCGATCGGCATCGCGTTCGACGCCGGCACCCATGCCAGCTTCGAGCGCGTGCCGACCGAGCCCGCATCGCTGCCGACCGGCCTTGCCGGCCGCTATGTCTGCGCGGAGCTGGGGGCGGTCTGGACGGTGACGGTCGAGGGCGACACTAGCGCCAAAGTCGCCGTCGCCGGACCGCTGCATCACGCCGGCCCGTGGACCCTGTTCGCGATCGAGGGCGATCAGCTGCGCGCCGAAATGCCGAGCGTGCTGTTCAAGGCCTGGCTCGACATCCAGGTCGTGCGCGGCAACGGCACGATCGCCGGGCTGGAGGTCAGCGGCGGCCGGTCGAAGCGGCTGAAGTTCGACCGGATTCAGTAAGCGCGGCATAGAGCGGCAGCTGGCGCCAGGCCTGCGGCCCCGCCAGACGCGGCACGTGCAGGATCGGCAGGCCCGGCGCAAACCGGGCGATCGCCGCCGCGGTCTCGGCCGGCGGCACCGGGCTGTCGGGCGATTCGCTGAGGATCAGGGCCGCGACCGGCACGCCACGGCCGGCGAGCACGCCCAGCGCCGTCAGCGTATGGCTGATCGTACCCAGATAGGTCCCGGCGACCAGCAGCGCCGGGATCTCCAGCGCCGCCGCCCAATCCAGCACGGTATGGCGCGCGTCGATCGGCGCCATGATGCCGCCGACACCCTCGACCAGGGCGAAATCGGTCGGGCCGTCGAGCGTCTGGCGGCAGAAGCGGACGAGGTCGTCAAACGGCACCGCGCGGCCCTCACGCGCCGCCGCCATGTCGGGCGACAAAGGGGCGCGAAAATGCCAGGGGCAGATCCGCTCGACCGCGGCCCAGTCGCCCGCGATCGCCTGCGCCGCCAGCAGCACGGCCGGGTCGCTGTCGGCGAGATTGGCGTCGTCGATGCCGCTCGCGACCGGCTTCAGCCCGGCGACCGACAGGCCGGCGGCCCGCGCGCCGTGCAGCAGGGCGGCGCTGGTGAAGGTCTTGCCCAGCTCCGTCCCGGTCGAGGTCACGAAATAGCGGCTCACGGCTGAACCCGGCGCACCGCTTCGGCCAGCGCCGCCACATCCGCCTCGCTATGGCCGGCCGAGAAGGTGATGCGCAGGCGCGCCGTGCCGGCCGGCACGGTCGGCGGGCGGATCGCGGTCACCAAGAACCCTTGGGCCAGCAATTGCTCCGACGCCGCCAGTGCCGCCGCCGCCTCGCCGATCACGACCGGCACGATCGGGCTTTCGGCATTGGGCAGGTTCAAGAGCCGGGTGAATTGGCGGGCGCGCACGACCGGCGTCGTGGCCCAGTCCGGATCGCCCTCGATCACGTCCAGTGCCGCGATCGCGGCCGCGACCGAGGCCGGCGGCAGGCCGGTGGTATAGACGAAGGAGCGGGCGCGGCTCCGGAGCAGCGCCACGATCGGGGCCGAGGCGCAGAGATAGCCGCCATAGGAGCCCAGCGCCTTCGACAGCGTGCCCATCTGCAACGGCACCAGAGACGGGTCTTCCTTGGGCATGACGCCGATGCCATGGGCGTCGTCGCTCATCAGCCAGGCGTCGTGCCGGGTTGCGAGATCCGAGATCGCGGCGACCGGCGCCAGGTCGCCATCCATGCTGTAGACCCGGTCGATCAGGATCAGGCAATGGCGATAGTGCGCGCGCTCCGTCGCCAGCAGATCGGCCAGATGGCCCAGGTCGTTGTGCCGGAAATGCACGGTCTTCGCCCCCGACAGGCGCGCGCCGGCATTGAGGCAGGCATGGGCCAACTCGTCGGCCAGAATGAGATCGCCCTGCCCGACCAGCGCTGGCACGATGCCGATATTGGCCAGATAGCCGCTGCCGAACACGATCGCGTCCTCGGTGCCCTTGAGGGCCGCCAGCCGCGTCTCCAGCACCGCATAGAGCGGATGATTGCCGGTGACGAGCCGCGAAGCGCCGGAACCGGTGCCGTGCTCCTGGATCGCCGCGATCGCCGCCTGCTTCACGCGGGCGTCCTGGCTGAGGTTCAGATAGTCGTTGTCGCAGAACGACAGCACGCGCCGCCCGTCGCGCCAGGCATGCACGGCGCCGTCGCGGCGCGTCTCCTTCAGACTGCGGCGCAGCGATTTGGCATCGAGGTCGGCGAGCTTCGCCGTGGCGAATTGATCGAGCGAGGACATGATCCGGCGAACAGACCGCCGCCGGGCGCCGCTGTCAATGGCCGGAACCGCGAAGGCCCCGGCCCGGCGTGCATAGCCCGGGGATCAGTAGCCGCCGCCACCGCCGCCGCCGCCGGGTTCCTTGTCCGCGGGTTTCGTCGGCTGGACCTGCAGGTTACAGGCGGCGAGCGTGCCGGACAGCGCCAGCAGCGCGGCCGCCAACAGGATGAAGCTCTTCATAGTCGGATCCCCCCAGGTCGCCACCGTTCGGCGACCGCTTCGAGACCGCGAGACCGGGCGTTTTATTCCGGACGCCGACGCGAATCCTCGATTTGGTGAGGCTTTCTCAATATTTGCAGTTGATAATATGCTGCACGGCACTAGCGCCCCCGGTCCGGGGACGATCGAGGACCCATCGATGAGAATGCTGATTCGCCACCATTGGGACGGCCGGTTTTCCCGCGCGACCCGCGCGCTGGGCCTGTCGGCGACGGGGCGGTCGCTGCTGGCCCAGGCGCACGAGCATCGCATCAGCTGCCAATTCGTCGACCGGATCGGCCAGGCCGGCCCGTTCGGCGAGTTCGATGCGCAGAGTTGGTGCTGCAATATCCTGACGAGCGCGCCGGAGGCGGCCTTGCCGCTGGTCCTGGTCGATCTGGTCAGCCGCGGGCTCGAACCCTCGGCCCCGCCGTCGGTCGGCGGCGACGCCCATTGGGCCGAATTGCTGGTCGCCCGCGAAATGGCCGAGGCCGGCAGTTCCGCACCGCTCGGCTGGTACCTGCGCGTGCCGGGCGACATCGGCCGCCAATTGCGCCGCGCCTCGATGGTCATGCTGTCCGACGAGCTGGTCGGCCGCGCGGCGGCGGACCAGGCCTGGGCGGAAATGGACGACCTGCGGCAGGTGGGCTGAGCCTAACCCGCCCGGAGCACGACCGCGATCGGCAGGCGGGCGGCGCGGATCGCCGGGAACAAGCTGCCGATCATGCCGATGGCTGAGGCCCACAGAATGCCCAGCAGCATGATGTCCGGCCCGATGGTCAGGTGGAACACCAGCTGGGTAAAATTGCCGCTCAAGGTATTGGCGGCGTTGCCGTTGAAGAACAGCCAGGCGAGCGCCGCACCGATCGCGCCGCCGATCAAGGCCAGCAGCAGCGCCTCGACGAAGACCGAGATCACCACCGGCGTGGCGCCGAAACCCAAGGCGCGCAACGTCGCGATTTCGACCGAGCGGGCGCTGACCGCCGAATACATGGTGTTGAGCGCACCGAACAGGGCGCCCACCGCCATGATCCCGCCCACAACATAGGTCACGACGAACAGGATCGTCTTCAGCCGCGCCGACAGGCCGGCGTAATAGTCGGTCTCGCGCTTCACATCGACCGACAAGGTCGGATTGGTGGTGAGCGCATCCTTGAACGCATCGAAGGCCGCGACATTGTCCAGCAGCACGGTGATGCTCTGGAGCAGATTGCGCCGATAGGCCGACATCACCGTCTCGGCATCGCCCAGGATCTCGGATTCATGGGCATCGCCACCGCTTTCGAACACGCCGACCACGGTCCACTCGCTGTCGCGCAGCGCCAGATGGCTGCCGATCTCCAGCCCCTTGAACTGGGCCTGGGCCGATTTGCCGACGATCAGCTCGCGTACCGCCGGCCGGAACATGCGGCCGGCGATCAGCTTGATCTCGGGCCGCGCCTCGAAGCCTTGCGGACCGACGCCGCGCAGGGTGACGTTGACGCCGGAATCCGAGCCCTTTTGCGGCAGATCGACGATCAGGATGATCTCGCCGGTCCCGATCGGCTTGCCGGCAGCATCCTTCTGCACGCCGGGCGCATCCAGGATCGTCAACGCATTATCGCGCGAGATTGTGCTGCCCAGTTCCGAGGTCGAGCCGCCCCGCATGACGATCGCACGGTCCGGCCGGCCAGTGTTGTCGAGCGCCTTGGAAAAACCGATCGCCATCGCCAATACCGAGATCAGCACGCCGACGACGCCGGCGATGCCGACGACGATGACGAGCGAGGTGCCGAGCCGCGACGGGATGCTCTGCAGGTTCATGAGTGTGACCGCGCTGATCTGTTTCCACATGATCCTGCTCCCCTACCGGCCTGCCAGCGCGTCGACGATGTTGAGCCGCATGGCGCGCCAGGCCGGCGGCAAGCCGGTCACGAGCGCCAGGAGCACGGCGACGCCGACGCCCAGTTCGATCACCGAGACCGGCAGATTGACGACACCGATCACATCCTTCATCAGCGGGAACAGCAGCGCCGCGATCGCGAGCCCGATCAGCGCCGCGATAACGCACAACAGCAGGCATTCGGCGAGAACCAGCGCCAGCACGCCCCGATTGGTGAAGCCCAGGGTCTTCAGCACAGCCAGTTCCGGCACGCGCTCGCGCAGCGACTGCATCATGGTGTTGCCGGTCAGGAACAGGAGCGTGAAGAACACCGCGCCCAAGATCGAGGTCACGATGAAATTGATGTCGCCCAGCTGCTTCAGGAACGACCGACTGAACTCCTTCTCGGTCTGGGTCTTGGTCTCATCGGACGAATTCAGGAACAGCTGATCGATCGCGTCACCAGTGGCGGCCGCGGCGGTCGGGTCCTTGATGCGTTCGATATACCAGCCAACCGTGCCCTTGCCGAACGACCGGCCCTCGTCGAAATAGCTGTGATTGAAAAAGAAGGCGTTGGCCTGACTCTGGTCGTCCGGATCGTCATAGATGCCGACGATGTCGAAGTTCCAATCCGAGGTGCCGTCCGGCTTGGTCCAGATCGTCGAATGCAGCGGCACGCGGTCACCGATTTTCCAGCCGTATTTCTCCGCGAGCTTCACGCCGATGACCGCGCCGGACTTGGTTCGCGTCCAGGCGTCCAACTGATCCTTCGGCAGTTTGAACTCGGGATAGAGATTGAAATAGCGCTCCGGATCGACCGGAAACGAGAATACGAATTGCTTCGGATCCTGGTAGTAGGTGCTGAACCAGCTGGCATAGGCAACGCGATCGACACCGGGCACCGCCTCGATCTGCACCAGATCGGCATAAGGCAGCGCTTCGGTGAAGCTGATGCGGCTGACCGTCATCAGCCGATTGACGTTGGCGCCCTCGACGCCGCGGCTGAAGGCGGCATTGGTTCCCTGCAGCATGCCGAACAGCAGGAACGCGATCATGATCGACAGCAGGGTGAACAGCGTGCGGGTGCGCTTGCGCCAGAGCCCCGCCCAGACGAGAGGCAGGTATTTCATGCCGCCACCTGCGCCGCATCGGCCAGCTGGCCCTTGTCGACATTGAGATGGCGCGAGGCGAACTCGGCCGCCTTCGGATCATGGGTCACCATGATGATGGTCTTGCCCTGCTCGCGGTTCAGGAGCTGCAGCAGATGCAGGATCTCGTCCGCGGTCTGGCGGTCGAGATCGCCGGTCGGCTCGTCGCACACCAGCAAGGTCGGGTCGGCGACCAGCGCCCGGGCGATGGCGACGCGTTGCTGCTGACCACCCGACAATTCGCTGGGCTTGTGCTTGGCCCGGTCGGCGAGGCCCACGATCTCCAGCGCGGTCGCGACGTTGCGCTTGCGTTCGGCCCGGCTCAAGGACGTCAGCAGCAGCGGCAGCTCGACATTCCGCTCCGCCGTCATGGTCGGCATCAGGTTATAGAACTGGAAGATGAAACCGACATGGCGGGAGCGCCATTTGGCGAGCTGGCCGCCCGAGAGCCGATCGATGCGCTCGCCGGCGACGCTGACCTCGCCCTCGGTCGGCTGGTCGAGACCGCCGATCAGATTGAGCAGGGTGGTCTTGCCCGAACCGGACGGCCCCATGATGGCGACGAAATCGCCCTCGGCGATTTCCAGATTCAGCGCGTGCAGCACCTCGACCTGTTCCTTGCCGCGCTTGTACCGCTTCAGGACGTTCTTGAGCGTGACGATCGCACCCATGGGACGCACTCCCTAATTCTCGACTTTGAAACGGGTCTCTTCGCTGAGCTTGGACAGGTCGCCCACGGCGACCCGGTCGCCGGCACTAAGACCGGCAAGGACGGTCTGGCTGTCGCCCGAGCGCTGGCCGAGCCGGACCTGGCGCCGCTCCAGCCGGTCGTCATGCAGCACGAACACGGTGCCGGTCTCGCCCGACGCACCCTGGACCGCGTCGGCCGGCACGGTGACGCCGGCCGGCGGGGCGGCACCGGGGGCTGCCGCCACCGGCGCGTCGGCGAGAAAGGCCACGCGCAGGCCCATCTCCGGCAGGATGCGCGGGTCCTTCTGCTTGATCGCGACCCGGACCTTGAGCGTCGCCTTGGACCGGTCGGCGGTCGGGATCACCGTGATCACGCTGCCCGGGATCTGCCAGTCCGGATAGGCATTGAGCTTCAGCGTCGCCGCCTGGCCGGCGTGGACGCGGCCGATGAAATTCTCGTTCACGTCGACCTCGCCTTCCAGCGAATCCATATCGACGATCGTGCCGATGCCGGTGCGGGTGAAGCCGCCGCCAGCCGAAATCGGCGAGACGATCTCGCCCGGCTGCGCCGCCTTGACCGTGATCACGCCGGCGAACGGTGCCTTGACCACCGTATCGTCCTCGTTGCGCTGGGCAATGCCCAGATTGGCGGTCGCGACGGCCAGCACCTGTTCGGCGACATCGACCGCGGTCTGCTGCGCGTCGTAACCGGACTTTACATTATCGAAGCTCTCGCGGCTGACCAGGCCGGCCGCCGACTGCTTCTGGCTGCGCTCGTAGATCGGGCGGGCGTCGGCGAAGCTGGTCCGGGCCGAGCGCAGCTGCGCCTGGGCCTGTTTCACCTGCGCCTGCGCCTGTTCGAGTGCCGCCCGCGTATTGGAATCGTCGAGCCGGCCCACGACCTGATCGCGCTCGACATGCTGGCCTTCCTCGATCAGCACCTCGGTCACCTTGCCGGTGATCTTGGCCGACACGGTCGCCTGACGGCGCGCCACGACATAGCCCGACGCATCGAGCAGCGACGCACCCGCCGTCGGCCCGGCATCCGCCGCGACCTTGCTGGCGACCGCGACCCGGATCGGCACCGCCGCCGGCTGGCCCAACCAGACCCAGGCCCCGGCGCCGACGGCACCCAGCAGCAGGATACCGCCCAAAACCCAAGGCAGACGTGAGGACCCGCGCGCAGGCGCCACCGTGCGGTCGATCTGCAATCGGCGCAGTTGAGAAGACTTGTCGTCCAAGGAAGAGGGCTCGTCTTTTATCGGATGGCTCGCGGCACATGATTCAGTACCAAATACCGCGGACCCGATGCCAGAGATTTGACGAGTGCAAAGCGAATCCGGCGTTTATTTGCGGCTACAATGAAGAAGGCGGGGGCCTCTCGCCGCAACAACTCGGATTCGCCAGCACGAAATCCATAATGGCGGTGCCGAGATCGACCGCGACCGGGGCGTCGTAGTTCGACAGCACGACGACGGTCCAGGCGCCGTCGTCGCTGGCCCAGACGACATCGTTGGTCCCGGCGGCACCGGCCCCGCCGGCATGACCGAACATCCGGCCGGCCGGCGTGCGCCGTTCGATGAAGCCCTGGGCATAGAGTCCGAGCCGGTCCCAGGTCGGCGACCGGCCGGCGGTGAAATCCGCCAGCGTCGCGGCGGAGATCAGTCGCCCGGCGGTGAGCGCACGCATGAAATGGAACAGATCATCGGCCGTGGCATAGGCGCCGCTCGCCGGGCTGGAGAAGATCGGCACGGCGGCGCCATTGCCGATCCGCCGCCGCCGGCCCAACGGGTCGTCCGGCGCGAAACTCAGCCCCTCGGCCGCGCGCGGCGGCAACTGGCCGGGCACCGGAAACAGCGCGTCGGCCATGCCGGCCGGACCAAACACATGGGTCCGGATCCGGTCGGCATAGGCATCGCCGCCGGCCGCCTCGATCAGCGCGCCCAGCACCAGGAAGCCGGCGCTGCTGTAGTGATAATCGGTGCCGGGCGGGAATTCCTGCGGCACCGTCTTCAGATGCCGCAGCATCTGGGTCGGGCCGGCACCGCGTTCGAAATCCTGCCAGACCTCCGGTCCACGGCCGAGCTCGCCCAGGCCCGATCGATGATTCAGCAATTCCCGGGGCGTGATCTGCGCGGCCAGCTCCGGGTTCGGATAGGTCGGCAGCAGGCGCGCGATCGGTTCGTCGAGCGACAACCTGCCCGCTTCGACCAACTGCGCCACCGCGACGGCGGTGAACATCTTGCCGAGCGACGCCAGCGCGAATCGATCGGACGGCTGGTTCAGGCGCCCCTGCGCCGCATCGGCCCAGCCGACGGCGCGATCGAGCAGAATCCCGTCGCCATGGGCGACCAGGACCACGCCGGAAAAGCGATCATCCGCCGCCTGCCAATCCAGCTCCCGGTCGATCGCCGCCGTCAGGTCGACAAGGTCGGCGACATGCGGCGGCCAGACCGGCGCGTCGTCCGGGCGGACCCGCAGGTCCCGCGTCAGCTGGAAGCCCGCGATCTTGCCGTGGGCCAGCCAGACATGGCCGGCAACCGGCAGCCCGGTCGCCCGGGATCGCCCGGCAATCGTGACGTCGCCGTCATCGCCGCCGAGGCTCCAATCGTCGAGGCCGCCGCTTTCCCGCGCCAGAATGGTCAGCGCCCGCGCCCAGGCCGGTGCCGGGAAATCCGCGAGCGCGCTCTCGGAAAAATGCGCCGCGGCGAAGCTCTCCAACCGCATGGGATCGGGCTCCCGCAACGCCTGGATCAAGGCCCCGGCGTCATCGCGCCCGGCAGCCAGCGCGGCACACGACCAGGCCAGCGCTGCGGCGGCCAACAGGACGCGACCGATCCGCCTCAGGAGCCGCCGCCCTTGCCGAACGTCGGCACTTGCGTCCCGTCATTGGGATCGGTCGGCACGATCTTCCAGCTGCAGGCCTGGACCAGGGCCAGCAGCGCGACGACGAGCAGGATGCGCGAAACCACGGTCATGAACGGCCGATCCCGCTGCTGCTGCCGGGGTAGGGATAGCGTTGCGGGTCGTTCTTGGGATCGGTGCCGGCGACCGGCAAACTGCTGCAGCCGGCGAGCACCAGCAGCAGGGTCGCGAACAGGATATATCTGCGCATCTTTCGCCAATCCGACCGGTTGCATCCGGCGCGATTTAGCATCCAACCCAGTGGCAACAGGCATCACGTTACCGCGCGAAGCCATCACATGGCGGTGAGCGCGCAAAACGCGCATCATGGCAGTGCCGAGTGACGAGCCCGCGAGGAGACAGGTCATCGAAGCCCGAGAGATCGTCCCAGACGTCGAGACCCAAGCCCTGCTGCCCGGCGCGCAATTCGCCGATGCGTTCCGAATGGCCCTGCCGGCCGGTCGGCTCGACGCAGCGACCGTCGCCCGGCGCATGATCGAGCAGATGCCGCGCTGGATCAGCCGGCTGTTGCGCCTGCGCAGCCTGATGGTCGCCCCGTTCGGCCTGAAGCATCCGGCAACCGCACCCGCCGGCAGCCCCGACCGGATCGGCATCTTCCCGATCTTGACCGAGGCGCCCGACCGCATCGTGCTCGGCCTCGACGACAAACACCTGGATTTCCGCCTGGTCGTCGACGTAACGGAGGTCGAAGGCCGACCGAGCGTCACCGCCTCGACCATCGTCAAAACCCACAATCGGTTGGGTCGCGTCTACCTCGCGACCATCATGCCGTTCCACCGCATCATCGCCCGCACCATGGTCAATCAGGCCGCCCGGCCCTGACGCAGAGCCGCCCTCCCGACGCCCGCGTTGCATCCGGGCCGCCCTCTGCCTATGCTCCGGCCGTTTTTCATCGCTTATGTCACATGAGAGAGGGCCAATTGCCCGATACCCACGCCCCGGCCGACGTTCGCCATGACTGGACCCGCGCCGAGATCGCGGCCCTGTTCGATCTGCCGTTCGCCGATCTGATCCATCGCGCCCAGACCGTGCATCGCCAGAATTTCGACCCGAACCGGGTGCAGCTCTCGACGCTGCTCTCGATCAAGACCGGCGGCTGCCCCGAGGATTGCGGCTATTGCTCGCAGAGCGCCCATTTCGAGACAGGCGTGAAGGCAGAGAAGCTGATGGCGGTCGAGACGGTGCTGGCCGATGCGCGCCGCGCCCGCGACGCCGGCGCCACCCGCTATTGCATGGGTGCCGCCTGGCGCAGCCCGAAGGACAAGGACCTGGACCAGGTCTGCGACATGATCGAGGGCGTGCGCGCCATGGGCATGGAGACCTGCGTCACGCTCGGCATGCTGAACGCGGCCCAGGCGGCACGGCTCAAAACCGCCGGCCTCGACTATTACAACCACAACATCGACACCTCGCCCGAATATTACGAGAAGATCGTCTCGACCCGCTCGCTGGACGATCGGCTGGGCACGCTTTCCCATGTGCGCGACGCCGGTATCCATGTCTGCTCCGGCGGCATCATCGGCATGGGCGAGCAGCGCTCGGACCGGGTCGGCATGCTGTGGACGCTGGCGACGCTGGAGGATCATCCGGACAGCGTGCCGGTCAATATGTTGGCCGAGACCGAGGGCACGCCGCTCGGTCACTCCGAAGCGCTGGAGCCGTTGGAGCTGGTCCGCACCATCGCCGTCGCCCGCATCCTGATGCCGCGTTCCATGGTCCGCCTGTCGGCCGGCCGGGAAGGTTTGAGCGACGAGGCCCAGGCGCTGTGCTATCTCGCCGGCGCCAACTCGATCTTCTTCGGCCCGCGCCTGCTCACGACCAACAACCCGGCCAACGAGCGCGACGTCGTGCTGTTCGACCGTCTGGGCATCAAGCCGATGGAAGTCGGCACCGCCGCGGAATGAGCGAGCGCCAGCTTCGCCTGTCGATGGAGCCGCCTCCAGCGCTGTGGCGGCCTTATACGCAGATGAAGCTGGCGGGCCCCTCGCCGAAGGTGCGGGCGACCGACGGCGTCCGGCTGGAGCTGGAAGACGGCAGCCGGCTCATCGATGGCATCTCGTCCTGGTGGACCGCGTGTCACGGCTATAACCACCCTCATATCCAGGCCGCGGTCGCCGACCAGCTGGCCCGCATGCCCCACGTCATGTTCGGCGGCCTGACCCACGAGCCGGCCGAACATCTGGCCCGCCGGCTGGCCAAGCTGCTGCCCGGCGATCTCAACCACGTGTTCTTCACCGATTCCGGCTCGGTCGCAGTCGAAGTCGCCATGAAGATGGCCGTGCAATATTGGCTGAACCGCGGCGTCAAGGGCCGGCACCGCTTCGTCGCGTTCCGCGACGGCTATCATGGCGACACACTGGGCGCCATGTCGGTCACCGACCCGGACGGCGGCATGCATGCGCATTTTTCCGGGTATCTGCCGCCGCAGTTCGTCGCCGACCTGCCGACCGATCTCGACCGGATCGCCAGGCTGGAAACCCTGCTGGCGCGCCACCGGGACGAGATCGCCGGCGTGATCGTCGAGCCGCTGGTCCAGGGCGCCGGCGGCATGAAATTTCACGACGGCGACACGCTCAGGCGCATCGCCAATGCCGCCCAGCGCAGCGGCCATCTGCTGATCGCCGACGAGATCATGACCGGCTTCGGCCGCACCGGCCGGATGTTCGCCTGCGAAGAGGCCGATATCGTGCCCGACATCATGTGCCTGTCGAAGGCGCTGACCGGCGGCACCAT
>Ga0302314_10008316_pt1 | contig 18498 bp, 17 predicted proteins | sample III_Palsa_N2_3_FD_200533 | JGI IMG/M metagenome (GOLD analysis project Ga0302314, IMG submission 200533) | Peat permafrost microbial communities from Stordalen Mire near Abisko, Sweden - III_Palsa_N2_3 | ecosystem: Environmental > Terrestrial > Soil > Palsa > Peat permafrost | place: Sweden...
TATCTCGGCAGCCAGCCCTGGCCGATGCCGCGCAGCCTGATGCTCGGCTTCCGGGCCGACGCCCAGGCGGGCCAGGTCATTTCCGTCGACCACGACGAGCTCGCCGAGGCGCACTGGTTCAGCCGCGGCGAGCTGCTCGCCGCCATCAAAGCTCTCGAGATCGCGCTGCCGCCGTCGGTGTCGATCGCCCGGCACATCATCGAGTCCTGGTTCGGCGGCCCGCTCCCGTCCACCTGGACCGAGCCGCCCCCGCCGCCCGCGTGATTCCGGTCCGGACACGGCACTGGCCGCCTCGTCCGGGATCGGCCCAGTCGGAACGGCCAGTAACTGGGAATCACTAGGGGTCTAGGGAACTGCCGGAGGCGCCACCCCCCCCAGAACCCCGCGGCCTCCCACCCCCCGAACCCCCCCGAACCCCCCCGAAACCCCCCGAAACCCCCCGAAACCCCCGAACTCCCCTGTGGCAGCCCGCCATCGCCCCCGAAGTCGCCGGGGGTTCGGGGGAAATAAGCGGGACGCCGTAGGGTGTCGAGCGTGAACGTGGACTCGGCGGGTCGACCGCGAACCAACTGGGCAGGCAACATCGTCTACGGCGCGGCTGACTTCTACCGCCCGGCTACCGTCAGCGAGCTCAGGGGCGTCGTCGCGCGGGCCGGCCAGATCCGTGTGCTGGCCACCGGCCATTCGTTCAACGACATGGCCGATTCGCCCGGCGCCCAGGTCAGCCTGGCTGACTTGCCGCCGGTGGTGGAGGTCGACTCGGCCGCCGGGCTGGTCCGGGTGGCGGCGGGCCTGAGCTACGCGCAGCTTGTCCACCGCCTGGACGACAAGGGCTTCGCGCTGCGCAACCTGGCGTCGCTGCCCCATATTTCGGTGGCCGGAGCCTGCGCGACCGCCACTCACGGGTCGGGCCGTAGGAACCAGAACCTGGCCGCGTCCATCACCGCCCTGCAGTTCGTCACCGCGGCAGGCGACCTGGTGGAGATCGGCCGCGGCGACGACTCATTCCCCGGCGCCGTGGTCCACCTGGGTGCCCTGGGCGTGGTCACCCACCTGGACCTCCAGGTGGTGCCGTCCTTTGACGTCAGCCAGTGGGTGTACGAGGACCTTCCCCTCGAGGTGCTCGACGATCACTTCGCCGACATCATGTCCAGCGGCTACAGCGTGAGCATGTTCACCGACTGGCGCGCCCCCCGGCTGACCCAGACATGGGTCAAGCAGCGCGTCGAAGACCCCAACCCGTACGCCGCCCCTGCCCCGCACACCACGCCACCCTGGTCGCTCACCGAAGCCCCGTGGTTCACCGCCACGCCCGCCCCGGCCGGCCGCAACCCGGTGCCGGGCCTGACGGCGGACAGCTGCACTCAGCAGCTGGGCGTGCCCGGCCGGTGGTACGACCGGCTGCCGCATTTCCGGCCCGAGTTCACCCCGAGCGCCGGCGATGAGCTGCAGTCCGAATACCTGCTCCCGGTCGAGCGCGCGGTGCCTGCCATCCACGCGCTGAACCAGATCAGCGACAGCCTGGCCCCGGTGCTGCGGATCTGCGAGTTCCGCGTCATAGCCGCCGATGACCTCTGGCTGAGCTCGTGCTACCGGCAGGACAGCGTGGCGTTCCACTTCACCTGGAACCCCGACATGGCCTCGGTGCTGCCGGTGGTGACCCTGATGGAGCAGCAGCTAGCCCCGTTCGGCGCCCGCCCGCACTGGGGCAAGGTCTTCACCATCACCCCCGAGACCCTGCACGCCCGCTACGAGCGGCTGCCAGACTTCCTGGCCCTCGCCCGTCACTACGATCCCGCCGGCAAGTTCCGCAACGCCTACACCGCCCGCTACCTAGGCCGCTAACAGCGTTGCTGGCCACCAGCCCTTCGTTAACCCTCTGCTCCTCGCCTCTCTCACCTTGGTCCCGCAAACGAGCTGCCAGGCCGATGAATGTGACATTCTGCCCAAAAGAGGCGTCTTTGATAAATCCCCCAATCGTCCGGCCAGTCCAGCGCGTCGTCTGGTGATCGAGGCCACGTTCACGACGTGACTCCTGGCTGCGGGCAGGGGCCGGGAGGCGTGGCCACCCGGCCTTGCCGCACACAGGCCAGGCAGAGGGGAGCACGCCAGCTGTGTGCAGCGGTCCGGCCTGCCCGCCGGTTAACCATCGAGCCACGGTGAGCGCGTGATCGCCCCGCCCCCGCCCCTGGACGTCACAGCCGCCACAGGACCCGCTACCGCCACGCCAGGCAGAGGGGTTCTCCGGTTTCCGCGGTGGATCCGGGCTCCGCGGCGGATCGGGTGCACGGGGATACCCCGGATCAACCATGAAGCCCGGATCCACCACGATAATCCGCGCCTCTAAGCGATAAAGGGACAAAAGCCTGCCCTGCGACCGCGCCGGGCACCGCAGCCCGGGGCATGCAGCACCCGAGCCCGGCATATGGGGCCGGTGGCACCCGCACCCCAGGCAAGACGCGCGATCCCCGCGAGAAATGGCAACGCACCCAGAAGAATGGGTAGAGTGCCACATCCATCGAAAAAGATGCTGGAATTACTCGTTAAAGCGGTGGGCGCCGAGCGTGGCGCGACAGCTGTGACTGCAGAGAAAGCCCACTTCACGCGCCCGCTCCTCCCAGGGCCCCGGCTCCGCCCCGCTCGCCACACGCGTCCCATCCCCGCTCTGCAGCCCCACACCGTAACCGGGCTTGCGACCTCAAGTATCCGCATAACCGCCTACCGTGAGAATTCCCGGCAGGCTAGCCTGGCTCCGTGTCACCGAACGGTACCGCCTTTTACGACGCCGTAGCCGACTTGCCGCCCTTGGTCGAACGCGCGGTGACCCTGGCCAGGCGCGAAGGCTTCGCCTACTCGTGCCGACCCGAACACGGTCGCCTGCTGCTCGCGCTGGCGGCGGGGGCCGAGGTGATCGGCGAGACCGGGACCGGCTGCGGGGTAGGCCTGGCCTGGCTGGCGTCCGGCGCACGCCCCGGGGCCCGGCTGGTCAGTGTCGAACTCGACGCCGAGCGGGCGGAACGGGCGGCGGCCCTGTTCTCCGGCTCGCCGCAGGTGACGATCCTGCCCGGGGATTGGCAGGAGATCTACCCGGAAGGCCCCTTCGACCTGCTGGTGCTGGACGGCGGAGCACACGGCAAGGCCGGCGGCCGGTCGGCCGACCCGGACATCCTGCTCCGGCCGGGCGGCACGCTGGTCATCGATGACCTCACCCCGGCCCGGGACTGGCCGCCGCGTCTCGCCGGCCAGGTCGACGAGGCCCGGATGTACTGGCTCGGCTTCCCCGGCCTCGACGCGGCCGAGCTACGGCTAGCCCCAGACCTAGCCGCTCTGGTAGCCACCCGCCGCTTCCCGCCAACCCCGTAGCCAGAACGCACCCCGGTCAGCTCCCGTCACGAAGATTCTTCGGGGCTCCGGAACGGAACGTGATGTGGTCAAACGTGGCCGCGCAGCCCTCGCCGGCCGGGGATTGCGCCAGGAAGCCGATCCGGACCAGTTCGGCAGGGTCCCCGCTGAGCGCGAAGTAGCGCAGCAGCTGCCACCAGGCGCCGTCGGTCGATGCGTGGAAGGCCCAGGCCCCTCCGGATCGCGTGATCCTGAGCCACAAGCTGCTGCCGTCGACCTCGAAGGAGTTGCAGTCGTCGGAGATGCCCTTGGTCACGACCGTGACCGCGGTTGGCTGTCGCTGCGCTGAGTACTCGAAGCAGAGTTTGGCCCAGTGCCGCTCGCGCGCGTGCAGCAGCAGCGCGCCCGCGTCGTACATGCTGCCGAACTTCACGCTGACGTGCGCCGCGAGCGTGAAGTCGCCGGCCGGCGGCAAGCCTGCGAACCGGCCCGCGTCGGGAGGCTGTTCCAGGTTGGTTCCGGCCGGATCGATGAACAGGTCGGTTCCGGCCGCAGCGGTCAGCGTCAGCACGCCATGCACCACGCGGCAGCCGGCCGGCGGTGTCCCGGCCGGCTCAAGCGGGAACGGCAAACTGGGCAATTTCAATGCGGCCACCCGGGTAGTTTGCCACGCGATGCGGCCGGCCGGAATGTCGTAGCTGGTTGCTAGGCTCCGCACATGATTGATCACATCGGCCTTCAAGTGCAGGACGTCGAGGCGTCCCTCGACTTTTACCTGCGCATCTTTGCCCCGATCGGGATGCGCGAGGCGATGCGCTTCCCAGCTGGCGACACCGTCTTCGTGGGCCTGGCCGGTCCCGACGGCACGCCCGTGTTCTGGCTGGGGCCGCCCACCGGAGCCGAGACCAGGGAGCTGCACCTCGCCTTCCACGCGCCCGACCGGGACGCGGTGGACGCGGTGCACGACGCCGCCGTGGCGGTCGGGGCGGAGGTGCTGCACGCTCCGCGTGAGTGGCCCGAGTACCACCCTGGTTACTACGGTGTGTTCCTGCGCGACCCCGACGGCCACAACGTGGAGGCCGTGCATCACGGCTGAGGAGTAGGCCCGGCCCGGCTGTTACCCGCGCCGCCCGGCCCGGACGCGTGCCGCCGTCCGCCGGGCCCGGCCGCGCAGCGCGATCCGGTTCGCGCGACTGTGCGGCGCCCGCGCGTCCCGCTGCCGGTCTCGCGGGCCCCGCAGCGGCTGCCGCACCTGGGCCTGGCCCCGGTCGCGCAGCTGGCCCGGCAGCCGCCCGGGCTGGAGCTCGGAACGCAGCCGGTCCACGTGGGCGAGGATCTCGCCGCGGAGCGGCCAGCCCTCCGGCTGTTCCGCTGGGTCGGTGCTCAGCAGGTCGGCCAGCCGGTCCTGCTGTTGCCGGGCTTGCTCCAGGTGATCTTCAAGCACCTCGGTCAGCGGTTCAGCCCCGAAGCCGCTCTGCCCGGCCAAACCGCGCCGGCCGGCCAAACCGCCCCGGCCACCCGAACCCCGGCCGGCCAAACCAGCGTGACCGGCCTGCTCGCCGGAGGCCGGCTCGGCCTCGAGGAGCAGACCGTAGGCGCGGACCGCGGCCGACAGCTCGGCCAGCACGGCCGCGAGCCTGGCCCGGGTTTCCGCTTCCCTGACCGGGCTGTGCTCGCTGTCGATCCGCGCGCTGTCCGCCACCGAACGCGCCAGTACCCGCATGTCGGTAGCCGCTCGCTCCAGCGTGTCGACGCCCTCCCGCAGGCCGGCCGCCGGGTCGCTGAATCTGAGCCGCCTGGGGTTCAGCCGGACGCTTTCCTCGGCCTGGCTGAGCGCCTCGTCCACCCGCTCGATCTCGCCGCGCAGCGCCCGGGTCCGCTCCAGCCACTCGGTCGCGCGCTTCGGCTCGGGCGCTTCGGCGAAGGCCAGGCCATCGGCCATCTGGCCGAGCAGGTCGGCCATCTGGCGGCTCAGCTCGCCGACGGCGTCCTTGGCCGGCTGCACCCGCAGCGGGGCGAAGACCAGCCCGGCGGCCAGTCCGGCAGCGGCGCCGACGAGGGTTTCCGTGATGCGGCTGGTCGCCGCCGCGTGCGAGTCGACCGAGAAGATCAGCATGGCGCTGATCGGCACCTCCAGGATGTCCTCGCGGAGCCGCAGGATCAGGCCGAGGACGAGCGCACCCGCGATGAGCAGGCCGAGCACCCACCAGCTGAACGGAACGTACGCGGACACCGCGACGGCGGCGAGCACGCCCGCGGTGACCCCGACCACTCGCTGGACGGCGCTGCGGATCGTGTGGAACAGGGTCGCCTGCACCACGAGCAGCGCGGTCAGCGGCGCCAGCACGTCGCGCGCCGACGCGCCGGGCAGCCGCAACGCGAGCAGGTAAGCGAACACCGCCGTCAGCGTCAGCCGGGCGATGTACACCGCGGTCGGCTGGGCGCGGCGGCGCACCAGCGTGAGCTGCTCGGCCTGGCGCCTGGCCACCGCCTTGGCGGTCTCGCCGGGGATCTGACGAACGAGGAAACCTTTCATGAGCGCTACACCGTGGGACTAGTAAGGACACGAAACAGGAATAGCTCTACCCAAGAGCAAAACACCTGCGCTAGTCCAACACACACCCCGGCCAGCTATTCCCCGGCCAGATAAACCCATTATTCCGAACGGTCCCGGCTGCTTCCCCCCGTCCACCGACCAGCCACCACACCATGGCGCCCCCGTTCTGGCCGCGCCGTCAGGGCATCACTCGCTAGGGTCGGCCCTCGTGGATACCAGCAGGATCGCGACCGGAACGACCACCAGGCCCGCCAGCGCCCACGCCAGCCCGAACGCCTCCGCGGCCAGCCCCACCGCCAGCGGCCCCAGCCCGCCGGCCAGCCCCGCCGCACTGCTCAGCGTCACCGCCACTGAACTGCGCCCGGGCAGGCTCCGGTACAGCCCGGCTTGCAGCAGCGGGTACCACGGTGCGGTCGCGGCGCTCAGCCCGGCCAGGATCACCAGCTTGGTCACGACCCCGGGCACGAGCAGGAAGCCCGGGTAGAGCAGCGCGGCGCCGACGGCGCTGACCCGCAGGACGGTGCGATCCCCGGTCCGCTCGAGCACCCCGACGAGCACGGCGTCCCCGGCCAGCGCGGCGCCGAGCCTGATCGCGATAGCCAGCGCTGCCACGGCCGGCCTCAGGTGCGCGACGTCCACCAGGTAGAGCCCAAGGAACCCGGTGAACACGTCCACGAGCAGGTCCGCGATCTGGAGCAGTACCAGCCAGCGCAGCACACCCCTGTCCCGGGCCGCCGCGATAACCTCCCGTGCCCGCGCCGCCCACCCCTCAGCGTCCGCTCCCGCCCACCCCTCAGCGTCCGCTCCCGCCCACCCCTCAGCGTCCGCTCCCGCCCACCTCTCAGCGTCCGCTCCCGCCCACCTCTCAGCGTCCGCTCCCGCCCCGCGCTCCTGCCCGGCTACCTGCTTAGCGGCAGCCGTCATCCCCAGCGGGCCCCGCAGGCAGGTGCCCAGCCAGGTGACGGCGGCCACCCCGGCCAGGACCAGGTAGGCATCCCGCCAGCCCCCGCCGCTGGCAAGCACCGCCGTCAGCAGCAGCGGCCCGGCTACCGCTCCTGTCGATCCCGCCAGGTCCCAGCGCGCCATGACCTGGACCTGCCGGCCCGGCTGGGCGTCCATGAGTTCGGCCTGGGTGAGCGACACGAACGCACCGGAGGCCGGGTAGAAGGCGATGAAGGCACACAGCAACGCGGCGAAAGACCGCGCCGCGGCCACGCCGAGCAGGGTGAGCCCGAAAATGAGGCCGCCGCCGAGCACGGCGCGCCGGCGCCGTTTTCCCTGGCCGGCGAGCACGCCGAGCGGCAGCTCAAGCAGACCGCCGACCAGCAGCGGCACCGAGGCTAGCAGCCCGATTTGCCCGTAGCTCAGCCCCAGGTCATGCCGGATAAGCGGCAGCGCGGCGCCCTTGGCGCCGTCAGCTAGCTCGTCGGCCAGCTCGACCGCGAGCGCCACCGCCAGTACCGAAAACGCAGGCCTTCAACGTCAAGTGAAACCCATGCTGACGATGCTACGCCAACCGTGCCCGCCGATCGCGTCGACCAGGGCGCAGCAAGCGCCGCCATCGGCACGGTGAACGCGACGGTTTCGTCCAGTACCGGCTTCATCACTGGTCACAATAAGCCAGCGAGAAACAGCTGACCGGCAAACCACCCGATGACGGCTAACCGGCGGTTCTCGGTGCGCCAGACCACGCGCAGGCCGGACCAGTCGTCGTCGATGGCCGCTACCTTGACGTCAACCAGCCCGAGCGAGACCGCATGGGCGCGGATGACGTTGTCGGTGATGTCGCTGCGGTGGCCGGCCGCCCGGCGTGGCCAGGCGATCCAGAGCGCGCCCGCGGGATAGATCCGCCGCGCGAGCTCGTCGAGCTGCCCGGCGATGTCGTCCGCGCGGGTGAAGAAGGCGATGATCACGTCGGCCTGGCCGTCGCCATCGGCGTCGTTCAGCCCGGCCGGCGGGTCAGTCAGGGCCCACCCGGGTGGAGGATGGTGCAGCTGGACCCGCTGTTCCGGCTTGAGCCCGAGCTTGGCCGCCTGCGGCCGGCCCGAGTATCCCGTCGTCACCGGGCCGCCAGCGATGACTTCACGGTCCCGCCTGCGTCTATCCCGCGGGTGCGAATCGGTCCCATAGACAGGAGCATGACATGTTCGAGAACACCACGGCGTTCAGCGGGTTCGCCGTCGACGACATCGAGGCGGCGAAGAAGTTCTACGGCGATACGCTCGGGCTGAAGACATCCGAGCAGTACGGCCTGCTGACCCTGCATCTGGCCGGCGGCCGGGACACCTTGGTCTACCCGAAGCCGGATCACACGCCCGCCACCTACACGATCCTCAACTTCCGGGTGGATGACATCGACGCGGCCGTCGACGAACTGACCGGCCGGGGCGTCGAGCTCGAGAAGTACGACGGGCTCGGCCAGGACCAGAAGGGCATCAACCGGGCCGGCGGACCCTACATCGCCTGGTTCAAGGACCCGGCCGGCAACATCCTCGCCGTCCTGCAGGAACGCTGACGCTCACGCAGACAGCCCGGCAGCTCAGGGCCTGGCGGCCGAGGCCTTCCGGGCTTTGCCCCGTGATGCCCATGGGCCAGCCAGCGCGGTCCGCTAGTGGTCGACGCCGCGCCAAACCCAGCAATTCGGACAGCGAGGGCTGAGACGAATCATTGTGGATCGTTACCGCCCCGATAGCGGTAGTAGCGATCCACAATGATGGACGCCGGCAGCCGAGAAGCTTGAGCCTGTGAAAGCTGCTTCCCATGACGCTGGTGAAGCGAGGGTAGGCCTCGGGATCCGCGGCGTACGGGCACTAGCCGGTGGGCGGAACGGGGGGCTAGCCGGTGCCTGAAAAAGGGGGGGTAACCCGAGTGCGAGACGCCCCCGCGCGCGCTACTATACTCAGTATGCTACTCGATAGAGTCACGCTATGAGCGTCCGGCATGCCCTGCTCGCGCTGCTGAGTGAGGGTCCCAAATACGGGCTTCAGCTCCGCGAGGAGTTCGAGGCGCGGACCGGAGAAGTCTGGCCGCTGAACGTGGGCCAGGTGTATACGACCCTGCAGCGGCTGGAGCGGGACGGGCTGGTCGAGTCCGACGCCACCGAACAGGACGGCCCGCAGAAGGGCTTCCGGATTACCGTGGCCGGCGCCGACGAACTCGCCCGGTGGCTGCGCATGCCGCCGGACCTGGCCTCCCCGCCCCGGGATGAGCTGGTGATCAAGGTGCTGGTGGCCCTGCGGCTGCCCGGCACCGATGTACGGGACGTGGTCCAGGTGCATCGCAGGTACCTGGTGGAGCTGATGCAGCAGTGGACGCGGATCAAGGAAACCGAGGCCGAGTCCGACATGAACCTGGCCCTGGTGGTGGACGCGGAGCTGTTCCGGCTCGACGCCGTGGTCCGCTGGCTGGATAGCGCGGACGGCCGCATCAAGCGAGCGGCCGCCGAAACGCCAGACGCGCCAGACGCGCCAGAAGCAAAACAAGCAGCAGAAGCAAAACAAGCCACCCAGGCAGCAGGCACCGCAGGACCGGTTCCCCCGTCCATGCCCAGGCGCCGCCGCCGGGCCGGAGCCGGACGATGAGCGCCTATCACGGCCCGAAAGGCAACCCAGGGATCACCCCGAAGCCAAACCAGAAGACAAACCTAAACACGAAACCCGAAGACCAACCCGAAGACCAGTTCAGAACGGGGGCAGTGCTATGAGCCTGCTTGAGATGCGCCACGTATCACGGGTCTACGGCCGAGGGGCCAACGAGGTGCAGGCGCTGCACGACATCAACCTCGAGGTCGACGCGGGGATGATGGTTGCGGTGATGGGACCCAGCGGATCGGGGAAGTCCACGCTGCTCACCATCGCCGGCAGCCTGGAGGACCCCAGCAGCGGCGAGGTCCGGGTCTGCGGCGAAGACCTGGTGAACCTGCCACACAACGCCAAAGCGCGGCTGCGGCGCCGAACGATCGGGTACGTGTTCCAGGATTTCAACCTGCTGCCCGGCCTGACCGCGGCGGAGAACGTCGCACTGCCGCTTGAGCTCGACGGCGTGCCCGCCAGAAAGGCCCGCGCCGCCGGGATGAAAAGCCTGGCCGAGCTGGGCCTGGCCGACCGGGCCTCGCACTTCCCCGACCAGCTGTCCGGCGGTGAGCGGCAGCGGGTGGCGATCGCCCGCGCCGTGGTCGGCGACCGTCAGCTGCTGCTGGCCGACGAGCCCTCGGGCGCGCTGGATTCGGTCAACGGCGAGGGCGTCATGCGGCTGATCCACGCCGCCTGCAAGCGCGGCCTGGCCGCGGTGGTGGTCACCCACGACGCCCAGCTGGCCTCCTGGGCCGACCGGGTGGTGTTCCTGCGCGACGGACGGGTTACCGACCAGACCCTGCCCCCCGCGGGGCCCGAGTCGCTCCTCACGCAGGGACAGAGTCAATGAGCACCGCGCTGCACGGACGCCCGGCGTCGGCGGGAACCCGTAACGGGGGCGTTCCCGCCCGCCGCGCCGTGATCCGCTGGTCCTGGCGGATGTTCCGCCGCGAGTGGCGCCAGCAGCTGCTGGTCCTGGCGCTGATCGTGATCGCGCTGGCCGCCACCGTCCTCGGCGCGGCGATAGCCACGAACACGCCACCGCCGGCCAACGCGGGCTTCGGCACCGCGCAGGACATGGCCACGTTCTCCGGGGGCTCGAAGCTGGCCAGCCAGATCGCCGCGCTGCAGCAGCGCTTCGGCCGCGTCGACGTCATCGAGAACCAGGCCGTCGCCATCCCCGGCTCGATCAATACCTACGACCTGCGCGCGCAGAACCCGAACGGCCCGTTCGGCCAGCCCATGCTCTCCCTGCTCTCCGGCCACTACCCGGCCGGACCAGGACAGGCGGCCATCACCGGCGGCCTGGCCGCCACCTTCAACCTCAAGGTCGGTGACCTCTGGCGCCAGGGCACGACGTCCCGCCAGGTCACCGGCATCGTGCAGAACCCGCAGAGCCTGCTGGACGAGTTCGCCCTCGTCGTCCCCGGTCAGGTAACAACCCCGACCGTGGTGACCGTGCTGTTCGACGCGAAGGGACTGGCCCCCGCCAAGATCGGCCCGAACGTACAGACGCCGAAGTCCGCCGCGGCGAGCAACCCGCTCAATCCCGAGACCATCGTGCTCGCGCTGGCCACGGTGGGCATGCTGCTGATCGCCCTGGTCGCGATCGGGGGCTTCACGGTGCTGGCACAGCGCCGGCTGCGCTCGCTCGGCATGCTCGGCGCCCTGGGCGCCACCGACAGGAACATCCGCCTGGTGGTCCGGGCCAACGGCGTCCTGGTGGGCGTCGTGGGCGCGCTGGCCGGAACCGTCCTGGGCCTGGTCGCCTGGCTGGCCTACCGGCCGAGCGTCGAATCCAGCGCCCACCACGTGATCGGCGCGTTCGCGCTGCCGTGGATCGTGATCGGCCCGGCGATCGCGCTGGCCGTCGTGGCCACCTACTTCGCCGCCTCCCGCCCGGCCCGCGCGATCACCAGGATCCCCCTGGTCGCGGCGCTGTCCGGCCGGCCCGCCCCGCCGAAGCAGGTGCATCGCTCGGCGGTCCCCGGCGTCGTCCTGCTCGTGGTCGCCGCGGCCTTGTTCACCTACACCGGCAAGACCAACGGCAACGGCGGTGGCGGACCGATCGCGCTCGTCGGCGGCTTCGTCGCGCTGATCGTGGCCGTGATCCTGCTGGCGCCCATCTGCCTGACCCTGCTGGCCACCCTCGGCGGGCGCGCCCCGATCGCGGTGCGCCTGGCCCTGCGCGACCTGGTCCGCTACCGAGCCAGGTCGGGCTCGGCCCTCGCGGCCATCAGCCTCGGCATGCTGATCGCCGTCCTGGTCTGCGTCCTGACCGCGCAGCGGTACGGGAACGTCCTGGACTATGCCGGGCCGAACGTGGCCTCTAACCAGGTCATCGTGTACACCCCCAACGGCCCAGGCAGCGGCGGCGGCAACCGACCCAACGGGCCAAGTACGCCCGCGATCACCAGCACGCCGCAGTCCCAGGCCGCGACCGCCCAAAGCATCGCCGCCGCCCTGGGCTCGCACGCCGTCACCGAACTCGACCAGACCAGCGCCACCCTCCAGCACGCCGCCGCCGGGCGGTCCTGGTCGGGACCGGTGTACGTGGCCACCCCGCAGCTCCTAGCGGCCTTCGGGATCAAGGCCTCCGACGTCAACCCCGACGCCGACGTCCTGACCATGCGCCCCGGCCTGTCCGGCCTCTCCCTCATGCAGCTCGTCTACGGCGCCTACTTCGGCGGCAAAGGCCAGGGCGGACCTGCCAACGGTCCAGGCGGCGGCAACGCCCCAGGTAACGGCGCCGCCAGCTACCCGTGCCCGAAGGGCGAGTGCGTGGCCAATCCGGTCATCCAGGAGGTCGGTGCGCTTCCGTCCGGCACCTCGGCGCCCAACACCGTGGTTACCGAGCACGCCATTCACACACTCGGCCTGAGCACCAGCATCACTGGCTGGCTCATCCAGGCCCCGCATCCGCCCACCGCCGCGCAGATCACCCAGGCCAGGCTCACCGCAGCCGCGGCGGGCATGACCATCGAGACCAAGAACAGCGCGCCCTCGTCGGCGGAGATCCTCAACTGGGCCACGGTGTTCGGCATCGCCCTGGCGCTGGGCATCCTGGCCATGAGCGTCGGCCTGATCCGCAGCGAGACCGCCAGTGACCTGCGTACCCTGTCCGCCACCGGGGCCAGCAGCTCGACCCGCCGGATCCTGACCGCCACGACCGCCTTCGCCCTGGGCCTGGGTGGCGCGCTGCTCGGCACGGTGGCGGCATACGTCGCCGCCGTCGGCTACGCCTTCGACAACCCCCTCGACGGCCTGTCCGAACTGTCCAACGTGCCCATCACGAACCTGCTGATCATCATCGTGGGCATGCCGACGATCGCCGGGGCGGCGGGATTGCTGCTGGCCGGACGCGAGCCGCCCGCCATCGCGCACCAGCCGCTGGAGTAGGGGTATGTGCTGTGTTGGCCCGGGGGGCGACCCCCCGGAACCCCCGCGACTGGGGGGACCCATCCCCCCAGACCCCCCTTGCCCAGACCCCCCTTGCCCGGGCTACGCGCGTAGCCCGGGTCCGGCGCGCTTGTCCTGGTCCTTGCCCTTGCCCGGCGCCTTGCGCTCGAGCATCTCCGCCGCGCCGCGGACCACGCACCGCAGCGGGTCCTCGACCAGGACCGTGCCGATGCCGGCCGCGGTCTCGATCCGGCTGGCCAGGCCGGGCAGCAGCGAGCCGCCGCCGGCCAGCCGGACTTTGCCGCGGACCACGTCTTCGGCGAGCCCGGCCGGGATTTCGGACAGCATCTCGTGCACCGAGGCGGCGATCGCCGAGACGATCGGCTCGAGCGCGGCTGCCACCAGGGCGCCGGGCACGGACTCAGAGCGCGGCGTCCGGTGCGCGACGTCGAGGCCGACGACCTCGGCGAAGCCCTGGGCGCCGCCGGTGACGCCGAGCGTCATCTTCAGGTGCCGGGCGGCCCGCTGGCTGATGATCAGGCCAAGCTCGTTCCGCGCGGCCTGCACGATCGCCTCGTCCATCGCGTTGCCGGCCCTGCGCAGCGACCGGGACCGGACCACCCGCCAGCCCGCCACCGCGGCGACCTCCGTCGTCCCGCCGCCGATGTCGACCACGAAGCCGCCCGCCCCGCCGGTGAGGTCGAATCCCGCCCCGGCCGCGGCGGCCACCGGCTCGTCGATCAGCCGCACGTGGTACCGGGGGCGGCGGACGCTGAGCGCGGCGATGATCGACCGGCGCTCGACGGGAGTGGCGCCGCTGGGCACGCACACCAGGGCGTTCGGCCGCAGCGGGCTGCCGCGCCTGCGGGAGCGGCGGAGAAAGTCGTGCAGCATGGCGGCGGTAGCGTCCAGGTCCGCGATGACTCCGTCCCGCAGCGGGTGGATGACCTGGATTTCCTGCGGCTCCTTGTCGGCCAGGGCCTCCGCCGCTTCGCCCACCGCGGCCACCGTGCCGACGGCCGTGTCGATGGCGATCGCGGTTGGCTCCTCGAGCACGATTCCGCGCCCGGCCACCCACACCAGCGTGTTCACGGTGCCGAGGTCGATCGCCACGCTACTTCGGAAGCGCATTTTGCTCCCCTCTGTCGCAGCGGTGGTGTGCTGCACGATGTGTGACTGTTGATATCTGAAGTGTTATGGTCGTCGGACCGGTGGAGGGAGTCGTCGATGCGGGTACCGAGGCTGATCGTGCTGGCGGTCGGTGCGTGCGGACTTACCGCCGCTGCGGTGGCGGCCGTCGGCCCCGCGCCGGGGTCTTCCGGGTCGGTGTCGGCTGGATCGGTGTCTGCTGGGTCGGTGTCGCCGGGGCTTTCGGCCCTGGCCACTGTGACCGCATCGCCGGGCGTGATCCGTATCGGCCACGCGCAATCCGGTCCTCCTACCACCGCTGACTGCGAGAAAGCCTACAAGGTCGCCTGCTACGAACCGGGACAAATCCAGCAGGCTTATCACTTGCCCGCGGTGTATGCCCGCGGCGTGACCGGCAAGGGCGCCACGATTGTCATCGTGGACTCCTACGGCTCGCCGACGATCAAGGGTGACCTGAACGTGTTCGACCACACGTTCGGCCTGCCCGCCCCGCCCTCGTTCCGGATCATCCAGCCCGCGGGCAAGGTGCCCCCGTACAGCCCGGACAACTCCGACATGGTCGGCTGGGCGGGCGAGACCACGCTGGACGTGGAGTATGCGCACACGGTCGCGCCGGGCGCGAACCTCCTGCTGGTCGAGACGCCGGTCTCGGAAACCGAGGGAGTGCACGGCTTCCCGCAGATCGTCGAGGCCGAGCAGTACGTGCTCGACCACCATCTCGGCGACGTGATCAGCCAGAGCTTCAGCGCCACCGAGCAGACCTTCCCGAACAAATCCGCCGTGCAGGCCCTGCGCGGCGCCTACCAGCTGGCCGACAAGGACAAGGTCACGGTGCTCACCGCCGCGGGCGACTCGGGCGCCGCCGACGTCGGGCTGGACGAGAGCACCTATTACCTGTTTCCGGTGACGTCGTGGCCGGACAGCGATCCGCTGGTAACCGGCGTCGGCGGGACGCAGCTGCACTTCAACTCCGCGGGCCAGCTCACCGCGCCCACGGTGTGGAACGACACCTACAGCAAGGCGACCAACGAGTTCGCCGACGGCAACGCGGGCCCGAACCTGCTCGCGGGCGGCGGCGGCGAGTCCATCTTCTTCACCCGTCCCTCGTATCAGAACGGCGTGCAGAACATCGTCGGCGACCGCCGCGGCGTGCCCGACATCTCGATGAGCGCGGCCTGCAACGGGTCGGTGGACATCTACAGCACCTTTGGCGGCGCGCCGGCCGGCTGGTCCCCTTCGTGCGGCACCAGCGAGGCCACGCCGCTGTTCGCGGGCATCGTGGCCCTGGCGGACCAGGTGGCCGGGCATTCGCTCGGGCTGATCAACCCGGCCCTGTACCAGCTGTCGGCGCAGCACGCCCCCGGCATCACCGATGTCACCTCGGGCAACAACACGGTGTCGTTCAAGCAGGGCGGCCGTGAGCACACGGTGCGCGGCTCCACCGCCCGGCCCGGCTACGACCTGGCTTCCGGGGTCGGCACGGTGAACGCCGAGTACTTTGTCCCCGAACTTGCTTTCCTCGCCGGTCACTAAGACCCCTTTTGTCGCAGCGAGCCGTGGTGTGTCGCGTCCGTATACTTCCGACCCGCTAATACGGTCGAACTAACCCCTGTTACCTCGCCGGGAAACGCTTCGGTCCTGTCGGTGGAAAGCGGGGCTCGCCGCCGTTCCGGCGAGATACATTGGCTGCGTGCAGTAGTGCCGTTAACGCCCTTTGCCGTGCGCATACGCACGCTGTGACCTCGCATTTCTCGGTGGCATCACCCTTACCACGGCCTGTCTGCGGCGAATATCCATCGTCAGCAGGGGAAGTAGCCACCTACCCCACGGGGCGGCATGCACAGGAGAGGAAGGCCGAGATGGAGGACGTGTTCGAAGTCCTTGCCACCGATCACGAGGAGATCAGGCAGGTACTGGCGGAACTCGAGAAGGGTCCGACCGCGGCGACCGGTGCCTGCGAGGATCAGCTGATGCTGCGCAAGATGATGACCGAAGAGCTGATCGTCGAGCAAGCCAAGCACGATGAGATCGAGCGGACCTACCTGTGGCCGCCCGTACGTGAGCATGTCCCCGGCGGCGGCCAGCTCGCCGACCGGGCCATCTGCCAGCAGCTCGAGATCGGCGAACTCCTCGCCGAGCTGGACAGGCTGGACGCGAGCGACCCAGAGTTCGAGGAGTTCCTCGACGCGTTCACCCGGGCCGGCCGGGCCCACTTCGACTTCGAGGAGAGGCACGTGTGGCCGAGGCTGCGCGCCGTGCTGACCATGAAAGCGGCGAGCGAACTGGGCCGCAAGATACTGCAGGGAAGGCAGGCCGCGGCCGGGCTGTCTCACCCGCGCGCGTCGGCCTCGCCCGGCGGCACGCACTACGGCTCGTTCGGCTGAGAAAAAAGGACCGCTGCTGACGGGAATCTGCAGCGGATCTTCAGCTATCTATCAGCTTCGTGGTGCTCACTAGAGGTAAGCAGGACAGGCCAGGGTCCCGCCCGGCCGGTGCTGCTGCGCGCGCGACACAGACGTCCGACCTAAGGCTGATGACACATGCAGGATTACAGCGGCTACGGCCAGCCGCCCGCGGGAGACGACGGTTTCGGCGGACCTACCTCGCCCTTTCCCCAAGGCCCTCCGCCGCCCCGGCCGCCCCGGCACCGGGTCGGCTTCCTGAGCTACCTGGCCGTGGCCCTGGCGGCCGGCGCCCTGGGGGCCGGCACGGTGGTGGCGCTGTACCACCCGACGTCCAGCCCCTCGGCGGCGCCGGCGCCCAGCATCAGTGCCGCGCCCGCCGCGCCCGCCGCGCCGACCCCGAGCAGCAGCCCGGTGCCGCTGCCAAGCACCGCGCCCGGGACGAGCGCCGGCGAGGCCGCGGTCCTGAAGAAGGTCGAACCGAGCCTGGTCATCATCAACACCACGCTGCGGTACACCAGCGAGCAGGCCGCGGGCACCGGCATGGTGCTCAACTCCAGCGGCCTGGTGCTGACCAACAACCACGTCATCGAGAACGCCACCAAGATCACCGCCACCTCGGTGGCGACGGGCAAGACCTACCCGGCCCAGGTGGTCGGCTACGACGTCACCGGCGACGTCGCCGAGATCCAACTGCAGGGCGCGTCCGGCCTGGACCCGATCACGGCCGCCAATCCCGCCACGGTCAAGTCCGGGATCTCCGTGGTGGCCATGGGCAACGCCGAGGGGCAGAGCCAGATCGTCCCCGCCACCGGCCAGGTCACCGGGCTTAACCAGACCATCACCGCCAGCGATCAGGGCGGCACGGTCACCTCAGAGACGCTGCACGGGATGATCGAGACCAACGCGAACATCGTGGCCGGCGACTCCGGCGGGCCGCTGGCGAACACCGCGGGCCAGGTCGTCGGGATGGACACCGCGGGCAACGACGTGAGCACCCCCGGGCAGCAGTCGGCGGCGGGGTTCGCCATCCCGATCAAGACGGCCATGGCGGTCGGCAGCCAGATCTCCGCGGGCGACGCCAGCTCCACGATCGTGATCGGCTACCCGCCCTTCATCGGGATCTACATCGGCCAGGGGACGAACCCCAGCCCGACGGCCCAGGCTAACCAGGAGCAGAACGGCTCAGGCGGCAACGGCTTCGGCGGTGGCGGTTTCGGCGGCAACGGCTTCGGCGGCTCAGGGAACGGGAACAACGCGAGCTGCTACACCAGCAACGCCAACCTCAGCGTGCCGCAGACGATCGCCTCGGTGAACTCCGGCACGCTGGTCCTCGGCACCATCTGCGGCAGCCCGGCCGCCTCCGCGGGCCTGACCGCGGGCTCGGTCATCACCGGGGTGAACGGCCAGATGATCGGCTCCCCGGAGAACCTCACCGCCGTGCTATCGAAGTACCGCCCCGGCGCTCACATCTCGCTCACCTGGGTCACCCCGTCCGGCCAGACCAAGACCGGCACCGTGACCCTCACCGCAGGCCCGCCCCTGTAACCAGTACGTGATCGTGTGACGCTGCTGCCCCCAACGGGGCAGCAGCGTCACACGATGATGCCCGCCGACCTCAGGCCGCCTCAGGCAACGTGGTCTGCTTATGCTCGAAGAGGCCGATGATCTCCTCGACCGGCAGGTTCTTGGTCTCGGGCAGGAACTTCCATATGAACACGATGGCGAGCGCGGCCAGCCCGGCGAAGACCACCAGGACACCGCTCAGGCTGATGGCGTTCTGCGAAACCGGGAACACCTCGATGAGCGCGAAGTTGGCCAGCCAGTCGATCATCGCGGCGAAGGCAGCCGCCTGGCCGCGGACCGCGGTCGGGAACACCTCGCCCTGCAACGTCCAGCCGGTCCCGCCGACGCCGATCGCGAACGAGGCGATGAAGAAGTCCAGGCCGATCATGATGACGACGAGCCGGAACGTGCCGTGCGTGAGCGTCAGCCCGGCCGCCGCGACCAGGGCGAAGACGATCATCCCGGCGTAACCGCTCATGGACAGCTTGCGCCGGCCGAACTTGTCGATCCA
>Ga0302314_10008317_pt1 | contig 18497 bp, 21 predicted proteins | sample III_Palsa_N2_3_FD_200533 | JGI IMG/M metagenome (GOLD analysis project Ga0302314, IMG submission 200533) | Peat permafrost microbial communities from Stordalen Mire near Abisko, Sweden - III_Palsa_N2_3 | ecosystem: Environmental > Terrestrial > Soil > Palsa > Peat permafrost | place: Sweden...
ACCGAGGTCGCGGCGCCGGCGAGGGCCCCGCGTTCGCGGGGATGAGCGGAGTGGGTGTGCTGGCGAAAACCCGAAAGAAATTGGCGCGCTCGGAGCGATTCGAACGCCCGACCCTCAGATTCGTAGTAAGGGGAACGGACCCGTCACGAACCGCCAACAGCCCTATAAGCTACGCAAATATCTGTAGTAATTATCGGACCCTCAGATTATATCTCGCCAATAGCCGCCATGCGGACCCAGTGCGGACCTTCCTGCCGGGTCCGCGAGGGGTCCGCAGAAGTGAGGGGTAATGCCGAAGCTAACGGACCGCTATCTGACGGGGCTTAAGCTGGCCGAGGGTCGGCGGGATCGAATGGTGTTCGACACGGCGTGCCCCGGTCTTGGCGTGCGGCTCACGAAGGCTGGCACGCGGGTGTTTATCGTTCAGTGGACCGACGCCGCTACTAAGCGGAAGGTGCGCGAGCCGTTGGGTGTTTGGGGCTCGATAACGATCGACCAAGCCCGCGAGGCGGCCAAGGTGAAGCTGGGCTCCGTCGCCAAGGGGATCGATCCGAAGGCCGAACGGATCAAGGCGCGGGCCGAGGCAGAAAGGATTCGCGCTGAGAACGCGTTGACCTTCGATGCTCTGTTGAAGGCCTGGGCCGAAATCCATTTGGTAAAGCGCCGGCCTCGCTACGCGGCAGAAGCGGAACGCGCGGTTCGGCTCGCCTTCGCTGACTACCTCAAGCGACCGGCCGCAAGGATCACGAAAGCGGACGCCCGGACGGCTCTCGATAAGCTGGTCAATGCCGGTCATGCTGCTACGGCCGGCCGGACCTTGGCCTATGCTCGCGCGGCGTTTCGATGGGCCGAGCAACGGGACATGGTGCCGGGCAACCCGTTCCAAGGGTTGCCGATCTCCACCACCACCGAGGCAAGGGACCGGGCGCTTACAGACGCAGAGCTTGCCGAAGTCTGGGAGGCTTCGGGTGCCATGGGCTATCCGTTCGGGCCGATGTTCCGCCTTGCCATTCTGACGCTCCAGAGGCGAGAGGAGGTCGCGGGCATGCGATGGTCTGAGATGTCAGCGGATCGCGGGATGTGGACCATACCTGCCGCGAGGATGAAGAATGGCCGTGCCCACAATGTCAGCCTGTCCAGCGCCGCGCGCGATGTGCTCGCGACCGTCGCGGTGGTGAAGGGGCAAGACTTGGTCTTCACCACCAACGGCAAAAGCTCCGTCTCTGGATTTTCAAAGGCAAAGGCTGCACTTGATCGCAGAGTGATTGAAGCTCGGGCGGAATTCGCGAAAAAATCGAATGCTGAACCCGCGCCGCTGGTCCCCTGGCGGCTGCATGATCTTAGGCGGACCGGCGTTTCAAAGCTGGCGGCGATGGGCATAGACAGCATCGTGGCGGACAAGTTGCTGGCCCACAAAGCGGGCAAGCTGCACGGCGTGGCGGCCGTCTATCAGCGGCACGACTTCGCGCAGGAACAGGCGCACGCGCTGGATGCCTGGGCCGCGCAAGTGGTGCCCGGCCCGGCGGGCTCCAACGTGGTCAAGCTGGCGGCGGCGGGTTGAGTCGCCGCGACCTTAAGGCAGCCTGTCTGCGCGACGATCTGTTCACTAAGGCACAAGCCAAAGCCTTAGACGCGCGGGCCTCCCCTGTCAGACCGATAAGGGACGCGAGATGACCGTCAAGCGGACCGAGCCCGCGCGCGGATGGGGGAAAAACTCGCCCTGGGCCAACCGCCGCCCGTTGATCGAGAAGCTTGCCATACTTGATCAAGCAGGTTTCCCGAACGACCCGGAACTACGACGATTGGTCATCCAATTGGGACTGACTTTCGAGGACACCAGACGTTTGGCGGAAGGGTTCAAGAGGGCCATAGATGCGGCCGTCTCGACGAAACGAGGGAGACCCCCAGGATGGTCGCCGATGCTGGAGGCCGATCGCCAGCAACTCCTCGACCTTGAACGAGAGCGGGAACACGATCTTTCGTGGAAGGAAATTGACAGTGTCGCCGACGAAGCAGCCGGACCCGCCCAGCCCAAAACGAAGCGCGACCGTCTTCGCAAGGTCTACAAAGAGATCCTCGCCGCGAGAGAGACTGCGCGCAGAATGATCGAATTGGACAATTCGGCCTGATTGTCCCCACCAAGCGCGTCGAGACAGACTGCGACGCATCGTCATATCTAGCGACCCACCAAAAGCAGAGGTGGGTCAATGACCAACAAGATCGACAGTCTCCGGACGGCTCAACGGGGGACACCGAGCCCAGAGCGGCGCGCCCTCCGGGTAAACGAGGCCTGCGCGACGCTCGGAATCAATCGAGCGACCGCCTATCGATGGATGAAGTCCGGCGCGCTTCCTTTTTCCGAAATCGCAGGCGTCCGCTTCGTCCGGGTTAGCGACATTGAAGCACTGCTCGTGCCCGTCACGGGGGCCGCGTGAACATGACCGAACCAACCCAATACCTGGACGAAAATGCAGTCGCTGGGCTGCTTTCAGTTTCAGTTCGAACCGTCCAACGCTGGCGCGGATCGGGCGGAGGGCCTCCCTTCATCAGAGCCGGTGCGAGACGTGTAATTTACGATCCCGCCGCTGTGGAGGCGTGGGTCAGCGGGCGCACATTCGAGCACCGCGCGGCCGAGCTTTCAGCCGACGAATCCACTCGGTGAACTGCCCCCATCCAAATACCGGCGCGGTGGTCGAGTTGTCGGCGGGCGGCGTTGCCGGACTGATTTGGCCGCCGTCCACCACAGCCCTGTTGATCCCGCCGAATTGGGAGGGCAACGGAGGCGAACGACCCGCGTGGCCTCTCCGCCCCGCCCACATGCAGCCGGGCCAACAGTGGCGGCCCTAGGGTCGCCATGGAGCCCGTGCAGTGGCTAAGGTGGTTCCCTTTCTCCTGGCGCGCCGTCGCTGGCTGATACTGCGGCAAGCGGAATGGTTTGCGGAACAAAGCCCCTCTGCGGCGGACGCCAACCTGCAGCGGCAGGTGCAAGTCCAGCGCGACGCCCTTCTGTGCCGCGGTGTCGATCCAGATGCCGCGGAGCGGGAGTGCCGCGCTTTGGAGGTTGCGATCCGGTGTCAAGTGTGGCGCCTAGTTCTAACACCCGGCGGCGCGGCATGAGTGTCCAGCGCGCGAGGCCCGGTCGCACTCTCAGCCTTCGTCCGCCGGAGGGCGAGGCTTGGTCGTGGATGACAAACACGATGTACGGCTCGATTACCTTTCGGGCCCTGGGCATTCATGCTCGGAGGATCTTAGATTTTCTCCTGCACGAGCACGCCAGCCACGCCGGACGAGAGAATGGGAATCTCGCAGCGACATATGAGCAGCTCGAACAGTGGGGCGTGACTGCGGCAGACGTGCGGAAGGGTCTTGCCGAACTGTACGCGACGGGGTTCGTGCAGCTGACCAAGCAGGGGTTGCGACAAGCTGGTGGGGGTGAGCCCTCCCGGTACGCGCTGACCTGGTTGCCCATGTTCGCCGCCACCACAGCCGAAATGCCGCCCTCACACTATTGGCAGGAGGTGCTTGGTCGGCTTCACAGGCAAAAGATTGGGAGCGTTCGTGAAGCGCGGCGCTGGCTCAAATCCGAGACCGCGGGCGAGGCCAGAGGTAAGCGCAAAAAAAACAGCATTTAACCCCTCACATGCAAGTGGTCTCGCCTATCACTTGCGAGGTGAGGAGGACCATATGAACCGGGTTCTTGCCTATCACCTGCAAGTGCCGTTCGCCTATCAATTGAGGGGTACCTTCTATATCTACGGCTACCAACGTTCGGGACTGCTCGCCTGTCGCCCCTCAAGCGGAGGGCACGCGCGTCTCCAGTGGTCCAGATGACGACGAAGGACCTTCGCCGCCGGCTTCCGGCACAAGAGCCGACCCCGATCCCAGAATCCTGGTTCGCTGGCGCGGCCGAGCAGGTTTACCAAACGCTTGACCGGCTTGCCGAGCTGTCGCCCCCTGATAAGGCCCGACCAACTTCGCAAAAGCGTGGGTGCGCGTAAGGGTGGGACGCCCGGCCGACCCAACCAGGCAAGAGGTCACCGACGAGGATGTGGGGCGGCTGTTGGCGAAGGCGCACCCACACCTAGACCCCTACATCGAATCCGAAACGGGCAATTACCAGCCGGTCGACGATGCCGCTTAGGTCTTCCCAACGCTGTTCCAAACGGCGTTTATTCTCGCCCCGCGGGCGTGGATGGCCATTCCTGCCGAACGCTTTGTCGGCGGCCTTCTCCTGAGCACGCCAAAGGCGGTCGAGTTCGGTCTCCGATTGTGATGCATAGGAAAGCGCCGCCGCGCTTCGGCTGATGCAACGTCCGTCAGCGATGTCCGACGGCACAAGGGTCTCCACCCGAGCACCTGTATCAGGACAGAGAAAATAGTACCGAAACCCTCCGTATCGGCAGGGCACGGCATCGATTGTCACATACTGTTCAATGCGATTTCCGCGGAACGAATATAGCAGCGTCGCAAATTCGCGCCCCGGATCGGAGAGATCGACGATAACGGCAATTGACGCTGTCCGGATACCTTGGCGTGTCCAGTGAAGAAAGGCCGTCCGCCTGTAGCCTGGGACTATGAAGCCGTTACGTCGTAGGTAGCGCATGTCCAAGTGCAGCACTTCCTCGACTGCGCCACGGTTTACCGACCTTGGGCGGCCTGAGAGATAGCCTCCCATTCTATCCTCCTATTTTCCGAAATCGCTTGGCTAAGAGAGTTATTATTCGAACGTTGCTTACCGCGGAAGGTCGCCAAAAAGTTTCGTCAAATCAACGCGCAATAACTGTCGGCGGCCTCCTGGTCCGCAGAGAGTTCTCGGCCTTGCACGGCAAAGCGTTCTAACGCAACAAATGCTGCCGTTGGCCTCGGTTCGGAAAGCAGACAATGGCTATGTGGTCCCGCGCCCCCCGCGCGGATAGCCACCACAGAGGGCCCGAATATTTGCCCCTGGCCAAGTGGTCGCGATGGCCGCGGGGAACCACTCCTCTCACGTGGCCCAGGCGCGGTAGGCCTTGGCGGTTACCAACACGCCGACCTGCCGCGCAAGCGCGCGCTCATCTTCCGTTTGGGGCGCGTGGTCGAGGAAGTTCCACGAGATCCAGCCACCGATCGGGTCAGAGGAGGCGAAGCGTTCATCGTCGCCCGTCAGGGTCGCTGCCATTCCGTCATAGGTTCGATCGAAGAACGCTTTGCAGTCTTCAAAGGTGTCGTAGGCGCGAGGATCCCAACTTTGGAAGTCTCGCGCGACGATCTCCATCAAGCGCTCCTCCCGCTCGCGGCCCAGCTTCAGGTTTCGAAGACGCGTCGAGGCGACGAAGACAACGGCGACGGCGACGAGAAATAGCCACCACGTCGCTTCGGTCTGCTCGACGTCCGTATACCTGTCCTTCAGCTCGATCGATTCTCGCGCCACTCGGTGGGCCAGCGGCAGGAGGTTCCGAGCGTGCTGTTCGAGCGGGTCCGACTTTCGGCTCAAAATTCGCATGATACCGCCTCTACTGGTCTCCTTTGTCATTCAGCCGCAGGTAGCGGAAGACGGAACTGTCTCAGTTTGAAATTCCGATCATCGGGATTTTTCTGTCGCCTCGTCCAACCCCCTGCGTGCGGCAGCGGTGTAGTCGGTGCTGGGCGATGAGTCCGCAGCGGGAGGGGCAGTGGGCGTGGCAGACGTTGGTGGTGCGGTCAGCATCACACGGTAAACCGGGGGCGAGCGCACATAGGCCCCAACCTCAATTCACAAGGCCAAGAGCGCGAGCGCGATAACCGTCAGTACGGCCTTTGAATAGCGATCCAGCATTCCACCGCCTCCCCGCGAGAAGGCAAGCTTAGACCGTTGCCCGCTTCTTGTATGGCCCCAACATAGCGGGGCTTCGCCGTGCGAATTTCGATCCTCTCCGCAACGTCCTCCATCGTCCAGAGGGTCTGGGACACGCCAGTGGTCGTAGCCGGGTTGAGCCGACCGTGCAGATCGGCCATCAAGACTCTGGCGGTCTGGCCGGAGCGGCTGCCGGCATGGCCCACCTCGTCGAGGAGTTACGCGCTTGGGAAATGCCCCTTTCCTGATGAGCTTTGGCAGGAGTGCGGAAGGCGCGCTGACTGCCCCAGGCCTTACCGCACCCCGGAGTCAGTGGTCGCCTTTGGCAAAGGTGACGGTGGCGCGCTGCGAACTGTCCTGGAAGCTCATCTCGATCACCACATGCCTCTCGGGCCACTTCCAATCATAGGCGTGGGTCTCATCGTCAGCGTCGAGCGGCTTGCCGTAGGCCTTCTCAAGGGCGGCTCTGATCGCATCGCGGTGGTTCGCGCCATCGATATAAAGGTCTGCCGCGAACAGATGGTTGTGGTCGAAGCGATAGTCCGCTTCCTTCACAGGAACGCCGTAGAGGGGAGCGGGAGCTTCGCGCGGCACATACATCGCCAAGCCCTCACCTGGCTGGGCGTAAGGCTTCAGTGCGCCATCGGGCCGCGCGCCCCACTTCCTTCCCAGGACACCAACGGGGGCCTTTGACAACAGCCTCTCGACGCAGAGCGTGTTCCAGTGGCGCGCGAAGCCCGGGTTGCCTTCAAACTCGACTGACCCTCCCGCGAAAATAAATCGCTGCTGTCCTGTCAATGCTCCGAAGCTGTTCTTGCCGTTTACGAAGCCGCAGGCCAAATCCTTCCCCATCCCCCAGACATTTCCGAAGCTCGCCGAACTCGGGTCCTTCAGGAACTGGGGAACGGTCATCTTGGCGATGAGCGCGGCGGCATCCTTCGTATGTTGAAGGGCATCGTCGGCGCCCAGCGACGAACTAGCGCCGTCGCTTGACTGCGCTGCCCCAGGCCTCGGTGGCGATGTCACGGCCGAGATCGTCGCCAAGACGATCAACATCCAGCCCAGGCCAGCGACGCGAGACGCCGTGGAATAGCCGGGCCGAAAGAGCCCCCACACAAATATTATCGGCACGAAGACGATCCCGATCCATAGGATAAGGCTGACCTGGCGCTTTTGATTTAGGGTTGGAACAACACCTGCCGTCCCCATGCGGTTTCTCCCCCGGCCGTGATCGGGGAGTTGAGAAGCCTGCCAACGGAAGACCGCGCCAGTCTTTAGGCTTGCGCCCTGGACATACACTGGCGCCTCCCCGACCGATTGGTCGAGGAGTGCTTGGTCACGGCCGCACTCATGGCCGCGTTGACAGGGGTTCTCACGCCCCAGGGCGGCTAGAGAGCCGACCCGAGAGCGATGCTAGGCCGTTGGCGGGCGACGCTCAACGGGGAAGCGGCTTTGGAGGGTTTCTATAGCGGCGTGCCTCGCGCGCGCGTACTGAATGCGCCAGAAGCGGAACTTGCCTCGCCTCCGGAAAGCAGACGTTCGGGTCTGAGCGTGGGCGGGACTGTGCCGTTGCTAACGGCTTCTAGGTGCGCCGCCGTCCTAAGATTGTAGATCGCGCGGACGGCTGTTCGGCCCAACTCGATTTCCTCGGTGATCCAGCCGATCGGCAGCCGCGCCATCAGTACCTGGCCGGCGCGGCTTGCCAGATCGAGCGCCAAACCCTCTGCAGGTTTGCGCCAGAGGTCTCGATTCTCCTTTAGAGGTCCGGCCCGCGCGGCTTGCTCGAAAAAGGCGCGGAGGGCTGACTCGGAACTTGTCGGCGGCGCTCCATCGTGAGGTCGGCTTAGCGTCTGACGAAAGTCCTTCCCAAGCCCAGGCCCTTCGCCACGCGTTACCTCAAGTCGAGGTAGCCTCGACGTATGGCGATGGTCACCGCATGTGTCCGGTCATTGGCGCCTAGCTTCGAGAGGATGCCGCGCATATGGTTCTTCACGGTCTCCTCGCTGATGCCCAGTTGCCGGGCGACGAGCTTGTTCGAACTTCCTTCGGCCACCCAGCGGAGGACCTCGATTTCACGATCGCTGAGCGCGTCATCCGAAACGTGGGTGGCGATCTCCAGTGAGACATCGGCTGGAATATGCTTGCCGCCTCGGTGGACCGTGCGGATGGTTTCGAGCAGATCCTTGCGCAGCATGCTCTTGAGCAAGTAGCCTGCCGCCCCGGCCTTCAGGGCGCGCAGAGCCTGCACGTCGCCGCGGAACGTGGTGAGTACGACAAATCGCGATCGTGGATCCCGCTGGCGGATGGCGGTGATCACGTCTATGCCGCTCATATCCGGAAGTCCAAGATCGATCAGGGTGACGTCCGGATTGTGGGCCAGATGTTGAACGATGGCGTCCGCCCCCGTGGCGGCCTCGGCGACGAGCTCCAGGTCCGGTTGGCTCTGGATCAGCGCAGCGACGCCTTCCCGAAGGATGGCGTGATCGTCCACCGCCAGGATGCGAATGCGGGGCGGCGTCATGGCGCGTCGACCAGGGTCACGCGGCGCGCCAGCTTCCGCAGGAACGCGAGCCTTGTATTGAGGCTGATCTCAACGCGTGTCCCTGGCGACAACCGCCGCACCCGCAACGCCGCACCGGCCTGGCGCGCACGTTCCCGCATGCCTGTCAGTCCCCAGTGCCCGGACCGCCCGCCGGCTTGCAGGACCGTTTCGTCGATACCGACGCCGTCATCCTCCACGACGAGACGAACGTGGGATGCGGTGTAGTCGAGGCGGCAGGTAATGGCGCGGGCATCGGCGTGCCTGCAGGCGTTGGTCAATGCTTCGCGGGCGATGGCGACGAACTCCTGCTGCGTCTCTGCGGCCAACGGGCGCGTCGGGCCCGACAACTGTACGTCGATCGGAGGACAACCGTCTCGCTCTAGAGTGAAGGCAACGTCCTCCAGCGCCTTCAGAAATGGCGAACCGCCGTCTTCCTCGGAACGCAGATCGCGCACCCGGTCGCGCCCCTGCACAAGGATCTCGTCGGCTCGATCAAGCACAGCTTCCATCATCGGCTTGGCGGGCTGTCCCGCTGGAATCGCGTCCGCGACGACCTGGAAGCGGACGATCAGGCCCTGGAACCCCTGCAGCAGCGTGTCGTGGAGCTCGCGCGCAATTCGCACCCGCTCGGCCTGGCGCGCCGACATGCGGGTCTCGATCTCATGGGTCACGGCGCGAAGGCGCAGGCGTACCGCGAACGCAGCGAGGGCCAGGAGCAGAAACAGCACAAGCGCCTGAAACCAAACCGTCTGGTAGTACGCTGGCTTGATCGAAAAAGCGACGGTGTCGCCCGTCTTATTCCAGACCCCGTCGTTGTTGCTGGCTATTACCTGGAAGACGTAGTGGCCCGGCTTGAGGTTCATGTAGAAAGCGGCGCGGCGGGTCTCTACGTCCTGCCAGTCGCGGTCGATCCCGGAAAGCCGGTAGCGGAAACGCGTCTTCTGGGGCGCGACGAGGCTCAGGCCGGCATAGTCGATCTCGACGTCGCGCGTCCGAGGCGGGAAGCGGACGTCCTTTCCCGGCGCGTAGATCTGGTGGTCCGCGACGATCTGCTCGACATGCACCGGCGGCGGCAGGGCGTTCGAGGATAGGGTCGCCGGATCGACGGTGAGTAGGGGGCCGTTGGTGGCGAACCAGAGGCGTCCGTCCGGCGAGCCCGTCGAAGCGGGTCGGAATGTCGGGAAGCCCGGCTGCGCCCCGTCGGCCGCATCGAGCAACAGCAGTTTCACCTTGGCCCGCGGATCGTCCGCGACGCGGGCCAGTTCCGAGCTGGCCATGACCACCATCCCGCACTGGGTGCGGATCCAAAGGAAGCCCTTGGCGTCACGGATCACCGAATTCGCGCCGCTGCAAGGCATGCCGCGCGACGTGTCCACCAGCGTCCATCGGCCCTTGGCCCAGCTCCAGACACCAGTCCGTGAGGTGAGTACCGCCTCGTCGTTCGGTAGGATCGTAAGGTTTCGCCCGGTCGTGGCTTTCGGGGCGTGGGCGATGATCGTCGGCGGTCCGTCCCGGTAGATGTACAGGTTCGCAAGATTGTCCGCGATCCAGATGGCGCCGTCGGCGGAAGATGCGAGCGCCACTGGATTCTTGTGTGCAGGCAACTGGACCTCGTCGAGGAACTTGCCACCCCGGATCCGATACAGCCGGTAGGGGTTTCCCGCGGACATGGTCCACACATCGCTGTGGGCGTCCTCGGCTAGCGTGACCATCACTCCAAGCTTGTCGCCGTTCGGCTTGCGCACGATGTGGAAGGACTTTCCGTCGAACCAGGCTAGGTCGTTGTCGACACCGGCCCAGAACCTCCCGGCATGGTCCTCGGCCATCGAGCTGACGGCCTGCCCCGGAAGTCCTTCCGCAGGACCAATGTGAGTGATCGCGCCGTTTCGGAGGATGTCGAGACCCTCCCCCGATCCCATCCAGATGGATCCGTCGCGCCGCGCGACGACCGAATACACTTGGTCCGCTGTCAAACCCTCCCGCGTGGTCAGCGCGGTCAAGGGCTGCCGGCGGAACTTGTCGACGCCGCCGGCGGTCGCCACCCAAATGTCGCCTTCACGGTCCTCATAGAGGCCATCGACGGCGTCGCCCGACAGCCCGTCGGCGCGCCCGACGTGATCGGCCTTGCCATTGACGACATGATAAAGTCCGCGCGTGGTGCCGATCCAGAGCGTGCCCTCCCGGTCCCGCAGCAACGAGCGCACGGCCAGGGTCTCGCCGTTCAGGTCTCCGGCGATGAAGGGGCTTGCGCCTGAGGTGGTGATCCTTTGCAGGCCCAGGTGCGGACCGCTGCGCGTGAACCCCGCCAGCATCGATCCATCAGGCTCCGGCGAAAAGGCGACAACCCCCGTGAGGTTGCGCATGTTGTCCGCAGCGGGGGCGGTGACCTTCGCCTGGCCTGGCCGCCACTGGCACGCGCCGACATCGCTGCCTACCCAGTACACGCCGTGGGTGTCCTGCGAGACACTGCTGCCGAACAGGCACGGCTGTCCGTCCGACGCGCCAAAGCAGCGAAACGGCGGCCGCCCGACTTGGCAAAGGCCCCCCTTCCCGTCGTGGCCGCGGGATCGCCCCACCCACACCACGCCGGCGCTATCCTCAAAGAGGCCATTGTACCTTGCGACGGAGTCGACCAGCTCGTCGGTGACGCCGTCATGCAGATGGAATATGCGGCCGTCCTGACTCGCCCAAAGGCTGCCGTCGCGCGACGCTAGCAGCCCGAATAGCGGTTGTTCGGTGGGGAGCTTCCAATGGCGGAATCGCACGCCGTCATAGCGCTCGAGGCCCGCGGAGGTCGCCACCCAGATGTACCCATCGCGGGTTTGGGCGATCGTATTGGCGGCGCCGCCCAGATCGCCGTCCTGCACGCGCCAGCTTACGTGGGCATACTGGGTGAGCTTCGCGACGTAATCGGCCGCGACCGCGCCGCCAGCCGCACACAGGACGAACGCAACCAATAGCGCCCGAAAGAAGCTGGCCAGGGCGCGTCCCGGCTTTGTGTCCGACCTCGTGCACGCCGTCATCTCTAATGCGCCTTTCAATGGCCATCGAGGCCCTCTTGTCGCCGCAGATCCCAAAGTGGCGCTTCAAAATACTCGGCGCCAACCCCTGATCATGAACGCGCCGGCTCGGCTGAGCTTCGCGCCTTCAAGGAAGTTGACCTTGGCAGTTGGGCGCCTCAGGCGCATGCGCCAATCGGGCCGTTCCGTACTATTCTATTCGGGCTAGACAGGAGCGTCCGCCGGAACGCCGTCTTTGTTCACCAGGACCGTGGGCGAGAACAGGCCCGAACGAGGGGCGCGTGCATCCCCCAAACGAGGCTTACAGCGCAAGACGGGGCCGATATCTATGCGCCCAAGGAGCTGACCTGTCCGCCGCTCTCCCCTGTTGACACATGCGCAGGCGTTCGTGATCGCCCGCCAACCTATGCCGCCGCCTTAGGCCGGGAACCCTTGGGGTCGTTAAGCCTGGTGCGCCTCCCGAGCGCTGTCACTCGACTCGCGCCACCGAGGCGCGCGATGGCGCCGGCTGTCCAGGTGATCGCGATCCGGCTTGAACCCTGAATCTACGCCGCGCCCGTGAGGGGGGCTTCATAACCCCTCTTTTGGGGGTCGGAGCTGTGCGCTGAGGATGGAATGCTGCGAAGCTGTCGAACAACACCGAGAACCGCCATGGCTTACACCGTGCTCGCGATCCGTCCGATTGATGACCAACTGACCTTCCGGACGTCCACCGTGTTGCCGAGGTCACGACTCTGGCTGCGGGGCGGCGAGCCGGTCGTCGTCGGCAGTCGTGTGTTCGACCTGCTGGTGGCGCTGCTGGCGTTTCGAGGAGAGGTTCGGGGCAAGGCCGAGATTATGCACTACGTCTGGCCCGACACGATCGTCAGCGAGGAGAATGTCCGCTTCCAGATGGTGGCCCTGCGCCGCGCGCTGGCCTCTGACGCCGACCTTATCAAGACCATTCCCGGGCGCGGTTACCTGTTCGCCGAAGACGTGCCGCCGGCGCTGTACGTCGGTGGCCGACGACATTCCGCAACCATTCCAGACGCTGGCCAAGCCCTGCATTCCTGATCCTCGGCCCGTCAGGGCGGGGGAGTCCAGAAGCAGACCCGCGGCGACGGGACCTTGATGAGCTCCACATCGATCAGCACCTTCACCTCGTCGCCCTCCCGGGAAGGTAGGCGAAATGGCCTTCGATTTGATCGAACCGCACGGTGTGGCGCGACAGCCCCAGGTGGGCAAGTTTCACCGTCACCGAGGCGTGATGCGGGTCGAGTTTGTATTCGCCAGCCATCGCGCCAGCCGGATCGACAACGACTTTCGGCAGAGGAAACTGGGCTGAGGCGCCACCGGTCATTCCGAACAGAGCCTGGGTCAGACCGACGGAGACGACGCGAAGCGGGGCCATGAACGGATCCAGATTTAGGATTGGGACGGGGTGATTGATCCCGAGGCGTCAGCGGTCGCCCAGATTCGGTTGGCGCGCCAGAAAGTCGCGAATGTAGGCGGCGATCGGGTCCACTTGGGTTTCCAGGGCGAAGTGGCCCGCCGACAGAATGTGGACCTCTGCCTTGGGAAGGTCATTCCGATAGGCCGCCGCGCCGGCGACTGCGAACACCCGGTCTCCCCTGCCCCAGGTCACCAGCGTTGGCGGTTGATAGCGGCGGAAGTAGTCGTGCCACTGCCGATAGAGCAGGATGTTGCTCCAATAGTTCGCTTGAAGGGCAAACTGAATGTCCTTGTTTCCGGGCCGGTCCATGCCCCACTGGGCGTGTTGCCAGGCGTCGGGGCTGACGAGACTGGGATCGGTCTCCCCGTCGAGATAGGCTTCCTTGGTCGCCGGCAATTCGAACAGGCGCCGGAGCGAGGCCGTCGCCTCCTCCCCATGGTCCGTCTCAAGCCGCAGGACGACGCGGCGAAGCTCGGGCGTAATCCCCTCGTCGTAGGCGTTCGCGTTCTGGATCAGCAACGCGGTCACTCGCTCTGGATGACGCGTCGCCAGGCGAAGCCCGACCGGCCCGCCATAATCCTGCATATAGAGGGCGTAGCGTTTCAGGCCGACGGCGACGGTGAAGTGGTCGATCACATCGGCCAGATGATCGAACGTATAGTTGAACGCCGCAACATCTGGGGTCGAACTGTAGCCGAAACCGGGGTAGTCCGGCGCCACGAGGTGATAGCGATCGGCCAGCAACGGGATCAAACCTCGGAACATATGCGATGAGGTCGGGAAGCCGTGCAGCAAAAGAATGGTCGGCGCGGTCGGTGAACCCGCCTCCCGATAGAAGATGCTCAGGCCGTCCACTTCAACATGCCGATAGTGGATCTGCGGAACTTCAGCTGAACCTCGCGCCGGCTGTCCGAGGGTCCCAACTATGGCGGCAAACCCTGCCAGCAAAACGTTGCGCAGAGATCGCAGGCGCTGTCTTGCACGCCGCGACGCCAGATCACTGGCGTATTGCAAGATTGAAGACAAGATATTTCCTCCTGAACAAGTAGTGAATACTCACATCGGAGCGCCAGAAATATTCTTGCATTGCACGATAAAGCTATATCGGCGCTCGATTTAAGCCCTGCATTCAAGACGAGGTGAACATTTCGGCGCCGTATATAGAGCGTCATCTGCCGACTAAATGACCCGCCGCCAACACCGTCAGCTCGCGGCGGGGAGCCGGGCAGGCCGTGATCGCCGGGCAGCCACCACGACAAGGCCGATGATCATCAGCACGCCAACGATGCTGGCGAAGACGGATCCGTCAGGTCCGAATGCTCCTCCAGTCAGGAAGGCTGAATGGCCAGGCGTGGGTGAAATGGCGAGTAGACCGCTTTTGTCGCCGACGCCCATGATCGACCATTCGGTAAAATCATAGCCAATGTGCATGCCGATCGAGAGCCAGAGTCGGCCGCTCACCATGTAGAGCAGCCCCATGATGAGGCCGCCGTTGACGGCGATCTGGACGACGGCCGCCGGGGGTGCGTGGCTGGCGTGGGCGAGGCCGAACAGGGCGGCGGAGATCAACAGGCCTCCGACTGGACCCACGATGCGCCCTAGCACGCGGAGCAGGATCGCCCGGAACGCGAGCTCCTCAAGCAGGCCTGACACATAGGCGTTGAACAGGAAGAAATTATACCAATGCCGCCAATGGCCCCATTGGATTTTGTACAGACCCAGCGACCACAAAATCGCCAGACTGGCAGCGATGAAAGCAAAGCCGATTAGGCCACCGGCGATCAGTTCAAGCGGCGCCTTGCGAATGGCGAACTCGCTCACTGGTCTTTTTTCGCCAAAGCGAACACTCGCCGCATAGAGGCCAATGGTGACGAGCGGCAGGATCGAGGCGGTAAAATAGTCAGTCCCGTCAGGCAGCTTCAGCCAGTCGCTTAGTTGAAACGAGGCGAAAAAGCCGGCCAAGGCCATGGCGAACAGCAGCAGGGCCCACAAAATCGCCCGCGCCCAGAGCCACCGTCCGGGTGCCAGGACGCCGCGATCCCCGAGTTCCAGTTTCCAGTCGATCGCGGTCATGGCTTGCTCCTGTAGGCGCCGCCAAGGTCGTCGAGCAGCGCGGCCGCGTATTTCCCCGGCCGGCGGCGTTTGCCTGAATGAACGATCGTCTGTCGTTGCGGCGCAAACATTGGTTCTCCAGGCTCCCGAGCCTAACGCCACGCCCGGGTCAAATCACGTCGGCGCCGTTCGTCCTGGCAATCCGCGGGCGATAACCAAATACCTGGGCCAGGCCGGCCGCCATGATCCTTTGAAATGGAGCGTGGAGACCGTCATGACCCAATCCTGTCTACTTGAACACGATGCCGAGACCCACGCCGCCGTGCCGCCTCAGACCGAGCCGCTTGGCGTGTCCGAAGCCTTGGCGCCGGGCGTCTACTTCCTAAAGGGGGCGACCCGCTACTTTCAGGAGGGCGCCGTGACCGGTCCCGCAGGGGCGATCCGCAGCCTGATGTGCAACAACGGTTGGGTCGACCTGGGCGACGAAGTCCTGCTGATCGACGCCAACATGCCCGGGCGCGCGGACGCCTTGCTGGCCGAGGTTCGCCGCACCACCGACAAGCCCATCCGGTTCCTGGTGAACACCCACCATCACGGCGACCACATCTATGGCAACCGTCCGATCTATGAGCGTACGGGAGCGACGATCATCTCCTGTGCGGAGATGGCCGAGGAACTGCGGCGCTATGAGACCGGCGCGTTCGGCGGTCCTCCCGGCCGCTGGGAACTGGTGGCCAAGCTTCGCCCCGACGTGGCCGCGACACCGATCCTGGCGCCCAAGATCACCTACGACCGGCGCCTGGTGCTGGAAGGATCCGCGCGCCGGGTCGAACTGCTGCACCTGACCTGGGGCCATACCCGCGGCGACACCGCGGTTTGGCTGCCGGAAGAGCGGGTCATGTTCACCGGCGATCTGGTTGCCAACGGCGCCTTCAACATCGTCAGGGACGGCGAGATGCGCCGCTGGCCGGAATTCCTGCAGGGGTTGGAGACGCTGAAACCGCTCGTCGTCTGCCCCGGTCACGGCGACCGCGGCGACGCCGACCTGCTCAGTCGGCAACGTACCTTCTTCGAGGCCCTGTTGGTCCAGGTGGAGAGGCGAAAAAAAGCCGGCCAGGACTTGCCGCAGCTTCTGGCGGGCATCGAGGATATCCGCGCCACCCTTCTCGCTGATGACAGCGCCATGCGCCACGTCATACCGCGTGAGGCCGATCTTCCCGTCCTGTCGCTTTCTGCTCAGGTAGAGCGGGTTTTCGGCCAGATCTAGTTCGGGGCCGCCGCTCGACATGGCGACGTCCGATTCACCGGCTAAGGCGCCACATCCTTCAAGGAATCCATCATGACCAAACTTCGTATGGTGCTATTCGCTTCCATCGTCCTAGGCGCAGCGGCCGCCTCGGCCTCAGCGCAAGCCGCCCCGGCCGGGGCGGTGAAAAACGTCGTGCTCGTCCACGGCGCGTTCGCGGATGGGTCCGGTTGGAAGGCCGTGTCCGACATCCTCACCAAGGACGGCTACAAGGTCAGCATCGTGCAGCCGCCCGAGACATCGCTGGATGATGACATTGCGGCCACGAACCGGGTGCTGGATGCTCAGGACGGGCCCACGGTGCTCGTCGGTCACAGCTACGGCGGCGCCATCATCACCGGGGCCGGCAACAACGCCCGTGTGAAGAGCCTCGTTTACGTCGCGGCCTTCCAGCCGGACGTCGGTGAAAGCATCGCGTCCCTCGGGGGCGGCAAGCCTCCCGCCGGCACGCCTTTGAAGGCCTCGGCTGACGGCTTCCTCTACATCGACCCCGCGGCCTTCCACGCCGACTTCGCCGCCGACCTTCCCGCCGCAGAGGCCAGCTTCATGGCGCGCTCTCAAGTCCTGCTCGCTGTGAAGGCCGCGACCGGAACGGCCACATCGCCGGCCTGGAAGACCAAGCCCTGCTGGGCCGTGGTGGCGACGCAGGACCGTTCCATCAATCCGGATCTGGAGCGGTCGATGTACAAGCGGTCCAACTGCACGGTGATCGAGCTGCCGTCGAGCCACGCCGTCTACATGTCCCACCCGGCCGAGATCGCCGCGCTCATCGAAAGAGCGGCTCAGTAGCCCTCACACCGCAAGCGGGAGGCCCCGACTGGGGCCTTCTGGCTGCACATCGGCCCGCTCGCCGGCTTCAGCCGGGAAGGCCCGCGAGTTCGGCGACGACGCGAAGGTCGGGGCCGGTCAAGACGGCGATGGCGCCCGGCTGAGGCGGCTGCGCGAGGCGGTTTACCCAGGCCGTGGGATAGCCGAACCAGGCGGATCCGGCCGCGTCCCAGGCTGCGGATGGGGCAAAGCCGATCTGGTGCTTGCGAAGCTTGAACGCCGCCGTGGCCAGGCCATAGGCCTGCGGCGCCGGCTTGAACCGCCGGACGCTGTCGGTGCTGAGGATGGCTTCAAAATAACTGTCGAGACCGTTGCGCCGGGTGTTGGCGCGCAGTGCGGCCTCGCTGAGGTTCGACAGCAGCGCGAGCCTGACGCCACGAGTCCGCAGCCTGTCGAGCTGATCCTTCACATCGGGCCAGGCCGCCAGATTGGAGAAGGCCGCCAGAATCTGCTCCTGCGCCTCCGGGCTCAGGGACAGGTCTGCGGCCCGGCATACGGAGTCCAGACATTCCGCGGCGACGTCGATGAAGGGCCAGTACCGCCCCGCGCTCGTGCGCAGCCAGGTGTCGGCGAAGATCGCCTGGAACCAGTCCCGCCCCAACGCATCGCCGCGCCCGGGAAGGGCGGCAGCAGCGGCAGCGATGACATGGCGCGGATCAAAGATGGCGAAGGCGTCGAAGGCGATGGCTTTGATGGGCGCGGCCGCTCTGGCGGCGGCGCCCAAGGCGCCAAGGGGCGACATTGCCGCGCCCACGCCAATGAGCATCGCCATCTTGCGCCTGTCACGATCGATCGCCGGCGTTTGCGGGCCTTCGGCCTTCATTTGATGCTCGCGTCGGCGCGTTTGGATAGGCGCCAATAGGCGCTGTCGCGCCTTGAGCCTTCCAAGTCTGCACGGGATTTGGGTGGGCGCACGTAAGCCAACGATGGCAGACGGGACCGGCCGGCGCCGGTCAAGCTGCAACGCCTTTGCCTGACGACCTAGAAGGCCGCGGAAACCGACATTACGAACCGCCGCCCCGAGGGATCGCCGTAGAGGCTGTATCCCAAACCGTAGGTCGGGTCGTATGGCGGAATCCTGTCTGTCCCTCGACTACTCGCGCATCAGCAAGACCCCTGACGTCCTGCTGCTCAGCCCGACCCTCGTCCTCGAACACGAGGCCTACTGGCCCTGGCGCATCCGGCGCGGCCCGTTGACCGCCGCCGACCAGGCGCTGGGCTACACCGGCGGGCCCATTACGGAGATCGACGCGACCGCGTTCAACGGGGCCAGCCTTCTGGTTCAGACACTGAACGCACGCCTCGATTGGACCACGGGCCTGCCTATCGGCGGCCTGCATGTCTATGCCGCCGCCACCTATCATTTCGAAGACGCGGAGGGGGCCTGTTCCAGGCGAACGTGCAGACCGCCGGATACGTCGACAGCCCCCTGGTCTGGCGTGCAAACGCCGGCGCCGACTGGTCGTGGGGACACTGACGATCGGCGCCAACCTGCAGTATTTCGG
>Ga0302314_10008320_pt1 | contig 18488 bp, 16 predicted proteins | sample III_Palsa_N2_3_FD_200533 | JGI IMG/M metagenome (GOLD analysis project Ga0302314, IMG submission 200533) | Peat permafrost microbial communities from Stordalen Mire near Abisko, Sweden - III_Palsa_N2_3 | ecosystem: Environmental > Terrestrial > Soil > Palsa > Peat permafrost | place: Sweden...
CGGCCCGCGGTCGACCGCCTCCACGGCGGCCGCGACATCGTCCGCGGCCCGCCACGTTGTGAAGTCGTCCAGCGAGCCTGTGCTCCCCTCGATGCCTCGCGGGTTGATCGCCAGCGCGCGGTAGCCGACAAGGGCGAGCCCACGCATCAGTTCATCGAAATCGCTGGCCCCCCGCGCCCAGGACGGGATCATGACGACCAGCGACCCCGCGCCGATCGATCGCGTCACGATGGCGACGCCCGCCGCGACCGGAATCTCCGCGAGCTCTATGTCGGCCGACACACACGCCTCCCCGAATTCTGGGCTCGACCTTACGCGGCCAGACCCGCGATCAGGTAGACATACCTTGGCCCGGGTCTCCGAGGGCGCCGTCTCGGGGGCGGCCGCGGGCGGCCCGCGCCGGTCAGTTGGCGGTTTGTTCAAAACCGATGGACGCCGAAAAGGTCGTCCATCGCCGCGCGCTCCGCGGCCGCCTAGCCTGAACGGTCCGTGTCATCGGCGAGCGCTGCTTCAGGCTCGGCCATCATTTCCTCATGGGTTTCCTTGAACGCCTCGAGCACCGCCTGCGGATCGGCCGGCTTGGACATGGCGTCGGCCTGATGGTCGACGCGGTCAGCGAGCTGCGGATTGTCCCGGCGCATCTCTTCGTTCAGGGCGATCAGCTTGGCGACCTTCTGCTCGGTCAAGATCGCCAGTTCGAGATTGAGCTGCTCACGCAGCTCCGAGAGCTCATCCTTGCGGCGCTGACTCATCAACACCAGAGCGGTGATGTAGATCGCGCTGAGCTCGCCGAGACCCTGAAGACGTGGGAAACCCGCCGGGTCGATCCGCCAGCCGGCAAACTGTTGAAGCGCCAGGTTGAAGCCGATCCAGGCCAGGACCGCTAAGGTCACGGCGCCGATGAAGGCCGGCCGGGCCACTACGTCGGTCATCCGATCGACTAGCAGCTGCCATGACGTCGCACGCCGATGGTGGGCCGTATGCAGCCGGGCGATCGCCTGGACCGTCTGTTCGATGTGGGGCGGTAAGCCCTCCTGCCGATCGGCTGCCAAGTCGGTCATTTCAGGCTCCAAGGCGAACGGCTGGGGTTCACGGTCCACGCTCTTGCCGCTCGAGCGCTCGGGTGCGCCACGGCGCTGCGTCAGAAACAACGCGCTGACGCCTGAAAGGAAGCGCCGGCGGCCTGGGTGCGAATGCCTCGCCTGTCGCGGAACAAATGGTGACGCCGCGGCTTTCGAGTCTGATCCAAGGAAACTGAAATATGCCCGCCAGGGACAGACCCGGCGCGATTGCGCACGTCAAAGCCGGTCATCGGAAGATCGAAGGCCAATTCGCCCAATCCGAATTCAGCGGCGACGGCAAGAACGATGAGAAACACCCGTTGGTCAAAGCGGGCACAATGCCTGATACTTTGTCCCCCGACCTGGCCCGGAAAATGCACGCTTATTGGCGGGCCTCGAATTATCTTTCTGTTGGCCAGATCTATCTCAAAGAAAATCCTTTGCTCGAAGCGCCGCTCAAGCGTGAGCACATAAAGCCCCGCTTGTTGGGACACTGGGGCACCACGCCGGGATTGAACTTTCTCTATGTTCACCTCAATCGGCTGATCAAAGAGAATGATCTCAACATGATCTATGTCATTGGTCCGGGCCACGGCGGCCCCGGGATCGTGGCGCAGACCTATCTCGAAGGTTCGTATACCGAACGTTATCCGGCCGTCGAACGCAGCCGCAACGGCTTGCATCGACTCTTTCGTCAGTTCTCCTGGCCCTACGGCATTCCCAGTCACGTATCGCCGGAAACGCCGGGCTCGATCCACGAAGGCGGAGAGCTCGGCTATTCGCTCCTCCACGCCTACGGCGCCGCGTTCGACAATCCCGATCTCATTGTCACCTGCATTGTCGGCGATGGCGAGGCTGAAACCGGCGCGCTAGCCGCCAGCTGGCACTCCAACAAGTTTCTGAACCCCGCCCGTGACGGCGCGGTGCTTCCCATCCTGCACCTCAATGGCTTCAAGATCGCCAATCCGACGGTATTGGCCCGGATCAGCCGGGAGGAACTGGCCGAGCTTTTGCGCGGCTACGGGTATGACCCGCATTTCGTCGAAGGCGATGATCCGGCGATCATGCATCAATGTCTCGCCGGCGCGCTCGACACCATCCTGGCTCGGATTCGGGAGATTCAAAGCGCCGCAAGGCTGGCCGCGAACGGCGAAATCCCCGAGCGCCCGCGCTGGCCGATGATCGTCTTTCGAACGCCCAAGGGCTGGACCGGGCCCAAATTCGTCGATGGCGAGCCGGTCGAAGGCACCTGGCGCGCCCATCAAGTCCCGCTCGCCAACTTCGACAATCCCGAGCACCTGCAGCAACTCGAAGATTGGATGAAGAGCTATCGGGCGCATGAGCTGTTCGACGAGGGCGGCAGATTTCGTGAGGAGTACGCCGCGCTGGCGCCGACCGGGCATCGTCGCATGGGATCCAATCCTCATGCCAACGGCGGCGAATTGCTGGTTCCGCTCTCGATGCCCCACTTTCGTGAGCATGCGATCGACGTCCCCGCCCCCGGAACCGTCAAAGCCGAAGCGACCCGCAATCTAGGGACGTTTCTCCGCGACGTGATGAAGCTGAACCTGGCCAGGCGGAATTTCCGCGTCTTTGGCCCAGACGAGACCGCCTCAAATCGGCTGGAGGCCCTGTACGAGGTCTCCGGCAAGGAATGGATGGCGGTGGTTGAAGACGTCGATATCGATCTCAGCGTCGATGGCCGCGTCATGGAGGTGCTGAGCGAACACCTGTGCGAGGGGTGGCTCGAAGGATACCTCCTCACCGGTCGTCACGGCTTCTTCTCTTGCTATGAGGCCTTCATCCACGTCATCGACTCGATGTTCAATCAGCACGCGAAGTGGCTGAAGGTGTGTCGCGACATCCCATGGCGCCGGCCGGTCGCATCTCTGAACTACCTGCTGACGTCGCTGGTCTGGAGGCAGGATCACAATGGTTTTTCTCATCAAGATCCTGGCTTCATCGATCATGTCGCGAACAAGAAGTCGGACATTGTCCGCATTTATCTGCCGCCGGACGCAAACTGTCTGCTTTCCGTCACCGATCACTGTCTGCGCAGCCGCAACTACATCAACCTCATAGTCGCCGGTAAACAGCCGGAATGGCAGTGGCTCGATATCGAGTCGGCCGTCCGCCACTGCACGGCTGGCGCGGGTGTCTGGGAGTGGGCCAGCAACGACGCCGGCGACCCCGATGTGGTCATGGCCTGCGCGGGCGACGTGCCGACCCTCGAAACGCTCGCCGCGGTGACGCTGTTGCGCGCGCACGTCCCCGATATCCGCATTCGCGTCGTCAACGTCGTGGACCTGATGGCGCTGGAGCCTCAGTCCGAACATCCCCACGGCATGGAGGACGAGGATTTCGACGAACTATTTACCGCCGACAAGCCGGTGATTTTTGCGTTCCATGGCTATCCGGCGATGATTCACAAGCTGACCTACAAGAGGCGCAATCACGATAATATTCATGTTCGCGGCTACAAAGAGGAAGGCACGACCACGACACCTTTCGACATGGTGGTGCTGAACAACCTCGATCGCTTTCAGCTCGCCCTGGACGCGATCCGGCGCATTCCCCGGCTCAGCGATCAGGTGGAGACGGCGACGGCGCGCTACTGGGCGGCCATGGAGCGCCACAAGCTCTACATCAGTGAACATGGCGATGACATGCCTGAGGTCCGCGACTGGAAGTGGAGTCAAGCTTCGGCCTTCGAGCGCCGGCCTGTCAGTTCTCTGGCCCCGGCCAGCGCATTGTAGACGACGACAGCGCCGGTGGCGTTGACGGCGGCGCCGCAAGGCAGGGTCAGATCGCTCTGATTGGCATTGTCAGAGCAAATGCACCGTCCGTTAGGACGGCGCGGCCAGGTGTGGGCCATGGGCCGACCTCGCAAACCTCCAGGCCCGTCCCGCTACTTCGGCGCCTCGCCGCAGATCATTCGGCCGGTGGCGATGATGCACGTGAAGTTCCCGCTGTCGCGTCGGAACGTAGAGGACCTGCTGGCCGAACGCGGCATCGATATCCGCCATGAGACCGTGCGGTTCTCGATCGAAGCCGCGACGCGCAATTCTGCGCCGAGAGATATCGTTGGCCCGATGAAATTGCGTAGATTCCGAGCCTTCAGAATTTTCGACACTGGCGCTAGGCTGGCCTAACTCAACTCGTAGATGTCGTCGAAATCAGAATAGGCGCTACTGCAGCGGCGAGAGTCAATATTCGAAGGGTAATCAAGCCATGCATACCTATTGGAACGACTGGTTCTTCGGCTGGGGCTGGATTCTATGGTTCGGCTTCTTTCTGTTGATCTTTTTAGGCATCGGAAATTGGGGATATTCGTACAGCGCACACAGAAAATACGGCCTGCCGCGCAGAGGGGCCCGGGATATTCTCGATGAGAGGTACGCCCGCGGTGAAATCACCCGAGAGCAGTACGTCAAGCTGAAATCCGACATCGCGAGCGAATAGAGGCGTTGGACGCATTGAAGGTTCGATGGCAGCCACCCCCGCCGAGTGCGGCGTCCCTCCGAGAGCGCGATGAAATCCGAAACCAAATCAACGCAGTCTCACATCGATACAGGAGATGGTGTCGCTCTAACCGTGACCCAAGCGCGAGGAGGGTTGCCCAGTGGAATGATGACGATGCTCGTGACCTCAACGTTGCTGGCGGTTGTGAGCCTCGGCACGATCGGAATAATCGTAAGTCGTACCGCGCCAAGGCCCGCCAGATCGCACGCGATCGCGGTTGCAGATCAATCAGACGTTCTGAGGGGCCGGACTTGGGACGAAGCTCACTTGGGAGCGAACGGCGTAGAGAAATGTAGCGCCTTTCGCCGAGTGGTCGAACATACCACCGCTCTTCAATCCGCTGGCGATGGAACGATCTCTTCGAGAGTCCGTGTGGGGCTTGATGCCGAATTGTCTGCCGCTACGGCAATGCCGCCGGCCGCCCTGACTCCGAGGCAATGCGGCGTGCCCCTATAAAAAACTAACGCACTGCCAAAGCAATTTAGCTTGGCGGTAAGGAGCGGCCGCCCAGGCGGTCCAGATGAAGAGCCGGCAGAAGTTCGCGTCCGCCCACGACGCCTTTCACAACCACTTCAACAAGGAGCGTCACCTCACCGGCCGGGACAGTTTCAAGGACCAACGCTCAGCCGCCCTGGCTGACTGGAAGTCTCTCATGGCCTGAGGCTGGCGCGACCTGCCACAGCTGCGGCCACCGGAGACAAGTCGCCCTTAGACTGACGGCGCCCCAGTCATCCTTGATTACAAGGAGTTGGATTGCGGGGGCCGCCTCGTGCTTAAGGCGGCGCCTGCAAGCGCTAGGAGGCCAGCGCGCACCGGTCGCACATGACCAGTCGCGTAAGTTCTGGAAGTGAACTTGCCCCTGTGCGCTGCATGATGGAGGCGCGATGGGTTTCTACCGTGCGCTGACTGATGCCAAGGTCGGCGGCGATGATCTTGCTGGGAGATCCGGCCAGCACAAGCTCCATTATCTCACGCTGCCGATTGGAAAGATCGGTGATGTGGTTATGGGCCGCCGTGCGAATGGCGGCGAGTTCGCGTGAGCGGCGCGACCGGCTAAGAGCGGCGAGTACGCTAGCCCTCAAAGCGTCCTTGCCAACGGGCTTTTCGATGAAATCCACCGCGCCCGCCTTCATAGACTGAACCGCTACCGATATCCCGCTGCATCCGCTCACGACAACGACGGGTAGACCGTTCGCCATAGCGGCGATGCGGCCTAGAAGCTCGAGTCCACCCATGCCGGGGAGATTGACGTCGAGCACCAAGCAGGTGTCGTCGCGCTGGTCGTAGTTCTCCAGAAAGCTTTCGCAAGTGGCGAAGCTCTCAGACTCCCAACCGATGTCAGTCGCCAGTGCGCATATAGCTTGCCGAACAAAGTATTCGTCATCAACGACAAATATTTTCGGTGGCGAAGGGTTCTCTCGAGAGTTGATCGCGGCCGATTCAGTTTTGAATTGAGGCGCTGCTCTGTGGTTCTCGATAATTCGGAACATGCGAAAAGCCGCCATCGCGAGCCCGGCGACCAAGCCAAATGACCTGCGATCCGCCAAACCCGGCTCGCTAAAAACGGGGGGGATAGAGTTCTGTTCCGCCGGCCGGGCCCAAGGCGCAACTACAATTCCCAATCGTCTGAGGCTGGCGGACAAAATGGCCCGCTGGCGGCGAACCGGTCGCGGAAATGGCGGCCGCGGACCATTTGGCCGCCCGAGACGTTAGTTGTGCGAGGGCGCGGCCCTCAACTTCTGCTTGGCCGGATGCCGTGCAAAGTCCGTCGCTGATCCAGCAAAATCTCTGAACATGGACGTCCCATCATCCGCGGCCCCGCCGGGCGCCATCTACACGTGCCCAATGCACTCGCAGGTTCGACAAGTCGGGCCGGGCGCCTGTCCGATCTGCGGAATGACCCTGGAACCGGTCGCCCTGGCAGCCGAGGCGCGCCCGAACCACGACCTGGCGGACATGACCCGGCGCCTGTGGGTCGGAATGGTTTTGGCCCTGCCGGTCTTCGGGCTGGAAATGGGCGGGCACATCCCGGCCCTTGGCCTGGATCGCATCATCGCTCCCGGCATCTCGACGTGGATTCAGTTCGCCTTGTCCACACCGGTGGTCTTGTGGGCCGGGTGGCCGTTCTTCCAGCGCGCCTGGACTTCGGTCATGCGCCGCAGCCTGAACATGTTCAGCCTGATCGCGCTCGGAACCGGAACCTCGTACCTCTACAGTCTCGTCGCGACCTTTGCGCCGGGACTGTTCCCGGCCGGCTTTCACCAGATGGGCGGCGCGGTCGCGGTCTATTACGAACCCGCCGCGGTCATCACCGTACTGGTCCTGCTGGGTCAGGTGTTGGAGCTGCGCGCCCGGGAGCAGACCGGCGGGGCGATCCGCGCGCTGCTCAAGCTGGCCCCGAAGACCGCTCACCGTTTGGGATCCGGCGGCGAAGAAGAGGAGATCGCGCTAGAGCGCGTTCAAGTTGGCGACCGGCTGCGCGTTCGGCCCGGCGACGGCATCCCGGTCGACGGCGTCGTGCTGGAAGGCTCCGGGGCCGTCGACGAATCCATGGTCACGGGCGAGTCGATGCCCGCCGCCAAGCACCTCGGCGACAAGCTGATCGGCGGGACCGTGAACGGCACGGGGTCTCTGGTCATGCGCGCCGACAAGGTCGGCGCGGACACCATGCTGGCGCAAATCGTGACGATGGTTTCGCAGGCGCAGCGCAGCCGGGCGCCAATTCAACGCCTGGCGGACATCGTAGCCGGGTATTTCGTCCCGGCCGTGCTTGGCGTGGCCGCCATCGCATTTGTCGCTTGGGCCATTTGGGGGCCTGCGCCCTCGCTGGCCTACGCCCTGATCGCGGCGGTCTCAGTCGTCATCATAGCCTGCCCCTGCGCGCTCGGCCTCGCGACGCCGATGTCGATCGGCGTGGGAATCGGCAAAGGCGCCGCCGCCGGCGTTCTCATCAAGTCGGCCGAAGCGCTCGAGAGGATGGAAAAGGTCGACACTCTGGTAGTCGATAAGACCGGGACCCTTACGGAAGGCAAGCCGCGGGTCGTCGCCATCGTCACGACGCCGGGATTGTCCGAATCGGACCTTCTTCCCCTCGCAGCAAGCCTCGAAAGGTCCAGCGAACACCCGCTTGCGGCGGCCATTGTCGCCGCCGCACGCGATCGCCGCGCCGCAATCCATGAGGCGACCGACTTCGCCTCTGTGACCGGCCAGGGCGTCATCGGCAAGGTCGGCGGCCGGTCGGTCGCGCTTGGCAACGCCAAGCTCATGTCAGGCCTCGGCGTCGCATTCAGCGATCTCGAACAGAAGGCGGATGAACTTCGCGGCGGTGGGGCGACGGCCCTCTTCCTCGCGGTGGACGGCAAACCAGCCGCCGTTATTGCCATCGCCGATCCGATCAAGGCGACGACGCAGGGTGCGCTCGATCAACTGCGCAAGGATGGCGTTCGGATCGTCATGCTGACCGGCGACAATGGGACAACTGCGCAAGCGGTCGCCGGCCGACTCGGCATCAAGGAAGTCGAATCCGACGTCCTGCCTCAGGACAAATACCGCATCGTCAAGCAGCTCACGGCCGAGGGACGGATCGTCGCCATGGCTGGGGATGGCGTCAACGACGCGCCGGCCTTGGCTGAGGCCGCCGTTGGCATTGCTATGGGGACAGGCGCCGAGGTCGCCATTCAGAGCGCCGGAATTACCCTCATCAAAGGCGATCTAGCCGGCGTCGTGCGGGCCGTCGTTCTGAGCCGGGCGACGATGCGCAACATCCGGCAGAATCTCTTCTTCGCCTTCGCCTACAACGGGATCGGCATACCTATCGCTGCGGGCGCCCTCTATCCGACCTTCGGTGTCCTGCTCAGCCCGATTGTGGCGGCGCTGGCGATGTCGTTCAGCTCCGTCTCGGTGATCGTAAATGCGCTGCGGTTGCGAACGCTCAAGCTTTGACGACTTCGCCTTAGCTTTCGCTCATTGGCGCAGAGCAGCTCCGACGGCGCTCCTGCGGGAGGCGCTGTAAGTGACTGTAGAGCCGAAGCCCAAACAGCAGGCTGCGGAATATTGATGTGGCCGTAGCCGTCAGGTCCGACTGCCGCGTCCCCTCGCCCAGCGCCTAGTGGGGGGTCACAGCTCGCATGGCGAGCGCGGCCAGTCCCATTGCCGCGACGCTCGCGGCCCAAAGGCACACTAGCCAAGAAAGCTTTTTGACCATCGCTCAGTGATACCCGACGCCGATCTTAACCTTGCCGCGGAACAGCCAGTAGACGTAGCCGGTGTAGATCAAAACGACGGGGATCAACACGGACGCCCCCCACAGCAGAAAGGCCTGCGATGCCGGCGGCGCCGCGGCCGCTTGAATGGTGATGCTTGGCGGGACCATCATCGGCCACACGCTGAGACCCAAACCGACATAGGTCAGAAGGAAGAAGCCGAGCGCGCAGAGAAAAGGGGCGATCTCGCGGCCGCGCCGCAGGGCAGAGAAAAACAGCACCGTCAGGCCAAGCAGCATGATCGGCACGACCGCAACTTCCAACGCCGTCGGCAGAGTGAGCCAGCGCGCCCTGAAGGCTGGACTTAGGACAATCATCGCCAGGGAAACCGCCCCGATGAAGGCCAACGTCGCCCAGGCGAGCCCGCCGGCCAGGTGTCGGACGCGCCTTTGCAATTCGCCTTCCGTCTTCCAGATCAGCCAGCACGCGCCCAGGAGCCCGTAGCCGCATACCAAGCCGACCCCGGTCATCAGGCTGAAGGGCGTGAGCCAATCCCACCAGCCGCCGCCGTAGGCGCGTCCCGAAACCTTCACCCCCTGAACGAAGGCGCCGAGAGCCACCCCTTGGCAGAAGGTCGCGACATAGGAACCGCCTACGAAGGAGCGATCCCAACGCCGTTGTTCTCGGTCATGGCGGGCGCGAAAACGCATCTCGAACGCCACACCGCGGAAGGTCAGCGCCAACAACATGATCGTCAGCGGCATATAGAGCGCCGGCAACAGGATCGCGTAAGCCAGCGGGAAGACCGCGAAAAGGCCGCCCCCGCCGAGCACGAGCCAGGTTTCATTGCCGTCCCAAACGGGCGCGACGGCGTTGACCATGACGTTGTGCTCATCGTGGCCGCGCACCGCTGGGAAGAGGATGCCCACGCCTAGGTCGAAGCCGTCCAGCACCACGTAAGCGAAGACAGCTACGGCGATCAGCAGCGCCCAGATCAACGGGAGGTAGGGGGTCATGGGTGGGGATCCAACATCCGAGCGCCGCTGCGGTCGTCTGAACGCTCCTGCAGCCCGGAAACCGCGGGAGCCGCTGTGATCCCCGCGGTTCTTACCGGCTGATCGGTTGGTGGCCCCGGATCGTGCGGGCCCGGCGTCTGGCTGAAGAGATGCGCGGTGAACGCCATGCCTGACCCGAACACCGCGGTATAAACGACCACAAAGGCCAACAGCGATGCGGCGACCGCCGGCGCCGCGACCGGGCCAACGCTGTCGGCGGTTCGCAACAGGCCATAGACGGTATAGGGCTGGCGTCCCGCCTCGGTCGTGATCCAGCCCGCCGTCACCGCAACGAACCCCGCCGGCCCCATGGCGACCGCAAAGCGCTGGAACAGCCGCGAGTCGTAGAGCCGGCCGCGCCAACGCAGGAAGAGCGACGTCCACCCGAGGAGCACGATCAGAATTCCAAGCCCGACCATGGTTCGGAAGGCAAAGAACACCAGCGGAATATTGGTCGGCCAAGTATCACGCGGGAATGCTTTCAGCCCCTTCACCACCGCGTTCGGATCATGGGTCAGGTAGAGGCTGGCCAGCTTGGGAATGCCCAGCGCAAACCGGGTCACGCCAGCGTTTGCGTCCGGCCAACCGAATATCAGCGAGCGAGCGCCCTGCTCGGTCTCGAACTGGCCCTCCATCGCGGCGACCTTTTGCGGCTGGTAATGATAGCTGTTGACCCCGTGCAAATCGCCAAGCCCGATTTGCACGGGCCCTAGGATCGCGGCCATCCACATGGCCATGGAAAACATCAGCCTCGCGCGTGGATTGGCCTTGTCTTTCAGGAGGTGAAAGGCGCCCACGCCCCCGACGACCATCGCCGTGGTGAGATAGGCCGCAACGATCGTATGCATATAGCGGTAGGGGAAGGACGGGTTGAACAACGCCTTCATCCAGCTGGTGGGGAAGAAGCGCCCGTCGGCCGTGATCACGAACCCGGCCGGAGTCTGCATCCAGCTGTTGGCCGCCAGGATCCAAAAGGTCGATATCAGCGTACCGACCGCAACCAGGCAGGTCGCCATGAAGTGGAGTTTGGGGCCAACGCGCTTCAGCCCGAACAACATTACGCCCAGGAAACCGGCCTCAAGGAAGAAGGCGGTGAGCACCTCATAGCCGAGAAACGGCCCGATCACCGGCCCGACCTTGTCGGAGAACACCGACCAGTTGGTCCCAAACTGGTAGGACATCACCACGCCGGAGACGACGCCCATCGCGAACACAACGGCGAAGATCCGAAGCCAATACTGGAAGGTGTCTAGGAAAACCGCCCGCTTGGTTGCCAGCCAGCAGCCTTCGAGCACCGCCAGGAAGCTGGCCAGCCCGATGGTGAAGGCGGGATATAGAAAATGCCAGACCACCACGAAGGCGAATTGCGATCGGGCGAGATCAAGCGCGCTCGGGAGATGTAATCCGGCCATCAGGGCTCCAACTCGTGTCTAAGGACCCTCGCCGGCGCTTTCCGGCAGTGGATTGGACCAAACCCAACTGACCTTCGGCTTCGTGAACCTGAAGCCACGAAATTGCAGAGCTTGAGCGCCTATGGACAGGTTCGGAATATACGTAGGCGCGGGCGGCATACTGCCACCGCGACGATCGGGCCGCCAACGCGCCGAGCCGTTGCAGAGGGCCTTTCCGCGATACGTAGATTCCGACGCTATCGGGCGGGGCTGCATCGGCGGCAGGTGGCTAGGATATCCGACACGCCGGCCGTCCGCTTCGCTTCAGGAGAACGCTATGCCGATCTTTCTCACCTTTGCGGGGCCGCTGGGGTTGGTCGTCGCCGCCATGCTTCTCTTCGCGTCGGTAAAGATCCTGCGTCAATACGAACGCGCGGTCGTCTTCACCCTGGGCAAGTTCGAGGCGGTCAAGGGCCCCGGCCTGGTGCTACTGATCCCGTTCGTCCAGGAAATGGTTCGCGTCGATCTGCGAATCCAGGTTGTCGAGATACCCACCCAGGACGTGATCTCCCGCGACAATGTGTCGATGAAAGTCGACGCCGTACTCTACTTCAACGTCGCCGATCCTGAGCGGGCGGTCATTCGGGTCCAGGACTACCTTCCCGCCACCAACATGCTCGCGCAGACCACCTTGCGCGCCGTTCTCGGTCAGCATGAGCTGGATGAGATGCTTTCCGAGCGCAAGAAGCTCAGCACCGATGTCCAGGCCATCCTCGATACTCAGACCGAGGCCTGGGGGATCAAGGTCAGTAACGTCGAGATCAGAACCGTCGAGCTGACCGAAAACATGGTGCGCGCGATCGCCAAGCAGGCCGAGGCGGAGCGAGATCGCCGGGCCAAGATCATCCACGCGCAGGCGGAGTTCCAGGCCTCCCAGACGCTCGTCGACGCCGCCCAGATCCTCTCGAGCATTCCTGCCGCCATGCAGCTCCGCTACCTGCAGACCCTCACGGAGATCGGCGCCGAGCAGAATTCCACCATCATCTTCCCAATGCCGATCGACATCATAAAGCCGTTCCTCGACTTGCGTGAGCAGGCCCGCAAACCGGCTCACACCAATGGCGTCAGTCACGCATCTCCGCCTGAGGCGCTCCTGCCAGTTGCGTCGGCATGAGCCGATCGAACCTCGCCGCCCCGTCCGGGCTCCTGGCTAGGGCGACCGGAGCGTCTTCGACCTCCAACCTGAGCGCCACGTTCAACGACTTTCTCTTCGCCACCGTCTGCGAAGAGCGCAATGAAATGCCGCTCAGCGTGATCTCGGCCTTGGCCCGCCTCGACCTTGATCCCTGGACGGAAGCCGCCGAGCTGGCGCGAATGCCCGCGGAGGGCGCCACCCGGCGGCTGTCATCGCTGCTCGCCGGCGTCGCGAACATTCCGTCGACCCACCTCGATCGCGCGACGATCGCGGCTCGTCTGGTGGCGCTTCTGCCGCCAGCCAAGACGGATACGCCAGCTCACGGTTGGGCGGCCGGCGTCGAGACAGGCCTTCAACGCAAGGCGGTGGGGATCATGTGGCTGATCGTCCTGATCTCGATGGTGACCAGCCTCTTGATGGGAAGCCTGGCGCCGAGTCCCAAAGCCTCCGGACCAATTCCCTCGACGTCGGCGCTTCACTAAGGACCCGGCCCGCCGCTCGCGCTAGCCCACAAAGCAACGCGGCCAGAGCCTCTCGGTTGGGCGACCAGGGGCGCCTGATTTCCAGAGAGACGAACGACGATGAACGCTCATGCGACCCTGCCCAAGCCGCCAAATACTCCGGGGTCGAAGCCCGATCCGAACGCAACCCTCAAATCGATGTCGATGTCGGACCTGCAGGCGAAGCTGGGGTCCTCGCCGGACGGCCTTACGCAGGCGGAGGCGCAGACGCGGCTGGGCCAATACGGTCCCAACGAGCTCACGGAGAAGAAAACCAACGAGCTCCTCAAATTCCTGAGCTACTTCTGGGGTCCGATCCCGTGGATGATCGAGGCTGCGGTCGTCCTCTCGGCCATAGCCCGGCATTGGCCGGACTTTGGCATCATCCTGCTGCTTCTGGTCGCCAACGCCGTGGTCGGTTTCTGGGAAGAACATCAGGCGGGCAATGCGATCGCCGCCTTGAAGGCCAAGCTGGCGGTCAAGGCCAGGGTGGAGCGAGACGGCAAATGGGTCGAACCACCCGCGCGCGAGCTTGTGCCCGGCGATGTTATCCGCCTACGCCTGGGCGACATCGTCCCGGCCGACGCGCGTCTGCTTGAGGGCGACCCAATCGAGGTGGATCAGTCCGCCCTGACCGGAGAGTCGCTTCCGGCCACGCGCAAGCCGGGCGAGGCCATCTTCTCCGGATCGATCGTCCGCCAGGGCGAGATCGGCGCCCTGGTCTACGCCACGGGCGCCAAGACCTATTTCGGCAAGACAGCGGAGCTGGTGCAAGAGGCCCATACCGTCAGCCACTTCCAGCGCGCCGTGCTGAAGATCGGCAACTACCTGATCATCCTCGCCGTGGCCCTGGTCGCGGTAATTGTCGGCTTCGCGCTCTATCGAGGCGATCCGCTCCTCACCACCTTGCAGTTCGCCCTGGTGCTGACGGTCGCCGCGATCCCCGTGGCGATGCCGACGGTGCTGTCGGTGACCATGGCGGTCGGCGCCCGCCTCCTGGCCAAGAAGCAGGCGATCGTGACCCGCCTGTCGGCGATCGAGGAACTTGCCGGCGTCGACATCTTGTGTTCGGACAAGACCGGCACTCTGACCCAGAACAAGCTGACACTGGGCGATCCGTTCTGCCTGGGCGATATGGCCGCCGATCAGCTGATCCTCAACGCGGCGCTGGCCTCGCGGGCGGACGACAAGGACGTCATCGATCTGGCCGTTATCGGCGGCCTGAAGAGCGATCAGTCCCTGAAGAGCTGCCAGGTGGTCCATTTCCAGCCGTTCGACGCGGTTCGAAAGCGCACCGAGGCCACCGTGAAGGGCGCGGATGGCAAGGAATTCAAGGTCGCCAAGGGGGCGCCGCAGGTGATCCTGGCGCTGGCGACCAACGCCAGCCAGGTGAAGGCTTCCGTCGACAAGGCCGTCGACGATTTCGCGGCGCGCGGCTTTCGGGCGTTAGGGGTGGCGCGGGCCGATGAGGACGGCCAGTGGCGCATGCTCGGCGTTCTGCCCCTCTTCGACCCGCCACGGGATGACGCCAAGGCGACGGTCGCGACGGCCAGGACAATGGGAATAAGCGTCAAGATGGTGACGGGGGACGCCCTCGCCATCGCCAGGGAAACCGCCAAGAAGCTGGGGATGGGAACCAACATCCTCGACGCCAGCGGATTTGGCGACTCGAAGCGCCACGAGACCGCGGCCCTGTCGGCGTCAATTGAGCAAGCGGACGGCTTCGCCCAGGTCTTCCCGGAGCACAAGTTCCACATCGTCGATGTCCTGCAAGGGGCGGGCCACATCGTTGGCATGACCGGCGATGGGGTAAACGACGCCCCGGCGCTGAAGAAGGCCGATTGCGGGATCGCCGTGTCCGGCGCCACCGATGCGGCCCGCGCGGCCGCGGCCATCGTGCTGATGACGCCCGGCCTGTCGGTCATCATCGATGCGGTCAAGGAAAGCCGGAAGATCTTTCAGAGGATGAATAGCTACGCGATCTACCGCATCGCTGAGACACTACGCGTGCTGCTGTTCATGACCCTGGCGATCCTGGTGTTCAATTTCTATCCCGTGACGGCGGTGATGATCGTCATGTTGGCGCTGCTCAACGACGGCGCCATCCTCTCGATCGCCTATGACAACGTACATTATCGGAACCAGCCGGAAGCCTGGAACATGCGCGTGGTCCTGGGGGTCTCCACCGCCTTGGGCGTGGTCGGCGTCGTCGCCGCCTTCGGGCTCTTTTATCTGGCCGATCGCGTGTTTCACCTCGATCGCGCGCACGTTCAGACGTTGATGTATCTCAAGCTGTCAGTCGCCGGGCATCTGACGATCTTCCTGACCCGCACGCGCGGCCCGTTCTGGTCGATACGACCGGCGCGGATCCTATTGATCGCGGTGTTCGGCACCCAGGCCGTGGCGACCTTGATCGCGGTCTACGGGCTGTTCATGACCCCGCTGGGATGGGGGTGGGCGGCCTTCGTGTGGGGCTATGCCCTGGCTTGGTTCCTCGTCAACGACCGGGTGAAGCTGCTGGCCTATCGGCTGCTTGATCCGGTCAAGGGCAAGGCGGCCAAGCCGTCAGGCATGGCGCCGCAGCTCGCCTGATGATCCGGTCACGGCCGAAAGGGTACAGATGAAAATCCACACCAAGGACTTTCGCGTGGAAGAAGGCGCCGAAGTCGACCTGGAAAAATGGCCGACGAGGGTCGAGCGCGTCTACAAGTCGAAGGATCAGTACAAGAAACTGCTCGAGGACCACGTGGCGCGGCTGAGCGCCCAGCAGCAGCTCCTTTACGCCTCGGACCGCCATGCGATCCTGCTGATCTTTCAGGCCATGGATGCGGCTGGCAAGGACGGAGCGATCAAGCACGTCATGTCGGGGGTCAACCCTCAGGGCTGCCAGGTGTTCAGCTTCAAACACCCCAGCGCCGCCGAGTTGGCGCACGACTTCCTGTGGCGAACCACGCGCGATCTGCCGGCGCGCGGGAAGATCGGCATCTTCAATCGGTCTTATTACGAGGAGGTGCTGATCGTCCGGGTTCATCCGGAGCTTCTCCACAGCGAGGGAATCCCTGGCGCGCCACACGATGACAAGTCGGTCTGGCGCAGCCGGTTTCGGTCCATTGCCGACATGGAGAAGCATCTGCACGCCAACGGAACCCGGATTATTAAATTCTTCCTCCACCTTTCGAAGGAGGAGCAGCGCAAGCGTTTCCTGGAGCGCATCGACGAGCCGGACAAGAACTGGAAGTTTAGCCAGGCTGACGTCGAGGAGCGGAAATTCTGGAAGGACTACATGAAGGCCTTCGAGGCGTGCCTTGGCGCCACCAGCACCAAGCACTCGCCCTGGTATGTGGTGCCCGCCGACGACAAGGAGAACGCTCGCCTGATCGTGTCCCAGGTCGTCCTCGACACGCTCGAGGGCCTCGAAATGGCCTATCCGGCAGCCAGCAACAAACGCCGCGAAGAGCTGCTCGCGATCCGCAAGGCGCTCTCCAAGTGAGCAAAGCTGCCGGTTTGCGCCAAGGCTAGCCGCAGATCGAATTGGCGCCAGGACGCCCTCAGCCGCGGCCGGCCTGAGCGTCAGTCGTGCGGCTTGACGTAGACCACCCGGGGACCAGGCGGCAGAAACAGGCCGCCGATGATCAGCCCCGCCAGCGCCGCCAGACCGAGGGAGAGGTAGGTCCGATCCTTCACGAACGGATTGACCTGTTCGACCACCTTGCGAGCGGCCGCGTAGGTTTCCACGGCGCGATCGGTAGCCTGATCGATGGTGTCGCGCGTCTCGTTGGCGAGGTCGTCAGCCACACGACGGGCGCCCCTCCCCGCGTTCTTGATCGTAACCATTGCGCTCAGTTCCTTCTGCCGGGCCGGAGGCCCGTTATTAGAAGGCCCTGATCTCGGCTTCGGTTCCGCGCTTGAAGAGGCGGCGTCAGGCCGCCTCGATCGCCGGAACCGGGCCGGCGACGGAGACGCTCGGGTTGTGAACGATTGAGATGGTTGCGCCCGGATGGGTGTTCGCCACGTCGACCGTAGCGTTCAGCTGTTTGGCCAGCGCTTCGACGATGCTGGTGCCCAGGCCGGCGACGACGGGTTCCGCACCTCTGGGTATGCCGACGCCATCGTCGCGAACCGATAGCGTCCAGTCGGCGCCATCTGACCGATAGCTGACCAGTATCTTGCCACCCCGCGCGTCTGGGAAGGCGTGCTTCAAGGCGTTGATGACCAGCTCGGTGACGATGAGACCAAGGCTTACTGAGGCGTCCGCCGTCGCCACGCCATCGTCGGCCTCGACGCTGAGCGTCAGCGTTTCACGGTCGTGAATCATCGATGCGCCGATGCTGGCGCAGAGTTCGGTGAAGTAGGGTCGCAGCTTCACATCGCCCAGGCGGGATTCGGCCAGCTGTTGCTGGAGGGTGGCGACCGACATCACCCGGCTATGGGCGTCTTGCAGATGGCCTCTCGATTCAGCCGACACGCGCCGCGCGCTCAGCATCAGCACGCTGGCGATGATCTGCAGGCTGTTGGCCACCCGATGCTGAAGCTCCTGAAACAGGATGCCCTTTTCGCGCAGCAGGTCGTCCTTGAGGCGTTCCGAAAGTCGCGCGTCGGTGACGTCGGACAGTGTCAGGAGGAGTCGCTCGTTCGCCTGGTCGGCATAATTTAGCCGATGGGCGGTCAGCACGAGGCGGCGGGCGCCACTCCCAGGCCGCTTGAGATCCATTTCATAGGCGTCGAGGTCGGCCCCGCCCAAGAGCGTGGCCCGAAGGAACGAGCGCAACTGGGCCACATCCCACTCGCCGGCTCCCAGCTCGAACAGCGGCCGACCGTTGATCGAGTTGGGATCGATCTTGAACGTCCGCGAGAACGAGGCGCTGGCCGCGACCACAATAAGGTCTTTGTCCAGCAGCAACACCGGCGCGTCTGAGCTGGCCACCAGGGCGAGAGCCAAGCTGTCCGTCACGGCTGGATGGTTCGGCAGGTCGTCGGCCATGGGGCCTCCGGACCGACCGCCGGAGACTCGCGGATCGAAAGCCATTTCCAGCGGACGTCTTTGCGCGACCAGGACGAACCCGAAATCCGGGTGACCAGCGGTCGCCGCCAATCTGTAGCACAAAGCGCCGGGGAACCGGCGCTAATTCCCGATGAAGCCCCGGGCCGGCAACGGACCTGCAAGGGCGGGGTTCGGGCCGAGCGGATCGATGAGCGCGTCAAGCGGCGCCAGAATAATCGTCCTCGCCGCCATCGCCCGCCAACGCGCCGCGAGACTTAGAAATTCCTGGGCAATCGCCTCCGTGGGGGAGATCGCCGCACGCCCCGCGCATTCGGACGCGCGAGCATTGCACTCGTCGGCGTTCATCAATTGGCCCCCCGCGCGGACAGGTGAAAGTCGCCAGCCAGGCAGAAGTTCCATACCAGACTCCAGATACGCTCCCCGCGATCCGTCGATCAGCTGGACTGTCGCCCCGCAGCGCGTGGTCTAGGTCACAGACCCATAAACGGGATTCTCGAATCGTTGGCTTGGTGATTCAACCTTCTGAGAGATGGAGGTTGGTATGGCGCGTTTTGATCTGA
>Ga0302314_10008321_pt1 | contig 18485 bp, 21 predicted proteins | sample III_Palsa_N2_3_FD_200533 | JGI IMG/M metagenome (GOLD analysis project Ga0302314, IMG submission 200533) | Peat permafrost microbial communities from Stordalen Mire near Abisko, Sweden - III_Palsa_N2_3 | ecosystem: Environmental > Terrestrial > Soil > Palsa > Peat permafrost | place: Sweden...
CGACGGTCGCTATGTGCTGTCACTGGCCGAGACCCTGTTCAACATCGCCCCGGAGAAGGCTCTGACGGCCGCGGAAATGGGTCGGGCGCTGCAGAAGCGCAGCCCCGCCTACGACAAGAACCGGGAGGAGCACTACAACCTGATCTCCGCCCTGCATAAGTCGGTGCGCGGTTCCGATCCGGACGCCGCGCTCTATTGGCTGGCGCGGATGCTGGCCGGCGGCGAGGATCCGCTGTTTGTCGCCCGCCGCCTGGTGCGTATGGCGCTGGAGGACATCGGCGAAGCCGATCCGATGTCGCTCATTCTGGCGACCGCCGCCAAGGACGCCTACGATTTTCTCGGCAGTCCGGAGGGCGAACTGGCGCTGGCGCAGATCACCGTGCACATGGCCGCGGCTCCGAAATCGGTCGCGGTCTACAAGGCGTTCGGGGCGGCGAGCGCCTTGGCCCGCGAGACCGGTTCGCTGACCCCGCCGGCCCATATCCTCAATGCGCCCACGCGCCTGATGAAGGACCTCGGCTACGGCAAGGACTACGCCTATGACCCGGAGACCGAAGAGGGCTTCTCCGGCCAGAACTATTTCCCGGACGGTGTTGCCCGCCACACCTTCTACGCCCCGAAGGGGCAGGGGGCCGAGGCGCGGGTCAAGGAGCGGCTGGAGCGCTGGGCCGCGCTCAGGAACGCCAAGGGTGGCTGAAGCCGCGCGGCTCTCGGCGGCCGACATCGCCTTCGTCCGCGGCCTGGTGATCCATGAGGACGCGGAGATCCTGGCGCTCAACAAGCCGTCCGGCCTTTCCAGCCAAGGCGGACGCATCGCGGCCCACACCCTGGACGATCTGCTGGCCGCTTTCGCCAAGCCCAGCGGGGTGAAGCCGAGGCTCGTCCACCGACTCGACCGCGACACCTCCGGGGTGATCATCGCCGCGCGCAGCCAGCCGGCCGCGGCCTTCCTCGGCAAGGCGATGATGGCCCGGCGGGTCAGGAAGACCTACCTCGCCGTGGTCGCGCCGGGCGCGCCGAACCCAAGGGTCGGTACGATCGAGGCGGCGCTTGTCCGCCAGGAGATCGGACGCGAGGCTCATATCCGCGTCTCGCCCCTGGACGCTCCCGGCGCGCAGGCCGCCTTCACGCGCTATCGCACGCTGAGCGCCGACGATATCGCCGCTCTGCTGGAGCTTTCCCCGCGCACCGGGCGCATGCACCAGCTGCGCGTCCACCTGGCCTCGATCGGCCGACCGATCGCCGGCGATCCGCGCTATGGCGGCGCCCTGGCGCTCTATGGTCAGCCGGTCGCGCGTCTGATGCTGCACGCCGCCGCCTTGGTCTTTCCCCATCCCGCCGGCGGCGAGACCCGCATCGAGGCCCCGCCGCCGGCGGACTTCGCGGCGTTGGCCGCGCGCATCGGCGGATGACGGCGGCGCGCGCAGCGCTCTATATGGCGGTCATGGGCGAGGTGAAGACTCTCACGGTCGGCGTCGGCGAGGACGGCGTACGCCTCGACCGCTGGCTGCGCCGGCGTTGGCCACATCTCGGCCAGACCCAGATTCACAAGCTCGCCCGCAGCGGCCAGCTGCGCGTCGACGGCGGCCGGACCAAGGCCGACACGCGCCTCGGCGCCGGCCAGGTGGTGCGCGTGCCGCCGTTGCCGGACGGCCCGCCGCCACGCAGCGACGGGCTTTCCAGCGACGACATCCGCTTCGCCCGCTCGCTTACCCTCTTTGAGGACGACGAGGTGCTGATCCTCAACAAGCCGGCGGGCCTCGCCGTCCAGGGTGGGACGAAGACGCGGCTTCATATCGACCGGCTGCTGAGCGCTTGGGGCGAGGGCCTGGAGCGGCCGCGCCTGACCCACCGCCTGGACCGGGATACCTCGGGCGTGTTGGCCCTTGGTAAGTCACCGGCCGCGGCCGCGCGGCTGTCGGGCGCCTTCGCCAAGCGGCGGGCGGAGAAGACCTACTGGGCGCTGGTCGCCGGCTTTCCCAAGCCGGGCAAGGGCATCATCGAACTGCCCTTGGCCAAGATCGGCGTCGGCGACCGAGAAATGGTCGCGCCCGTGGACGCCAAGGACCCACGCGCCGAGACCGCCGTGACGCTATACCTCACCGTCTCGCGCGCCGGGCCGCGCGCGGCCTGGATGGCGCTGCGACCGCTGACCGGCCGCACGCACCAGCTGCGCGCCCACCTGCTGGCGCTCGGCCATCCGATCCTGGGCGATCCCAAATACAACACGCCGGCCTCGGTCGAGGTCTCCGGCCCATTGAAGCTGCAGCTCCACGCCCGGCGTCTATCCCTTCCCCATCCGGGCGGTGGCCGCATCGACATCGAGGCGCCGCTGAGTCCCGAAATGGAGGCCGGCTTCGCACGCTTCGGCTTCGATGCGCACGAGGCGGGCGAGCTCGACTTTCCACAACCCGTGAGACATGGCCATGGCAGGTGACGGCGGCGCGATCGCCCATGTCCGTGATAGCGGGCCGGGCAGCCTCAAGGTGACGATCTCGGTCGGCGGCCAGAGCTTCGCCGGCGATGAACCGGTGGCGGCGGGCGGGACGGGGACGGGCCCCGCGCCGCACGATCTTCTGTCGGCGGGTCTGGCCGAATGCACGGCCCTGACCCTGCGCCTCTACGCCGACCGCAAGGCCTGGCCGCTGGAGGCGATCGAGGTTTCCGTCACCCACGAAGTCCAGGCCGAGGCCACGCCGAAGGACCTCTTTCGCCGCGAGATACGGCTCATCGGGCAGCTGGACGCGGATCAGAAAGCCCGGCTGATGGAGATCGCCAACCGCTGCCCGGTGCATCGCACGCTGACCGCCGGCTCTCGGATCGAGACGGCGGAGGCCAGCTAGGTTGCTGGCACGCGGCGTTGAACCGCGCGGCAGGATCATGTACTCTTTCAAAGAGTACAATCTGGACTAGGAGGCCGCCATGCCCCGCGCTGCCGTGGATGACAATAGACGGATGAATCTGAGGGTCTCGCGCGAGGCGAAGGCCAAGCTGGTTCGCGCCGCCGCTCTGCGCAACACCGATCTCACCAACTTCGTGACGCAGACGGCGCTGCGCGAAGCCGAAGCCGTCATCGAGGCAGCCGACACCGTCAAGCTGTCCGCGCGCGACCATCTGCGCGTCCTCACCCTGCTCGAAAATCCGCCCAGGCCCAATGCGAGGTTGCGGTCCGCCATCGCAGCGCTGCCCGACGATCTATGACGTCCCCGCGATGGCGCGAGGAGGCGATCGCTAAATCCCACGATCGACAGTCATTCGATTGCGGCGAAGAGGCGATGAACGAGTTCCTTCGGCGCTTCGCCCGCCAAAGCCATGAACAGAACGCCTCCAAGACCTTCTGTTCGATCGACGCCGCCGCTGCGGGAAAAATCCTCGGCTTCTATACGATCACATCCTCGGCGGTGGCCCGTGCCGCGGCCCCGGCCGCCATGACCAAGGGGCTGGCCCAGCATGAGGTGTCAGGCTTCACGCTCGCGCGTCTGGCCACGGACTTGAGCGTCGCGGGCCAGGGGCTCGGAGGCCAACTCCTGGCGGCCGCCGCGCTCCGTTGCCTTCGCATCGCCGGCGAGGTCGGCGGCGTCCTGCTCATCATCGACGCCAATAACGATCGAGCTACCCGATGGTATGCGAGCTATGGCGCGGAGCCGCTCGTGGACGCGCCCCTCACGCTGGTCATGCCGCTGGCGACATTCGCCCGCGACCTGAAGGCCCGAGGCCTTCTCTAGGCCGCCGGCGCGGTTCTCTGCTCGGCGAGTTCCTCGACCCGATGGACGGGCTTCGGCGGGGTGATCTGGGCCGGTGGCGCGGGACGCTGCAGACGCAGGGAGCGGCCCTGGAAGAAGGCGCCGGTCTCGATGGCCAGTTGTTCGTGGGTGATGTCGCCCTCGACATGGGCGCCGCCATAGAGGCGCACCTGCTTGGCGGTGATCGAGCCCGAGACGCGGCCACGCACCTCGACGGCCTCGGCGAAAACGCCGCCGTCGACGTGACCGCCTTCGCCGACCACGACCCGCTCGACGCGGACGTCGCCGATGATCGCGCCGTCGATCTGCACGTCGCTGCCGCCGGTGATGCTGCCCTCAAGCTTCAGGTCGCCGGAGATCAGCGAAGTCGACTTCTTCGCCAGCGCCGGAGCGTGAACCGGGCCGTCGGCCGACGGGCTGTTGGCGGGCGTGGGCGGCGCCGGGTGAGAGGTTTGCGGCTTGCTGAACATGCTGGGGGCCTCGCTTTACTCAGGGATGGCCGCGGTACTGAGCGGCGGCAAACCCTAACCCCGTCGGGCGGCGCACGCCAGACCCCTGATTCGGCTTAAGTCAAGGCTTTGGCCGCGGCCAGGACCTCGGCCACATGGCCGGGCACCTTCACCTTCCGCCAGATGCGCCGCACGGCGCCGACCCCGTCGATGAGGTAGGTCACCCGTTCGATGCCCATGTATTTGCGGCCGTACATGCTCTTTTCGACCCAGGCGCCGTAGCGCTCGACCATGTCGTCGTCCTTGGCCGACGCGAGCAGGGGGCTCAGGCCGTATTTGGCCTTGAACTTCTGATGGCTGGCGGCGGAGTCCTTGGAGACGCCCACGACGACCGCGCCGGCGGCCGCGAAGTCATCGGCCGCCGCGGTGAAGCCCTGGGCTTCGGCCGTGCAGCCGGAGGTGTCGTCCTTGGGATAGAAATAGAGGACGACGGTTTGGCCCCTGAAAGCGGAAAGGTTTATCGGGCCGTCCGCGCCGGGAAGTTCGAAATCCGGCGCATGGTCGCCCACCTTCAGCTCGACGCTCATTACACGCTCCTTTTCATTGCGAGACGACCAGGCGCTTGCGGGCGTTGCCCTTGCGCAGTTCGGCCTCGACCCCGGCGATGCTCACCGCCGCATTGGCGTCCATCACCTTGACACCGTCGATGCGAAAGCCGCCGCCGGCGATCTGGCGGCGCGCATCGCCGTTAGAGGTGGCGAAGCCAACCAGCACCATGAGGGCGGTGTTGGACATCGACGCCAGCGCGCCCGCGGTCACTTCCACGGTCGGCAGGTCTTCCGAGAGCCGACCCTCCTCGAACGCCGCCTTGGCGGCGGCGCCGGCCTGATCGGCCGCCGCCCGCCCGTGGAGGAGCGCCGTCGCCTCGTTCGCCAGCACCTTCTTGGCGTCGTTGATCTCGGCGCCCGCTAGCGCCTCCAGGCGCGCGATTTCGGGAAGCGGCAACTCGGTGAAGAGGCGCAGGAAGCGGCCGACGTCGCCGTCCTCGGTGTTGCGCCAGAACTGCCAGTAGTCGTAGGCGCTGAGGAGCTCCGGGTTGAGCCACACCGCGCCCTCGACGGTCTTGCCCATCTTGGCCCCGGACGAGGTGGTGACGAGCGGCGCCGTGACACCGAAGGCCTCCGCGCCGGCGACGCGGCGGATGAGGTCGATGCCGTTGACGATGTTGCCCCACTGCTCGGAGCCGCCGAACTGCAGCGTGCAGGCGTGGCGGCGGTGGAGTTCCAGGAAATCGGCCGCCTGCATCAGCATGTAGTTGAATTCGAGGAAGGTCAGCGACTGTTCGGCCTCGAGCCGGTTCTTCACGAACTCCAGCGACAGCATCTTGTTGATGGTGAAGTGGACGCCGTAGTCGCGCAGGAACTCGATGTAGCCGAGCTTTTCCAACCACTCGGCGTTGTTGAGCATGACAGCGTCCGTCGGACCATCGCCGAAAGCGAGGAACGGCGTGAACGCCTTCTTGATGCCGGCGATGTTGGCGGCGATCGTCTCGTCGGTGAGCAAGGGCCGCTGCGAGGTCTTGTCCGAGGGGTCGCCGACCTTGGTCGTGCCGCCGCCCATGAGCACGAGCGGCCGATGGCCGGTCTGCTGCAGGCGGCGCAGCGTCATGATCTGCACCAGGCTGCCGACATGGAGGCTGTCCGCCGTGGCGTCGAAGCCGATGTAGGCCGAGATCGGCCCCTTCAGGGCGGCGGCGTCGAGGCCCTCGAGATCGGTCGCCTGATAAACATGGCCGCGTTCGAGCAGGATCCGGACGAGGTCGGATCGCGGTTTGAAACTGAGCGAGGGCTGCATGGGACGGCTCCTTATCGTATCGAGGCCGGAGACCGTCTCCCAATTTGAGCCGCCGCCGACCGGTTGGGCGGCGGACGTGTCAGGTCGGCCGCTCGCTAGTTGGGCGAACGGTAATAGCTGCGCGCGAAGAGGACGCTTGGGCTCATGGCCGCCTTGCTAGCGGTCGCCGCCGTCGGCCGTCAAGCGGGCTCGGCAAGTCCGCCTCATTCAATTGCGTCATCCCGGACGGAGCGCCGAAGGCGCGAAGATCCGGGACCTAGGGGGCGCTGCGCGCCGTCCGTGACACCGCGTGATGGATGAACCCCTCGCCGGCGCTTGGTCGCCTGGGTCCCGGATAGCCGGCTGCGCCGGCTTCCGGGATGACGCAATTTGGAGGAGAGCCGCCGTCGGCCGTCAAGGCGCATCCCCTGTTTCGCGCAGATAGTCCGCGAGCCGCTGCTTGAGGCTGGGAACGGCTTCGGGGTGGTGCAGGAACTCGTCGATCGCCATCATCTCCCAGCGCTCGCCCTCGTCGCCGAAAACGATATCGCCGATCTGCTCGCGGGTCACCCGCGCGACGAGGAACCAGCCGAACTGGCCGTCGCCCTTCGAGCTCGGATACCGCCGGCGCCAGTGGATGCTGGCCGGGTCGATGACGATGCCGAATTCTTCCTGGACCTCGCGGATGGCGCATTCGGCCGGCGTTTCGCCGCCCTCGCGTCCGCCGCCGGGCAGATCCCACAGGCCGGGGTAGGGGATGCCCGGCTTCCAGTCGCGCTTGTAGGCGATGAGTTCGTCGCCGCAGATCAGGGCGATCTTCGCGCCGACGAACTCGGACTCGTCCCAGATCAAGCCGGCTCGGCTTCTAGGCGCTTGTCGAGGTAGGCGCCGACGCGGGTTTCCACCTCGACGAGGTTTTCGGTCCAGAAGTGGCCGCCGTCCTCGACCAGCTCATAGTCGATGACGATGCCCTTCTGCGTGCGCAGCTTGGCCACCACCTTCTCGACCTCGGCGTAAGGCACCACGGTGTCAGCCGAACCGTGCAGGATCAGCCCGGACGCGGGGCAGGGGGCCAGAAAGCTGAAATCGTACATGTTGGTCGGCGGCGAGACCGAGATGAAGCCGTCCGTCTCGGGCCGGCGCATCAGGAGTTGCATGCCGATCCAGGCGCCGAAGTCGAAACCGGCCACCCAGCATTGCGAGGCGGCCGGATTGGTCGCTTGCAGCCAGTCGATGGCCGTGGCGGCGTCCGCCAGCTCACCGATGCCCTGGTCGAACTCTCCCTGGCTGCGGCCGACGCCGCGGAAGTTGAAGCGCAGGACGTTGAAACCCCGCTTCATGAACAGGTGGAAGAGCTGAACCGCGACCGGATGATTCATGTGTCCGCCGGCGCGCGGGTGGGGCGCGAGGATGAGAGCGATGGGCGCGGTGTCGTCTTTGCGAGGTGAGTAGCGGGCCTCGATGCGGCCGGCGCTGCCTGGCAGAACCAAATCAGGCAAGAGGTTGTCCTTTTTCTGGGCGACGCGGGGGAATAGTTGACTACTGCGCTTGGTCTTACTAGATGCGCATCATCGGCCAGGACGGCTGATCTCTCGCGGCGGCGGCTTGTAGCAAAAGGCGACCGCGAAAAGCGAGAAAAACCGCAGCGGACGCGTCATGCAGCTTAGCACCAAAGGTCGTTATGCGGTCATGGCCATGACCGATCTCGCCGGCCGGACCGGCGATAAGGCGACTCCGCTGGCCGCGATCGCCGAAACCCAGCAGATTTCCAAAGCTTATCTCGAACAGCTTTTTTCGCGCCTGAGGCGGCGCGGCCTGGTGCGTTCGGTGCGTGGACCGGGTGGCGGCTACAGGCTGGCTCGCGAGGCCGACGCCCTGAGCGTCGCCGAGGTGGTCGCCGCGGTTGACGAACCTTTGCGCGCCACGCGCTGCGCTGGCCTGGGTCCGGGCTGCATGAAAGGCGGCGCCCGCTGCCTCACCCACGACCTCTGGGCCGAGACAGGGCGGCAGATCGAGACCTATCTCGCCGGTGTTTCGCTCGCAGATGTAATCGCCGGGCGGCTCACCCGTGACCGGGAACGCGCGGCATGAGGGTTTACCTCGACTACAACGCCACCGCGCCGATCTGGCCCGAGGCGCGGGCGGCGGCGTTGGCCGCCCTCGAACTAGGCGCCAATCCGTCCTCGACCCACGCCGCCGGGCGTGAGGCGCGGGCCGGGCTGGAACGGGCGCGGGGCGACGTGGCCCGGCTCGCTGGCGCTTCGCCATCGGCGCTCACCTTCGTCAGCGGCGGCGTGGAGGCCAATGCCCTGGCCATGGAAAGCGCCGTGGCGGCCGGCTTCGACCGGCTGATCGTCGGCGCCACCGAGCACGACTCGGTGTGGGCGACCGCTCAAGTGCTGACTTCTAATGTCGAGGTCTGGCCGGTGGACGCCCGCGGCGTCGCCGACCTCGACTGGCTGGAAACCGCCCTGGCCCGCGGAGGCCGCCCGCTCATCTGCCTGATGGCGGCCAACAACGAGACCGGCGTCATCCAGCCGACCGCCGAGGCCGCGCGGATGGTGCGCGATGCCGGCGGCTGGCTGCATGTCGACGCCGTCCAGGCGGCCGGCAAGCTGGCGCTGGACTTCGCCGGCATGGGCGCCGACACCCTGGCGCTCTCCGCTCATAAGATCGGTGGTCCGCAGGGCGTGGGCGCCCTGGTCTCTGGCGATCATGTGGCGATCACCCGGCGGTTGCATGGTGGCGGCCAGGAGCGTGGCCGTCGGGCCGGCACCGAGAACCTATCCGGGATCGCCGGCTTTGGCGCCGCCGCCGTCGCGGCCTTCAGAGATATTCCAATCCAAGACACCCACGCCGCCTGGCGCGATAGACTGGCCGAGGAGATGGAGCGAGAGGGTGCGGTCGTCCTGGGCGCGAGCGCGCCCCGACTTCCGCAAACCCTGTGCGTGGCGACGCCCGGCTTTTCGTCCGAAGTCCAGGTTATGGGCCTCGACCTCGCCGGGGTGATGGTCAGCGCCGGGGCGGCCTGTTCGTCGGGCAAGGTCAAGACCAGCCGGGTGGTCGAGGCCATGGGCCGTCCGGACCTTGCCGCCACGTCGATTCGCGTCAGCGGCGGGTGGGCCTCGGCGGAGGCCGACTGGCGCCGCTGCGGCGAAGTCTGGGCCGAGGCGTTCGCCCGTCACGCGGCCCGCCGCAAGGAGTATGCCTGATGGCCGGCGCCCAACAGACTCTCGCCAAGGTCGCCGACCTCGAGCGCTACAAGCATGGCTTTGTCAGCGACATCGAGCAGGAGTTCGCGCCCAAGGGTCTCTCCGAAGCCACGGTGCGCTTCATCTCGGCCAAGAAGAACGAGCCGGAATGGATGCTGGCCTGGCGGCTTGTGGCGTTCGAGCGCTGGCAGGCGCTGGAGGAGCCAACCTGGGCGCGCGTCAACTTCCCGAGGATCGACTACCAGGACTCATACTATTACGCCGCGCCCAAGGAGAAGGTCGGTCCCGAGAGCCTCGACGAAGTCGATCCGGAACTCCTCGCCGTCTACGCCAAGCTCGGCATCCCGCTGAAGGAGCAGGAGGTTCTGGCCGGCGTGCAAGGCGCGCCGCGCTATGCGGTCGACGCGGTGTTCGACAGCGTCTCGGTGGTCACCACCTTCAAGAAGGAGCTGGCCGAGGCGGGAGTCATCTTCTGCTCGATGAGCGAGGCGATCCGCGATCACGGCGACTTGGTGCGCGCTTATCTGGGCTCGGTGGTGCCGGTTTCGGACAACTATTTCGCCTGCCTCAACAGTGCGGTCTTTTCGGACGGCAGCTTTGTCTATGTGCCGCCCGGCGTGCGCTGCCCGATGGAACTCTCGACCTATTTCCGCATCAACGCCGCCGAGTCCGGCCAGTTTGAACGCACCCTGATCATCGCCGACAAGGGGGCCTATGTCTCCTATCTCGAAGGCTGCACCGCGCCGATGCGCGATGAGAACCAGCTGCACGCGGCGGTCGTGGAACTGGTGACCTTGGACGACGCCGAGATCAAATATTCCACCGTCCAGAACTGGTATCCCGGCGACAAGGACGGCAAGGGGGGCATCTACAACTTCGTCACCAAACGGGCCGATTGCCGGGGTGCGCGCTCGAAGGTGAGCTGGACCCAGGTCGAGACTGGCTCGGCCATCACCTGGAAGTACCCCTCCTGCATCCTGCGCGGCGACGGTTCCAGCGGCGAGTTCTACTCCATTGCCATCACCAACAACCGCCAGCAGGCCGACACCGGCACCAAGATGATCCATCTGGGCAAGGACACGCGCTCGCGGATCATCTCCAAGGGGATCTCCGCCGGTCATTCGTCCAACACCTACCGCGGTCTCGTCTCCGCCCACCCCAAGGCGACCGGCGCTCGCAACTTCACCCAGTGCGACTCCCTGCTGATCGGCAAGCACTGCGGCGCCCACACCACGCCCTATATCGAGGCGCGCAACGCCTCGGCCCGCTTCGAGCACGAGGCGACCACCTCGCGGCTGTCCGAGGATCAGCTGTTCTACGCCATGCAGCGCGGCCTCTCGCAGGAGGAGGCGGTGCAGCTCCTCGTCAACGGCTTCGTCAAGGACGTGCTGCAGGAGCTGCCAATGGAGTTCGCCGTTGAGGCTCAGAAGCTGGTGGCGATCTCGCTGGAAGGCAGCGTGGGATGATCCTCGAGGCCATCGACCATGTGCAGGTGGCGATCCCCAGGGGCGGGGAGGGCGACGCGCGCGCCTTCTATGGCGCCTTCCTGGGCTTGGCGGAGCGGCCGAAGCCAACCAATCTCGCTACGCGCGGCGGCTGCTGGTTCGAAAGCGGCGGGGTGAAGGTCCACTGCGGTGTCGAGGATCCGTTCCACGCCGCCCGCAAGGCGCACATCGCCTTCCGCGTCGACAGCGTCGCGGCGCTGGCGAGTCGGGCCCGTGAGGCCGGTTACGAGACGTCGAACGACGAGCCTTTGCCCGGTCACGACCGCGTCTACATCCACGATCCGTTCGGCAACCGGCTGGAATTCCTGCGGCCGATACCTCCAAGCGAAAGCGCCTGAATTCAATGCTATCGATCGATAATCTTCATGTCCGCGTGGCCGAGGCCGAGATCCTCAAGGGTCTGAGTCTCGACGTGCCCGCCGGCGAGGTCCACGCGGTGATGGGCCCGAACGGGGCCGGCAAGTCGACCCTGGCCTACGCCCTCGCGGGGCGGCCCGGCTATGAGGTGACCGCTGGAACGGCGACGCTGGACGGCGAGGATCTCGTCGGTCTGACGCCGGACGCCCGCGCGGCCAAGGGCGTCTTCCTGTCGTTCCAGTATCCGGTGGCCATCCCCGGCGTGCCGGCGCTGACCTTTCTGCGCACGGCCCTCAACGCCCAGAAGAAGGCGCGCGGCGAGGCGGAGGTCACCGCGCCAGAATTCCTCAAGGCGATCCGCGCCCGCGCCGGCGAGCTGAAAATGGACTTCGACATGCTGCGTCGCGGCCTCAACGTCGATTTCTCCGGCGGCGAGAAGAAGCGGATGGAAATCCTTCAAATGATGATGCTTTCTCCGCGCCTCGCCATCCTCGACGAGACCGATTCCGGCCTCGACATCGACGCCCTGCGCATCGTCGCCGAGGGGGTGAACGCGAGCCGGGCTAACGACCGCGCCATGCTGGTCATCACCCACTATCAACGCTTGCTCGACTACATCCGCCCCGACCGCGTCCACGTCCTGGCTGGCGGGCGCATCGTCCAATCCGGCGGCCCGGAGTTGGCCCTGGAACTCGAGCGCGCCGGTTACGACCGCTACGCGAGCGCCGCATGAGCCAGGGCCTGGCCACGTCCGATCTCGCCGAGCTGCCGTCGCGGCGCGACGAGGACTGGCGCTGGACCGACCTTCGCGGCTTGGTCCGCCAGCCGCTGCCGGGATCGGCGCCGCTCGGCGACGCCGTGCGCGCCGGCGGACCGTTCGAAAGCCTCGGTCTTAGTGAGATCGTGCTGGCGAACGGTCATCTCAACTGGTGGCCTGAGGGCGAAGGTTCGGACGGCGTGGATGTGACCGTCCACGACGCGCCCACCGCGCCACACCTGTCGGCGGCCATGCCGATGGCGAGGCTCGCCGCGAACGGAGCCGGCGATCCGCGGGCCCTGATCCTGACCTTCAAAGGCGCCGGCTCCCCTGGCGCGCTGGTCCGTCTGGTGAGCCGGGCGAGCGATTCGGCTCACCACGCCCGCGTGGGCGTGATGGTCGAGCCCGGCGTCGACGCCTTGCTGTGCGAGAGTTATGAAGGCCAGGGCTCCGGCTATCTGGCCAACACGCTTATCGAGATCTTCGTGGCCAGGGATGCGCGGCTGGAACGGCTGGTCATCGCCGACGATGACGCCACCGCCGTCAGCGTCTCCTCGGCTGAAGTGCATTTGGCTCCCGGCGCGACGTTCTCCCAGACAATCCTGACCAGCGGCGCCAAACGTCAAAGGTTCGAGACCCGCGTCAGCCACCCCGGCGGTGGCGCGGCGGTGCGGCTCGACGGCCTCTATCTCATCGCCGGACGGCGGCACGGCGACATCACCACTGTCGTCGTCCATGAAGGCCCCGACGGGACCACCGATCAGCTCACCAAGGGCGTCGCCACCGACCAAGGACGTGGCGTCTTCCAAGGCCGGATCGAAGTGGCGCCGGGCGCGGACCGCACCGACGCCAAGATGGGCCATCACGCCCTCGTCCTCTCCGACCACGCCGAGGTCGACGCCAAGCCGGAGCTGGAAATCTACGCTGACGATGTCGCCTGCACGCACGGCAACACGGTCGGCGCGCTCGACGAGGAGGCGCTGTTCTACGCCCGTCAGCGCGGCATACCGGAGGCCGAGGCGCGCGCCATGCTGACCCAGGCTTTTGTCGGCACGGTGATCGAACGCATCGAGCACGAAGGCGGACGGGAGATCTTCCGCGCCCTGGTGGCCGAGCGCACGGCGAGCCTCGCATGAGCTTCGATCCGCACGCGATCCGCGCCCAATTCCCGATCCTGGCGCGACAGGTGAACGGCAAGCCGCTGGTCTATCTCGACAGCGCCGCCTCGGCGCAAAAGCCGCGGGCGGTGATCGCGGCGATGACGGCCGCCATGGAGGGCTCCTACGCCAACGTCCACCGCGGCCTGCACACCCTGGCCAATGAGACGACCGACGCCTACGAGGCCGCGCGCGAGGCGGCGCGACGCTTGCTGGGCGCCGGCTCGACATCCGAGATCGTCTTCACCAAGGGCGGCACCGAGGCCATCAACCTCGTGGCGGCCTCGCTGGGCCGCGATTGGGGCGTGGGCGACGAGATCGTGGTGACCGAGATGGAGCACCACGCCAACATCGTCCCGTGGCATTTCCTGCGCGAACGGCAAGGCGTCGTTCTGCGCTACGCGCCGATCCTCGACGACGGCCGTCTGGACCTCGAGAAGCTTTACGCCCTTCTCGGCCCCCGCACGCGCATGGTCGCGGTGAGCCACATGTCGAATGTGCGGGGGACCATCAATCCGGTCCGCGAAATCATCGCCGCCGCCCACGCCGTCGGAGCGCTCGCCTTGGTCGACGGCTGCCAGGCCATCGTTCACAGCAAGGTCGATGTCGTCGACCTGGACGCGGATTTCTATGCGTTTTCGGGCCACAAGCTCTATGGGCCGACCGGCATCGGCGTGCTCTATGGCAAGGCCGACCTGCTCGCCGCCATGCCGCCCTATCAGGGCGGCGGCGAGATGATCGACACCGTGACCCAAGAAACGGTCACCTACGGCGATCCGCCACACCGCTTCGAGGCCGGCACGCCGCCGATCCTGGAGGCGATCGGTCTCTGCGCCGCCGTCACCTGGCTGGAGAGCCTCGACCGCGAGGCCGTCGCCGCCCACGAACATGCCCTCTACGAGCGGGTGAAAGCGCGGGTCAACGGCGCCAACTGGCTGACGGAGCTGGGCCAGGCGCCGGGTAAGGGTGCGATCTACGCCTTCAACATGGCCGGCGCCCACGCCCACGATGTCGCCCAGGTGCTGGACCGCTACGGCGTCGCCGTCCGCGCCGGAACCCACTGCGCCGAACCGCTCCTGCGCCGTTATGGCGTCACGGCGAGCGTGCGCGCTTCTTTCGCCCTATATAACACTCTCGAAGAGGCCGACTCATTCGTCGACGCTCTCGAAAGAACCCGGACCTTTTTCGCCTGATGGACGACGTCACGCTCACACCCGCCGCCAGCGCCCTGCCGCAGGCCGAACTCGACGCGCTCACCGACAAGCTCGTGGAGCAGCTGAAGACGGTCTTCGATCCGGAAATTCCGGTCGATATCTATGAGCTTGGCCTGATCTACCGCGTCGACGTGTCCGATGAACGGGTGGTCGCCATCGACATGACCCTGACCGCGCCCGGGTGCCCAGTCGCCGGCGAGATGCCGGGGTGGGTGCATGACGCGGTGGTCAAGATCCCCGAGGTGACAAGCTGCACGGTCAACCTGGTCTTCGACCCGCCGTGGGATCCGTCGCTGATGTCCGACGAAGCCAAGCTTGAACTGAACATGTTCTGACCGATGGAAACCATTCAGAGAACCCGCCGCGAACGGCCCAAGGTCGTGACCCTCACCGAGGCGGCGGCGGCGCGCGTGCGCGAGATCATGGGGCGGGCTGAAAAGCCTTACGCCGGCCTCCGCGTCGGGGTGAAGAACGGCGGCTGCGCCGGACAGGAATATGTCCTCGAATATGCTGAGGCCGCCGATCCGCTCGATGAAATCGTCGAGGACAAGGGCGTCAAGATCCTCGTCGAGCCCAAGGCCGTCTTGTTCCTGGTCGGCTCGGAGATCGACTACGAGACCACCAAGCTCGCGTCTCGCTTCGTGTTCCACAATCCGAACCAGACCGACGCCTGCGGTTGCGGCGAGAGCGTCACCATCGCCCCGGCCAGCGCCGAGTGACCTCCCGGCGCCCTTGACCTTCCGCGTCGCCGGCGGGCAACCCTAGCGGAGGAGGACGCCATGACTCAGGATATGCAGGCTCTGCTCGAGCGCCAGAAGGCGGCGCAGCTGCGCGACGGCGCCCCCACCGCCGAGCAGCGCATGGAGCGCATCGACCGGTGCATTGGCCTTCTGGTCGATCACCGCGCCGAGATCGAGGAGGCGCTCAACACCGACTTCGGCGCCCGCTCACGCGAGGCGACCGCCTTCACCGACGTGGCCTCGTCCATCGGCACGCTGAAATACGCTAAGGCTGGTCTGAAGGGGTGGATGAAATCGGAAAAGCGCAAGACGACGCCGGCGTTGCTCGGTCTCTTCGGGGCCAAGGCCGAGATCCGCTTTCAGCCCAAGGGCGTGGTTGGCGTCATCAGTCCGTGGAACTTCCCGGTGAACCTTACCTTCACGCCGTTGGCCGGCGTGCTCGCGGCCGGCAACCGGGCGATGATCAAGCCCAGCGAATATACGCCGGCGACCTCCGAGCTGATGGCGCGGATGTTTGGATCGGTGTTCTCGCCCGAGGAGATCGCGGTGGTGACTGGCGGCCCGGACGTCGGCCAGGCGTTTGCCAGCCTGGCGTTCGATCATCTGGTGTTTACCGGGGCCACGTCCGTCGCCGCCCACGTCATGCGCGCCGCGGCCGACAACCTCACGCCATTGACCCTCGAGCTCGGCGGCAAAAGCCCGGTGATCCTCTCGCGCACGGCCGACATGAAGACCGCGGCGGCGCGGATCATGAACGGCAAGACCCTGAACGCCGGCCAGATCTGCCTCGCGCCCGACTATGTGCTGGCGCCGGCCGACCGGCTGCAGGAGTTCGTCGCCGAGGCCAAGGTCGCCGTTCAGGGCATGTTCCCGACCATCAAGGACAACCCTGACTACACCGCCATCGTTTCGCAAAAGCACTTCGATCGCGTCACCGGTTATGTCGAGGAGGCCAGGGCGCGAGGCGTGGAGGTGATCGAGATCAAGCCCGAGGGCGAGGACCTGACGCAGCAGGAACACCGCCGCATCGCGCCGACGCTGATCATCGAGCCCACTGACGACATGAAGGTGATGAAGGAAGAGATCTTCGGTCCGGTCCTGCCGGTGAAGAGCTATAAATCGATGGACGAGGCGCTCGCCTATGTGAACGCCCACGACCGGCCACTGGGCCTCTACTACTTCGGGGCCGACGCCGCCGAGCGCGAGGCCGTGCTGAGCAGGACCACCTCGGGTGGGGTGACGGTCAACGACGTCGTCTTCCACGTCGCCCAGGAAGATCTGCCGTTCGGTGGGGTCGGACCCTCGGGGATGGGCGCCTATCACGGCCAGGATGGGTTCCGCGAGTTCAGCCACCGCAAGGCGGTCTACACCCAACTTAAGAACGACCTGTCGCAGTTGAAGGCGCTGCGGCCGCCCTACGGCAAGGCCATCCGCGACTATCTGGCTGGCGCGGTCAGCCGCTAGTCTTCGGCCTGGACGGGGAGAGCCCGCGCCAGGAAGGCGGGGGTGTTGGCGCCGAACCCGACCACTCGTGGTCCCTGATCCTCGGTCGCCGCCGCAGGCCGCTCGACGGTCTCTGGCCGAGGCTTGGCGCGCCGTTCATGCCTGGGCGAAGAGCGTTCCTCATGGACCGGGCGTTCTCCACGGACCCGGCGTTCTTCGCGGGCTGGGCGTTCTTCACGGACCGAACGTTCTTCGCGGACTGGGCGTTCTTCACGGACCTGGCGCTCTTCGCCTACGGCGGGCGTAGCGGCGGGGGCAGTGGGTTCCTGCTTGAGCGGTTCCATCGCGGCGACTGCGGTTTCGCTCGCTGGCCGTCCGTAAGACCGGTCACGCCGCTGGCGCGGCGCGCGGCTGGTCGCGCCGCCGGGCCGCGTATTGGCCAAAGACCAATCGACGTCGAGCTTGACCTCGTCCGGCGACTGGCCGGTGAGCTTGACCACCTTTTCCAGCGCTTTGCCGTCGGCCGGTGTCACGATCATGAAGGTCTGGCCCGACCGGCCGGCACGGCCCGTGCGGCCGATCCGATGCACATAATCGTCCGCGTGGTGCGGGACGTCATAGTTGAAGACGTGACTGACGTCCGGAATGTCGAGACCGCGCGCGGCCACGTCCGAGGCCACCAGCACCTTCAATTCACCGCTCCGGAAGGCGTCCAACGTGCGTGTACGCTGGGACTGCTCCAGATCCCCATGAATCGGCGAGGCGTCAAAGCCATGTTTTTTCAGAGACTTGGCGACGATGTCGACCTCGGACTTGCGATTGCAGAAGACGATGCCGTTCTTCACGTCGTCGCGGCCGACAAGCGTGCGCAGGGCCAGGCGCTTGACGGCCGGATCGGCCGCCGGAATGCGGACGATGTGCTGAGCGATGTTCTCCGCCGTGGTCGCGGGCCGGGTGGCTTCGATGCGCACCGGATCGTTCAGGAATTGTTTGGTGAGCCGGGTGATCTCCGGCGGCATGGTGGCCGAGAAGAACAGCGTCTGCTTCTTCACCGGCGTCAGTTTGAAGATGCGCTCGATATCGGGGATGAAACCCATGTCGAGCATGCGGTCGGCCTCGTCGACGACCATGATCTGGACGCCGGTGAGGAGCAGCTTGCCGCGTTCGAAGTGATCGAGCAGGCGCCCCGGCGTGGCGATCAACACATCGACCCCGCGGTCGAGCTTCATCTCCTGGTCGCCGAACGAAACGCCGCCGATCAGCAGGGCCCAGGTCAGCTTCTGGCCCTTGGAGTATTTGTCGAACGAACCGGCCACCTGATCGGCCAGTTCGCGTGTGGGCGCGATCACCAGCGAGCGCGGCATACGCGCCTTGGAGCGGCCGGCGACCAGTCGGTCGATCATCGGCAGGGTGAAGGCGGCGGTCTTGCCGGTGCCCGTCTGGGCGATGCCCAGCACGTCACGTCCGGCGAGGGCGACGGGTATGGCCTGAGCCTGGATGGGCGTGGCGACGGTGTATCCGGTGTCGGCCACCGCTTGGAGAGTCGGAGCGCTCAGCCCCAGTTGAGAAAAATCTGTCATGCCTTGAAGCGGCCGGGCGGCGAATCATCCGGCGCGAAAATGCGCGCTCGAAGTCACGGCTCGGGCGGGCGGAACATAGGGCTCATCGGCGCCAAGTCAATGCGAGTGCTGGTGATTCACCCTGATCAGAGATCGACATCCGCCGCCGCGAACTCGGCGTTTTCCTGGATGAAGCGGTAGCGGAGTTCCGGCTTGCGGCCCATCAGCGTCTCGACCAGCGCTTCGACCGGCTCCTCGGACCTCGGCAGGCTGATGCGCGCCAGGGTGCGCGTCTTTGGGTCCATCGTGGTTTCCTTGAGTTGGGCCGGCATCATCTCGCCGAGCCCCTTGAACCGGCCGATCTCCGGCTTCTTGCCCTTGTATACCGTGGCGAGAAGCTCGTCCTTGTGGGCGTCGTCCCGGGCGTAGGCGGTCTTGCCGCCGTGCGACAGGCGATAGAGCGGCGGTAGGGCCAGGTAGAGTTTCCCGGCGCGCACCAGATCGGGCATGGTCCGG
>Ga0302314_10008325_pt1 | contig 18478 bp, 23 predicted proteins | sample III_Palsa_N2_3_FD_200533 | JGI IMG/M metagenome (GOLD analysis project Ga0302314, IMG submission 200533) | Peat permafrost microbial communities from Stordalen Mire near Abisko, Sweden - III_Palsa_N2_3 | ecosystem: Environmental > Terrestrial > Soil > Palsa > Peat permafrost | place: Sweden...
CGAGCTCTCGCGCGCTGAGCTCCTTCATGGCATCGAACCGCGCGTCCATCAGCTTCTGTCCGGCCGCCACCTGGTCGGCCAGACGTCCGAGTTCCGAGGCGTTCAGTTTCTGACTGTCGATCAAACGATCGCCCAGATGCTCGATGCCGCGGCTGAGGCCTTCGACCGCAACCTTCAGCGCCTCCACCGCGGTGACGCGATCGCCCAGCGCCTTGACGTCGGCTTCGATGCTGTCGGTCCGCTGGCGATGCGCGCCGTGGGAGACGGCGACCGCGGCGAGCGACAGCAGAAACATGCCGGCCGCCGCGGAGCCGGACAGCCAATCGATGGGGGTCATGGCCGTATCCTCCTCGTTTCGGTCAAATCGATCGGCCGCGCCTTACTGGAGGCAACGGACACGGGCGCGGCGGAGACGCCGGCGACGACGGTCGCCACCTCATGCTGGACGGCGGCGACGCCGACCTGGCCGAGCGCCTGGATCGCGGTCACGGCGGCCGCGGCCAGCGGACTACCGGCCGGACCGATCAGGGTCGGGAGGTTCTTGGCCGGCGCCTGCAGGTCATAGGCGACAAGGCCCGTGCCGGTGGTGATCGCCTTTTCGATCCGGTCGGGATTGGCCCCGGCCATGGACAGCACGTGCCGGGCGATGTCCTCGGACGGATTGGAGAGGGAATCGACGACCGACTTTCGGACGTCGTCAGGATGGGCGGGTTGGTTCATGGAGCCTCCTTTTGGGGGCATGGAAAAGGCGCCCGCAGGCGCCTGGAAAGGGTGTTGGCTGACTGGCGCTTCACCGCAGGGGCAGGTGGATCGGCTCGCGCAGGGCGGCGCGCAGTTGCAGGCGGCCGCGTTCGTCCTCGGGCAGGGTGTCGAGGTATTTTTTCAGTTCGTCGGCGGTGAGCGCGCCCGTGGTTTCGGCGCCGGGGTTGGCGTCTTCGGCTTTGCTGACGGCGCGCGCATGGCCGGCGACGGCCCTGGGCGCCGCAGGCTGGGCGGCGAGGTGGTCCACGCGCTTGCTCAAGGCGTCGATGGTCTGGCGCATCTCGTCGATCCGGGGAACGGCGGCCTGGAGCGCACCGGCGAGGCGGGCGTTTTCGGCCAGCGCCTTGGCGAGGTCGTCAGAGGCAGAGAGCTTGTCCGCGCCGTCATCGGGGTCGTCGTCCAGTGGGGCCGCGTCGCCCAGATTGTCCGCGCAGCACTGTGCGCCCAGGGCGACCATCTGGTCGTGGGCGGCCTGGATCCGCTCCAGATCGGCGGCGGAATTGCGCGCGCCGAGCTTCATGGTTTCGGCCCAGTCTTCGTCGCCTTCGACCTGCGCCCGCGGTTCGACCGTTCGCTCTTGCAGCAAGGCCTCGCGCGCCTTGACGACGAATTCGGTGTGGCGGCCCGGCTTGCCGGCCGCGGCGGCCAGGGCCTGCGCCTTGGCGATTACCTGGGCGTTGGTGGGCGGGTCCAGGTCGGACAAACGATCGGCCTTCCACATCTCCACTACCGCTTCGGGATTGCACGGCCGGTCGACCAGGGAGATTTCATTGAGTCGCAGCTTGGTGATGATCTTCTTGTCGGTGGGATCGCGGGCCAGCACCTTGCCGCCGATGGAGAAGCCCTTGTAGACGCCGAGCTGGACCTTTTTCACCGCCAGCGGGTCAACCACGTGGGTCTCGATGCGGGTCACGCCGTCGTCGTCGACATGGGCGCTGAGGGTCGCGCCGGCCGCGGACATGCCGTGCATCTCGCGAAGGGCGCCAAAGCGCATATAGGCCGGCAGGGCCGCCTTCATCGCGTCCGGCAATACGGTCTCGTCCGCGTCGTCGACGGCGCCGGTGGAGGCGACGCCGATGACCTTGATCGTGCCGTCGTCCAGGGCCTCGACCTTGGTGAATTCGCCATAAAGTCTCATGGATTGGGCCCTGCTCCTGAAGCCGTGGCGGTCGTTGCCGCGGTGATGGGCGTAACACCCGAGGCGGTGTAGGTTCGGGCCTGGGCGCCGGCGCCTTTCGGCAGCGGGGCCTGGCCGCGGCGGCCCCGCACCTCGTCGATGGTGGCCGAGCCGTTGCGAAGGCTGAGATCGTCGATCTGGGCCTGCTGCAGGGGATCGACGGCGACCGTGTCGTTCCAGGCGAATTCGAGATCGGGGCAACCCTGCTCGTCCTGGATCACGCCGTCGATCAGGCGCTTGGCCCAGAGCTTGATCGGCTCGACGCCCTCCTCCAGGCCCCGGTCCTTGTCCGCGCCGGCGGTCGAGCGGTTCATCTGGCGGACGAAGGGCGTCGGCGGCAGGCTGAAGGCGTCGGCGACGATGCGCGCCAGCCATTCGTCGAAATCATCCTTGATCGGAGCATCCTTGAAGGACTGGTATTTGGTCCCCGACGGAACCCAGAGCAGTTTGGCCTGTTCGGCGGCGGAGCCGGACATGCGCGAGTCGAGCCAGAGCTGCATTTCGCGGATCTGGTCGGGGGTCCAACCCTCTGGTCCGTTCAGCAGGCCGGCGGGGGTGTTGCCCTCGGTGAAATAGGCCAGCTGGGCGGCCTGGCGGCGGATCAGGGTGTTGATGGTGACGATGATCTGCTCGACCGGGCCGAAACCATAGTTGTGGTTCGGACGCGGATTGCGCGGGGCGTAGATCAGGTCGGCATTGGTCAGGTTGGCCCAGGCGGTTCCCTTGATCACCTGCTGGTAGGCGATCTCGTCAGGCCCGCGCGGCCGGCGGCCGGTGTCGTCGACCATGGGATGGATGGTGTCGCCGGGGATGATATCCAGGCCGATCAGGTCGCCGCCCCGGTTTCGCCGCCTCTCCATCGCGGGGGCGTCGAGGACGAGCAGGTCCTCCAACGCCAGGCGCAGCCAGGTCGCGAAGGGCGTCAGGCCGTCGGGCTTGCGCCAGAAGGCCTCAAGCGTCCTGATCCGTGGATCACCACTCGCATCGCTGTCGGAGCCGTCGTCGCTGGCCCAGGCTCGGTCGCGGGGCTTGATGGTCCAGTCGAGGCGTTCGACCTGGTCCTTGCGGGTCTCGATGGCCAGGCGGACCAGCTCGACATTGGCGAAGGCGCGCAGCTGGGAAAAGCCGAACGGCTCGTAGGCGCGCGGCGGCAAGGTGGAGTTGACGCCCAGCGGGAAGTCCCAGACGCGGGGCGGCTCCTGGGCGATCGGGGCCAAGGGTATGCCTGGGCTGAACACGCCCCAGGCGGTGCTCATAGGTCCGGTCTGAGCCCGGAAGCTCAAGGAGGTGCGAAGACCGCCGGTGGGTGGCACGGGCGTTCCTGGTTAGCGGTGATCACCCAGCGGGCTTGCGGCCGGCGTTCGGGGTGCTAAGCGTCAATCGACAAGGCCGCATCCGACGGCCCGAACGGGAGTGAGACGATGCAGGACCTGCGCGGCAAGACAGCCTTTGTGACCGGCGGAGCGAGCGGGATTGGGCTGGCCATGGCCGAAGCCTTTGGCCGCGAGGGGATGAACGTGATGCTGGCCGATATCGAGGCCGGCGCGCTGTCAAAAGCCGTCGCTGAACTGCGCGCGAAACAGGTGCGCGCCGAGGGGGTGCTGACCGACGCCGGCAACCGGGACTCGATCCGCGCCGCCGCGCTTCAGACCATCGCCAAGTTCGGCAAGGTGCACGTGGTCTGCAACAATGCCGGCGTGGCCACGGGTGGGCTGTTCGGCACGGTGCCGGAAAAGGACTGGGACTGGATCATCGACGTCAATCTGAAGGGCGTCGTCTATGGCATGGAAGTCTTTGAACCCCTGATCGAGAGCCATGGTGAGGGCGGGCATTTCGTCAATACGGCGTCCATGGCGGGCATGGTCAGCCCGCCGACCATGGAGCCCTATTGCGCCACCAAGTTCGCCGTGGTGGCGATGAGCGAAGGCTGGGCCGGCCAGCTGGCGGCCAAGAATATCGGCGTCTCCATCCTCTGCCCCGGCTTCGTCCAGACCCGTATCCATGAGAGCCGGCGCAACCGTCCGGACGCCTATGGCGCCGACCAGCGCGAGGTGCGCAGCGAGGTCGAGCTGGTTTCGGCCGCGGCGGTTACGGGCGGCATTCCGGTGGGGCCGGTGGCCGGGCGGGTGGTCGAGGCGATCAAGGACAACGATCTCTATATCTTCACCCATCCCGAGATGAAGGCGGCGACGGAGGCTCGGTTCCAGCGGATTCTGGAGGCGTTCGACAAGTCGGCCAAGAGCCCTGCCCTGTCGGTCCTGCCGCAGCGCGAGGCGTGGGCGCCGCCGGGGGAGTGAGGCCATGGCGCTATCCGAAGCTGTTGCGACGATCACGATCCGCGCCGAGCCCTCGGGGTTCGGCGCGGAGATCACCGGGCTGGACATCTCCAGGCCACTGGCGCCGGCGGCGCTGGCGGCGGTGAAACGCGCCTGGGCGGATCATTCGGTGGTCTGGTTTCCAGACCAGACGCTGGATCACGACCAGCTGGAGGCGTTCACCCTGCAGTTCGGGGCGTTCGGTAACGATCCTTACGTCAAGGCGATGGATGGCCGGCCGCACATATTGGAGGTGCGCCGTGAGCCGGACGAGAAGACCAGCCCGTTCGGCGCGGCCTGGCACTCCGACTGGAGTTTTCAGATCACGCCGCCGGCCGCGACGCTGTTGCACGCCAAGGTGATTCCACCGATGGGCGGCGACACCCTGTATGCGGACGGCTATCGCGCCTACGAGGCGCTGAGCCCGGCGATGCAGCGGATGCTGGCGCCTTTGCTCGGCGTGCATTCGGCCGTCCGGCCTTACGGCCCGCAAGGCGCCTATGCCCGCGAGGGCGAGGGCCGCAGCATGACCATCCTGTGGAGCGCCGAGGCCGAAAAGACCCAGAGCCACCCCATCGTCCGCACCCACCCGGTCAGCGGCCGCAAAGCGCTGTTCGTCAACCCGGTCTATACGGTCGGGATCGAGGGCATGACCGAGGCGGAGTCCGCGGCCCTGCTGGGGTTCCTGTTCAAGCACATGGTGCAAGACGAGTTCGTGCTGCGGCATGTGTGGTCGGCCAACATGCTGACAATGTGGGACAATCGCTGCGCCTTGCACAACGCTACAGGCGGGTATGACGGGCACTTGCGGGTGCTCCACCGGACCACGGTGGCGGGCGAGGTTCCCGTTTAGCGGGCGGCGTTCGCGTTTGTTCTAAATATTAACCATAAGTTAACGAAGCGGGTTGGCGGAACGTTCTGGCAGCGGCCGATCTAACCGGCCTGTTCCGGATCGCGGACGTACAGCGCCATCAGCTCTGCGAACTCCTGCTCGGTTGTTTTGCGTTCGATGACAGCGACAATGGCTTCGGCGAACGACGTGTAGTCCGGACCGGAAAACTCCAACCCGTTGTTGCGTAGGAACGTCAGCGCGGCGGTGAAACCGGTTCGCTTGTTCCCCTGCTCGAAAGTCTGGACGCCGGCGATGCTGAATAGAACACGGCAGGCGAGCACGACCATGTCGTCCTCGTTCTCGTAGCTCCACAGGTTGAAGGCCCTTTGGCAGGCGCCTTCGAGCAGGTCGCGCGATTTCAAGAAATGCGCCTCGCCCGCATCGACCATGCGACGATTGATGCGGGCTATCTCTTCCGGCGTCAGCCAGAGAGGCTCATTTCGCAAGATGGGCGAGGACGTTCGGGTACCGCGCCTTGACCTCGTCGCACATGGCGTCGATGTCGACGCGCTGCTTGCGGGGCTTGGCGATGAGAGGGCGGCGAGCTGGTTTTTGAGCCTTGGCCGCATCGACGGGCTCTTTGGAGGTAAGCATTTTGCAGACCTTTCCGTTGAGCTGCGTTGGATTCATATGGGTGTCGCCGTTGAGCAATGTCAACTCGGCGGCTTGGGCGATCATAAGCCGCCAATCGGCTTAAGCGGGCGTTGAAACACCTCACCCCGCCCACCCTCCCCGCTCCTCCATCTCCCGCCGAGCCAGTTCCAGGAACGCCGCCCCAGGCGCCTGCTCCGCCAGGAACAGCTCCGTCAGAGCCCAGACCAGGGCGTCCATGCGGTTGGGGGAGCCCTCTCCCAACCAGCCGCTGGAGGCTGCGTGGCGCAGTTCCTCTTCCAGTGCGGCCAGGGGGTTGTCGGTCAGGTCGGGGATGACGTGGCGGATGCGGCCTTGTTCGTAGAGGGCGGACACCGGTTCGGCGCGGACGATCTTGCCGCGTGAGGCGGTGACCAGGGAGACCGGCGCGGTGGGGCGGACGGTGTGGATGGTGAAGCGGACCATATCGCCGCCATAGTTCTTCTCCGCGATGATCCGGTCGGCGCCGAAATGGTCGAAGGCCTCGATGGCGCGGCGCCGCCAGCCTTCGGGCGAGAGCCGGCAGGTGCGGTCGGCCAGGACGTAACCCAGGCCGTCGACACCGAGCCCGGCGACCACGACGCCTTGCTGATCGCCCTCGTCGGCGCCGTTGGAGCCGGATGGATCGACCGCCACCACCACCCGGCGCAGATCCGGATGGGCGGCGGCGCGGCAGGCCAGCAGGGTCTCGAAGGGCCAAAGGGCGCCGGGGATGTCGCCGAGCAGTTCGGCGTGCAGTTCCTGACGGCCGAGGCGGGTTCCTTCATAGCGGCTGACGATCCGTTCCAGAAACGCGGGCGCGAGGAAGGCGCTGTTTTCGCGGGTTGAACCCCGGGTGACCACGCAGGCTGGGTCGGCGACCAGATTGCGCACCAGGGGCAAGGACTTTGGCGTGGTGGTGATCACCGCGCGGGGATCGTCGCCCAGGCGCAGGCCAAATTGCAGCTGGTCCCAGGTCTCCTGGCCCCGGGCCCAGGCGGCGAGTTCATCGGCCCATGCGGCGTCGTGCTGGGGGCCGCGCAGACGCTCGGGCTGTTCGGCCGAATAGAGGAAAGCCATGGCGCCGTTGGGCCAGACCAGGCGTCGGCGCGAGGGCTGGAAGGATGGCCGCTCCCGGGGCTGCGAGATATTGAGCACGCCGGATTCGCCCTCCACCATGACGTCGCGGACGTCAGCCACGGTCGGGCCGATCAGGGCGATGCGGCGACGGCCCGAGGCGGCCTGGGCGCGGACCCATTCGGCGCCGGCGCGGGTCTTGCCGAACCCGCGGCCGGCCAGGATCAGCCAGTAGCGCCAGTCGCCTTCAGGCGCGCGTTGGGCCTCACGGGCCCATCCAGGCCAGAAGTAACGGTCCTGCTGGAGGTCGCTGTCCTTCGCCGTCCTCGCCGCTTCCACGACCGCCTGGATCACCTCGAGCGGCTGCGGGGGCAGCGAGTGCAGCTCGAACGTACTGGGCGTCTCCGGCGGCTTCCGCGGGTCTGGGCATTGGTATCCAACTCCCGCCGATCGGCCTGGCCGAGATAGTGTTTGCCCAGGAAGATCGCCATGACGGGGCTGGTCGCAGCGAGCTTGAACTGGGCGATGCGCAGGCGCTCCAAGGCCTGTGCGGCGGCTTGTTCGAAGACGGCGAAAGCGCTGGGATACCGTCCGAAGAAACGTCGGAGCTGGGTCTCTCGCACTCCGAGGATCAGGGCGGCCTGCTCAAGAGTGCACTGGATCGCGCCAAGTTCGGCCAGACGGTCCAAGGTCGGTTGATCGTACCGCAGCGCCGGCCGTCGCCATAACGGCTGCTTGCGCTCGTAGGGTGGGTTGGCCATGTCGGAAACGGCTCCGTTCGTGCGCTTGCGCGTTTCGAACCCAGTTCTCGACCGTGGCTATTTATAGCGTGGGATTCGCCGGGCGGTCAAGACTGGAAGCGAAAAAATGTGCCTTATAGGCACTTTTCAGAAAGTGGGCGATAGTCTCGGTCGACCATACGCCTTCGCCAACGCTTCGGCGGGCGGGCTCTCCTCCTCTCGCACGAGAGAAGGGTTATTGGCTCAAGCGTTGCTTCGGATGTCGTGGGGAGATTAAATGACCGCGCGACTTCGGCGCAGTTCTCGACCGTCTTGATTTATAGCCTGGGATTCGCCTTCACGTCAATGATCGAAGTCGAAATTTGTGCCATTTCGTCACTTTGGCGGCAAGGCCTTATCCTCGCGCTTGGTATAGTCGGCCAGGTCGCGGAGGGAGGCCGCGCACTGGTGGCGGATCAGCAGGTTTTTCTTGAATTCGATCGCGTCGGCGATGCTCCAGTCCGGGTGGCGGGCCTGGGTCCAGTGGAAATAGTCCACCAGGGCCTGCCGACGGTCGGCGTCGCTGGCCATGGTTTCCGGGCACTGAAAGGCTGTCTCGAAAGCCGCGTCGGTCAGCGGCGGCGGATCAGCGCGCGAGGCGGACGAGGCCGCAAGGCCCGCTATCAACGCCAATATCCGGATTCCAGCCGCCATCGGACACGCCCGTATCCGCACCGTTGGCGCATTGAGACCCTAGTCGGCGAAATCGGCAAGCCGCGGCTTGAGCAGGCTCAGGGCTGACCGACCACCTTGACCATCTTATCGTCGGGACCGAACTGGATCGACAGGCCCTTGGTCGAGCCTGAATTGAACAGGCCGCCGGTCTTGGCCCAGGTCAGGGTCCTGGTGTCGTCCGCACCGTCATAGACGGAGGCAGGCGGCCCCAGGCGCTTGATCACCTCAGCACGGGTGGTCAGGCCCGGCTTGAAGTGGGCGGCCGCGTCAGGGTCGACGCCCGACGAGGCGCAGGCGGTCAGGGCGAGCAGCGCGGCGACCGCGCCGGATGTCAGGATCTTCGGCAACCGCGCCCTCCATGAATTCGCCGCGATATTGCCAAGCCTGTCCCCGGCTTTCAACGGGCCCACCATCCAACGGGCGACATCAACCGTCCGTCCTGACGCCGGCGGCTTCCAGCCAGTCCGTCAGCGCCGCCTGGCTGGTGAAGACTTCGGCCTGGAAGCCGGCCTGGCGGGCGCCCTCGACATTGTCGGCGCGGTCGTCGGTGAAGAAGGATCTGGACGGCTCGATGCCGGCCTTGGCGGCGACGGTGTGGAACGAGCGGACCGAGGGTTTCAGCTGGCCGATCTCGTGGCTCAGATAGGCCTCGTAGCGGCCCAGGCCTCCGCCGCTGAGATTGACCACGTGGTCCCAGTGTTCCTGATTGGTGTTGGAGAAGATCATCACGCGATTGTGGACCGACAGGCGCTCGACGAAGGCCAGCATCGCAGGATCAATCGACAGGTGGCAGGACCAGTCGCCGACGAAGCAGGTCCAGTCGCCAGCATAGCCCACCTCGCGGACCAAATCCTGGTGCAGGTCGGCGATCGAACGCTCGCCCGTTCCCGTGCGGGCGTCATGGACCAGGGCGGGCAAACGCGCCGAGGCGTCCGAAGCCGTGCAGCGCGAGGCGAGGCGCCGGTGCAGGAAGGCGTTGTCGTGGGGCGCGATCACGCCGCCCAGGTCGAAGATCAGCGCCTGGAAAGGCGAAGAGGATGTCGTCACGAGGCGGCGTCTCCGTCGGCCAATCCGGGCTTGCATCCCTGATAGGCGCCGCGGCGATGGACCGCAACGTGCATTTCCGCTAGTGGGACCGCCATGACCGCATACCGCGCCCTCGTCTGGATCAAGAGCCGGCCCGTCGCTTCGACGCGCCGCGTGATCCTGCGCGCCCGCGCGGCCGCCTCGCGAGGTCTGGGCGTCCTCGACTGACGAGGGGGCTTCTGCGCGCCCCGATGTTCGGGGACGTAAAGCCGAAACCCTCCCAGACAATTCCCTTTCGAGGAACCATCCCGTGTTCAATCTTTATGATGTGAACGCGCTCGTGCATTGGGACGAGCGCGAAATCCTGGCGCGTGAAGCGATGACCCGCTTCTTCGCCACCGAGGTCCGCGACATGCTGCGCGCGATCAACCCCGCCTTCGACATCCGCCGCGTCGAGGCGCCGCTGCTGACGCCCAGGGCGTTGATCTCCCAGGCCTACGGCAATGACGAGGTCTGGGCGCAGGAGCGGCTGGACCCGCACGACCACGACCTGGTGCTGCGGCCGGAAACCACGCCGTCGACCTACGTCTATATGCGTCACCTGCTGGACAGCCATCAGCGGGTCAGGCTGCCACTGTGCGTTTGGCAGGCGGGCAAGAGCTTCCGCCGCGAGCAGGATCAGTCGACCAGGCACATGCGGCTGAAGGAGTTCCACCAGATGGAGTTCCAATGCGCCTACGCCGCCGACACCGCCAACGATTATCACGCAGCCTGCCTGGAGCCGGTCCGCAAGATGATCGCGGCGAGCGTGCCGATGCCGACCCGGGTTGTCCCCTCCGACCGCCTGCCCGACTACGCCCAGGTGACCACCGATGTGGAGATGTGGAACCAGGACAAGTGGATGGAGGTCTGCTCGATCTCGCGGCGGACGGATTTTCCGGGCAAGGCGGCGTTCGCGGCCAAGGGCGGCGGCGTGGTGGAGCGCGATGTCCTGGTGCTGGAGATCGCCATCGGGCTCGACCGGCTGGTCTATAATTGGGGTCTCAGCCACGAGCGGGCGTGAGGGAGCGCCGTAATCGGGCGATGATCACTATGGCGCCGCTTGGGTCGCCGAGCGGCGGTTTTCCCATCGTCGGACGGGAACGTGCACAGACGCACTCGCGCGTTTGGAGTCTTCGCTATCCGCGCCGCTCAGCCTCACGCATTGATTGCATGGACGCGACTCGCGTTGAGACGTTGGCGTGCGGATTGCGTCGGTGGACTGCCCAGCGGCGCCACCTGTGCAATAGCGGGACACAAGTTGTAAAGGTTTGAAAATGAAGATGAAATTATACGGTTCCGCAGCCATCCTGGCGGCGTCGATGCTCGTCGCGTCGGCCGCATCGGCGGCGACGCTCATAGAGACAGGTTCCTACGGCTTCTCGCCGACGGATTTCACAACCAAGGACGGCAATGCGGGCGAGATTTCCCTGGCGCAGTTCAATCCGGCGCTGGGAAAGCTGAACAGCATCGTCATAACCTTCACGGCCAATGATGAGGCCACCGCGACCGCGACGAACAACAACCCCAAGGGCAGCAAGACCGTCTCGGCGAAGCTGGACTCCGACGTGGTGTTGCACGGGGCGGACGGCGCGGGCATGCACACCTTTGGCTCACTGACCCCCACCGAGACCGTGACGGATAATGTGGCCGCCGGGACCACCACCAAATTCGGTGGGCCGCTGCAATCGTCACTGACCACCACCTATACGCTGGACCCGACCTCACCATCGGCGAAGCTGTTCAACAGCTTCGTGGGGACGAGCCTCTATGACTTCGTCGTGGACGCCACCGGCGCGTCCGTCGTGAAGGGCACGGGCAATTTCGCGTCGTCGATTTCGACGCAGGCGCAGGGCATTATCACGGTGGACTACAACTATACCGCGGTTCCCGAGCCCGCGACCTGGGCGGTCATGCTGGTCGGTTTTGGCGGCATGGGCGCGGCGATGCGCTCGCGTCGCCGGCACGTCACCGCCTGATCGACGAACGAGCGAAAACAAGGCGCGCCGCCCGTCCCGCGACGGGCGGCGTTTTTGCGTAGCGGGCGAGTTCAGCTCCGCGTGAACACCGGGTCGCGCTTTTCGCGGAACGCCGTCACTGCCGCCTTGTGGTCGTTGCTGCGACGCAGGACCCGCAGTTCCTGGGCCTGCATGCGGTCGGCGTCCTCCGGCGAGAGGTCTGGAGCGCGGGCGGCGATGCGCTTGGTGGCCTCGACGGAAAGGGGCGCGCGCGAGGCGATGCGGGCGGCCAGGTCCAGGGCGGCGTCGCGCAGGGCTTCGGGCGGGTGGACGGCAGTGACGAGGCCGAAGCGTTCGGCGGTCTCGGCGTCGTGCGGCAGGCCGGTCAGCAGCATGGCCTTGGCGCGGGAAACGCCGATCAGGCGCGGCAAACGATAGGCCGAGGCCATCAGGCCGACATTGACGCCGGCGCAGACGAACCGGGCCTCGGTCGAAGCGATGCGGATGTCGCAGCACAGGGCCAACTCGAACCCGCCGCCGACGCACCAGCCGTTGACCGCGGCGATCACCGGTGCGCGCGTGGCGTCCAGCCGGTCCAGCAGGCGGCCAAAGCCGGCCAGGTCCTCGCCACCGGGCCCCACGTCCTTCAGGTCGTCGCCGCTACAGAAGGCGCGGCCGCGGCCAGTGACCACAATGGCGCGCAGGCGGTCGTCGGTCTCGACCTCGTCCAGGGCGGCCATGAATGCCGAGCGCATGGCGACGCCCAGCGGGTTCATTGGCGGGTTGTCGATTTCGAGCAAGACAATCTGATCGTCGACGCGGTGGGTGTGGATGGTTCCGCTCATTCAATCTCCTTTGGGGCGGTGATGGCGCCCATGGCCACGGTTCCCTGGGCGATCAGGTCTTCGATCTCGGCTGAGGTGAAGCCGGCCTCGGCCAGCACCTCGGCATTGTGCTCGCCCAGGGTCGCGACGCCCCGCGTGATCGCCACCGGCGTGCGCGAAAAGCCCATTGGCGCGCGGATGAAGCGGCGGTCGCCAACTTCGGCGAGTAGACCGCGCGCGGCGATCTGGGGATCGGCCAGTGCCTGGTCGATGGTATTGATGGGCCCGCATGGCACGCCCTTGGCCAACAGGCGCTCGACCCAGCGGGCGGTGGTGTCGGAGGCGAAGATGGCCTCGATATGGTCGCGCAATGCGTCGCGGTGCACGACGCGTTCGCGGGGGTTGGAATAATCGGGATCGTCCTTGAGATGCGGCGCTTCGATCGCGTCGCAGAACCGTTCCCACAGCCGTTGATTGTTGACGCCGACGACGATGAAGCCGTCGCCGGTCTTCATGGCCTCGTAGGGCGCGGCCAGGCGATGGCGGGTTCCCTGGGGCCGGGCCACTTCGCCGGTGGCCAGGTAGAGGCCGCTTTCCCAGATCGTATAGGCCAGGGCGCTTTCCTGCAGCGAAGTCTCGACGTGCTGGCCCTCGCCGGTCTGGTGGCGATGGTTCAGGGCGGCGAGTACGGCCAGGGCCGCGAAGGTTCCGGCGTTCAGGTCCGACAGGGGCACGCCGGCGGCGACCGGGCGTTCCGCACCCGCCTCGCCGGTGAAGCTCATGATGCCGCTCATGCCCTGGGCGATCAGGTCGAAGCCACCGCGATCGGCATAGGGACCGTCCAGCCCGAATCCGGAGACCGAGCAGTAGATCAGGCCGGGATTGATCGCCGCCAGGTCGGCATAGCTCAGGCCCATCTTGGTCAGGGTTCCGGGCCGGTAGTTCTCGACGAAGATGTCGGCGGTCTCGGCCAGGCGGCGGATCACGGCGGCGCCCTCGGGCTTGCTCAGATCGACGGCGATGGCGCGCTTGTTGCGGTTGACGAAGTCGAAGGCCTTGAATTTGGCCTTGGGATGGCCGCGGGTCACCTCCCCTGCCGGCGGTTCGATCTTGACCACGTCGGCGCCCAGATCGGCCAGCATCATCGAGCACCAGGCGCCGGCGATCACGTGGGTGCAGTCCAGGACGCGCAGGCCAGCGAGGGAGGTTTGGGTCGGCATCGGCGAGCCCTTCAGGTTTCAGCCTGTGCAACCATCGTTGCGATGGCCGCTGGTGTCCAGCCGGTCAGTGGACCAGGCCGGACGCGCCGAGCACCGCCGCCGCGCCCAGCGCCCAGAGCGGGTTGAGGCGGGTGAAATAGGAGATGGCGGCGGTGGCCAAGGTGATCGCGGCCAGGCCGATACCCCGGTCGGCGGCGCGGGTCAGCAGGAAGGCGCTGGCGGCGACCAGGCCTACGGTCACCGGTCCGAGGCCCGCCTGAACCGCCGCGCGCCAGGGCGATTGCTGGATCCGGTCCCATACGCCGATCACCACGAAGACCAACAGGCCGGCGGGCAGGCAGAAGGCGATGGTGGCGACCAGGGCGCCGGCGATCCCGGCCGCCTTGAAGCCGACCAGAGTGGTGATCAGGGCGTTGGGGCCGGGCGCGGCCTGGGCGATGGCGAACAGGTTGGCGAAATCGCGATCGCTCATCCAGTGGTGCACATCGACCGCGTTGCGGTGGATTTCCGGCACGACCGTGTTGGCGCCGCCGATAGCCAGCAAGGACAGGACCGCGAACTGGGCGACCAAGGCGCCGAGGATGGAAGCCAAACCCTTCATCGGCGCAGTCTCCAGGCCAGGCCGACGCTGAGAGGGGCGATGATGGCCAGCACCAGGGGCAGCGGCCAGCGCAGCAGGCCGGCCATGATGAAGCCGCCGGCGATGACGGGAATCCCGACGATGGGCTGGCGCCCCACGATCGGGACCGCCATCTTGGCCGCCGTGGTAATGACCAGCCCCGCCGCCGCCGCGCCTAGCGCCGCGAACATCCCGCGCAGGGCTTCCAGTTGGCCATAGCGGCCGTAGAGGGCGCCCAGGCCGATGGCCAGGACCACCGGCGCGCCCATCAGGCCCAGAAAGGCGCAGAGCGCGCCCAAGGGGCCGCGAAAGCGCGATCCCACGGCGATCGACAGGTTGATGATATTCGGGCCAGGCAGGAACTGGCAAAGCGCCAGGGTGTCGGTGAAGTCGTCGCTGTCCAGCCAGCCGCGATCCTCGACCAGCACCCGCCGGGCCCAAGGCAGGGCGCCGCCGAATGCGGACATCGAGATCTGGGCGAATCCTAGATAGAGTTGGATGAGGGTTGGAGCCGGCGTCGGGACGGTCGGGGAAGCTGTCGCGATCATGTCATCCCTGGACGGCTGGCGGGTGTTTGTCCCACCGGAATCTCGACATTGCAATTGTTCCACGCCGTCATCCCGACCGCGGCGCGGTGGAGTGCGCAGCCCCAGGGCCATTCGCACGGCTCAGCGATTCTAGCCGAAAGCCCACCGTCCCGTGCCTGGGTCCGGCTCGGCCTTGCAGGGATGACGATGGAAGGAACACGATTTTGATCGCGGACAACGACCCACTATATCAGGGGTCCGAGGCGGCGACTCCGCGTCGCTGATCGCCTCAAGGGGGTTTTGATGGGTTCGCGCAGACGCAGCGCCTTTGTCGGCTTTTCCATCCTGAGCCTGTCGGCCGCCGGGCTGGCCGGGTGCGAGCGGCACGACGAGCAGCCGAAGGTCTATAGCTCGGTCGCCGATTGCCGCGCCGAGCATCCGGGACAGGCCTGCGACACCGCCTGGCAGGCCTCGGTGGGCGAGCACGACCAGACCGCCCCGCACTACACCCGCAAGGAAGAGTGCGAGGCCCAGTACGGCGTCGGCCATTGCGAGACGCACGAGGGCGGGTTCTTCATGCCGATGATGGCCGGCTTCATGCTGGGCCAGATGATGAACGGCGGCGGATACGGTAATCGGTATGTGGGTCATCCTGTGATGTTCGCGCCAGGCGGCGGCTATCGCGCCCCGGCGTTCGGCGCGGGCGAGTCCATGTTCACCCGGTCGGGGGGAATGACCACGCGCGGCGGGTTCGGCCAGACGGCCGGGTTCCGTGGAGGGTTCGGTCACTTTGGTGGCGGCGGCTAGCTGTGGCCCAGCGCATCCGCCTGCCCGTCCGGCCAGATTGGCGGGCAAAGGTCGAGGAACGCGGCCTGACTTGGCACACCGGGGCCGACGGAACGCCGTACTGGGACGAGAGCGCCTATTGGCTGTTCAGCGAGGCCGAGGTCGACCGGATCGAGGCGGCGACCGACGCGCTATACGAGATGGTCCTCCAGGCGATTGGCCATGTCATCGAGCAGAGGCAGCTGGCCAGCTTCGGCTATGACGCCGCCACCACCGCCCTGATCGAGCAGAGCTGGGCCCGGCGCGACTGGCAGCCGACGCTCTATGCCCGGTTCGACCTGGCCTATGATGGCCAGCAGATCAAGCTGCTGGAGCTGAACGGCGATACGCCGACCTCGCTGGTCGAGGCGGCGGTGGCGCAGTGGTGGTGGCTGGAGGAACGGTTTCCAGGCGCCGACCAGTTCAACTCGATCCACGAAAAGCTGGTCGCGGCGTTCGGCCTCTATCGCCAGAACGCGCCCGCCGGGCCGGTGCATATGACGTGCGTGACGCCGCACCTGGAAGACGAGGGCACGGTCGAATACCTGGCCGCGGCGGCGAGCGAGGCGGGCGTGGATACGCAGTTCATCGCCCTGGCCGATATCGGCTTGCGATCGGATGGCGCCGGCGGCGAGCAGTTCGTGGACCTGGGCGACCAGCCGATCCGCGCGATGTTCAAGCTGGTCCCGTGGGAGTGGCTGCTGGCCGACCCGTTCGGCCAGGCCCTGGCGCGGGAGGCGATGGCTGAGCGGATCACCCTGATCGAGCCGGCCTGGAAGATGGTCGCGTCGAACAAGCAGCTGCTGGTGACGCTGAAGGCGCTCTATCCGGGCAGCGAATACCTGCTGGATGCGACCAACTCGCCTGAGGTCGCGGCCGGCTATGGGAGCTATGTCCGAAAGCCGGTCCGCGGCCGCGAGGGCGCCAATGTCACCCTGGTCGAGGCCGGCCAGACGGTGGAGACCAACCCCGGCGCCTATGACGACGACCTGTTCGTCTATCAGCGCCGCGCGCCGGTGCTTGAGGCGGACGGCAACTACGCCGTGCTGGGCAGTTGGGTGGTCAATCGGCAAGCCTGCGGCATGGGCGTGCGCGAGTCGACGAGCCCGATCACGAACAACCTCGCGCGGTTCGTGCCGCATGTGATGGGTGGGTAGAGGCGGCGCCCAAGGAGCGCCGCCTCGTTCCGGAATCCAGCTTAACGCCTACTCATCCAAGCTCTTCTGCATGAAGTAGCGAGGAAACATAGGCGCGGGACCGTCGATCTGACCAAAGACTTCGAATCCGAGCCGTTCGTAAAACGGTCGGGCCTGAAAATCGTAAGTGTCCAACCACATGTGCCGGCAGCGTCTCGCCAGCGCCTCAGCCTCGGCTTGCCGCATGAGCTGCGAACCTAAGCCGATACCCCTGGCGCTGTCGGGTGTGACCACGAGACCTATGTAAAATGAAGCCCAGAGCGAAAGCGCCCAAAGACCACCTTCGACGACGTCTGAATCGGATGAAGAAATTGTCAGCGCGAAAGGCACGCCCTGAGCATCTCCAATAGTATCTTGGTTGAATCGGAGAAGAGGCGCCCAGATTGGCATGTATGCAGCGTCGGGGTCGACCGCTCTCTTGATCGTGAATGTCATGATATGTCCGTATGAGTGCGAGCGCGCCGAGCAACGCAAGGGAAAGTCTGAAATTTCAGGGAGATAGACGCACACATATGCAGGCATGCGAACGGACGAGCCGCGGCTCAGCGACACGAACTCGCGTTCAGATGCGCCTCTGAGGCACGCTTCAGACTGCGACGAAGCCGATCATACTGGATGCTATGTGGCCCGACACGAGATTGGTCAAGAATTACGGTGACAGTAAATTTAATCTCGCCGCCATCTCGACCTCAACCCTAGCCGATGGCCCGAACGCTCTTCGCTACCGGCTTATCGCCGCGCAGGTCGATAGCCATGGAAGGACGGTCCGGGAATTCGACCATCAGCCTGAGTTCGCCGCCTAGCGCGCGGACGTGTCGGCGTAGCGTCGAGACAAGCGCGTCGTCGCCATGTTCAAGCTTGGATATCCGGTCCTGGGAGGTGCCCATGGCGGCAGCGACCTCGACTTGGGTGCGCTTCACCGCCTCGCGGACTTCCCGAAGGGTGACTTCGCGGATGAGTTCGCGCCCGCGAGCTTCGCCGAGTTCCTGAACGGTCTTTGGCTGCCCTGCGATCCAGCTATCAACGTCAACGGTGCGATAGGTCATTTCAGCGCCTCCAAATGTTGATCGAAGCGAGCATCGGCCCGTTTGATCAGCCATCTATAGAACCGGCCCGACACGACACCCGACTTGTCGCCGCCAACCAACAAGATAGCGGCGCGTTCGGGGTCGAAAGCAAAGGCGATGCGCCACACGCCGCCATCGGCGCGAAAACGCAGCTCCTTCATGTTCGCATGCTTGGAGCCGGCCAGGGTGTCGACCGCAGGCCGACCTAGGCTAGGTCCAAAGTGCTCAAGCAACCTGACGCCAGCGATCAACTCGATACGCACGGCCTCTGACAGGCCACCCGCCTCACGCGCGAAGTCGGCATGGAACTGAACACGCCAACTCACGCAGTTATATGACGAAAAATGAATATGGTGTCAAATGCATATTTTAGTGGCGACAAAAGCTCCCCCTTGCGTCCCCAACCGTCCCGGGAACCTCGATCACGGCGTTGATCGGTTCGGGACAGATCAGGTTGGCAGCAGGCGCAAGGCTTCGCAACCAGGAATTGTGCCCTCTATTGAGCGAGCTTCGTGCGGCATGTGATGGGAGGGTGAAAGCCGCTCTGCTCACTCCCCTGCGCTGGCGGCGGGCTCGATCGGGCGGTCCGCCCAGCCGACGTGGACCACCGGGGTCGAGTTCGAGAGCGGGATCTCGCGCGCCTTCAGGTCCGGTACGATCTGGAACAAAAGCTCGCTGCGCGTGCGATAGGCCACGCGGGGCGAGGAGACATAGGCGAAGGCCGAAAACTCCAGGGAGCCATCGCCGACGTCGGACAGGAAGACGGCCGCAGCGGGCTCCTTGAGAATGGCCGGGTGGCCGTTCAGGCGTGCGAGCAACAGGTCGCGGACCACGGCGGGATCAGCGGTGTCGACGGTCTTCAGCACGATCTTCACCTGGCCGAGGGAGCCG
>Ga0302314_10008329_pt1 | contig 18472 bp, 18 predicted proteins | sample III_Palsa_N2_3_FD_200533 | JGI IMG/M metagenome (GOLD analysis project Ga0302314, IMG submission 200533) | Peat permafrost microbial communities from Stordalen Mire near Abisko, Sweden - III_Palsa_N2_3 | ecosystem: Environmental > Terrestrial > Soil > Palsa > Peat permafrost | place: Sweden...
CGGCGAGCGAAGCGGATGTTCGAGCGGCGATTGCAGACCTGAACGCGGATCCTCGGGTGACCGGGTTCATCGTGCAGCTGCCACTCCCGGAAGGGATCGACGAGCATGCGATGCTCGAGCTCATCGACCCCGCGAAGGATGCGGACGGCCTCCATCCGACCAACCTCGGTCGGCTCGTGCTCGGAGTCGACGGCATCCTGACTTCACCGCTGCCCTGCACACCGGCGGGTGTTGTCGAGCTCGCCCAGCGCTACGGTGTCGAGTTCTCGGGCCGACATGTCGTCGTGATCGGGCGCGGTCTCACTGTCGGGCGACCGCTCGGGCTGCTGCTCACTCGCAAGGGCATCGACTCGACTGTCACACTCACGCATTCCCGCACCGACGATCTTGCAGCCGAGGTGCGGCGGGCCGACATCGTGGTTGCTGCGGTCGGGGTGCCGCACCTGGTCAAGGCGGACTGGATCAAGCCGGGTGCTGCGGTCCTGGATGTCGGCGTGACCCGTGTCGGCATGACGGAAAGTGGCAAGGCGAAACTGGCCGGCGATGTCGATCCCGGCGTCGCCGAGGTGGCCGGGTACCTGTCGCCCAACCCGGGCGGGGTGGGTCCGATGACGCGAGCGATGCTCCTGCAGAATGTCGTGCTCGCCGCGGAGCGCGCCGCGAACCACTGACCCCTCCTAATCCCTCGGCCACAACCCTGTTGGCGGGGGAATCTGCGAGGTGGCGGGAGTTACTACTCCCGCCGCGCCACCGTTTCTCCCGCCACCGGGTGCCGTTTCTCCCGCCACCGGGACATAGTGGGTCTATGGCTACCCACCGAGGCACCTCAGGGCACGAATCCGCCGAGCCCATCGAAACCAATCCGCTGTTCTCGCGCGCGGGCGAGGCGACGGAGCTTCCCCGCTTCGTCCTGCCGCAGCGTCCGAGCGCGCCCGAGACGGTCTACCAGATCGTCCACGACGAGGCGATGCTCGATGGCAACGCCCGACTCAATCTCGCCACGTTCGTCGGCACCTGGATGGATGACGAGGCCAATCGCCTCTACGCCGAGGCCGCCGACAAGAACATGATCGACAAGGACGAGTATCCGCAGACCGCGGCGATCGAGACGCGCTGCTGGCGGATGCTCGCGCACCTCTGGAACTCGCCCGACAGCGCGAAGAGCATCGGCACATCCACCATCGGCTCGTCCGAGGCCTGCATGCTCGGCGGGCTCGCGCTCAAGCGGCGCTGGCAGCACGCACGGAAAGCTGACGGCAAGCCAACCGACAAGCCCAATCTCGTGATGAGCTCGGCGGTGCAGGTGTGCTGGGAGAAGTTCTGCAACTACTGGGATGTCGAGCCGCGATTCGTCCCCATCTCCGACGAATTCCCGGTTCTCTCCGGACCCCAGCTGGAGAAGTACGTCGACGAGAACACGATCGGTGTCGTCGCGATCATGGGCGTCACCTACACCGGCATGTACGAGCCGGTCGAGGAACTCTCCGCGGCGCTGGACGCCATCCAGGAGAAGACCGGGCTCGACATCCCTATCCACGTTGATGGCGCATCCGGCGCAATGATCGCACCGTTCCTGCAGCCCGATCTCATTTGGGATTTCCGCCTCGAGCGGGTGCATTCCATCAATACGTCCGGCCATAAGTACGGCCTCGTGTATCCGGGGCTCGGCTGGATCATCTGGCGCACCGAAGACCTTCTCCCGGAGGACCTCATCTTCAAGGTCAGCTACCTGGGCGGCGACATGCCGACGTTCGCACTGAACTTCTCGCGTCCGGGTGCGCAGGTGCTGCTCCAGTACTATCTGTTCCTTCGCCTCGGATTCGAGGGGTATCGGTCGGTGCAGGGCACGTCGCGGGATGTCGCGCTGTATCTCTCGGGCGCGATCGCGAAGCTCGGCCCGTTCGACCTGTGGAACGACGGATCAGACATCCCGGTCTTCGCCTGGAAGCTGAAACCGGGTCACAAGGCGAAGTGGACCCTCTACGACCTCTCGGAGAGACTGCGGATGAGCGGATGGCTGGTCCCCGCCTACCCGATGCCCGACGACCTGGCGGCGATCACGGTGCAGCGCATCGTGGTTCGCAACGGGCTCAGTCGCGACCTGGCGGACAACCTATTGCAGGACATCGAAAAAGAGGTCGCCTATCTCGAGGCTCTGCATGCGCCGATGCCCTCGGCCAGCCGCCCCCAGCCGTTCCACCACTGAGACCGCCCCGCTCATCCGCCCGGTACCGCCCCGCTCATCCGCCCGGTACCGCCCATCCATCAGTGGATGGTGCGGGTGGCTAGGGTTGAGATATGCGCGCTCCCACCGGTGAACAGTACCGATTGACCCGTTCCACCCCGCTCGGTCCGAGCGAGGCGACGATCGTGCAGGTCGGGGCATCCATCCGCGAATTCAGGATCGCGGGCGTGGAGCTGACTGAGCCCTACGGCGAGTTCTCCACTCCGCCATTCGGCTGCGGAATCGTGCTCGTGCCGTGGCCGAATCGCGTCGAGGACGGCATCTGGACGCTCGATGGCAAGCAACAGCAGCTCGACCTGACCGAGCCCGACAAGCACAACGCGATTCACGGTCTGCTTCGCAACACTCCTTATCGCGAGATCGCCAGAGCCGACGACTCCGTGACACTCGGCGCGACGGTTTTTCCGCAGCACGGATATCCGTTCGTGCTCGAGACCTCCGTCGAGCACCGCCTCCTCGACGACGGAATGGCGGTCACCCACCGCATCACGAACGACACCGACCAGCCCGCGCCCGTGGCGATCGGGTCGCATCCGTTCTTCTCGATCGGCGATGTTCCGACCGAAGACCTGACGCTCACGGTTCACGCTGGTTCGCGTTTTCCGGTCGACGAGCGCCTCAACCCGTCGGCCGAGGTTCCGGTCGAGGGAACCGACTACGACCTCCGCGGCGGCCGACGGGTCGCAGACCTCAAACTGGATGACGCCTTCGGCGACGTCACGCCGGTAAACCAGGTCACCGCCACGCTGGCCGCGCCGGACGGCCGAACGGTGTCGCTCTGGCAGGACGAGAACTTCCCCTACGTGCAGGTGTTCACCACCAGGATCTTCCCGCGCGGCTCGAACCTCACCACCGCAATCGCGATCGAACCGATGACCGCGCCCGCCAACGCATTCAACTCGGGCCAGTCGCTTCGGTGGCTGAACCCGGGCGAGACGTGGGTCGCAAGCTGGGGCATCCGCTACACCGCGTAGTCACCGATGATTTCGACGGAACTGGCGCGGGCTCTGCGGGACTCGGGACTCGACTGGCATCCCGCTGTCGGTGACGCGTTTCGGATCGACCGCATCGAGGCCGAATCCGATGTCTTCTACCTGAGCGATATGACTGTCGAAGCGCACGAACTGCGCACCGGTGTCGAGCTGGGGTTCAACGGGACCACGGAGTGGGCGCTGGACTCGGTTGCCATCGAGGATGCGCTGTGGATGCCCGCGGAGAGCCAGCTCCGGGTGCTGCTCGGGGCGGCGTTCGTGAGCCTGCACAAGGCTGACGCCGAGTTTCGCGTGGTGGCGCGCATTGCGGGGGAGCTTCTCGAGTACGCCGCGGTGGCCGCCGAAGATGCCTATGCGCGCGCCCTCATCGCCCTGCTCGACGAGGCTGTGCCGCCGGTCGAGTAGCGACCACTCCCGCGGGTCGACCAGCGACCACTCCCGCTGGTCCAGCAGCGACCACTTCCGCTGGTCGAGTAGCGACCACTCCCGCTGGTCGAGTAGCGACGAAGGAGCGTATCGAGACCTTCGTGTAATTCGTTCCGGGGTCTCGATACTCTCGGCCGTGGCCGGCCTCGCTACTCGACCGTCGGGTTTCCCGCTGGTCGAGTAGCGACGAAGGAGCGTATCGAGACCTTGGTGTAATTCGTCCCGGGTCTCGATACGTTCGGCCGTGGCCGGCCTCGCTACTCGACCATCGGAATGGGGTCCGGGGTCTCGATACGGTCGGCCGTGGGCGGCCTCGCTGCTCGACCATCGGAATGGGTCCCCGGGTCTCGATACTCTCGGCCGTGGCCGGCCTCGCTACTCGACCATCGGAATGGGGTCTCGATACCCTCGGCCGTGAGCGGCGACCACCGGGAGATCGTCTACGGCCGACGCGTGCGCACGAAGGCGAAGATCCCGAGCACCAGGGCGATCACTCCGAGCGCGAGTCCCGCCGTGCCGAGGATGAGGGCGGTCGAAGCGGTGGATGCCGCCTGGTTCGTGGCATTGATGGTGACACCGCTCTCGGTATCGGTTGGCGGAGCGTCGTTGATGTACAGGGTCGGCGCCGGGTTGTCGGGCTCGTCGCCGTCGGGCAGCGTGCGCTCATCCCACCTGACGACATCGCCGTTCGAGTAGGTCTGGATGGTCGGGAATTCGACGCTTCCCGTATCCGGCGTCAGGTCGAGGGCAACTGGGAATTCCTGGAACTGACCGACCGTAATCGCGTAGCCGGGCTTTGCGGTGTAAATGATCTTCACCGGCGCCTCGGTCACTTCGACGCCGTCGTTCTTGATCGGCTTCGGCAGCTTCGCGGAGACGATTCGCGCGGTCCATCCGGTGACCGGCGCGTATTCGGCACCGGCGAACGGGGTCTTGGTCGGCAGGTCGATTTCGACCCGAACCGTATTGGCTTTTTCTTCTTCGTTGGGTACCCGGAAAGTCACCTCGATGTCGTCTCCCGCGGCCGCCGTGTTCGGCGTGATTTTCACGTGCGCGCTAGCGGCGAGCGGACTCCCGAGCACGAGGATCGCGACCGCGGCGGTAAGAGCAGAGATTCGGGCGGTGCGCCGGGAGACCATGCGCCAAATTCTATGGCGCGCCTCTGCGCGAAATTTGTGTGTTTGGTGAGCCATCCAACGCGACCTCGGTTTCGAACTACAGCTACAGCGCTCACCCTGATCGCCCCATCCACGCAAGCCCGATCGACCCCCCGCGGGAGCGCACATGAAGTCAGCGCACATGAAGTCACCGACGAAGACGGCATACGACTCGCTGGCCGTCGTGCGGCTGGGGCGGGCCGAATGGCGCGTGTCTGATGCCGGAGATGCGAACGAACTCCTCGGCTTCATCGAGCGGCAGACCGCCGGCCGATTCGAGATCGTGTGGATGTCCGACCCGATCCGATGGGGATACGCGGAGACTTTCGACAGCGCCCTGATGGCCTTCGGCGATAGCCTGCGCTTCACGGGGGAGACTCTTCCGAAGCGGGCACGGCGAGCGGATGAGTCGACGATGGAACAGCTGTCGGCTCTCACCCACACCACGGCGCACCGCTCGACGTGGGTCAAGCGCACATCTCGTTCGAGCGTCGCCTAGCAGCTCGCGGCGTCGCCCGGTGGCAGCATGGAGAGATGACTACCACTCTTGTCACCGGAGCCACGCGAGGTCTGGGCCGCGAAGTCGCCCGCCGCTTGGTCGAAGCCGGGCACACCGTTTATCTCGGCGCTCGTGATCTGTCGACCGGAACGGAGGTCGCCGCCGCGATCGGCGCGACCCCCGTCCAGCTCGACGCCACGGATGCACGCTCGATCGCGGCGGCTGTCACGCGCATCCTGGATGAGGTCGGCTCGCTGGATGTGCTGGTAAACAACGCGGGAATCGCCGGTGACCAGCGTCCACCCGGTGAAGCCACGATCGACGATCTGCGCCTGGTCTTCGAGACGAATGTGTTCGGGGCGGCTGCTGTCATCGACGCGTTCACGCCATTACTCGAAGCGAGCGCGACACCGGTGCTCGTGAACGTGTCGAGCGCCGTCGGTTCGTTGGCGCTCAATATATCGCCCGATTCACGATGGACGATGCTCGCCTACCCGATGTCGAAGGCGGCGCTCAACATGCTGACGATCCAGTACGCGCGGGCCTTCCCGCGCTGGCGCGTGAACTCCGCAACACCGGGACTCACAGCGACCGAGTTCACCGGACCAAACGAAGGTGGACCGAGCATCGAACAGCTGCGCGCGGCAGGGATGCAGATCAACACCGTCGAACAGGGTGCGGAAGCCATCGTCCAGCTGGCACTCGCGAGCCCGGATGGCCCGACCGGCACGTTCGTCGGTAACGATGGGCCGGTGCCCTGGTAACGAGACCCGCCGGGTAGGCCGCTACCCGCTAGCCCGCTACCCGACCAGGCGCTTAGGCGTCCTCGGCGGGCGCCGTCGGCTTCAGCGAACTGGCCACACCGGTCGCAAAGAACGAACCCGCGATGCCCGCAACGAGTGCGAATAGCGCGCTGCCGATGCCTGCGCGGTGGTTGCCGCCGACGGCATCCACGGAGATGACGCCGGGTCCGTCCGCTACAACTGCGAGCACCGCGGTCGCCAGCACGGCGTTGTACTCGTAGCCGCGCTTCGAGTTGAAGAAACCGTTGTTCAGGTGCACTTTGCGCACCGCCGTCACCATGGTGGCGATGAGTGCCGCCGCCGCGTAGGGAGTCGCGATACCGAGCGCGAGCGCTCCGCCGCCAACCGTTTCGGCGAGTGCGACAGCGCGCGCCTGCAGGGGAGCCGGATGCATCTCGAGGCTCTCCATCATCTTCTCGGTGCCCTCGAGACCGGGCCCATCCCAGTAACCCCTGAGCTTCTGCAGGCCGTGTGCCACGAATACCCCGCCGACAACCACTCGAAGCACTGTTGTTCCTGCACCCATGCGAATTCCCTTTCGAAATGTGACGACGGTTCCATCGTACGGTTCAGCGCACCGGGCAGCGTGCGATCACTTCGAGAGGAACTCGATCACTGCGTAGTTCCACTCATCCGCGTTGCTGACATTCACGCCGTGCGGTGCTCCGGCGATGATCTTCAGTTCCGAGCCAGAGATCGTCTCGTGCGTGCGCTTTCCGGATCCCTCGAAGGGAACGACTCCGTCGCCGTCTCCGTGGATGACGAGTGTCGGCACGGTCACCTTCGTCAGGTCTTCCCGGAAGTCTGTGAACGCGAACGATGCCATCGCTTCGAGGGCCGCAACTTTTGAAGCCTGCTTAGTCAACTCGAGTGCTGCCTGACGGTCGGCTTCGGAGACCTTCAATTCGCCGTCAACCGAGAAGAAATCGGTGACGAAACCGTCGTAGAACTTGTCCTCGTCGGCCGTAAGCTGCGCCGTCATCTGGGTAGCCTGCGCCTTGGGCAGCGGCCCATCCGGGTTGTCGGAGGTCTGCAGCAGGTACGGCGGAACCGCGGATGCGAAAACCACGCTGTGCAAGTCCTCGGTGCCGTATTTCGAGAACCACCGTGCGACTTCGCCGCCGCCCATCGAGAAGCCGACCAGCGAGAAGTCGTGGAGGTCCAGTCCCTCGACGATCGCGTGCAGGTCTTCTGTGAGATGGTCGTAGTCGTAGCCGGTCTTCGGCTCGTCGCTCTGTCCGAATCCCCGACGGTCGTAGGTGATCACGCGGAAGCCGGCGACCACCAACGCAGGAACCTGGTGCTTCCAGGATGCGCCCGAAAGCGGCCATCCATGGATGAGCACGATCGGGCGTCCGGAACCGCCGGTGTCGTCGACGTGCAGGTTGGTGTTGCGGAACAGTCCGTGGTGGGCGGTGATCTCGGGCATGGTGTGAGCCTTTCCGCGCCGCCGCAGCGACGTGTTGTGTGTGAGTACTCCATCCAGAGTCACTCACGCACTCGAACGACGCAGCAGGTTGACTTCCCAGTTTTGGCCGACTATCGGTGCCGCGGCGCTCGCTCTAGTTCTCGACGAGCCACGCGGTCCAGTCGCCGGCCGGATCGGTCGTCTGGCCGACCTCGATCAGGTAGCCGTCAGGGTCGCGAATGTAGCAGCGGATCTCGTAATCGTGCTGGACGGGGGGAGTCACGAATTGGGCGCCTTTCGCGCTCCACTCGGCGTACTTGGCGTGGATGTCGGCGACCCGCAGGTTGAGAAAGCTGTTCACTCGGTCGGGGTTGCTGGGCACTTCGAGGATCACGGTTGGTTTGTCATCGGTCGGTCCGCCGCCCACGTTGATGATGATGAACGCGTTGGCTAGTCGCACGTAGGTCAGCTCCCCGAAGCGGAACACCACTTCGCCGCCCAGCACATCGGTATAGAAACGTCGGGAGCGTTCGACATCGCCCGACGTGATGAAATGCGCCACCATCATGCCGTTGGGGAACTCGGGGGCTGAATTGGCGATATCGCTCACGTGGCACCTGTTCTTTGAAGAATGACCCACCGACGCACGGTGAAGTGTGCAGAACTGACGGTAGTCCTGCGCGCGAGCCGATCCCAGCAAATTCATGGGATCGGACGGCAGGATGACGGGTGGGCCCCGTGGGGCTCGAACCCACGACCAACGGATTAAAAGTCCGATGCTCTACCAACTGAGCTAGAGGCCCGCGCAATAAATCTAGCGCCTATCGTCGACACTGCCTGAATCGGCGAAACTGAAGGAGATCACCGGTGGGATTGGTTCTTATCGGGTTTATCGGCGGCCTGCTGACGGGCATTTCGCCCTGCATCATCCCGGTGTTACCAGTCATCTTCTTCTCCGGCGGAACCCAGTCGGCCCGCGATGCGACGGATGCGCGCAGCGGGTTCGGCGGACGGCGTCCTTACCTGGTGATCCTCGGCCTGGTGGTGAGCTTCAGCTTCTTCACGCTCGCCGGGTCGTTCCTGCTCAGCCTGCTCCACCTGCCGCAGTCCACCATCATCTGGATCGGCATCGTCGCTCTCGTGCTCATCGGGATCGGCCTCCTCGTGCCGTCGTTCGAGCGAATCCTGGAGAAGCCGTTCTCGTGGATCCCGCAGCGCCAGGCGACCGGCGAGCGCGGAGGGTTCCTGCTCGGGATCGCGCTCGGAGCGGTCTTCGTGCCCTGCGCGGGTCCTGTGCTCGCTGTCGTTGCCATCGCCGGCGCAAAGGGCCAGGTGAGTGGCGACACTCTCATTGAAACCGCCGCGTTCGCCATCGGGGTCGCGATCCCGCTGCTCGTCTTCGCTCTCGCGGGCCGTCGGCTTGCCGAGCGCATCTCCGCCTTTCGTCGCCACCAGCGCGGGATCCGCATCACCGCCGGCGTCGTGATGCTCGTCCTTGCCGTCGCCGTTGTGCCCGTCTTCAACGTTCCGACCCTGCTGCTTCAACTCGTACCGGACTACACGCAAAACCTGCAGGCCACCACGACGCAGCTGAACTCGACCGTAGGCTTCGGTAAAGAAAAGACCGTGGCAGGGTCGAAGTCCTCGAGCTCGGACAGCACCGCGTGCGTCGCCGGATCACCGGGTCTCGTGAACTGCGGCGCAGCCCCTGCCTTCGTCGGCATCCAGCAGTGGTTCAACACTGCGGACAACAAGCCCATCACGCTGGCCAGCCTGAAGGGCAAGGTGGTACTGGTCGACTTCTGGGCCTACAGCTGTATCAACTGCCAGCGCTCGACCCCGCACCTGAACGCCTGGTATAAGTCGTACCAAAAGGATGGCTTCGTCGTGGTCGGGGTGCACGCACCCGAGTACGCGTTCGAGCACGTCGCGGCCAATGTCGAGGCGAGCGCCAAGCAGCAGGGCATCAAATATCCGGTGGCTCTCGATAACAATTTCGACACTTGGGATGCCTACGGCAACCAGTACTGGCCCGCCGAGTACCTCATCGATGCCACGGGTAAAGTGCGACACGTCTCCTTCGGCGAGGGCGACTACAGCACGACGGAGAAACTCATCCGTTCGCTGCTGACCACGGCCAACCCCAGCGTGAGCCTGCCCAAGGCGACGGATGTTCCGGACCCGACGCCGACGAAGACCCTGACCCCGGAGACCTATCTCGGCTCGGAGCGTGCTCCCGCCAGCAGCTTCAAGAGCCCGAGCGGGTACCAGACGGGCACAGCCAGCTACACCTTCCCGTCAGCGGCGCTCGGCCAGAATGACTACGCCTTCAACGGCACGTTCGCGGTCGCCTCGCAGTCGATCACCGCGACCGGCGGACCCGCCTCGATCAAGCTCCACTACGAGGGCTCCCACGTCTACCTGAATGTCGGCGGAACAGGAACACTGACTGTCACCGACTCGCAAGGAACCCGCACCATCCCGATCTCCGGCGTGCCCGACATCCACGATGTCTTGAAAGCCGGCGGTGGATACCGCAACGACACCGTGACGATCACCATGAGTCCCGGACTGACCGCCTACTCCTTCACCTTCGGATAACCGACGCACGTGAAGACCGCCGCGTAGGCTGATTGGCGATGGCCGACGACTTCCACAAACCCACCCAGTATTCCGGCGACAAGTTCGATACCTACGAGGGTGGCGAGGATCCGGCCCAAATCCTGCGCGTCGCTCACGATACCGCCCACGCGCTGGTTCGCCGCGCACGAGAGAACGAGGATCCCGCGGTGCTCGAGCGCCTCGTCGCGTACACCGACGAGCACGGCATCGACGCGATCGCTGAACTGTGGGCACGGTCGAGTCCGCGCAGCCTGCCCGGAGCCCTGTGGCGCATCTACCTGCTGCGGCTCCTGATCCGCCAGGACCCGGATGGCACGAGCCTGCTCTTTCAGCGGGGGAGCGAGACCCTCGAGACCATCGACACCGTCGTCGCGGGAGCCCCGATGCCGACGGGACCGGATGAGATCACCGCGCTCGCCGATGAGATCCTGCGCGGACTTTTCACCGGTGACTTCGGTGTTGCGCTTGATCGGGCCGCTGCGTTTTGCCGGGTGTGTGCTGCGGGAGCAACGAGCATCGCTGATGACTCGGACTTCACGAGTCCGGAGCGCGCGACCGAGCTGACCTCGCGCGCCGAGCGGTTCGCGATCACCGCGGAAGAGCTCGCCGCCTGCGCCCGGCTGTCACGATTCGACCAGCTCGACTGACCTGACCTGTAAAATAGATGTTCCGGGCCGCAGTAACCCCGGGCTCCACTAATAGCCGGTTCGACCGGCCTTGCGCCGAGAGGCGTTCTGCGGCCCGGGCTCACGTTTTCGAGGCAGCTACCCCGTATTTCGCCCGTCGCGGAATTGCGGAAGAGATTCGCCCGAATTACCAAACCGGTACACGCGCGAGTCCGAATCATCACCATGTACGGATTGAACTGTCATGCTTGAGGCTGTGACTTCGGAAATCGATAAAGATACCGACGTGGACGACATCGTCCCCGCCGGTCTCAACGAGATCCTGGGACGCGTTGCCGAAGGAGACCAGGCGGCATTCGGCCAGTTGTACGACCAGACCTCGGGTCGGGTTTTCGGACTGGTTCGCAGGCTGCTGAAAGATTCTGCGCAGTCGGAAGAAGTGACGCAGGAGATTTTCCTCGAGGTTTGGCAGAACGCGAAGCGGTACGACCCCAGCAAGGGAAGTGCCACGACGTGGATCCTCACGATGGCTCACCGCAGGGCCGTTGACCGCATCCGCTCGTCACAATCGACGCGCGATCGCGATCAGAAGATAGGTCTACGTGACCTCGAGACCGAGTATGACTCGGTGTCGGAGTCGGTAGAGATTCGAGTCGAGCACGAGAGAGTTGGTGAAGCGTTGAAGAGACTGACCGAATTGCAGCGCCAGGCCGTTACGCTCGCGTACTACGGCGGCTACAGCCACAGCGAGGTAGCCCAAATGCTTAAGGTGCCGATCGGCACAGTAAAAACCCGACTGCGCGATGGAATGATCCGGCTGCGCGATGAACTGGGGGTGACATCGTGATGAGCGATGGCAGAAACTCCGCCGCATCCGGTTCCTACGTCCTGAACGCGATGGACGAGGCCGAACGCGAAGAATTTGAGGCTGAGCTTGCTCAGTCTCCCGAACTCCGAAACGAGGTGACCGAATTGACCGATACAGCAGTGCTTCTCGGACTGGCAGTCAATCCCGTGACGCCTCCACCGGCGCTCAAGCAGAACATCATGGCGCGGCTGAGCCAGACGCCGCAGCTGCCGAAGGACGTTGCTTCGGAGCCGTTCGCTCCGGTTCGCACCCTCCGCGCTGTGCCCGCGCTCGAATCGGAGGAGCCGCGCCAGGATGTGGCTCCGACGCTTTCACCCGCCGCAACGAAGGCTCAGGCTCGCTGGTACAGCCGACCGGTCTTCGGGATCGCTGCGGCCGCAGCCGCTGTCGCACTCATCATCGGTGGGGTCACAACATCGAACCTGCTCACCCAGAGCAGCACCAACACCGCAGCCAGCCAGCAGGCCGACGCGCTCGCAACTATCAACACCGCGTCGGATGTTCGCCGCGTCGCGCGGTCCGTCTCCACCGGTGGCACGGCAACGCTCGTGTGGTCGAACAAGCTCGGCAAGTCCGTGCTGATCGGCACGAACCTCAAATCCCTGCCGAGCGATAAGACCTACGAACTCTGGTACATCAACGCCGGCGGTCACGCGACCCCGGCCGGAACCTTCGAGTCGAACGGCAAGAGCACCCTTCAGGCGCTCACCGGAACCATGGGCAAAGGCGACACCGTCGGTGTGACGGTTGAGCCGGCCGGTGGATCCAAGCAGCCGACCACGACTCCGGTCGTCGCGATCCAGTCCGCGTAGAACCTCACAGCAGCAGAGATAAGGCCCGGGGAAACCCGGGCCTTTCTTTGTGTCACAGGGGTGGTCGAGTGGACCGCGACGAAGAAGCAGTCGCATCCAGACCTGGATTGACTATCCGAACTTGCCGGAGACGTAATCCTCGGTTGCCTGCACGTTCGGCTTCGAGAAGATGGCATTGGTGTCGTTGAACTCGATGAGCTTGCCCGGCTTGCCGGTGCCCGCGATGTTGAAGAACGCGGTGTGATCGGAGACGCGGCTCGCCTGCTGCATGTTGTGGGTCACGATCACGATCGTGAATTCCTGCTTCAGTTCCTCGATGAGGTCCTCGATCGCCAGCGTCGAGATCGGGTCCAGCGCCGAGCAGGGCTCATCCATGAGGATGACGTCGGGCGACACCGCGATGGCACGCGCGATGCAGAGGCGCTGCTGCTGGCCGCCCGAGAGTCCCTGGCCGGGGAGATTCAGACGGTCCTTGACCTCGTTCCAGAGGTTGGCGCCGACCAGCGACTTCTCCACCAGGGCGTCGGCATCCGACTTCGAGATGCGTCGGTTGTTCAGCCGAACGCCCGCGAGCACGTTCTCCCGGATCGACATGGTCGGGAATGGGTTCGGACGCTGGAAGACCATGCCGACCTGGCGACGAACGAGCACCGGGTCGACGCCGGGTGCGTAGAGGTCGTTGCCGTCGATGTATACCTCGCCCTTGACGTGTGCACCGGGGATGACCTCGTGCATGCGGTTCAAGGTGCGCAGGAACGTCGACTTTCCGCATCCGGATGGGCCGATGAATGCCGTGACGGTGCGCGGTTCGATCGTGATCGACACGTCTTCAACGGCAAGGAAGTCGCCGTAGTAGACGTTGAGATCCTTGACTTCGATTCGCTTGGACACTGGTTTCCTTATTCGTTCGGGTGGGAGCGTGCTGGCGCGCTAGCGGAGGCCCTTAGGTGAGAACACCCGGGCGACGATGCGCGCAATGAGGTTGAGGATGACGACCAGGATGATCAGCAGGAATGCCGCGCCCCAGGCAGCGGCGATCGAGCCCTGGATGTCGGTGCTGGGGAACTTGTATTCCGAGTACGCCATGACCGGCAGAGTCTCCATTGCGCCCATGAACGCGTTGAGGTTCAGGTTGGGCGTGAAGCTCGCGGCGATGAAAATCGGCGCGGTCTCTCCGATGACGCGAGCGATAGCCAGCATGACTCCGGTGACCAGGCCCGAGATCGCGGTCGGCAGCACGATTTTGGTGATGGTTGCGAACTTGGAGACGCCGAGCGCGTACGACGCCTCACGCAGCTCGAGGGATACGAGCTTCAGCATCTCCTCGCTCGAGCGCACAACGATCGGCACCATCAGTACCGCGAGGGCCACGGACGCGGAGAATCCGCTGAATGCTTTGGGCCCGACGATGAGTGTGAACAACGAGAAGGCGAACAGGCCGGCGACGATCGAGGGAATGCCGGTCATCACGTCAACCAGGAAGGTCACGGTACGGGACATCCAGGTGGCCTTCTGCGAGTACTCGACCAGGTAGATGGCGGTGAGGATGCCGATCGGAATCGAGATGAGCGCGGCGATTCCCGTGATGATCAGTGTTCCGACCACGGCCTGCCATGCACCGATGTTGGTGGTGACCTTGAAGGTGGTGGGATTGAATACGGCCTTCGTCGTCGTGCTGACGAAGTTCCAGTTGACGACGCCGATTCCGCGGTCGATGACCGTGTAGAGCGTGGAAATCAGCGGCGCCATCGCGATGAGAAAGGCCACCGTGACGAGGCCGCGCACGACGCGGTCCGTCGCCTTGCGCCGGTTCTCCACGAGCGAAGACAGCACACCGATGCCGACGAGGTAGACGATCGCGGCGATGACGAGCCAGCCGACGACATTGAAACCGATGGCCGCGAGCACCCCCGCGCTGATCGCCAGCGCGGCGACAACGGCATACAGCTCGACGAAGCGCGGCAGCTGGCCTGACTTCAGCGAGTTGACGATCGGACCACGCGGCACCGAGGTTCGCGACACGGATGATGCGGTCATGCGGGTTGCGACCCTTCTGTCGGGCGAGAGGTGTGCAGGGGACCGGCAGCATCATCCGTCAACAGGATGGTGCTCGGATCGGACGGGGGGAGCTGGGCGGAGCGACGCTTGGCCTTGCGGCCCTTGGCACCCGGTCCCGTTCGGTCCACGATCACTCGCGCGACCAGGTTGACCACGAACGAGATGACGAACAGCATCAGTCCGGTGCCGATGAGGGCGTCGCGCTGGAGATCGTTGGCGTCAGGGAAGTTGAGGGCGATGTTGGCCGCGACGGTCTGTGAGTTGCGCCCGTCGGTGAGGATCTTGAGCGAGAAGATCAGCGATGGCGACACGATCAGCGCGATGGCCATGGTCTCGCCGAGAGCGCGGCCGAGGCCGAGCAGGATGGCGCTGATCATGCCGGATCGCGCATAAGGGAAGACCGCGAGGCGAATCATCTCCCACTTGGTCGCGCCCATCGCGAGCGCGGCCTCCTCGTGAAGGCGAGGGGTCTGCAGGAAGATCTCCCGCGAAATCGCCGTGATGATCGGGATGACCATGACCGCGAGAACGATCGAGCCGGCCAGCACCGTCGAGCCAGTGGTTGACGGCTGCCCGCTGAAGAAGGGAATCCAGCCGAGGTGGTGGTTCAGCCACGCGGTCAGCGGCAAGAGGAACGGCCGGATGACGAAGATACCCCAGAGACCGAAGACGATAGACGGCACGGCGGCGAGAAGATCGACGATGTAGCTGAGGATGCCCGCGACACGCCGCGGCGCATAGTGCGAGATGAACAGTGCGATGCCGATCGCGATGGGAGCGCCGATGAGGAGGCCGATCGCGGAGACGAAGATCGTTCCCCAGATGAGCGGTGCAACGTAGGTCCAGAACGAGCTGTGACCCTGGGTGACACCCGTGGTCAGCTGGGGATTGGTCGTCCAGTTGGCCGTGATGGCGGGGATCGCCTTGATGATCAGGAAGATGGCGACACCGGCGAGGATGGCCATGATCAGCGAAGCGGCGCCCGTGCTGAGGCCCTTGAAGATGGCGTCTGCTGGTCGGGACTTGGTGCGTCCCGTCCTGGCGCTCCCTTTGGGAGCGCCAGGACGGTTCGCGGTGGAGCTGGTCGTTCGTGTCTGGACCCGGAGGTCCGCGGGGGTTTCGCTCACGTCATTCTTTCTTGAGCTTTCCTGCCCGTGGCAGGCCAGACAGTGGATGAAGCAAGGACTACTTGACGCTCTTCAGGCTAGATGCAACATCAGCAAGGATAGAGGCGGGCAGCGGGGCTGCACCAGCGTTCTTCGCTGCGACGGCCTGGCCATTGGCGCTGTCAATGAATCCGAGGTACGCGTTCGTGAGCTTCGCCTGTGTGGCGCTCTTGAACGTGGTGCAGACCACCGCGTAGGAGAGCAGCGGGATCGGGTAACCGGAGGTGATCTTCGTGACGTCGATCTTCTGCGTCAGGTCGCCCGTGGTGCCGTTCGATGCGGTCGTGGCCGAAGCCTGGAAGGCCTTGGTCGCGCCGGCAGCCGAGTACTTGACGTACGTCTTGCCAGTGCCGAGCTGGATCGCGGCCTGGGTCGCGGTGCCCACCGAGCTCTGGTCCGCGTATCCGATGGTGTCCTTGCCCGCGGCGACGGTAGAGACGACTCCCGATCCACCCTGCTGGGCGCTCTCACCCGTGACGGGCCATGCGGTCGAAACCGGGTAGGTCCAGGTGCTCGGCTGCGTCTCGCTGAGGTAGGTCGTGAAGTTAGCCGTCGTGCCCGAGCCGTCGGCGCGGACGACAGGGGTGATGGAGTCGGACGGAAGTGTCACACCGGGGTTGTCAGCCTGGATAGCCGGGTCGTTCCAAGTGGTGATCGTCTTGTTGAAGATCTTGGCGATGGTCGCCGAGTCGAGGTTCAGCTTGGTGACACCCGGCAGGTTGAAGATGATCGCAACTCCCGAGAGGTACACCGGCAGGTCCAGTCCGCCGCCCGCACCACAGGTGGTGGCCGCGGAGGTGACCTGCGTGGGGTTCAACGCGGAGTCGGTGCCTGCGAAGTCGTAGCTGCCGGCGAGCCAGTTGGTGACGCCACCGCCGGAGCCCTGCGACTTGTCGTAGTTGATGGTCACACCGGTCGCAACGGAGGTGAATGCGGCGGTCCACGCTGCCTCGGCGTTGGCCTGCGCGCTCGATCCACCCGAGGTGATCGTGCCCGAGAGCGTGCTCAGGTCGACGGTCGGAGCGGCCGACTTGGTCGCGGTCGCTTTCGGAGTCGCGGTGGTGCTGGATGAGCAGGACGAGAGTGCAATCGCGGATACGAGGGCGATAACGCCGACCGCTGCCACATTCTTGAGCTTCACTGTGTACCTTTCAGGTTGATGACTGCAGGGGCAGGAACATACAGACGCTCCGGGCACCATGCGGGGTGGGTCGGTGCCGACCCAGTAGCCGAGAGTATGTGCGGCTTCTTACCAGAGTCCGCAGTACTGGTGAACGGAAGGTTAACGGACGGTAACCGGTGAGATTTTCAGGCCGCTATCGCGCGGAAATTGTGCGCTGTTACTCAGGTTGGGGACTGTGCGTTTCGAGGGCGACGATCCCGGATTTCGGATGCCTGGACGAGAGATGAAGCACCGAGAATTCGCCCGTGCCCAGTTGTCCGGTCGCGGCGAACTCCGTTGTGAGCGGAGTCCTCGACAACGCAGCGATCTCGCGCACGATCTCGGGGATGACCGGCCCGTGGCTGCAGAGCACGACATTGGCCTTGGCCTTCATCCGCTTGTGCAGCAGCTCGCCGATGGTGGCTTCGTCGCTCTCGTAGGCGTCCTGGCTGATGCCCGCCGTCTGTTTGGGCTTGATGCCCGTGAGTTCGGCGAGGGGCGTGATGGTCGCAACGCACCTGGCCGCTGTACTCGTGAAGATCTTCTCCGGTCGGTACGCCGCGATGGAGGGTGCGATGCTCGCCGCCTGGGCGGTGCCGCGCAGCAGCAGCGGGCGAGTCGAGTCCGGGCCGTCCCAGGCATCCGGCGTCACAGCTTTTCCGTGGCGGACGACGACGATCGCGAAGGTGCGAGCGTTACCGGCCCGCCATCTCTCGGCAAACGTGTCGACGATGTCGATGTCATGCGGATAGCTGAGCACGCCGCGAGCCTTTGACAGCGAAACCCACTCGAGCGCGGAGATCTCATCGTTGGGTCGAAACCTGGCTGATTCGAGGGCGTGGGCATCCACCTCGGCCGACCAGTAGTACACGACCTTGTCGCGTCCGCTCGGAATCTTGTACTGCACCTGGCCGAGCGGTGCGCCGAGGCCCACGACGAGCCCCGTCTCCTCATGGATTTCCCGGACCGCGGTCTGCGGAAGCAGTTCGCCGGGATCGACCTTGCCCTTGGGCAGCGAGATGTCCCTGTGCTGGGTGCGGTGAACGAGAAGGATGCGCACCTTGCCGCCCACGATTCGCCAGCACACTGCGCCGGCCGCGAAGACGGTGGACGAATCCGTCATCGAAGCATGCCGATTCGGCGGCGCGATGCGATCTCTCGCATGATGACCTCCTGGCCGTCGGCCAGGGGATCGCCATCATCCGACAGGGAGTGGTGCTCCCACAGCCCGGATTGATCGAGCCACCAGGATGCGGTCGTGTCTGCCATGTCGATCTCGAAGATGTGGTCGATCTCGGCGAGGTGAGCGGGTTCGGTCAGCCGCACGAGGGCTTCGACGCGCCGATCCAGGTTGCGATGCATCATGTCGGCGCTGCCGATGTAGACCTGCGGGTCGCCGCCGTTCACGAAACTGAAGACGCGGGAGTGTTCGAGGTAACGGCCGAGGATCGAGCGAACACGGATGTTCTCGCTGAGCCCTGGTTGTCCGGGCTTCAGCGAGCAGATCCCGCGCACGACGATGTCGATCGGCACGCCCGCGTTGCTCGCCCGGTAGAGGGCATCGATGATCGCCTCATCCACGATCGCGTTGATCTTGATCCGGATGCCGGAGGGCAGACCGTCACGAG
>Ga0302314_10008330_pt1 | contig 18468 bp, 16 predicted proteins | sample III_Palsa_N2_3_FD_200533 | JGI IMG/M metagenome (GOLD analysis project Ga0302314, IMG submission 200533) | Peat permafrost microbial communities from Stordalen Mire near Abisko, Sweden - III_Palsa_N2_3 | ecosystem: Environmental > Terrestrial > Soil > Palsa > Peat permafrost | place: Sweden...
TCTGGTGCCGGCTGAGGGATTCGAACCCCCGACCTACGGTTTACAAAACCGTTGCACTACCACTGTGCTAAGCCGGCATATCGCTAAAACGCTATTCGAGGCTCCGAATGGTCAATTTCAACCATTTGGAACCTGCCAAGTACACCCGACCGGTGACCCATGGGGAGGCACTTATAGAGCTGCGCCCCCTCGGCGGGCGACATTTTGGGATAGGGCAGCGGTAAACACAATATGAGGCAGAAAATTGCGCCGGGGCGCGCCAAAAAATCGCGCTGGGTCTTTGGCTAGAGGGAAGTTGGGCAATTCAGGTAGGTGTGTTGAATCCGGGTCCAAACGGCTTGGCCGTTCATGGCTGTGTCGATTGCGCTGACGCGGGGATCACCCGTGAAGGCCTTGATGCCGTGCAAGATCATATATTCGGGATAATAAGTGGGCGGTCCTAATTTCTGCGCGCCCTCGCATACCTGCGTCAGCGTCTTTGGCTCCTTAATTAAGACGTTGAATGTGTCTGCGAATTTCTGGCGTTGTTCTTGGGGTAGCGGACTAAAAGTGTTCATGATCATGACCTGTCCCGCTTGACCCGCCGTCTTGTCGGTAACCCGCGTCGAATCGAAACGGATCTCCAGGCCCGCCAACATAAATAGCTCAACAGCATCTGGGTAGCGGCCGGCCGTTATGCATTGCGGAATCGCCTTGTACAAATCGGGAGGCTGAGCGGATTTGTCGATGGCCTCTAGCGCAACGCAGCCGAGATTGTGGGTGGCGGCGAGGCTTCCCGGAATGGTTAGTCGCGTAACAGTGTTCTGCCGCGTCATGACCGGAGCGGCTTGGCGATGATCGACGAGAGGCTCACCTGCGTTCGTGTTCTCTTCCACGAACCCAACTGTGCCGGTCAACACACGAATCGTCGCCAGCCTTTGGTTCTGGTCGAAATCGCAGCGAATCTCCGTGCCGGGATCCACGCGATAAAGGTAAGACTTGCTACCGGGAGAGTGCGGAAAGGTTATGTCTCGAGTCGGTGCGCCCAACACCGCATTCACTTGCTCAATCGACGCCCCGATCTTGGCGCCGCGGATGTCACCCCCGAACGGGGCATCGAAGCGGAACTGATAAGCCTTACTCGTCTGATCAAAAAACACCCATATGCCGCGTTCGGGAAGGCGTATCTGCCCGGCGAATTGTTTGCTGGCATCCGCTGTAATAGTCGGATTTATCGGCGTATGGAGTGCCTGCTGGACGGATTCTATGGAATCCCCAACCACAACCTGAATCGATGTGGCCTCCGTGCCAGTCGCCAGCGGCTCGGCTGGCGGGGGAGCCGGTTTAGCTTCATCGCCGAGCGCCGCAAGCGGCAGCGTTGAGACCGCTGTAAGTGCCATATAGATAAGCGAAATCGTCGCTTGACGATACCTGTCATACATAATCCGGGCGCTCATTCGATACAGCTTGGCAAGGGTATCCTGGCGCATGAGAGGGGTCTGTGACGCCGTGACAGTTTGGGCATGGCCGGGGGCGGCGCGGAGCCTGTTTCAGGGCCGCCGCGGCGGAAGCGCTCCTGACTTGCCGCGGAGAGCGACTTTCCCTACACTTTTTGAGTCACGCCCCTCATCGGGAGGAGGGGCGGGCGTTGAGAGTTCCTTATCGCCGAGTAAAACGAGAATGGCCAATTTTCGCATTTTCTCGATGCAGGGGAAAAGACTGCATCGTTCGGCCGGCGCCGTTGCCGGCTTTGCCAGCGCCCTCTCGGTGCTGATCGGAACCCTGGCGGGCTACGCGACGCCGAAGGGGTTTGGGCGTGTGACCATGGCGCTGCATTTAACCCATAAGCCCTTTCTCGTGAGAGTGGCGCCTGTCATCACGGGCGTGGCGGTGGCGCTTGCCACCGCGGCCGGCTTGTTGGGATTCTATCTTTGGCTTACCGAGCAGCCCGAAGAGGCTCGCGCGAAGCCCAAGGAGCCTCTAGGTTGAGCGGTCCGCTCTAACCTGGTGCTCGGCCTACGTTCCGGCCGGTGCCGGCTTTTGACCCAGCAAATCTACGGCATCCTGATACAGCTTCGCCCGTAACTGAAACCGTTCGTTGGCGCGAGTGATATAGCGGACGGAAATTTCCACGCCCCCCACCACGGGTTTGACGTTGATCCCCGGAGTTCCCGAAAACGTCTTACCGCGCTGTGTGGGAACTGCGCGCTGCCATTCCTGCTCGGCGAGGCGGGCGCCTTCCGCAGTGCTCTCTGTGACTTCCTTGGTGATGGCGCGAACCATGGGGTAGGGGTCCTGTCCTGCCGGTACGACGACCTGCAGTTCGTCCCACAGCCACTGACCCGAAGTCGAAAAATTAAAGTAATGGCCTTCGATGGCAAAGCTATTGGTGAAGGTGACCCGGCGCCCGGTGGGGTGTCCGGCATCGCTCCAGTTGCCCGTCTCGAGCAACACGGTATGGAACATCCCGAGTTCGGTGACCTCGCCGCTGACCCCGTTGATTTCCACCCAGTCTCCCAGCCGAATGCCGTTGCGGCCCATGAGCATCAGCCAGCCGAAGAAGGCGACGATGAAATCCTTGAGGGCGACGGTCAGGCCGGCGCCGACTATGCCGATCATGGTGCCGAGTTGTCCGGGCATGCCCACCAGAATTAAAACCACCGCGACCACCACGATGACCCGCAGGCCGATGCGAGTGATGCTGCGAAGCGTTTCAACCTGTCTGCGGTCGAGCTTCGGCCGATTGAGCAGGCGCTGCGCCCAGGTATCGATAATCAGCGCCAGTAACAGAATGGCCGTGACGATGACCGCGTCCATCAACAGTCCATGGACCAGAGTGGTGGATTGCGAGGCCACCACGGTGTTCCATTGCTGGTACACGCCGGCCAGTTGACGCAGGTCGGCGCTTTGGCTGTCAAGCAGGGTCAGGAGCTTCTGATTGGCGGTGATGAGCTTGGTCTTGGCGAGCAGCGCTGCCGCGTCCTGGTGAGTGTGGGTCGTCGGTGTCGTGGCAGCGGGGGAGGCAGGGGCGTTTTTGGAGTGTTGCGCAAGCTCCGAGATCCCTCCCTTGGCGGTATCGAGACTCGCGGCCAGGGCGACCCGCTGCTGTGCGAGGTCCTGGGCCTTCTGGGTGGCCGCGGTCTCGGCGTCGCTGAGTTGTTGCTCCTTCTGACGCAACTTCAGCCAGTCACCGAACCGCAGCAACGATCCATGCGGTCCCGTGTTTGCCGCGGGGAGGGCGCTCGCGGCCGCGCTGCTGGCCGCGCGAGCTTTCACCTGGGCATCGTGTTCCTGCACCATGGCTTCGATGCGTTGCTGCGGATTGCCGCCGGCGGCCAGAAGATCCTGATCCGCCGCATCCACTTCATCCTTGTCCAGATCGAGTTGGCTCTGCGCCAGTTCCAGTTCGTCTTGGACCGAGTCCTTTTGTTCTACCTTCGTTTGGGCCAGATTTTGGGTGAGTTGGGTGACGCGCTGCTGATCGGCATCGAGCATCTGCTGGGATTTCTGCAGGCGATCCTGGATCTTCAGCGCCTCAGGACTCAGCTGCGGCGGGTGAGCCTCTACGTCGCGCAAGGCGGCAGTGAAGGCCAGCGCCAGTTCGTGGTCGGCGACGCGCAGCGCCGTTTGCACGAAGGATTGCTCCTGGGGAGAACTCGCCAACTGTGCCATGCGCTGCGCGGTGGCGTAGGCGGTCTCATCCACCAGGGCCGCGGAGGTGACGGCGGCCGCGCGCCTGGCGATGGTCTTGGGTGAGGGGGGCGAGGTCTGCCACCAAGCGACGCCCGCGCCAATGAGCAGCACGGCAAGCAGTGCAGCCGATATCTTTTGAATCACAGGCGTTCTCCCTTCGCGTGAATCGCAAACTCGGCTAGTGTCAGCAACCGGCTAGTGCCAACCGCTGACGGCCGTGCGCGCTGTATCATTGAGTGGGCGCGCGATCAGACCTGATTGAGTGATACTGATTTCGTATTCCGCCCCGTCCGCCATGGGTAGGAAGGTGGCGCTGCCGTAGAAGGCATCAACCCAGGGAATCCACTCACGGTGGCGATCGATAAAGTCCCACAGGTCCACCTCATCCTGGGGATAGAAGGCGTAGGCGGTGCGGGGCAGCTTGCGCTCATCGTCGATATTCATATATCGGCCGCTGATCCTATCCAGGCGGTAGCCTGCGGAAAATCCCGCCAGAACCGCCAATCCCGGCCACTTCAGGACCTTGGCATCGACCTGCCACTCGTCGCCGCGCAGCGCAAAATCGGTACTCTCGCCGGAGGCATTCGTGAAGACACCGTTGAATTGATGGTAGGCGACGCGGCTGAGCTTCAATTCGCCCACCCGTTCCTCCGAAACCAAACGCTGATACTCGCGCAGGCTGGACGCCACCACGAGTCCAGCGACCCCAATCAGTACGACGATCAAGGCGAGCAGGCCGTGTACGATCCCGCCAAGCAGGCGGCCACGACGAACGCTGCGCGCTGCGTAGATCAGGAGGAGGAGAGCGATGAGCCCAGGTAGGGCGGTCAGTGCGTAGAGTGTCATGGGTGATTTCAACGGGAGCCGGAACCGAACCTCATGGGACTAACAAAACACTTAGCTCGGTCCCGGTGTCTCGTTGCAGACAGCCTATTGTTTGCTGCGAACGCGGTCATTTGCAAGTGCAGAATGCCAAATGACACAAACTTAAGCGCGCAAACCGACTGTAGGACACGTCTCACCCGCCGCTGCACGCTCATAAATTAAACCTTGGACCCCGTTGGCCGATAACCGGTAGAGAACGAGGGATCGCAATGCCGCTTCGTCTTTATCGCCAACCGGATCCGTCACCGCCCCCCGTGCCGGGATTCGAGGACGCGCACCGCCTTTGGGATCCCGTGCATCATCGCTGGACTGTGCGAATCGTACCGGGCGAACTCTTTGTCACCCCGCACGACGAATCCATCAGCACCGTTCTTGGAACGAGTCTTTCCGTCTGTATGCGCGATCCCGTGCTGCGCATCGGCGGAATGAACCACTTCATTCTGCCGATACAGATCGACGAGGCAACCGGTATTGTCGCCCGCGACACGAAAGAGGCTCTGCGATACGGCCGTTCGGTCATGGAGCGGCTCCTGCGCGAAGTACTGAAGCTCGGCGCCAGCCGCGAGCGTCTCAAAGCCAAGATGTATGGCGGGAGCCGCCACATGCAGCCGGCCCATGGCGCCAGCGAAAGCACCATTGCTTTCGCGAGACGGTACCTTAGGGAGCAGGGCGTGCCGGTGGTAGCGGAAAAGCTCGGCGACGGCTATCCGCGCCGGCTCATGTACTTTCCCAGCAGCGGGATGGCCCTGATGGAACGTCTGCCGAATCGCTTGGTCGCCGCCGTGGCGAAGCGCGAGATGCAGTATGTTCAAAGCTTGATCCAGCCCCCTGCCGTAGGCGTGGCGAACCACGTCAACTGACGGGTCGCGCGTGCGGCCGCCATTGCCGGATTCTCGTTGCCGTTTCATTCCCAGGGCGATTAGTATGTGCGCCTGTCCTGTGCGCCACTGCGTCAGCGAATGGGTGGCAGGACGATGGAAGGGGTTCCCTAGGTAATGTGGATTGTTCAAGTTGCGCTGCGGCGCCCATACACTTTTTTGGTGATGGCGCTGCTGATTCTCCTCGCAACACCGTTGGTTTTGCTCAAGATGTCCACGGACATCTTTCCGGAAATCGACATTCCGGTCATCAGCATTGTCTGGACCTACTCGGGTCTCTCGGCCCAAGAAGTCGGCAATCGCATCACCGCGGTCAATGAACGGAGCCTCACTACGTCGGTCAACGACATCCAACATATCGAATCGGAGTCGCTGGCCGGCTTCTCCATCATGAAGATTTTCTTCCAGCCGAACGCGGATATACCCACGGCCATGGCGCAGGTGGTGGCCGTCCAGCAATCTCAACTAAAGCAATTGCCACCGGGCATTCAGCCACCACAGGTGCTGAAGTACTCCGCGTCCAGCATCCCGATTCTGCAGTTGGGCTTGTCTAGCCCCGGCATGACCGAACAGGCGGTGTTCGATGCCGCCGTGAATTTCCTGCGCCCCCGGCTGGTGACCATTCCCGGCGTTGCCATCCCTTGGCCCTACGGCGGAAAACAACGCGTCATTTCGGTGGACCTCGACACCAATGCGCTGCTCGCAAAGGGGCTGTCGCCCAACGACGTGGTGAACGCCGTCAATACCCAAAATCTCACGCTGCCCTCCGGAACGGCGAAGATTGGAGCCACCGAGTTCGTGCTGGCGACCAATGGTTCCCCGGACACCATTGCCGAATTGAATCGCATACCGGTGGTCACCCGGAACGGCGCAACCACGTACCTTTCCGAAGTGGCCCATGTGCGCGATGGCTTCTCGCCGCAAACCAACATCGTGCGGCAGAACGGCCAGCGCGGCGTGTTGATGTCCATTATCAAGAACGGCGGCTCTTCCACTCTGGATATCGTCCGCGGAATATTCGATCAATTGCCGGCCGCCGCACAAATTCTGCCGAAAGACCTCAAGATCACCCCGTTGTTCGATCAGTCCGGTTTCGTGCGGGCCGCCATCAGCGGAGTGGTGCGGGAGGCGCTGATCGCCGCCTGTCTGACCGCGGCGCTCATTCTTCTGTTCCTCGGCAACTGGCGCAGCACCTGTATCATCGCCGTGTCCATCCCCCTCTCCATCCTGTCCTCGATCATCGTGCTCTATCTCGTGGGACAGACGCTCAATATCATGACTCTGGGGGGATTGGCGCTGGCGGTAGGCATCCTTGTAGACGATGCGACGGTCACCATCGAGAACATCGAGCGGCATATTCATCTGGGGTCGGATCTGCACAAGGCCATCCTGGACGGTGCCGGTGAGATAGCCGTGCCCGCCCTGGTCTCGACCCTATGCATTTGCATCGTGTTCGTGCCCATGTTCTTTCTGACCGGCGTCGCGCGCTACCTATTCGCGCCATTGGCCGAGGCCGTGGTTTTCGCGATGTTGGCGTCCTACGTTCTCTCGCGAACCCTGGTGCCCACTTTGGTGATGTTCCTCATGGACCACGCCCCGGCGGACCCCGCTGCCCGACCTAGCGCGTTGCAGCGGATATATCGCGCCTTCGACGCCCGCTTCGAACAGGTTCGCGCCGGCTACTCGGTGATTCTCGAGGGGGCACTGGCGCGTCGACGGGTATTCGCGGGCTTGTTCCTCGGTTTTTGCGTGTTGTCCTGCTGTCTGGTGTTCATCTTGGGTCGAGACTTTTTCCCGAGCGTCGACTCCGGGCAGCTCCGACTTCATATGCGTTTGCCGTCGGGGACACGCATTGAGGAAACTGCGCGCGTGGCCGATGAGGTCGAGGCCGCGATTCGCCGTATCGTTGCGCCTGAGGACCTGGGCACCGTGCTCGACAATCTGGGGGTGGCGGTCAGCGGCATCAACAAGTCCTATAGCAACGCCGGTACGTTCAGCAGCCTGGATGGAGAAATCCAGATATCGCTCAACGAGGGACACCGCCCGACCGCGAGTTATCAGGAAGAAATGCGCCGGGAGTTGCCGAAACAGTTTCCCGGCGTGGAATTCTTCTTCCAACCGGCCGACATGGTGACGCAAATCCTCAATTTCGGACTGCCCGCTGCGCTCGACGTAAAGATCATGGGAGCGGATTTGCGGGTGGACTATGACATCGCGGCCAGGCTCATGAAGAAAATGCGCATGGTGCCGGGCACGGTGGACACCCACATTCATCAGCGGCTCGATTTGCCCACCCTGTCGCTCGATATGGATCGCAGCCAGCTGCAACAGCTGGGTTTGAGTCCCACCGATGTCACCAACGACTTGCTGGTATCGACGGCCGGAACTTCGACGACGTCTCCGGCTTTCTGGCTGAGCCCCACGAACGGCGTTGTCTACAATCTAGTGATTCAGTCGCCGCAGTACACCATCGATAGTCTGGATTCGCTGTTGCGCACACCCGTGCGCCCGTCGGCGGCCACTGGGACCGGGGCGCCGCAGCTGCTAAGCAATCTGGTGCGAGTCACCCCGGCGGTGCAGAGCGCGGTAGAGTCGCGCTACAACCTGACTCCGGCCATCGACATCTATTCCAGCGCGCAGGGTAGGGACTTGGGAGGGATTTCCCGTGACATCTTCAAGCTGGTCGATGACATTCGGCCGACCCTGCCGCGTGGCGTGAGTATCCAGGTGATAGGGCAGGTGCAGACCATGAAGTCCTCTTTCATGGAACTGGGTTTGGGGCTGGTGATGGCGGTGGTCATGGTGTACCTCCTGATTGTGGTGAATTTTCAATCCTGGACTGATGCCTTCATTATCATCACGGCATTGCCCGCGGCGCTGGCGGGCATTTGCTGGATGCTGTTCTTGAGCGGGACCACCTTGAGCGTGCCGGCTCTGACGGGCGCCATCATGACCATGGGCGTCGCCACCGCCAATAGCATTTTGATCGTCGCATTTGCGCGGCAGCGCCTGGACGAGGGGCTGGACCCGGTGCGGGCCGCCTTGGACGCGGGCAGGACGCGCATCAGGCCTGTGTTAATGACGGCATTGGCCATGGTCATCGGCATGATTCCCATGGCTCTCGGCTTAGGCGAGGGGGCAGAGCAGAACGCACCGCTGGGCCGCGCCGTCATCGGGGGCCTCCTGTTCGCGACCATTTCCACCTTATTATTCGTGCCGGTGGTGTTCGCCGGCATTCATAGACGCCTCGCTGCGCGCCGAGCCGCGCGCATCGCCGGCGTAAATCCGCATCAAGAAGGAAGCCCCTCCCATGCTTAAGGCCCAGTCGCGCGGCGTCGTGAAGCGTGCGCAGGTGCTCGTCACCGCCGTCATCGCGGCGTTAGTTATAGGCGCCGTCGTGGTGCTGGTGCTGCGCAGTCTCCACGCGGCGGCATTGGACCGCGATGCCGTTCTGCATGCCACGCAGTACGTGACGACGGCAATTCCCAAGACCAACAGCGCCGGCCTCCCGGTCACCTTGCCGGGCACTCTGCTGGGCGTGACCGAGGCCACGGTGTATGCGCGCAGCAGCGGCTATATCGTGCGCTGGTCCAAGGACATCGGCGCTTCGGTGAAGCGCGGCGATTTGCTGGCGGAAGTCACCGCGCCGGAAATTGACCAGCAGCTGTTTCAAGCCGAGGCCACCCGCGCCCAGACGGCGGCCAGCGAATCGCTGGCGAAGAGCACCGCGGATCGTTGGACAAGTTTGCGAGCCAAGGACGCCGTCACCCAACAGGATTTGGACGAGCGCTTGAGCGCTTACCGCCAGGCCGAGGCCGACCTGAAAGCGGCCGAGGCCAATGTGTCGCGCCTGCGCAGCTTGCAGGGGTTCAATCGCATCGTTGCGCCCTTCGACGGCGTAGTCACGCAACGAAACATCGACGTGGGAGATCTGGTCCAGGGCGGGAACAGCGGCACCGGGAAGGCGTTGTTCGAGGTGGCGCAAGTGGATCCGCTCCGTTTATATGTGTATGTGCCGCAGGCCTATGCGCATCAAATTGCGGTCGGCGACACCGTTTCGGTGACTCTGGCCGAACGCGGTGGTGAGACATACCGGGGTTCGATTGCCCGGACAGCGCGTGCCATCGATGTCGTGACCCGCACCATGCAAGTCGAGATACGAGTGCCCAACCCGAAGGGCGAGCTCATCGCGGGTTCCTACGTCCAGGTGCTATTGCCCATCAAGGGCGACAACAGCGGCATGGTCGTGCCGACGAACGCCCTGCTGTTCAGGCCCTCGGGTATCTACGTCGCCGTGGTGGACCAAAGCGCGCATGTGCGACTCGCGCTGGTGAAGCTTGGGACGGACTTCGGTACAGAGGTCGAAGTGCTGGGCGGTTTGGCGCCTGAGGCCCGATTCATAGTCAACCCTTCCGATTCTTTGGCCGACGGGGATGTCGTGACACTGGCCGCGCCAGCGCCAACGCCCGTGGCCGCGAGCAGGAGCTGAGCGCCATGCGCTCGGTCGCTTGGCTGGCGATTGCGGCCATCGCCGGATGCGCTGTCGGCCCCGATTATGAGCGCCCCACCGCGGACGTGCCGGCCTCGTGGCAGCCGGAAGTACCCTGGCAGCCGGCGGCGCCCTTGGACGAGGCGCTCAAGGGCAATTGGTGGGAAGTGTTTCAGGATTCCACGCTGAATCGGCTGGTGCAGCGGGCGCTCGACGGCAATCAGAACTTGCGTGTGGCTGCTGCGCGTCTCGATCAGGCTCGAAGTCAGGTGACCGTCGCGAAATCCTATCTATATCCCGGCGTCGATCTGCAAGCGTCCGCGGAGCGCGCGAAGATTTCCGCCAATCGCCCCCTGGCCGCCTACTCGACTCCCAATGCATCCACGGTACAGAACGAGTTCGTTGTGGGCCCCACGGTCAGCTACGAAATTGATTTATTCGGCCGGGTGCGGCGCGAGGTCGAAGGCTACAAGGCAGCGGCCCAGCAGGCGGCCGCGGATTTCGAGAACACACGCCTGATACTCACCGCTCAGCTGGTCAGCGACTACTTCACCTTGCGTGAACTCGATGCCGAGATCGACGTGGTGAAACATAGTCTCACCCTCGAGCAGGATGCACTCACTTTCGTCACCTCGCGGCACGACCTGGGATATGCCACCGGCTTGGATCTGGCGCAGCAGCAGGCATTGGTGCAGAACAGTTCCGCGCAGGTGGAATTGTTGGAGTTACAGCGCGCCCAGAACGAACATGCCATTGCGACCCTGGTGGCGACGCCGGCGCCGAGCTTCAGCATTGCGCCGGTCGCGGCGCCCGGCAACCTTCCGGTGCTGCCGGTGGGATTGCCCTCCGACCTCTTGCAGCGTCGGCCCGATGTGGCCTCCGCCGAGCGCGCCATGGCCGCCGCGAATGCGCGCGTCGGGGTCGCGCGCGCGGCGTACTTTCCCACCATTGAATTGATGCCCTTGATCCCCAACGTGGGCTGGGAAAGTGCGGCGGTGTCGTCCTTGTTCAGTGCGCCGAGCCAACTGTGGGCGGTCGGGCTGTCGGCCACTCAGACCTTGTTCGACGCGGGGCGGACCCGCGCCAATGTGCATATCGCTGAGCAAGACTACTACGCCGCCGTGGCGACCTACCGTCAGACGGTGCTGGGTGCCATGGAAGAAGTGGAGAACGGCATCACCGGCCTTAAGTCGCTCGACCGCGCGGGCGTGCAGGCGGATGCGGGCGTCGAGAGCGCGCAGCGCGCCTTCGATATCGCCAATGAGCGTTACAAGGGTGGCGTTGCGATCTACCTCGACGTGCTCACGACGCAGCAGACACTGCTGGGGAATCAGCGCCAGGCCGTGCAAATACACGGTCAGCAATTCTTGACGGCGGTGTACTTGATCAAGGCGCTGGGGGGTGGTTGGCAGAACCTGCCCGTAGGCGACCAGCGCCTCTCATCGCGCAACTAGGTTTTGGCCGGAGCCTTTGCCAGGGATTCGATGGACACCGGCGGCGACAGCGCGTGCGATTGAATGAAATCGACGCCCAGCGCAGTGAGCCACTCCTGCTCGGCGGCCGTTTCAGTGCGCTTAGCGACCGTATGCATGCCCATCACGCGGGCGATTTGCACCACTCCCGTGATTGCCGCTTGGGATAGTTTGTCGGAGCGCATTTTCGCGGTGATTTCCGATGCCAGCTTGATGTAGCGCACGGAGGGTAGGCGCAATAGATCGAAGCATTCGGTGCGCAGCCCGAAGTCGTCCAGCACCAAGGGGCAGCCCAAGCGATGCAGGGCCGTCGCGATCTCGGCTACTTGGCCGCCATAGTTGAGCGCCGTCGACACATCGATTTCGAAGGCGATCATGGCCTTCGGCAGCGACGATTTGGTCAGGCATAGCTCGATGAACTTGATGAAATGCTCGTCGTGCAGCGCCGTGTTCGTGAGGTTCACGGAGAACATCACCGCCTTCTTCTGCCATACATCGGGGTGATGCACCAGCCATCCGATGAGCTGCGTGATGACCCGGCGGTCGATCATGGAGCCCAAGCCGTTTTCCACCGCGGCCTTGAGCATCGCCTGGGGAGCCGAGTTGGGTGCGTCTTCCGACGACGAGCGCAGCAGCACTTCGTAGCGTCGCAGTTGGGTGCCTTTGTTCAGCGGCACCAGGCGCTGTACGTGCAACGCGATGGGGCTGCGGCGCAACGCGGCGTGCAGGCGGTCGATGTCGGGACTTACTGCGCCCGCGGGTGTCGAGGCTGCGCTCGGGGCGGCGGGGCGCTTGTCGAGCGTTGGTGTTGGGGTGGCTGGCGATTGAGCTGCCACTGGCGGCGCTTGAACCGCCAGCGCTTGTGCCCGCGCGGGCGCCGCAGCAGGCAGGGGCGTGTCAACGGCCAGTGTCAGTTCCGGGAAGTTCGCGACGGGCTCCAGCGTGGCCGTCTTGGCAGGCGGTGCCTCGACCGGGGTCTTCGCCGCGGCGGGAGCCTTTGCCGCAACAGGCGCTTTCGCCGGCGCGGCCTTGACCGCAGGCGGCGGACCGACGTGAGTGCGAGTGGTTGCGAATTCGCTGAGCGCCCGCTGCAATTTCGGGGTCATGAGGCGGGCCGCGCCTTTATCGTCTTGCGTGATGCCCCGGGTGTCCATGACCACCATGACCGCGCCGGCCATGGCGCGACGGGTATTCACGATGCGAAAGGACACGGCGGACTTCGAGTCGCCGAGATCGTAGTCGTGAAACACGGGTCCGTTGACCTTCGTGAAGGCCTCAAAGGCCTCCACGACGGCATTGTGTTCGTCCGGGCCCATCGAGCCCTCGGTCATCCACAGCACGTCGCCTTTTTCGTCCAGCAAGGAGACGGCATAGACGCGCACCGAATCGATGGCCACGCGGATCTTCTGACACACCGCCTCGAAGTCTACGAGCGGCGTTTCCGTGGCGCTGACAGGCTTGACCTGATCCATAAACTCATTGCTTGGGAGGGGTGTACATATCTACCGCACCGGTAAGAGGCATGGTGTGATGGTCTTCGCCAAAATGCGACGGAATAGGGGAACGCCCGATTGCGTATGGATTGACGGCGTACCGCGCGGCATGACATATCATCGGTAGCAGTTCACCCCTTACCTTACACTTGCGGACACATCATGGCCCCGGCACCCGAAACTCGACAATTCCGCTACTACGATTTTGTGATGGCGGCCTACGTTTGCGTCCTGTTGTGCTCCAATTTGATCGGGCCCGCCAAGGAAACTTCGTTTCACGTGCCCGTGTTCGGCACCGTCACCTTCCTGGCGGGAGTGCTGTTTTTCCCCATTTCCTACATTTTCGGCGACATTCTCACCGAGGTGTACGGCTACGGACGGGATCGCCGCGTGGTATGGGCTGGATTCGGGGCATTGGCCTTCGCCTCCCTGATGGCGGCGGTGGTCGTGCATTTGCCGGCCTCCGAGAGTTCGCGCGGCAATCAAGCGGCCGTCGAGGCCATATTCGGCAATACGCCGCGCATCGTGGTGGCATCGACGCTGGCCTTTTTATGCGGCACTTTCGTCAATAGTTATGTACTCGCGAAAATGAAAATCTGGACGCGCGGACGCTGGCTATGGACGCGCATCATCGGCTCGACTCTATGCGGCGAGCTGATCGATTCGGTGATTTTTTATTTCGTGGCGTTTTACGGCCGTATGCCCGGCGAGCATCTCGTGGACATCATGTTTACTCAGTACGCGCTGAAAAGCGGCTGGGAAATCGTTGCGGCGCCGTTGACATATCGTGTGGTGGCGTTCTTGAAACGGGCGGAAAACGAGGACTATTACGATACCCACACGAATTTCACTCCCTTCTCGTTGAAAGCGTGATGCGTGTCGTAGCGGGGTATGTCTGGCAGCCGGCCAGAGGGGCGAGTTTACCCCTCAATTGGTCGGTGCCTTGCCACGATTTGCCACGACCCAGCCCGAGAGGCGCCCGAATATCGGTCTGAAATAGCTCTCACAAAGGCGGTGAATGTCGCCGCCTAGCGAGGAGCTTGTTATGAAGACTGCATATTCCAAAATCGGTTGGACGGTGGGGTTGGTGAGCATCAGCGTGGCGGCACTGGCGGGAGAGCCCAAGACCACGCCTCCGCAGGAACCGGCTGGCTTCGTGGTGGGGGGTGTCATCGGCGGTTTGGCGGCGGGCCCCGTCGGTGCGGTCATCGGCGCGGGCATCGGCACGTGGCTGGGCAATCGAGTTCACAAGGCCGGTGAGGCGAAGAAGGCCGAAGCCCAGGTCGCGATGCTGCAGACGGATAAGCAGCAACTCGAAACCGATAAGGCCGTGCTGGTTACCGAAAAAGGCACCCTCGCGGACAGCAACAAGGCGTTGACGGCTCGGCTCGACCAGCTCTCGCACAGCGTTGAGATGGCGCAAACCGCCAAGGATGACGCGGCGAAAGACGATGCGGCCAAAGTGCTCGACGGTCTGCAGGGTGATGTGCTGTTCCGCACGGGCAGCGCGGATATCACCCCGGAAATGACGCACGGCATTCAGATGCTGGCCGAAGCGGTTGCGAAGTCGCCGGCGCTGAAAGTGCGGGTGGACGGATACGCGGATCCCCGCGGTACGGTGGAGAGCAACCTCAAATTGTCCGAAGCCCGGGCGAATGCGGTGCGAGATCTATTCCTCGCGGCCGGCGTCACGGATACCGCGCTCGAAATCAACGCGTATGGTTCGACCACGAGCGTGGCACAGGACAGCGACGGCTATGCAATGGAGCGCCGGGTGCGTCTGACCCTGCAGGCTCAGGGCGACGCGGCGGTTGCACAGACTGGAGGCACGGCCACACCCATCACCAACGAAGCGTCAAGTCAGTGAGTCGAGAAGATGGCGGCCCGGTACGCGAGTGCCGGGCTGCTCTTGTTTCCGGCGGCGGCACAGGCCTAGGATAGGGGATGAGCGAATCGCCCAAGATTATCCCCATGGACCGCCTGCTGACAGGTGACTCGGCCAATCCGTCGCCGGAACGCATCCTGGCCGGCATACCCCGTACCCGAGTGTCGAATCAGTACGCTGACGAGACTCAACAATTCTTCTGCGGCATGTGGAGCAGTACCAGCGGAAAGTGGCGAATTCGTTACACCGAGCATGAATTCTGCGTGCTCATCGAGGGTCGTGTGCGCCTCGAATCGACCAGTGGCGACAAATACGACTTCCGTGCGGGCGAGGCCTTTGTGGTGCCTGCCGGCTTCGAGGGAACCTGGGAAGTGGTCGAGCCGTGCAAGAAGTGGTATGCCGTGTTCGAGCGGCAGGCATCCTAGACGCTGTCGCAGCAGTCGCCGGACTGACACGGCGGCCCCGCCGCCCGCCTAACGGCTCGACGTCTTGCGCTCTGTAAGCCACGCTTCGACCTGCTGCTGCAATAAATCCATGGGCAACGCGCCCTCGGCCAATAGCACATCGTGAAAGCGCCGTAGATCGAAGGCCGGCCCCAGCTTCTGCTCGGCATCTCGGCGAAGCTGCTCGATGCGAAGTTCACCGATTTTGTAGCCCAAGGCTTGGGCCGGCCAGCCGATGTAGCGGTCCACCTCGTAGCTGATGGATGATTCGGTCATGGCGGTGTTGTCTCTGAGACAGTTGGCGGCTTGATCGCGTGTCCAATTCATGGCGTGAATGCCTGTGTCCATGACCAGCCGGCAGGCGCGCCACATTTCCATGGACAGTCGGCCGAAGTGCTCCTCCGGGCTGCGATAGATGCCCATGTCTTCTCCCAGCCGCTCGGCGTACAGCGCCCACCCCTCGACGTAGGCAGTGATGTCATCGTTGCGCCGGTATTCCGGCAAGCGAGTGTTCTCTTCGGCGAGGGCGATCTGCAGATGGTGACCGGGCACACCCTCATGCAGCAGCCATGCGGGAAGATTATAGAGTGGAGTGCGCTGCACATCGGCGGCGCTGTATACCACTGCGCCCGCCTGACCACTATCGGGGCTGCCGGGAAGGTATCCGTCCGATGTGCTCTCCAACGCCGGCGGTTTGGCCCGCACTCCGTAGGTAAGGCGCGGCAACAGTCCAAAATATCGCGGCAGCAAGTAGTCGATGCGCTTGGCGATCTCGGCGGCCTTCGCTGCATAGTCATCGACGTCTACAGCGTAGTTGTGCGGTTCGGCCTTGAGCTTGGCGCTGAAGGCGCGCAGGTCTCCTTGAAAGCCGGTCTGAATCATGACGGCTTGCATTTCGGCGCGGATGCGTGCGACTTCATCGAGGCCCAACCGATGGATGGCATCCACGGTCAATGACGTGGTGGTTTCGCGTTGCACGACGTACGCGTAGTAGCGCCTGCCTTCTGGAAGCGTGGAGACGCCCAGTTCAAGTCTGGCCTTGGGCAGGTAACGCGTGCGCAGGAACGCGATGAGCCGCTGCTGCGCAGGGCGAACCTGTGTGTCGATAATCTCGCGCGCCTGCGCCGTCAATTCCGCACGGCGCGCAGGCGTCACGGAGTCGGCCAGGGTGGCGAAGGGTAGGAGCAAGGGACTCTGGCTCGAGGGCAAAGACATGGCCTTCTCGAGCGCCTCGATGGCCGCGCGTGTTACCAGCGCCGGTTGTGTGAAGTGGGTGTCGATGCCCCGCTGCAGATTCTGCGTCTCGGTGGCGAAGTAGGATGGAATCGCGCCCATCCGGGCGAGCCACGCTTGGGCATCGCTTTCTCCGGCCAGGGTCGTGACCTCAGCTTGCGTGTCCGGCAGAGTAAAAAAACCTTGGCCTGTCTGAAAGGCAAGTCGGGCCTCGTCCACGTCGAGACTTCCGAGGGACATCTCGATTTGCCGCGCCATGACGGTTCTGCTCAAGGCGATCTCGGGCGTGAGCATGGAGGCAGGGAGCGCGCGGAGCCGCGCGCGCAAGGTTAGGAGGTCGGTCTTCTGTGCCGCCAAGGCGTCCGGCGAGTCGTCGGGCCAGCGCGCGAGGGCCGCGCGGTCACCTCGGCTGCCTGCCCGCAGCGGGTCTTGGCGGTGCGTGAGCCCGATGTAATCCCGCTCGAGCGCCGCCCAGTCGGTCGGGACCCCGGCATTCGACTGAGCGATAGCGGGAACTCCCGAGAGTAGCGCCATTGCCGCCACGAGCCCGCGTAGGGTGGCCAGGGTTACACGCGTCGGACCCTTCATGCGTACCGGACCATTCATATTAGACATATTCAATCGTCCTCATGTCGCGCGCCCTTGCGCCGTGTGCGTCGATGTTGTAGGACGCCCTTACGGCAGCTGACGTGCTTCAGTTACTCTACCGTGACTAAAAAGAAGGGATTCGATGAAACACTCTTTATTCGGCGCCACGGCGGCGTTCTTCCTGGCCTCGTGCGGCGGCGGCGGCGGATCCCCAGCGATCACCGAAACACCTACCGTCTCGATCAGCGCGACCGCGACCACCTTGAGCAGCGGCGGTTCGACGACATTGACATGGAGTTCCGCGAACGCGACTTCATGTACCGCCTCGGGCGGTTGGTCCGGCGCGGTGGCCACCAGCGGCACGCAAAGCACGGGCGCGCTGACTCAGAACACGACGTACTCGCTGGAGTGCACGGGATCGGGTGGAGCTACCGCCAGCAAATCGGTGACTGTCGACGTTACGCCGGCCAGTGTCCCGACGCCGACGGCCGTATTGGCGGCCTCACCCACCAGCATCACTAGCGGCGGGGCGGCGACCCTAACCTGGAGTTCCACCAATGCGACGGGGTGTACCGCGTCTGGCGGCTGGACGGGTACGTTGGCGGCCAGCGGCACCCAGAGTACCGGCGCCCTCACGGCCAATACCACGTACTCATTGAACTGCACCGGTGCAGGGGGCAGCAGCGCGGCGGCGACCGCAACAGTCACGGTGTCTGCCGCCGCAATTTCGGTTCCGGCCGCGACATTGACTGCATCTGCGACCAGCATCGCGAGCGGCGGGGCCACGACGTTGACGTGGAGTTCGACCAATGCGACCGCCTGCACGGCCTCGGGCGCTTGGACCGGCACGTTGGCGACGAGCGGCACGAAGAGCACGGGCACGCTAACGGCCGCCACCACCAGCTTCACGCTTACTTGCACCGGTGCCGGAGGCACCAGCCCGGCTGTCACCACGACGGTCACCGTGGTGCCGGTCCCCACCGCGACGCTGACCGCGGCGCCCGCCACAGTGGTCAACGGCAACACGTCCACGTTGACTTGGAGTTCGACCAACGCCACGAGTTGCACCGCCTCGGCAAGTTGGAGCGGGACGAAGGCGTATATGGGTACTGTGACGACGGCGCCGGTGAGTTCGAATTCCTTGTTTACTCTGACGTGCACGGGCGTTGGCGGCACCAGCGCCCCGGCCAACGCGACGGTCAATGTGGTGCCCACGGCGATGTTGACGGCGAATCCGACCGCGGTGAACAGCGGAGGAGCCTCGCTACTGACGTGGAGTTCCTCCAATGCCACGGCCTGCACCGGAACGGGTGGTTGGACCGGCCCGCTCGCGGCAAACGGCAGCAAAGCTACTGCCGCGTTGACCGCGGCCACCACTTACGGACTCACCTGCAGCGGTGCCGGCGGCACGAGCAGCCCGGCGAGTGCGA
>Ga0302314_10008332_pt1 | contig 18466 bp, 20 predicted proteins | sample III_Palsa_N2_3_FD_200533 | JGI IMG/M metagenome (GOLD analysis project Ga0302314, IMG submission 200533) | Peat permafrost microbial communities from Stordalen Mire near Abisko, Sweden - III_Palsa_N2_3 | ecosystem: Environmental > Terrestrial > Soil > Palsa > Peat permafrost | place: Sweden...
CGGCCGTCTGGTTCTTGGTGAAGTAGACCGAGTCCCAGCTCTTATCGACGCCGAAGGCGCCGGCGTCGATCAGGGTCTTGATGTCGCCAAGCGCCTTCTTGCTGGCGGCAGAGGCCCACTCGGCCTTGTTACCGGCGAGTGCGTTGGTCACGAGGCTCGGGCCGCCGACGCGGTCGAACATGTACTCGTACCACATCAGGGTCGGCCACTGATCGGCACCACCCAGTGCGATTGGGGTCTCGACACCCTTGGCTTTCAGCTTCTTGACGTCACTCAGCAACTGCGGGAACGTCTTCGGCAGGGCAACGCCGTCTGTCTTCAGCAGCGCCTTGTTGTAGAAGAAGAACACCGGCTGGGTACCACGCATCGGAACGCCGTAGTAGTTGGCGCCGATCTTCGCGGCGTTCAGGATCGACGGCAGGAAGCTTGACTTCAGCTTCGGGTTGGTCGCGAAGTAGCCGTTCAGCGGCTCGAGCAGACCAGCCTTCTGAAACTGCAGGATCGAGCCGCCGCCCCAGTTGAAGAAGACGTCGGGAGCGCTGCTCGTGCTCATGATCGTCTGCAGCTTGGTCTGGTAGTCGGCGCCCGGGAAGGTCTCAAGCGTTGCCGGGTCGGACTTGCCCTCGGCGGTCGCGTCGTAGGTTGCGACCGCGTACTTCTCGACGCTGTTCTCGGAGTCGCCATAGGCGGCCACGGTGAAACCAGCGCTGGCGGCGTGCGCAACTTGCATCTTCGCGCTACTCGCGCTCGCGCCGATGGCGGCAACGGCGGTAGCCGCGAGTGCGGCCGCCGTAGCGACGGCGCCACGCCGCGACCACTTGTTGGAACTCAACATATGAGAAACTCTCCTCCTCCGAAAGTTTTCGGCCCTCATGCCGAAAACAAGTGTTGACGCGGCGACAGTATCACCACTTCCACACGCTGTCACGCGCGCCGTGTTGCGCGATCAATAAAGTGCCGTAGCGATACAACTGGAGAGCGATGTCAGCGACAGAAACAGACGCGGGACTTACGAACGGGCGCAGACGCGTCACGCTTGCCGAAATCGCGACCGCCGCGAACCTTTCGCTCGCGACTGTTTCGAAAGTCTTGAACGGTCGTACGGATGTTTCGGCCGCCACGCGCTCCAAGGTCGAGGCGCTGCTGCACGAACACGGCTATCTGCGCCGCAACTCCGGCAGCGGCACCGCCCAGATGGTCGAGGTGGTCTTCCACGAGCTGGAGAGCGAGTGGGCGATCGAAATCATCCGCGGCGTCGAACGCGTCGCCCGTGAGTTCAACCTCAGCGTCCTGCTGACTGAGAGCGGTGACCGTCACACGCCAGGACCGGGCTGGATCGACGGGGTGCTGCGCCGGCGCCCGCTCGGCGTCGTGCTGGTCTTCTCAACGCTGAGCGCGGCATCCAAACAGAAGCTGCGCAGCCGCGGCGTCAACTTCGTGGTCGTGGACCCGGCCGGCCAGCCCGACCCTGACGTGGCCTCGATCGGCTCGGCCAACTGGTCAGGTGGCTTCGCCGCCGCCCAGCACCTGATCGACCTCGGCCATACGCGGATCGGCATGATCAGCGGCCCCGAGGACATGCTCTGCTCAGTGGCGCGAGTCGACGGCTACCGCTCGGCGCTAGAACGCTCCGGCATCCCGTTCAACCCGGACCTGGTCAGGGTCGGAGACTTCCACGTCGCCAGTGGCCAGCAGGCCGGCGAGTCACTGCTCTCAATGACAGAGCCACCAACCGCCATCTTCGCCGGCAGCGACCTCCAGGCCTGCGGTGTCTACGAGGCCGCGCGACTGCTCGGGCGCCGGGTACCTGAGGATCTCTCGGTGGTCGGCTACGACGACCTGCGCCTGGCCCGCTGGGTCGGCCCGCCGCTGACCACGATCCGTCAGCCGCTGACCGAGATGGCGGAGACCGCCGTGCGGCTGCTGCTGCGGATGGGTGAGGAGCTCGACCCCACGCTCAGCAGCCAGCGCGTCGACCTGGCGACAAGCCTCGTGGTGAGAGAGTCGACACGGCCTCCGCAGGCTGGCGCGTAGCCGGGACTCAGGAGGGGCTGGCGAGCCGCGCGAGCACTTCGCCGGCGGTCATCTCGGTGGTGACCATAAGGCGAGGGCGCAGCGCCTGCCCGTGGTCCCAGCCGTAGTCGATCGTCGTCATCACCTTGAAGATCTGGTGGTGATCGTTGAGCTCTATGACGCGGTCGTCGTAGCTGCCATACGGAAAGACGAACTCGTCAACGCCGTAGCGCGCAAGCGCATCGCGAGACGCAACGAGCTGAGGCAGGTTCTGCTCGTCAGTGAGTTCCGCCATGTGCAGATGCTCGCGTCCGTGGGCAGCGATGCTGACGCCGGCGTCGTGCAGCTGATCGATATCAGACCAGCCGATCCGCTCCGGCTGCCCAAGGAACTCGAGCGTCAGCGCGAGCACGATCTCTATCTCCGGAGCGCGGGTGCGCAGCGTCTGCACGGCCTCGAGCACGGAGACGTAGCCGTCGTCGAAATAGACCCTGACGCGGTCTCCTATTGCCTGCGCCTGGAGGCCGTCGATGACCGCGACCAGATAGCTCATCGGCAGCGTGTAGATCGACGAGGGATCGTCGGCGATGTCGTGCAGACAGAGGTTCGCGCGGGCGTCTGCCTCGATCAGCGGGTGCGGCACGACGGTGCAGCTTATAAGGTGTGTCGACGTTGGAAAAGGATCGCGACACCGTGCTGGAAGCCGATGCCGAGGTGGTTGCCGCTGCCCTTGAAGGGGCACGCGTTCGCTTCCGCGAAACCTTGGCGGACTCGCACACCACGGCGCTGGTCAGCTTTGACCAAGCCACAGCGCTCGGCGACCACGCACTCTGCGCCAGGGCCCTGACCCTCCAGGGCGACATCGCGACGCACCGTGGCGACCTGCGCGAGGCGGCACGACTCGCGTTTGAGGCCGAGCGTCACGTGCTCGAGGCGGACGACCCCAGAGCGATGGTTGAGATCGCGGGTCTGCGCTCCCACGTCTTCTTCTTCACCGGCTCCTACGCGCAGGCACTGAGCTATGCGGACCACGCGATCTCGATCGCCGACCGCAGCGGCGACGCCCAGCTTCGTACCCAGGCCCGGCGGGCCGCATACCTGGTGTTCGGCAATATCAAGGTGCGCGGCTGGCGCGAGCGGCTGCGAGAACTGCTGGCCCTGACACAGGAGACCAATAGCCTCTGGGAGGAGACGGTCACCCGCAACGATCTGGCCTGTGAGCTGCTCGAGGACGGCGATGCGGCGGCGGCCAGCGCCGAGATCGAACGCGCGCTGGAAGTCGCGCTCCGGATCGAGGGACCAAACAGCTTCGTGCTCTCGATCGTCTACTGCACCCGCGCCGATATTGACCTGGGGCTTGGCGATCCGAACGCGGCGCTGGCCGACACCAGGCGCTCACGGACCCTGCTGGAGAGCATCAACGACCCCAACCCATATGTGATCAGCGCCAACGTGCGGGCCGAGGTTCAGGCCCTCGCCACGCTCGGCAACCTCGACGAAGCCCAACGTGTCGGGGATGAGGCGCTGGAACGGCTCGGTGACCACATGCCGCGCTCGCGCAGCCAGATCCTCGCGACGCTCGCCACGGCACTGCGCGAGGGTGGTCGCCTCGAGGAGGCCTACGACGCCCTGTTCCGCTCGGCGGAGCTCGAGCGCGTGGCCTTTTCGGAGATCTCGGAGTTGCAGCTCGACCTTGAGAAGGCGACGCGACGGGCGCGCGCCGCCCGCCGCGAGAGCGAGGAGCTGGCGGTGAAGAACCGTGAGCTCGCCGACGCGCAAACTGAACTTGAACGTCGCGCAAGCAAACTTGAGGAGCTTCAGGAGCAGCTGATCGAGCAGGCTGACCGTGACTGGCTGACCGGCTTGCGCAACCGCCGTTACCTGGCCCGCGCGCTCGGGCACACGGCCTCAGAGGACCTCACGGCACCGTTTTCGGTGGCGGTGCTGGACCTCGACCACTTCAAGCAGATCAACGACCGTTTCGGCCACGCGGCAGGTGACCAGGTGCTGGTCAGGGTCGCTTCGCTGCTGGGCGAGGCGACACGCGACACCGACGTGGTCGTACGCAGCGGTGGCGAGGAGTTCCTGATCGTGATGCCGCAGACCGACGCGTTGGCCGCCGGTGTCTGCTGCGAGCGTATGCGCGCGGCGATCTGCGACGCGACCTGGGACGAGATCGACTCGGAACTGGCCGTCACGGCGAGCGTCGGGGTCGCGTCGACCGGCGCGTCGACGGCGATGGAGCCGCTCGTGAAGCTCGCTGACCAGCGGCTCTATGAAGCCAAGCACGCGGGCCGCAACTGCGTGGTTGCCTAGCGGGTTCTGGCGCTTTGGCGCCGCACGCTTAATCGTTCACCCGCGGGACCTATAGGCAACGCTTAGGCCGATCCGCCATGGTGAGTGCGCAGGATCCACTCTGCACATACCTCGTATGCCGCCAACACCCTCTCAACGCAGGCGTCGCCTGGGGATCGCCGCTGTGTTCGTGCTCGTGCTCGCGGCCTGGTGGGTGGCCGCTGGTGCTGGCCCCGGTGGCAGCAACGGTGAGCGTGACGGGACGGCTGTGAACGCCGCCGTGTTCGCCAAGAGCGCCTGCCGCTCCTACCCGCCGACAAGCGGCAACCGCCACCTCACGGTCTTCCTTGACGCCGGGCACGGCGGGCTTGACCCGGGCTCGATCGGCCGCACGCAGAGCGGCAGCGCGATCTACGAGGCTGACCTCACGCTTCCGGTGGAGCTCGACGCGATGGCGATGCTGCGGCGCAAGGGTTTCAGTGTCGTTGTCTCACGGACTGCCAACACGGCGGTCGTGAAGCTGACGACGGCGGACGTTGACGGCAGACTGCTGACCGCGCTGGGGGTTCACAACGACGTTGCCGCACGCGACGTCTGCGCCAACGATGCCCACGCCAGCGTGCTGGTTGGGATCTACTTCGACGCCGGCACCAACAGCAATGCCGGGTCGGTGACCGGCTACGACGCGGTGCGCCCGTTCGCGGCGGCCAACAAGCGGCTCGCGACGCTTGTTCAGGACGACGTGCTCGCCGCCATGAACCGGGAGGGCTGGGGCATCCCCAGCGAGGGCGTGCAGACCGATGACCAGCTCGGCTCGTCACTCAGCAGCTCCTCGTTGATCAACAACGCCGCGGTCAGCTATGGCCACCTGCTGCTGCTTGGCCCGGCCTCCCCCGGCTTCTTCTCAACGCCGAGCCTGATGCCCGGGGCGCTGATCGAGCCGCTGTTCATCACCGACCCGTTCGAAGGCTCAATCGCTGACAGCCATCACGGCCAGGAGGTGATCGCCGGCGGTCTCGCCAAGGCGGTCGAGCAGTACTTCCGCCGTGAGCGCCGCTAACTGTCGCCGCGGTTAGGTAGGCTGCGCAGAGCCAGATGAGGCCCTGGCGGGTGCCGTTCGACGGCATCCAAACCGCCCGACATAGGGCTGATGGCTTCTTTCGCTGATCAGCGCACGCGCGAAAGGAGCTGCTGTCCAAGTGCCGAGGCTGGCCGAGTTTGACCGACGGGAACTGGCTGCGATCTTCGCCGGCGGCGCGCTCGGCGCGCTAGCCCGTGTCGGGATCACACAGCTCTTTCCCTCCGGCGCCGCCAGCTGGCCGTGGGCGGTGTTCGCGATCAACATCAGCGGCGCGTTCGTGCTCGGGTACTTCGTAACCCAACTTCAGGAGCGCCTACCGCTCTCGAGCTACCGGCGTCCGTTGATCGGCACCGGCTTCTGCGGAACCCTCACGACTTTCTCGACGATGCAGCTCGAGCTGTTCAAGATGGCGATGAGCCATCACTACGGTCTCGCCGCCGCATACGCCGGCGCCAGCATCGCCTTGGGGTACCTGGCGGTCTTCACCGCCACCGCACTGGTGCGAAGGATCCGGGTGATCCGGTGAGCCTCTGGGTCTGGCTGGGGATTGCGGTGCTGGGCGGCTTCGCTGCGATCGCGCGCTTCCTGATCGACGGGCTGATCGCTCGCGCTGCAGGCGCTGAGCTGCCCGTGGGCACGTTCGTGATCAACGTCTCAGGCGCGTTCGCGCTCGGCCTGGTCTCCGGTCTCGCGGTCAGCGGTGACGCGCTGATCCTGATCGGAACCGCGACGCTTGGCTCCTACACGACCTTCTCCACCTGGATGTTCGAGAGCCAGCGGCTGCGCGACGACGGGCGCTTCATGGGCGCCTTCGGCAACATCATGATCAGCCTCGCCGTCGGGTTCGCAGCGCTCGCTCTGGGCCATGGGATTGGAGTGCAGCTGTGAACAACGACTGTCTGAAGCTCACCACCTACTTCGGCGAACGCGACCGGGTGGACGGGGAGCTGCTCGCCGACAGATTGCTCGGCCTCTACGGCTCCGCTGCAGTCGAAACCAGCGTGCTACTGAGAGGCGTCTCAGGCTTCGGGCTCAAGCACCATCTGCGCACCGACCAGTTGCTCTCGATCTCTGACGATCTGCCGCTGGTCTCGGTAGCGGTCGATACCCGTGAGCGCATTGAGACGCTGCTGCCCCAGGTGCTGGCGGTTCAGCGACACGGGTTGGTGACGCTCGAGCGGGCGCGGATGCTCACAGGCGACCCGCTTCCAGGCGAGCTGCCCAAGGAGCTCGGCGAGACGACGAAGCTCACCGTCTACGTCGGCAGGCAGCAGCGCAGCAACGGCACCGATGCCTTCCGCGCGGTCACCGAGCTGCTGCATCGCCGCGGCTTGGCGGGCGCGACCGTGCTCCTAGGTGTAGACGGCACCAGACACGGGCAGCGCGCCCGAGCGAGCCTCTTCGGCCCCAACGCCGCCGTGCCGATGATGCTGATCTCTGTCGGCGACAGCGGGCAGATCGCAAGCGTTCTGCCAGAGCTGGCCAAGCTCGATCCACGCCCTACCTTCACGCTCGAACGCGTCCGTCTGTGCAAGCGCGACGGGCAGCTGCTGGCCGAGCCCGACGAGTTGCCCGGGGTCGACGAGCACGGGCTCGCCATCTGGCAGAAGCTGACGGTGCACAGCTCTGAGACCGCGCGCCACGACGGCAAGCCGCTGCATCGAGCCTTGGTCAAGCGCTTGCGAGCAGCCAACGTCGCCGGGGCGACGAGTCTGCGCGGAGTCTGGGGCTTTCACGGAGACCACGCCCCGCACGGCGACAAGCTGCTGCAGGTTCACCGAGGCGTACCTGCGGTCACGATCGTGATCGAGCGCCCGGAGCGGATCGCCGCAGCCTTCCGGATCATCGACGAGATGACCGCTGAACGCGGGCTCGTGACGAGCGAGCTGGTGCCGGCTGCGACGGCGATCAGCGAGCAGACCACGACCGGCGGAATTCGCCTGGCGCGGCACCGCTTCTGACCGGTGACCGCTCAGCACAACTGACTTGTGTGACGATTTCGTGTGCGCGCCGTAGTCTGGGTATATGCGACGCAATCTGGTTGGACTCGCCGCGCTTGGGGCGTTATCGCTGATCCTCAGCGGCTGCGCAGGCGCGGTCCTGGCCGAACGGGCCTCAGACACCACGCCGCCGATCCAGATCGGGCCTCCCGGACAGGGCACCGCGGCATCCAACCGCGCCGCCGCGCGACGCGATGCGGCAACGCTGCTGACACGCGTCAAGCTTCCCGCCGGGGTCGTGCCAACGGCCGTCGAGCCGCTTGGCGACCACGACTACCTGAAGCTCTCCGGCAACATTGAGGGTGACGCGGCGAATGCGGTAGCGCACACATGGTGGACCACGAGCGACCCGCCCAGCAAAGTCCTGGCGTATCTGAAGTCGCATGTCCCGGCCCGTGCCAGCCAGTCCGGGACCGGCTCGGAGAGCGAGAGCCGCACCGGCACCTCGTCCCAAAGCGTCGATTTCAATTGGCCAGCAGTCGGTCCGGTATTGGGCGATCGCGAGTTGCAGGTCACCGTCACCGCGCTAACCGGGGGTCGCACCGGGATCCTCGCTGAGGCGCAGAGTGACTGGCTCCTGCCGCGCTCGCCGAGTGAGCACGTCCCGGCCGCCGCGACCGCGGTGCGAATCACCCTGCAACAGAGGTCGATACCGGTGAGCACGCGCAAGCCCGTGACCGCCTCGTACGTGCTGATCACAGTCCCGCGGACCGTCTTGCGCGCAGTGAGGCTTGTGGACTCGCTGCCCGTCGAGCAGCCGACCGCGATCATGTGCCCGCTGATCCTGCTAACCGGCCAGTCGCTGACCGTCACCTACAGCGCCGGTCCCGCTGGACCGGCGCTTGCGCGGGCGCAGGTTTCGCTGCAGGCGCCATCCTCCGGCGGTGCTACCAGCTGCGACCCGATTCGCTTCTCGATCCGGGGCCGGGCCCAGACGCCTCTGATCAGCGCCACATTCGTGCGGCAGATCGAGCAGCTCGCCGGGTTCCCGCGAGTCCACGGATCTGATGCGCTCACGCATGCGCCGTAGCGCCACGCTCGGCGCCGCGATCCTCGCGGTCATGCTCACCGGCTGTGCGGGCTCACTGCGCGTAGTCACTGCGAGTACACGCGCTGATCTGAAGACCCCCCGCTGTCAACACTGCGCTCACGGACAGCCAGCGGGCCGCCGAACGAGACGCGCTGAAACTCCTGGGCACGCTGCGGTTGCCGAAAGCGGCCGTACGTGTGCGTGTCGAGCCGTCGGGCGACAACGGCTATCTGAAGTTTTCACGCGAACTCGAGAACGCACCCGCGCACGCGACCGTATACGGATGGTGGACGATAAAAGAGCCTACGAGCGCCGTGATCGCCTACGAGCGTGACCTGGGGCCGGCTACCGGCAACGTTCTAGGTGGACGTGAGCTTGAGGTCACTATGACAGCGCTACCGCACGGCGAGACCGGAATCCTCGCGCAGGCAGAGAGCAATTGAATAGTCCTGCGCGCTTGGAGCGAGAGAGTCCCGGCCGGGGTGAAGGCCGTCATGGGGACCTTGCAACGCGGGCCTAAGCCCGGTCCGGCCTTGAGCAGGGTTCTCAGCAGGCGCAACGCAGTTACGCGCGCCGTCGCACTTGTCGATTCGCTGGCGGTCGTGCAGCCGCTGCTCATGCCCGATGTTCGATCCGGAGGGCTCCCTGACGATCACATACAACGCCGGTCCAGCGGGACCGGCGCTGTCTAAGGCGCAGGTGATGCTCACGCCGGGCTCGCGGGCCGGAGGCGGCGGGCAGTGCGATCCGGTCGGGTTTTCGATCCGCGGGCGTCGGCAGAATTCGCTGATTGGCGTGTCGTTCGCGAAGCAGATCGAGCAGCTCGCCGGCTTTCGGCGCTGAGGGCCAGGAGCTCCGCCTCCCTAGACTCCGGCGTCATGTCTAAACCGAATCTGCTCGTAATCGTCGCCAGCACCCGCCCCGGGCGCATCGGCCGGCCCATTGGTGACTGGTTCCTCAAGATCGCGCGTCAGCACGGTGGTTTTGAAGTCACAGAGGTTGACCTCGCCACCTTGGGCCTTCCGCTGATGGACGAGCCCAACCACCCCCGCTTCCAGAACTACACCCAAGAGCACACCAAGCAGTGGAGCGCGCTGGTTGCCGCCGCTGACGCGGTTGTGTGGATCACGCCTGAGTACAACCACTCGTTCCCGGCGTCGCTCAAGAACGCGATCGACTACCTGAACGTCGAGTGGAGACACAAGTCGCTCGGCCTGGTCTCCTACGGTGGAATCGCCGCCGGCACCCGAGCGGCTCAGGCGCTCAAGCCGGTCGCTGCCGGGCTTGGCCTGATCGTGACCAGCACCGCGGTGCAGATCGCGTTCGCCGGGAAGATGATCAAGGACGGCGTGTTTGTCGAGGATGAAGGCGTCGACGCCGCAGCCAACGCGATGCTCGATGAGATGCTGCATCTCGAGACCGGCCTCAGCGTCCTGCGAGGCTCGGCGGCCTAGTCAGTTTCGTCGGGTTTGCGCCGCCTCAAGTCTGTTGGGGCGGCGTAAACGCCGTGTCGGCCGCGGAGATTTATAAGAACGCTAGTGCCGCGATCGAAGCTCGGTACCCTCACGTAGACCGATGGCCTACGCGCAGGAGACCACCAGGTTGAAGGGCCCGCAAAACCAGCAGGCGACAGCGCTTGCCTATTCGTGGCGACGGCTGACGCGCGTCGCGACCGCCGTCGCGCTGATCACCGCGCCCGCCTTCTTCCTGGTTCTGTACGACTCGGACCACCTGGGGCTGCTGGCGGCGATCCTGATCACCGGGCTGGCGGTACTGCTGTTCCGCGGCCTGGTCGAAGTCATCGTGCGTACGGTGATCCCGTGGCCGAGCCTGCTCGGCGGCGATGCTGAGCTCAAGGAAGACGACATCGTCGCGCGGCGGCGTTTTTGGTACTGGCGTACCAAGTTCCGCAGGCTGCCGTGGCTGATCGGCTTCATCCTCTTCCTGCTGGGAGCCTGCCAGCTGCTGTTCGCCTTCTCGGGGATCCACGCCTCGTTCTTCCACCCGTTCGCTGGCCTGCGAACGATCTTCCCGACCGACAGCCTGCCGCAGCTCTCGCTGATCTTCGTGCAGCTTCCGATCTTGATGTTCGCCCAGATGAGCATCTTCTTCGGCCCGTTCCTGTTCATGGCGGCCCGAGGAATCCGCAGTTACGAACCCGGCGACGCCAGTTGGGGCGTGAAGATTGACGACGTCCGCGGCCAGGCCGAAGCCAAAGAGGAGATCACCCGCGTGATCACGCTCTGGCAGTCCGGTGAGGAGTTTGAGAAGGCCGGCGGCAAGCGTGAGCGCGGGCTACTGTTCCTCGGCGCGCCAGGCACCGGCAAGACGATGATCTCCAAGGCGATCGCGACCAACTTCAACTGCCCATTCGTCACGATTCCCGGCTCCGGTTTCGCCCAGATGTTCATGGGCATGGACGCACTCGTAGTCCAGCTGCTCGCCCACAAGGCGCGCAAGCTGGCGCGCAAGTGGGGCGGCCAGTGCATCGTCTTCATCGACGAGATCGATGCTGTGGGTCTACGGCGCCAGGCGCTCGGCAGCGGTATGACATCCAACATGAGCGGGGCCGTGCCAAACACGCTCAACGACCTGCTCTTCTTCGGGCCGAACGGTTCGATCACGCCGACCGGCGACCTGGTCATCGAGAGCCGCGAGTGGCGCGATCAGCTCTTCGCGCAGCGTGCAGCCGGCGCGACCACCACCGGCACCGCCGCTTTCCTGCAGCGCGTATCAGCCAAGGTCGACGCGGTCTTCCCTGGAGGCATGATGGGCGGGATGGGCAACCAGGGGCAGGCGCTCAACCAGCTGCTGGTGGTCATGGACGGTATGGGCGAGCCGCCGGTCTTCCAGAAGTTCATGGTGAACCGCGTCAACACCTTCCTCGATGCCCTGTTCGTGGTGCCGCGCAGGCTCGGTCGTCTGAAGTTGCGGATCGCGACACCGAAGCCACGCCCCGAGGAGATCTACTTCATCGGCGCCTGCAACGTGCCGATCGAGATGCTCGACCCGGCCTTGACTCGTCCAGGTCGTATGGGCCGCCACATCTGGTTCCGGACGCCGACCAAGGATGACCGCAAGGACATCTTCGACCTCTATATGGCGAAGGTCGACCACGAGCCGGACCTCGATACCGATCACCGCCGCGATGAGCTGGCAAGGATCACGGCCGGCTACTCGCCATCGATGATCGAGCAGTGCTGCTCGATGGCGCTGACGATCGCTCACGCCGAGGGGCGCCAGGTGTTCGCCTGGCGCGACATCACAGAGGCGATGACGACGGTCGAATCCGGCACCGCGCAGAACATCGAGTACGTCGAGGAGGAGACTCGCGCCGTAGCGATCCACGAGGCCGGTCACGCCGCCGCAGGGCACGTGTACCTCGAGAAGGATGTGCTCTCCACACGCCTCTCAATCCGCAAGCGCGGCGGTTCCCTGGGCCACTACCAATCGATGGAGAAGGACGAGCGCTTCAGCCACTTCCGCGGCCGTGTGATGGGTGGCCTGATCATGATCCTCGGCGCGATGGCCGCCGAGCACGTCTTCTACGGTGAGAACTCACAGGGTGTCAGCGGCGATCTGTACAGCGCCACGGCTACGGCCGCAGCGATGGTCGGCAGTTGGGGCATGGGCCCAGATGAGTTGCCGATGTCAATCAAACCTGAGAGGCGCCTGAAGCCCGGCGAACAGCACGACCCACAGCGGCTCGCGAGGCAGCGACTCGAGGAGATCGGTGACCAGATCATGAACCGCGCAAGCGGCGGTTCGGCGTTCATGGGCGACCCGATCGGCAGCACCCTCAGCAGTCCGCAGAAGCGCGCCGCCGTAGCCCAGCTGCTCGGCCAGGCATACGTGACCGCCTACGCGCTGATGGCGAGCAACAAGGCGGCGATCGAGCTGATCGCCGACGCTCTGATCGAGCGCAAGGAGATGCACGGTGACGAGGTCGTCGACCTGCTCAACAGCGTCGGGCTCGTGCGCCCCGAGATAAACGTCAGCGACGACAGCACATGGCCAACGGTATGACCGAGCAACCGCCCACACCCAACGAGCCGGTGAACAGCCTGCAGAGCCCTGAGGCGCATGGCCCGGAGTTCACGGCGTCGCGCCATGCCAAGGCGAGCGCGACGGGAAAGCTGCCCCGCTTCCCCACCCCACATGCGGACAAGTTCCGGATCGCCATGGCAGCGCTCTGCGGGATTGCCGTGGCCGCGATCGTGATCGCCGTGGTTGCAATCACCGGCCATACAAGCCAGAACAAGGTCAACGCCGCGAACACCTGGTCAGAGTGGTCACCGTCGACCACCGGCAGCACCGGCCTCGAGGAGATCGCGGAGTACGTCGCTCCCTTCTATCGGTTCACTGCCGCCCAGCAGCTGGACGTGGTCACGCCGCTCTCCCTGACCAGCGTGACCGATGCCGGCACCACCACTGGCAAGGGTCTGACGATCGCTGTCAACAGCGGTGGCTCGGCCACCGCCTCATCACTGTCTCTGCTCACTGGTTCAACCGCCGCGTACAGCATCTGCGGGATCGGGGCGAAGGACTGCGATCTCGTCGGGACCGCGACTCCCGGCCGCCTGTTGCTGTTGCGCCGCGAGGCGCTCGAGTTGGCGCTTTACACCTTCAAGTACCTGAGCAGCGTCAGCAACGTGCTGGTCGTGCTGCCGCCCGGCCACACCACCTCGACGGTCGGTGCTGGCGTCACCGCCGCCAAGCCGGTCACGGTCTCCGTGCTGTTCCAGCGCGCGGCGCTCAAGCCGCTGCTCGTGACGCCGATCGATGCCACGCTTGCGGAGGACCCGCCCGCCGTCTCGCAGCTCACGGCCTGGAGCAAGTCCGACGAAGCTGGACTGGTCGACGAGGTGACCGAACGCGAGCTCTTCTCAGAGGAGCTCGAGGCCCAGCAGGAGGGCGGCAGCCTGATCGTCCTGACTCAGCTGCCGCCGCAGTAGCCGCGGGTGCGGTCGCTGTGCGACAGCTGCGCACATCAGCAGCTCGTGCATAACACCCGAGGTTCGGTGTTCTCGCTCTGCCGTCGCTCCCGGGACGAGCCCGATCGCTTCCCCAAGTACCCGCAAATGCCGGTGCTGCGGTGCGTAGGTTTTGTGGCCGATGAGGGTCGCGAGCGTCACGACGAGCGCGATCCTGGGCACGCGCCTGCCTGAGGCGATAGCGTGGGATCCATGAGTGAGCAACGCGTTCGCGTCGAGATCGAGGACCACGTCGCAGTCGTCACACTCGCGCGCCCCGACAAGCACAACGCGCTTGACCTCGCGATGTTCGACGCGATCACTGCGACCGCGGTGAGCCTGCGTGACGAGCCGGGGCTGCGGGCCGTGGTAATTCACGGTGAGGGCAAGAGCTTCTGCTCCGGCCTGGATTTCGTCTCAGTCGCGTCGGCCGGTGAGGGGCTGAGCGGCCTGACCGGGCCGCTCGACGAGGCCTCCCCCAACTACTTCCAACGTCCGGCATACGAATGGATCCGCCTGCCGGTCCCGGTGATCGCCGCGATCCACGGCAACTGCCTCGGCGGCGGGCTGCAGATCGCGCTGGGTGCTGACATCCGGATCTGCGCCCCCGACGCCAAGCTTTCGGTGATGGAGAGCAGGTGGGGCCTGATCCCCGACATGTCGATCACTCGCACGCTGCCCCGACTCGTCGGGATCGACGTGGCCAAGGAGCTGACCTACACGGCGCGGGTGCTCGACGGCCACGAGGCCTTGCGTCTCGGCCTTGTTACCCGCGTGGACGACGCGCCACTTGAGGCCGCACGCACGCTCGCGGCTGAGATCGCCTCCAAGTCACCGGATGCGATTCGCCGTGCCAAGCGCCTCTTCGACGAAGCCTGGACCGGCACGCCGGACGAGACGCTGAGCCTCGAGGCGCAATTGCAGAAGCAGCTGGTGGGCACCCCAAACCAGATCGCGGCCGTCACATCCGGTCTGAGCAAGCAGCCGGCGGAGTTCATCGACCCGCCGGTCGGCGGCTGACCGACGCGTCCTCGCGCGGGGGTCTTGTAGTGGTTACGCGAGCAGTCGGGGTCGTGAGGCCCTATCGCCTCGAGGATCGTGACGCGCTCTACGACGTCTGCGCGCGGACCGCTGACAACGGCGGCGACTCGCTGCCTGTGATCCCAGACCTCGAGCTCGCTGGCAGTGTCTTCGCCGAGCCGTACCCGGTGCTTGAGCCCGATCTTACGTTCGTCGTTGACGACGGTCAGCGCGCCGTCGGCTACATCGTCGGCACCGCCGACACTGCGACTTTCGCCCGACGCTTCCGTGAAGAGTGGCTGCCGCGGCTGAGCGAGCGCTACCCCGCGCCCTCGGGCGGCGAGCCGCAGTCGCTCGCCGAGCGCTTTGTGAGCCTGATGCATGACCCCGAGCGTCTGGTGCTGCCGGAGCTGGCCGACTACCCGGCCCACCTCCATATCGCTTTACTCCCCAGCTACCAGCGCTCGGGCTTTGGCCGCGAGCTGATGCGGGTGTTCCTCGGAGCGCTGCGCAATAAGGGCGTCGAGCGAGCCCATCTCTGCATGGTCACCGCCAACACCCCGGCCCGAGCCTTCTACGACCGCCTCGGTTTCCATGTGATCGACGTCCCCGACCCGGGACCGGTCACGTATCTGGGACGCGAGACGGCCTGGTAGGCCGGCGCCGGCGATAGGCTGGCGCGCGTCTATCAAGGGAGCTGGAATGGGTGCTGGAGAAGCGGGACCGAGCGGGAGCGAACAACCAACCCTGTTCGTCTGCCATGGAGACGATGGCGGCCCGGGATTCCATCCGTGCCGACGCGTCCAAGAGGCTCTGCGTGCCTCGAGCATCGCCTACGAGAAGGTCATCGCCGCCCACGGCAGCCCTCTGCCGTTCCTGCGCAGAGGCTCCCGCGAGGAGCTCAAGCGGGAGACCGGGGACAAGAAGCTACCGGCCCTGCGCCTCGCCGACGGCACAGTCTTGACCCACTCCAAGGCAATCCTCGCCTGGATCGAGCAGCAGGTCTAAGACGAACGGCCGCCAGTGTGGTTCAGACTGGGTCGACTTTCGCGTGTAGACCGATTGATGCGCGGAGCGGGAGCGGCACGTCGCCTCCGCTCTAATCCAGCGACGGGACAGTCGCTACCCAGGTGGGCGCGGCGCTTAGGCGTCCGCGACCTACGGTGTCCGGAAGTTGCTCCGGCGAACACGCGGTGGCCTGCGCGTGCCTTGGCGTTTCGCGCCATACGCGGGCGTACCGCCGACGTCCGAGCCGCACCCGCAATGCGCGGAAGCCACAAGCCGACCGCACCATCGAGGGAGCAATCCTTCGATACACAAGGAGGGCCTGTCGCGAGCGTCAGTGGGGCTAGCGGCGGTAACGGATCCGCTGGATCGCGAAGAGTGTGACAAGAGCTAGCGGCACGACTCCAGCGATCTCGCCGAACGCGAGTAGCGTTACCCTCTGCAGCGAGCAGCACCACGCCGAGAACCGTCTGCTACCGGCGCGGTAGATACCACGCAGACTCCACGGCTTGGCGAAGTTGGAGAAGCGCTGCGTGTGGCATTGCTCTGGCTTGTCGATCTAGCAGCGACCGCTGCCAGATCTAATCGACGCACGCTGAAGCATGACGGATTCCGTGCGGCAGCCGGCTTCCGCTTGGATCGAGACGCGTTGGGTACAGCCCGAAGTAGCTGTCCGCGCTGGGAGGGCTAGTCGGTCGGCAACGTCAACCTGCACGAGGTGGGACACTTCCGCTTGTGATCGCAGAGCACGCGGAGACCGTCGACGGTCGGATGGATGAGTTCAGGCCGTCCAGCTACGAGCTTTCGGGATGAGCCCGGAGCCGCTGCGCGGATGAGCACACTTGAGGGGATCGTGACGGCCCTGGTGGTCGCAGTTTCGTTCGCCGGTATCGCCGTGGTCGCCCTGGTGCGCCGCGCAGCCCGTCGGATCGATCTGGACCCGAGGTACGACGACCCCACAGATCGATGAGCGCGCGGATGCGTCTGTCAGAGAGATGCTGCGTCGTTAGTAGATACTGCGCTGATCCTGATCGGCGCTCGTAGCTCCCAGTACCGTATGGGCACTCTGGCCGCCATCGTTGTGGCGGCCGCCTGCGGTCTGAGCGCGTGCGGTAGCAGCGCCGTGTTCTGTGACACGGTCGCGCATGGCTCCACTGCCCACGCTGCGATCGGCTCTTACCTGCAGGATTGCGGCTCTGATTACAGCATCGAGAAGGGGCCGTATGACGCGGACAAGTCAACAACCGCGTACGCCTCCTACGCACAGGTCGTTGAGTACACCCTCAACGTCACAAACAACAAGGAAGGCCCCGTCGCGTTCCTGATGGTCGGCGAACGGCTCGCCGGGGGCACGTGGCGAACCCTCGGACCACCCGGCACCGGGCCATAAAGCCCCACGACAGAGCCAACGACGCGCAGCTGACGCCGGCTGGACTCGGAGGCTGGTGGACAAGAGCTCCGAACGAGACTTGCGCGAAGCGCGCTCGAGAGAGGGGGTCTTGTCCATCAGCCGACCAGAACACCGAGCTCAGACCAAGCTGAGTAGCTGCGGGACAAGGACTCGAACCTTGAATTCCAGGGCCAGAACCTGGCGAGTTGCCGATTACTCCATCCCGCAGTGGGTGGTACGCGTCGGAGACTTCTGCGTACCGTGGCGCGGCAGCGAGTATAGCCGCCGTTAAGTCTCGACGCCGGGCTGCGTGACGCGCCGTTAGGCGGCCGGGCCCGACGGCATGAACTGCGTTGTGACCTCCGCCTCGAGGCCCGGATCGAGGATCAGCATGACGGTGTCAGCGATGTCGATCACGGTGTCGGCCTTCGGCACGAAGCCGCTATTGCCGCGGATGATCGAGATCACGAGGGCACCGTCAGGCAGATCGAGATCCTGGACCCGCTTGCCGGCGGCGTCGGCCGTTGCCGGCACCTCGAACTCGATGATCTCGAGGTGTTCCTCCTCCAGCGCGAGCAGGTGAACGAGACCGTATTCAGGCACCTCGTGCTCGATCAGGCGCAGGATCAGGTCGGTGGCGGATACTGCGGGCTGGATGCCGAGCAGCTTGAAGGTCACGTGGTTGCGCGGGTTGTTGACACGCGCGACGATCCTCTGGCAGCCGTACTTCTCCTTGGCCATCTGACAGATGAGGATGTTGTCCTCATCGTCACCGGTGGCAGCGACTACAAGGTCGGCGCGTTGAATCCCGGCGCGCTCCAGAACCCAGAGCTCGCTGGCGTCGCCGAACTGCACGGCGTACTCGAGCTCCTCCTCGACAACGCGGAAGCGGTCGTGGTTGGACTCGATCAGCGTTACTTCACAGTCTTTTTCGATCAGCTCTCGCGCGAGGTTCCAGCCGACCTTGCCGGCACCGGCGATGATCACGTACATGGACACGGCTTAACTCAACCCCTTACGGCGCGAGCATTGCTTGCTCGACCTGATCGATCGCCACCTGCGTTGGGCAGATGGTGTGAAGGCCCTGCTCGGAGTACCAGGAGGCACGTGCCGGGTCAGAGACACGCACCACAACGCGAGGCACCTCGAAGCGCCGCTTGGCAACCTGAGAGATCACGAGATTCGTGTTATCGCCGCTGGTGGCCGCCAGGAACACGTCTGCACCTTCAATACCGGCCTCGATCAAACCGTCGATCTCAAGCGCGGTACCGACCGTGAAGCGTCCACCGACGTCTTCCCAGGTCGAGATCTGATCGCGATCCAGACGCTCATGGGAGAGCGGGTTGCGATCCATTACGGAAACCTCGTGTCCGGCTTCAAGCGCCCTCTTGGCAACGGCTGAGCCGACACGTCCACAGCCGACTATGAGGATGAACATTGAGTGCACTGTAGATGATCAGTGGCGAGGTAACGTCGCCGCAACACGTCGCTACTGGCCGGGCACCCAGAGGCGACCAGAACTCTGCGCCGGCCCCGGCTCGCCTGGCTTGGGCGGCTCGTCCTGAGCCTCCGGCGCTGCCGGCGTGGCCGGCCCTTCTGCAACTGATCCCTGCGTGCTCGACTGCACAAACGCCAGCTGCAGCTGCGATAGCGCCTCTC
>Ga0302314_10008333_pt1 | contig 18465 bp, 13 predicted proteins | sample III_Palsa_N2_3_FD_200533 | JGI IMG/M metagenome (GOLD analysis project Ga0302314, IMG submission 200533) | Peat permafrost microbial communities from Stordalen Mire near Abisko, Sweden - III_Palsa_N2_3 | ecosystem: Environmental > Terrestrial > Soil > Palsa > Peat permafrost | place: Sweden...
CGACAACTCCGACAATGCGCTGCCGATCGAGTACTCCGAGGTCTCGATCACCCGCCGGATGTTCCGCGACGGCGCCAGCGAATACGAAATCAACGGCAGCAGTTGCCGTTTGATGGATGTCCAAGAGTTGCTGAGCGACTCAGGAATCGGCCGCGAGATGCACGTCATCGTCGGGCAGGGCAAGCTCAACGAGATCCTGGAATCCCGACCGGAAGACCGTCGGGCATTCATCGAGGAAGCCGCCGGTGTGCTCAAGCACCGCAAGCGCAAGGAAAAGGCGGTCCGCAAGCTCGAGGCGATGTCGGCGAACCTCGCCCGGCTGACCGATCTGACCACCGAGCTGCGCCGCCAGCTCAAACCGCTTGGGCGCCAAGCCGAAGTGGCTCGGCGAGCTCAGACCATCCAGGCCGATCTGCGCGATGCCCGGCTCCGGTTGGCCGCCGACGACGTGGTCACCAGACAGTCCGAGCTCAACAACACCAACGAGGCCGAGGCGACCCTTCGTCGTGAGCACGACGAGGCCTCGGCCCGGATGGCGGTGGCTTCCGAGGAACTGACCGCGAATGAGGCGGCATTGACCCGCCTTTCCGAGCGAGCTGAGTCAGCGCAGCAGACCTGGTTTCGGTTGTCCGCGTTGGCCGAACGAGTCAGCGCGACCGTGCGGATCGCCAGCGAGCGCGCCCAGCACCTCGACGTGGAGACCGTCTCGACGGGTGGCCCCGACCCCGACGAATTGGAGGCCGAGGCGGAGCGGGTCGCTGTCGCCGAGCAGCAGTTGCTCGGTGAGTTGGCCGCCACCCGCACCCGGCTGGAGGTCGCACGCGCCGAGTTGGCCGAACGGGAGCGCCTCGTCACTGAAGCCGAACAGGCGCACGTGGCGGCGGTGCAGGCCGAAGCCGATCGCCGTGAGGGTCTGGCGCGGCTGGCCGGCCAAGTGGAAACGATGCGCGCGCGGGTCGAATCGATCGACGACGGCGTGTCCAAGCTGTCTGAACGGATCGAAGAGGCCGCCTCCCGCGCTCAACAAGCCAAGGTCGAGTTCGAGACCGTGCAGAGCCGGGTCAGTGAGCTCGACCAGGGCGAGGTAGGCCTCGACGAGCACCACGACCGGACGGTGACCGCGTTGCGACTAGCCGACGAGCGGGTCGCCGAACTGCAAGCCGCCGAGCGCGGCGCCGAGCGCCAAGTGGCTTCGCTGCGCGCCAGGATCGACGCGTTGTCGATCGGGCTCGAGCGCAAGGACGGCGCGGCCTGGCTCACCGAAAATCGAAGCAGCGCAGGGATTTTCGGCTCAGTTGCCAAGCTGGTCAAAGTGCAGTCGGGTTACGAGGCGGCGCTGGCCGCGGTCCTCGGTGCTGCCGCCGACGCGTTGACCGCCGACAACTTCGGCGCCGCCGCGGACGCGGTGACCGCCCTGAAGCACGCAGACGGTGGCCGCGCCGCCATCGTGCTGAGCGACTGGCCCGCCCACGAGTCCGCGCCGGTAGGCGCGCTTCCCGACGGCGCGCAGTGGGCCCTCGAACTGGTCGAGGCGCCGGGGCGGTTGCGCGGCGCGCTGACTGCCATGCTGTCCGGTGTTGCCGTTGTCGGCAGCCTCAGCGAGGCAATGAGTTTGGTCGCTGATCGTCCACAGCTGCGTGCGGTCACCCGCGACGGCGATCTGGTCGGCGGCGGCCGGGTCATCGGCGGATCCGACCGCAAACCGTCGACGCTGGAGCTCACCTCCGAAATCGCCAAGGCGCGTGCGGAACTCGAGGCGGCCGAGGCGACTGCCGGCCAACTCGGCGCGGCGCTGTCCGGGGCGATGAGCGAGAAGACCGCCCGCCAGGATTCCGCTGAGCAGGCGCTGGCCGCGCTCAACGAGTCCGATGCCGCCATCGCGGCGATTTATGAACAGCTCGGCCGGCTGGGCCAGGACGCCCGCGCCGCCGACGACGAATGGCGCAGGCTGCTGCGCCAGCGCGAGGAGCTGGAGGCCGGTCGCGCCGAAACGCTCAGCCAGCTCAGTGACCTCGAAACCCGGCTGCGCAACATCGAGGAAACCGAGCACACCGTGGCCGAGCCGGCCGACCGCCAGGAGGTCGCCGCGGCCGCCGAGTCCGCCCGCGGCGTCGAGGTGGAAGCGCGGCTCTCGCTGCGTACAGCCGAGGAAAGAGCCAATGCCGTTCGCGGAAAGGCGGATTCGCTGCGACGAGCCGCCGCCGCAGAACGAGAGGCGAGGGCGCGCGCGCAGCAGGCCCGCGCGGCGCGCGTGCATGCGGCGGCAGTGGCTGCCGCCGTCGCCGACGCGGGTCGCCTGCTCGCCGGCCGGCTGACCCAGGTGGTTGCGGCGGCGTCCCGTGACCGCGACGTGCTGGCCGCCGAGCGACAGCAGCGCTCGGTGGCGATGGCCGCGGTGCGCGACGAGGTGACCACGTTGGGCACCCGGATCGGCACCCTTACCGAGTCGCTGCACCGCGACGAGGTGGCCAAGGCGCAGGCCGCGCTGCGCATCGAGCAGCTCGAGCAGATGGTGCTCGAACAGTTCGGCATGACGCCGGAAGTCCTTGTCGCCGAATACGGTCCGCAAGTATCGCTGCCGCCGACGGAATTGGAGATCGCCGAATACGAGCAGGCTCGCGAACGCGGCGAGCAGGTGACGGCGCCAGCTCCGATGCACTTCGACCGGCCCACGCAGGAGCGTCGCGCCAAGCGGGCCGAGCGCGAACTGGCCGAGCTGGGGCGGGTCAACCCGCTGGCGCTCGAAGAGTTCGCCGCGCTCGAGGAGCGCTACAACTTCCTGTCCACCCAGCTCGAGGACGTCAAGGGCGCCCGCAAAGACCTGCTCGACGTGGTGTCCGACGTCGACGCGCGGATCCTGCAGGTGTTCGCCGAGGCCTACGCCGACGTGGAGCGCGAGTTCGAAGGGGTGTTCGCCGCGTTGTTCCCCGGCGGCGAAGGCCGGCTGAAGCTCACCGACCCCGACAACATGCTCACCACCGGCATCGAGGTGGTGGTTCGTCCGCCAGGCAAGAAAGTCAAACGACTCTCGCTGCTGTCCGGCGGTGAGAAGTCGCTGACGGCGGTTGCCATGCTGGTGGCCATCTTCCGGGCCCGCCCGTCGCCGTTCTACATCATGGACGAGGTGGAAGCGGCGCTCGATGACACCAACCTGCGCCGTCTGATCGGACTGTTCGAACTGCTGCGCGCCAAGTCGCAGCTGATCGTCATCACGCACCAGAAACCGACCATGGAGGTCGCCGATTCGCTGTACGGCGTGACGATGCGCGACGACGGGATCACCACGGTGATCTCTCAGCGAATGCGTGGCCAGCAGGTCAACCAGCTGGTCACGACTACTTAAGCGAGGAACAACTTGCCGCAAGGCCTTTGGATCGCAATTGCGGTCGCCGCCGCACTGATCGTCGTCGCTGTTCTGGTGCTGGGGCTGGTTCGTTACCGCCGCCGCCAGATCAGCCTATCGGCCGGCGAGCAAACACCGACCCTGGACCGGTCAGGCAATTACACCGCGTCGTCGGGAATCACGTTCAGTCGCACCGACACCGCCGAACGCGTCGAGTCCATCGATACCACCGGCTTGCCGTCCGTCGGTGACGACGCGACGGTTCCCCGTGACGCTCCGAAGCGCTCGATTTCCGAAGTCGAACTGCCCGAACAGGATTCACCCGCGCCGCCAGTCGAAGCGGCGCCTGAACCGGCTCCCGCGCTCGACGAGATCGCGCCGTCAGAGGGCCGGCTGGAGCGACTCCGCGGACGGCTCGCCAGATCGCAGAATACTCTGGGCCGCAGCCTGTTAGGGCTCATCGGTGGCGGTGATCTCGACGAGGATTCTTGGGAGCAGGTGGAAGACACCCTGCTGATCGCCGACCTCGGTCCGACCGTCACCAGCTCGGTTGTGGCTCAACTGCGCAGCCGGCTCGCCAGCAAAGACGTGCAGACCGAGGCCGACGCCCGCGCGGTGCTGCGAGAGGTGTTGATCAACGAGCTGCAGCCCGATCTGGACCGCTCCGTACGCGCGCTGCCACATGACGACCATCCGTCGGTCCTGCTGGTCGTCGGCGTCAACGGCACCGGCAAAACGACCACCGTCGGCAAACTCGCGCGGGTGCTGGTCGCGGACGGCCGACGGGTGGTGCTGGGTGCCGCCGACACGTTCCGCGCGGCCGCCGCCGACCAACTTCAGACCTGGGCGTCGAGGGTGGGCGCCGAGGTGGTGCGCGGACCCGAGGGCGCCGACCCGGCGTCGGTGGCGTACGACGCCGTCGACAAGGGCATCGAGATGGGTGCCGACGTCGTCGTGATCGACACCGCGGGGCGACTGCACACCAAGACCGGCTTGATGGATGAGCTCGGCAAGGTCAAGCGGGTGGTGACCAAGCGTGCCGCCGTGGACGAGGTGCTCCTGGTGCTCGACGCCACCATCGGGCAGAACGGGTTGGCGCAGGCGCGGGTGTTCGCCGACGTCGTCGACATCACCGGCGCTGTTCTGACGAAGCTGGACGGCACCGCCAAAGGCGGCATCGTCTTCCGCGTCCAGCAGGAGCTCGGTGTCCCGGTGAAGCTGGTCGGGCTGGGGGAGGGACCCGACGACCTGGCTCCCTTCGAGCCCGCCGCTTTCGTCGACGCGCTGCTGGGTTGATTGGATGGCGACCCGCGGCGCCCGGCTGCGCCGCGCTGGCGATCGCCACGGATGACTAGGCGCCCCACTAGCGACGGCCCGATGGCTTGGAAATTAGACGCGAGAATGATGTAACACCGACGAAACCTGCCAGCGTCGCTTTTGGAAACAACCACTTTGCAAGGTTGCTCAGGCCACAGGCACTTGTCTGGCGGCTTTCCATGGCCGAGATGAGGTGATAGCGAGTGAGTTTCCCGACAATGGGCCTGCCCGATACCGGCGACACCGCTTGGATGCTGGCAAGTTCCGCGCTGGTGCTGTTGATGACCCCGGGCCTGGCGTTCTTTTACGGCGGCATGGTCCGCGCCAGAAGCGTGCTCAACATGCTCATGATGAGCGTCAGCGCGATGGGCGTGGTGACGGTGCTCTGGGTGCTCTACGGCTATTCGATCGCATTCGGCAACGACAAAGACGACTTGTTCGGCGACCCGACCGAATACTTCGGCCTGAAGGGCCTCATCGGCGGCAACTCTGCGGCCGCAGATGCCGCCAAGGGCGTTGCGGCGACTGACATCCCGCTGGCCGGCACGCTGCCGATGAACGTGTTCGTGGCATTCCAGCTGATGTTCGCGATCATCACGGTCGCGTTGATCTCGGGGGCGGTCTCCGACCGGCTGAAGTTCAGCGCCTGGCTGGTGTTCGCCGGTCTCTGGGCGACGATCGTCTACTTCCCGGTCGCGCACTGGGTCTTCTCGTTCGACGGTGTCACGGCTGAGCACGGCGGCTGGATCGCCAACAAGCTGCACGCGATCGACTTCGCCGGCGGAACCGCGGTCCATATCAACTCCGGTACGGCCGGCCTTGTCCTGGCGATCGTCCTCGGCAAACGCAAGGGCTGGCCCGGCACCCTGTTCCGTCCGCACAACGTCCCGTTCGTGATGCTCGGTGCAGGCTTGCTGTGGTTCGGCTGGTACGGGTTCAACGCCGGTTCGGCCACCAGCGCCAACGGTGTCGCCGCGACGACATTCATCACCACCACGATCGCCACGGCCGCGGCAATGCTCGCCTGGCTGCTCACCGAGCGGATCCGTGATGGCCACGCGACGACGCTGGGAGGGGCATCGGGCGTCGTCGCCGGATTGGTCGCCATCACGCCGTCCTGCTCGTCTGTCAACGTGCTCGGCGCGTTGGTGATCGGTTTGGTGGGCGGCTCCCTCTGCGCCGTGGCGGTCGGGCTGAAATTCAAGCTCGGTTTCGACGACTCGCTGGACGTGGTCGGTGTGCACCTGGTCGGCGGGATGGCAGGCACGTTGCTGGTCGGTCTGGTTGCCGCTCCAGAGAGCCCTGCCATTAACGGCGTGGCTGGTGTGTCCAAGGGCTTGTTCTACGGTGGCGGATGGGATCAATTGGGCCGGCAGGCGATCGGCGCGTTCAGTGTTCTCTTCTACTCCGCCATCGTCACCCTCATCATTGCCCTGATACTCAAGTACACGATCGGGCTGCGGCTGAGTGCTGACGACGAGGCGACTGGTATTGACGAGTCCCAGCACGCGGAGAGCGGTTACGATTTCGCGGCAGCGGGCGGCTCGGTTCTTCCTCATGCGAGCTTGCCGGAGCCGGAGGGCGCTCGTGGTCATGGTTCGGAAGATCGAGTGGGCGACAAAGTAGAGGCGGAATAGAAATGAAGCTGATTACGGCGATCGTCAAGCCGTTCACGCTCGAGGACATCAAAGCCAGCCTTGAACAGGTCGGAACCTTGGGCATGACGGTCAGCGAAGTTCAAGGGTACGGGCGCCAGAAGGGCCACACCGAGGTCTACCGCGGTGCCGAGTACTCCGTCGACTTCGTGCCGAAGGTCCGAGTCGAGGTGTTGGTCGAGGACTACGATGCCGACAAGGTGCTGGACAGCATCGTGCGGTCGGCTCGCACCGGAAAAATCGGTGACGGCAAAGTGTGGGTCAGCCCGGTGGAAACCGTGGTGCGGGTCCGCACCGGCGAGCGCGGGGCCGACGCGATCTGACGCCAGCCGTGTGATGACTTCGGGGTGGCCGATCCGACTTGGACGGGAATGACGCAGCGCGAGCCGGATTCGTCCGATCCGTCGCCATCGCAGGCGACGAAAACGAAGGCAGCGGCGAGCGATCTCGCCGCTGCCCGGGAGAAGCTGCTCGCTCGCGGGCCGAGTGAACTCGATTCGGCCGCACTGCGGGAAGCCTGGGGCGAGCTGCACGAGTTCTGGCTGACAACCAAGGCCACCGAGATCGGTATTACGGCAGGCAGCGGCTTCGCGATCGTCGCGACCGGTTCGTTGGGACGTCGTGAGTTGGTGCCCTACTCCGACTTGGACCTGTTGCTGTTGCACGACGACAAGCCCACCAATGAGGTACGGGAAGTTGCCGACTCGCTGTGGTATCCGTTGTGGGACGCCAACATTCGTCTCGATCACAGCGTCCGAACCGTGCCCCAGACCCTGAAGGTCGCCAGCGGTGACGTGTCGGCGTGCATGGCCATGCTGGACACCCGGTACATTGCCGGCGACCAGCAGCTCTCTGATCGGCTCATCGAGGGGATCCGTCGGCAATGGCGCGCCCAAATCCAGTCGCTGTTCGGCGAACTCGTCGAAGAGACCCACGCCCGTTGGCGCCGCGGCGGTGAGATCGCGCACCGCGCCGAGCCCGACCTGAAGATGGGCCGGGGCGGCCTGCGTGACGTCCAATTGCTCGACGCACTGGCGATCGCTCACCTCACCGACCGGCTGGCCGTGGGCGAAGCGGACGACCCGTTGGGCTCGCTGACCGGCGCGCATTTGACGCTGCTCAACGTCCGCACCGAACTCCACCGGGTCTCCGGTCGCGGGCACGACTTGGTGCTGGCGCAGTTCGCCGACGAGATCAGCGAGGCGTTGCACATCGGTGACCGCTTCGACTTGTCGCGGGCGCTGTCCGACGTGGGCCGAACCATCAGCTACCGCGTCGACGCGGGGCTGCGGACCGCCGCCAACGCCCTGCCGCGGCGCGGGATTTCGGCGATCCGGCGGCGTCCGCGCCGTCCGCTGGATGAGGGCGTCGTCGAGTACGCCGGCGAGATCGTGCTCGCCCGCGATGCCCGACCGCAGAGCGACCCGGCGCTGCTGCTGCGGGTCGCGGCGGCATCGGCGGTCACCGGCCTGCCGATCGCGGTGTCGACGCTGAGCCGGTTGGCCGACACCGCACCGGAATTACCGACGCCGTGGCCGCGCGACGCGCTGGACAACCTGCTGGTGCTGTTGGCCGCCGGCCCGGACACCATCGCGGTCATCGAGACACTGGACCGTACCGGGTTGTGGGGCAGGCTTTTCCCGGAGTGGGGCGCGGTCCGCGACCTTCCGCCGCGCGACGTCGTCCACATCTGGACCGTAGACCGCCATCTGGCCGAAACCGTTTCGCGGGCAAGAATTTTCACGACGCGAGTGGCGCGTTCCGACCTGTTGTTGCTGTCGGCGCTGTTGCATGACATCGGTAAGGGACGCGGCGTCGACCACAGCGTCCTGGGCGCACAACTGGCCACCCAGATCGGCACCAGGCTGGGGATGTGGCCCTCGGATATCGAGATGCTGTCCAAGCTGGTCTTCCACCACTTGTTGTTGTCGAAAATCGCCCTCCGCCAAGACCTCAACGACCCGAAGACCATCGCCACCGTCTGCGAGGCGTTGGACGGCGACCCGGTGCTACTGGACGTCTTGCATGCGCTGAGCGAAGCCGACTCGCTGGCCACCGGGCCCGGGGTGTGGAGCGATTGGAAGGCGTCGCTGGTCGGCAACCTGGTCCGCCGCAGCCGGATGTCGATGAACGGCGAGGCGTTGCCGCACGCCGACCCGCTCGACCCGGAGTACATAGCGCTGGCGGCCGATCGCAAAGTGCACGTCCAGCTGAAGCCGGGTGGCCAGCGCCTCTACCACGCGGTGGTGATCGCCCCGGACCAGCGCGGGCTGCTGTCCAAGGCCGCGGGTGTGCTGACGCTGAACTCGCTGCGCGTGCACTCGGCGTCGGTCAACATTCTGGAGGGTGTTGCGATCAGCGAATTCGTCGTGTCACCGCACTTCGGTAGCCCGCCGGCGGCAGGTTTGTTGCGCCAGCAGCTCATTCGTGCGCTCGGCGGCCAGATCGACGTGCTGGCCACGCTGGCGGAACGGGCGGGGGCAACGCACCCCAAGCCGGTTGGTGAGGTGCCGACCGCAGTGCCCGTGCACTATCCCAGCGCCCCGCCGCGGATCTTGTGGTTCGACGGCATGCCCGGTCGGTTGATCATCGAGATCCGGGCGAACGACCGTCCCGGTCTGCTTGCGCTGCTCACCGGTGCGCTCGAGCGTGCCGGGGTCAACGTCGACTGGGCGAAGGTCAGCACACGGGGATCGATGGTGGACGACGTGTTCTGCATCGAGTTGCCAGAGCGCAGCGCCGCCGCCAAGGCGGCAGGCGAGCCGGGCTCGAGCACCCGCTCGGCGATCGAGCATCACCTGTTGACGGTGCTGGACGCTTCTAAAGACGGCAAAGGCGCGGCCTAACCCAGGTCGCGGGTCGTCAGCCATGCGGCGATTCGTTCGGCAACAACGGCCCATTCTGGTTCGAGCATCATGTTGTGGCCCATGCCGTTGAAGAACTCCGCGTCAGTGCGGTACGCCCGGGCCGTCGCGCGCACTTCGGCGTTGGTCACCAAGCCGTCGTCCGCGGCGCCCAGAACCAGCACCGGGGTAGTGACCCGCCCGGTTCTCACTCGGCGGACCATCGGGTCGATCAGCGAGGCGCGGAAGGGCTCGGACTGCACAGTGGCCGCGCTCGATTCCACGATGTCGTCGGGCGTGTGTGCGCTGAACAGATGCTCGCGGACCAGCGGCACGGTCCCGATGAACCCGGTCAGGTTGCCGACCGGCAGCGAGCGCATGGAGACCCAGGGATGGCGGCTCCAGATGCGCATGGCCAGGCCCAGCACGCCCTGCGGCGGCACGGATGCCACCAGGACTGCCGCCGGGGCGTCGTGGTTCTCGAGGTATCGCTGCACGACGAAACCCCCGAGCGAGTGCGCGATCAGTACCGGGTGCCCGCCCAGGCTGTCGGCGATGGTCCCGACGTCGTCGACATAGTCGGCGATCGAGCACGCGTGGAAACTTTTCGTGGTGGGGCTGCCGCCATGGCCGCGCAGGCTGACCGCCACCGCGCGGTAGCCGGCGTCGGCGAAGAACTCCACGAAGTTGGCCCAGCACGACGCCGAATGCCAGCCGCCGTGAACGAACAGCAGGGGCACCGGATGCGCATCGTTGACAGATCCCTTGTCGATCACCTCGAGCATGCGTCATCATCTGCCACGAGCCTCGTCCGGTGTGCGGCCTGCCGCACATTCGTCGACGAGTGTGCGTCGAGCCGCACACTCGAACTCGCCACACCCGGCTAGGCCCACGGTGGCGACCCGCCGCGCCCGGCTGGGACACCGCTGCCGCATCCGCGGCAGCACCACTAGGCTGGTCTGCGTGTTTGAATCGCTGTCCGATCGGCTCACCGGCGCCCTGCAGGGCCTTCGCGGCAAGGGCCGCCTGACCGACGCCGACATCGACACCACCACCCGCGAAATCCGGTTGGCTCTGCTGGAGGCCGACGTCTCGCTGCCGGTGGTCCGGGCGTTCGTCGGTCGTATCAAAGAACGCGCCAAGGGCGCGGAGGTGTCCGGAGCTCTCAACCCGGCCCAGCAGGTTGTCAAGATCGTCAACGACGAACTGGTCGGCATCCTGGGCGGCCAGACCCGGCAGTTGGCGTTCGCGAAGACTCCGCCGACCGTCGTGATGCTGGCCGGTCTGCAGGGTTCGGGTAAGACCACGCTGGCAGGCAAGCTGGCGCTGTGGCTGCGCAATCAGGGCCACACCCCGCTGCTGGTGGCCTGCGACCTGCAGCGCCCCGGCGCCGTCGACCAGTTGCGCATCACCGGCGAGCGGGCCGGTGTCGCTACGTTCGCGCCGCACCCCGGCGCCTCGTCGGACGCGGCCGCCAATGAGCAGGCCGGCCCCGCCGATCCGGTCGTGGTCGCATCCGCCGGGCTCGCCGAAGCCCGCGCCAAGCACTACGACGTGGTCATCGTCGACACCGCCGGACGGCTGGGTATAGACGAGGAGATGATGGCGCAGGCCGCCGCCATCCGCGACGCCGTCGAACCCGACGAGACGTTGTTCGTCTTGGACGCCATGGTGGGTCAGGACGCAGTGGCCACCGCGCACGCGTTCGGCGAAGGTGTCGGCTTCACCGGTGTGGTGCTGACCAAGCTGGACGGCGACGCCCGAGGTGGTGCCGCGCTGTCGGTCCGCGAAATAGCGGGCGTGCCAATTCTTTTCGCTTCAGCCGGTGAGAAGCTCGAGGACTTCGACGTCTTCCACCCGGACCGGATGGCCGGCCGCATCCTCGGGATGGGCGATGTGCTCAGCCTCATCGAGCAGGCCGAGCAGGTCTTCGACGCGCAGCAGGCCCAGGACGCCGCGGCCAAGATCGGGTCCGGCGAGCTGACGCTGGAGGACTTCCTCGAGCAGATGCTGGCGATCCGCAAGATGGGTCCGATCGGCAACCTGCTGGGCATGCTGCCGGGCGCGGGCCAGATGAAAGAGGCGCTGGCCGCCGTCGACGACAGCCAACTCGATCGGCTGCAGGCGATCATCCGTGGCATGACGCCGCAGGAGCGGGCCGATCCGAAGATCATCAACGCCTCGCGAAGGCTGCGCATCGCCAACGGATCCGGTGTAACGGTGTCCGAGGTCAATCAACTGGTCGACCGGTTCTTCGAAGCCCGCAAGATGATGTCGGCAATGGTCGGCGGCATGGGCATCCCCGGGCTGGGCCGCAAGTCGGCCACCCGTAAGAACGCAAAAGGCAAGGGCGGCAAGGGGAAGAAGGGCAAGAAGTTCGGCCCGACCCAGCCCAAGGTCCGCGGCCCGCTGGGTGCGGGCATGCCCGCCGGGTTCCCGGACCTGTCGAACATGCCGCAGGGACTTGACGAACTGCCGCCCGGGCTGGCCAATTTCGACTTGTCCAAGCTGAATTTCCCGGGCAACAAGTAGTGCCGCACCACGTTCGAGGGATCGGGCTGCCTGACGAAGAACCCATCGAACTGTGGATCGTCAACGGCCGCATCAGCCGCGAACCGGTCGATGACGCGGAGACGATTTTCGACGGCGGCTGGATTCTGCCCGGGCTGGTCGATGCGCATTGCCACGTCGGGCTCGGCCCGCAGGGCGGTGTCGAACTCGACGAGGCGATCGCACAGGCCGAGACTGAACGCGAGGCCGGCGCGCTGCTGCTGCGCGACTGCGGATCGCCGATCGACACCCGCACCCTCGACGACCGCGACGACCTGCCCCGCATCATTCGCGCCGGTCGGCATCTGGCCCGTCCCAAGCGGTACATCCCTGGTCTGCCGATCGATATCGAAGACGAAGCACAGCTCCCGGACGCGGTGGCGCTGCAGGCGCAATGCGGCGACGGCTGGGTCAAGCTGGTCGGCGACTGGATCGACCGTGGCATAGGCGATTTGGCACCGCTGTGGTCCGACGACGTGCTGAAGGCAGCGATCGACGCCGCCCACGCTCACGGCGCGCGGGTCACCGCACACGTCTTCGGCGAGGATGCGCTGCCCGGTCTGATCCGGGCGGGGATCGACTGCATCGAGCACGGCACCGGGCTCACCGACGACATCATCGAGTTGATGGTGGAACACGGAACCGCGCTGGTCCCGACCCTGATCAACGTCGAGAACTTTCCCGGCATCGCCGATGCCGCGGGGAAGTATCCCGTCTACGCCGCGCACATGCGTGACCTGTACGCCAACTGCTATCCCCGGTTGAGCGCGGCGCGAGAGGCCGGCGTGCCGATCTATGCCGGCACCGACGCGGGCGGCATGATCGCCCACGGGCGGATCGGCGACGAAGTCGAGGCGCTGACCCGCATCGGGATGACCCCCACCGAAGCGCTCGGCGCGGCGTGCTGGGACGCCCGTGACTGGCTCGACCGGCCAGGCTTGGACGACGGCGCTTCGGCAGACCTGGTGTGCTACTACGACGATCCCCGTTACGGCCCTGAGGTTTTACATCGCGCGGACGTGGTCGTCCTGCGCGGTCAGTTCTACTGAACGCCGAGTCGGTCAGCCCTCGATGGAATTCGGGTCGAGACGATTGGTCGGCACCCCGTTGATGTACGTGGCGAGGCCGTTGCCCATGGACCAGTCTGCGGGTTGAACGGTCATCAGGTTGAAGAAGACATCCTCCGGGCGTAGGTGCAGCTTCTCGTTTAACTGGTCCACGACCGCGTGATAGAACGCGGCCTTCTGTTCAGGGGTCGCGACGTCGAGGAAGATCAGCTGAATGAAGATGCAGTTTTCGGACCGGTAGAGACCGAGGTAGTCGCGGTCGAAAAAGAAGTTCTCCGCCTTGTGTTCGGTGATGGTCTGGAATCGGTCCTCGGGCACTCCCAGGCATTCGATCATCTTGTCGTACACGACGTCTGCGATGGTGCGACGGTATTCCACCGACTTGCCTTCGATGAGGTCGATCCGTGCGAGAGGCATGGTGGCCGTCCTTTCCAGCGCTATGAGGAATAAGGAGAGCCTAGAGCCGAACTATCCTGACGGGACTATGCCGATCCCGGATTTCATCGTCGAGCTTCGCCGGCACGTCGGACACGCACCGCTGTGGTTGCTCGGCATCACCGCCGTCGTGATCCGCGATGGGCAGGTGCTGCTGGTGAAACGGTCCGACAATCACGCCTGGACCCCGGTGACCGGGATCGTCGAGCCAGGCGAGGATCCCGCGGACGGTGCCGTGCGAGAAGTGTTCGAAGAGGCCGGTGTTCACGTGACCGCGCGACGGTTGGCGTGGGTGCACGTCACCCGGCCGGTCGTGCACGCCAACGGCGATCACGCGCAGTACCTCGACCACGTGTTCCGGATGGACTGGACCGAGGGAGAGCCTCACGCCGCTGATGACGAGAGTCTCGAGGCCCGCTGGTTCGACATGAGCGAGATGCCGACCATGTCGACCGATATGTGCCGGCGCATCGAGCTCGCGAGCGAGGATAATCCCCGCGCTCCAACAGTTTTCGAAAGAAGATCGCCGTGACCGAGGCACACGCCGCATACACCGTCGACCGGTTGGGCCGATTCGTCGTCGACTCCGCCCGGTCCGACCTGAGTGATCACGCACTGGCGATGTTGAAGCGCAACGTGCTGGACAGCATCGCCTGCGCAGTCGGCGCCCTCGACGGCGAACTCATCCCCGCTATCCGTGCCCACGCCGAACAGTTCAGCGGCCGCCCGACGACGACGTTCGTCGGCGGTGGCCGCGCATCGGTGGACCAGTCGGCGTTCTTCAACGCGGTGCTGGTGCGCTACCCCGACCTGCTCGACACCTATTTGACCCCCGGTGGTCTGTGCCACCCGGCGGATAATTTCGGCGCGGTGCTCGCCGTCGCCGAACACACCGAAGCCAGTGGAGCCGACTTCCTGCTGGCTCTGGCGGTCGCCTACGAGATCCAATGTCGTTTCAGCGCAAAGGTTCCCGTTATGGGTCGCGGCCTGAATCACGCACTGCAACTGGCGGTGTCGGCGGCCGCAGGCTCGGCCAAGCTGCTCGGTCTCGACGCCGCGCAGTCCGCCGATGCCATCGCTGCTTCGGCCGTCGACAACGTATCGCTGGCCGCCGTGCACACCGAGCCCGTCTCCACCTGGAAAGGCATCTCGCCGGCCATCACCGGGATGCGCGCCGTGTATGCGACGATGTTGGCGAGCCGCGGGATCACCGGGCCCCGAGGGCTTTTCGAGGGCCCAAACGGTCTGGAGCAGTTGTTCGACCAGCCGATCGACCTGCGCACATCCGACCGGTCGCTGACCGCGGTCGAGCAGACCTACCTCAAGCAGTACTGCTCGCTGATCCATGGCCAGGTGGTCATCGATGCGACGCTGGCACTTCGCGACGAGCATGGCATCACCGCAGCCGACGTCTCGACGGTGACGCTGGAGGTCTTCCAGGGCGCATTCGACATCGCCGGCGGCGGCCGCTACGGCAACAAGGACCACCCGTCGACCAAAGAGCAGGCCGATTACAACCTGAAATACCTCGTCGCCGTCGCGCTGCTGGACGGTCAGGTCGGGCCCGAACAGCTTGAGACCGAACGTGTTTGCCGGCCCGACGTTCAAGAACTGCTGACCCGGGTGGACGTCCGTGCCGCGGACGACCTGACCGCGGCCTATCCCGACCGCACCCAGGCTCGCGTGCTCATCGCGGTCAGCAACGGCCGGGAACTTCATCGCGAACAATCCGACTTCGAAGGCTCGCCGACCAGGCCGATGAGTTGGGACCGGGTGGTGGAGAAGTTGCACTGGCTCGGCGAACCCTTCGCCGACACCACGCTCAGGGCGGAGATCATCGACGCGGTGCGTCGGCTCGACGAGATCTCGGTCGCCGAACTAACCGGGCTTCTCGGCGCGGTGAGCCCAGACGCGCGTCGCCGCAGAACCCGGGGGCGGCTTTAGCGAGCCCGGCTAAGGAAGATTGCGAGCACTCACTATCTATGTTAGCTTCGCAACACCCCAACGATGCGGAGGACGACAGTGGCCTACGACGTGATCATTCGCGACGGATTATGGTTCGACGGCACCGGCAGCACGCCGCAGACCCGCACGCTGGGCGTCCGCGACGGCATCGTGCGCACCGTATCGACCAGCCCGCTGGATGAGACAGGCTGCGCGCAAGTCATCGACGCGAAAGGCAAGTGGGTCGTCCCCGGCTTCGTCGACGTGCACACCCACTACGACGCCGAGGTGCTGCTGGATCCCGGCTTGCGCGAGTCGGTGCGGCACGGCGTCACCACGGTGCTGCTGGGCATGTGCTCGCTGTCGACGGTCTACGCCAGCGCTGACGACGCCGCCGACCTGTTCAGCCGCGTCGAGGCGGTTCCGCGCAAGTTCGTCCTCGGCGCTCTGGAGGGCAGCAAGCGGTGGACGACGCCCGCGGAATACGTCGACGTGATCGACAGCCTGCCGTTGGGCCCGAATGTCGGTTCGCTGCTGGGTCATTCGGATCTGCGGACCGCGGTGCTGGGTCTCGACCGCGCCACCGACCACAACGTGCAGCCCACCGACGCAGAACTCGACAAGATGGCGTCCATGCTCGACGACGCCCTTGGCGCCGGCATGCTCGGCTTGTCCGGGATGGACGCCGCGATCGACAAACTCGACGGTGACCGCTTCCGGTCCCGCGCGCTGCCATCGACATTCGCGACGTGGCGCGAGCGCCGCAAGCTGATCAAGGTGTTACGCAAGCGGGGCCGGATCCTGCAGAGCGCGCCGAACGTGGCCAAAGCCGAGTCGGGTTTGCTGTTCTTCCTCTCCAGTAGTCCAATGTTCGGCCTGCGCAAGAGCGTTCGGATGAGCTTGCTGGTGTCGGCGGATGCCAAGTCGATGCCGCTGGCCGTGCACGTCTTCGGACTGGGGACACGGCTGCTGAATTTCGTTCTGCGTTCCAAGGTGCGCTTCCAGCACCTGCCGGTGCCATTCGAGCTGTATTCCGACGGCATCGACTTGCCCGTCTTCGAAGAGTTCGGTGCCGGCACCGCGGCGCTGCACCTAAGGGACCAGTTGGAGCGCAACACCTTGCTCGCCGATGAAGAGTACCGGCGCAGGTTCCGCCGCCAGTTCGATCGCGTCAAGCTCGGCCCGTCGCTGTGGCACAAGGACTTTCACGAAGCCGCGATCGTCGAATGCCCCGACGAGACGCTGATCGGCAAAAGCTTCGGGGCGATCGCCGATGAGCGCGGGCTACACCCGCTCGACGCGTTCCTCGACGTCCTCGTCGACAACGGTGAGCGCAACGTCCGCTGGACCACCATCGTCGCCAACCACCGGCCCAAGCTGCTGAACAAGCTGGCCAACGAGCCGAGCATCCACATGGGTTTCTCCGACGCCGGCGCGCATCTGCGCAACATGGCCTTCTACAACTATTCGCTGCGGTTCCTCAAGCGGACGCTGGAGGCCTACCGACAAGGCGAACCGTTCATGACCATCGAGCGCGCGGTGTATCGCCTGACCGGTGAGGTGGCCGAATGGTTCGGTCTGGACGCCGGCACGTTGCGAGAGGGCGACCGCGCGGACTTCGTCGTCATCGATCCCGCCGGGCTGGACGACGCGGTGGACTCGTATCACGAGGAGAAGGTCCCGTTCTACGGCGACCTGAGCCGGATGGTCAACCGCAACGACGCCGCGGTGGTGGCGACGGGCGTGGGTGGCGCAATTGTGTTCCGCAACGGGGCATTTCGTGAGGGCTACGGAAAGACGGTCAAGTCCGGGCGGTACTTGCGGGCCGGCGCTGATCAACGCCAGTTCGCCGGTTCGAGCGCATAGGTCCCCGGTGGCCAGAACCCAGCAGCAGCGCCGGGAAGAGACGGTCGCGCGCCTGCTCGAGGCCAGCATCTCGACGATCATCGAGGTGGGATACGCCCGGGCGTCAGCGGCGGTGATCACCAAGCGAGCTGGCGTATCCGTCGGAGCGCTGTTCCGGCATTTCGACACCATGGGGGACTTCATGGCCGCCACGGCCTACGAAGTGCTTCGGCGACAACTGGATTCGTTCACCAAGCAGGTCGCCGCGATACCGTCCGATCGGCCGGCGCTGGAGGCGGGCCTGACCATTCTGAGAGACATCACCAGCAGCCCCACCAATGCGGTCATGTACGAACTGATGGTCGCTGCACGCACCGACGAAAAGCTCAATGGCACTTTACAACACGTGCTGCAGCAGTACGCCAGCAAGATCTGCGACGCCGCGCGCGCACTACCCGGTGCCGACAGGTTCCCGCAGGAGAAGTTCCCAGTCCTGGTCGCATTGTTGACCAATACTTTCGACGGCGCCGCGATGCTGCGGGCGGTGCTGCCGCAACCCGACATCGAGAACGAGCGGATAGCGCTGCTGACGTTGTTGTTGAGCGGAGTCGGTCTGCCGGGCTGAGAAAGTCAGCGATCGGTGAGCTTGCTGACCGCGTCGTCCAGTCGTCGGGACAGCAGCATCAGTTCGTTGATGCCAAGCAAGGTGAGCGGACGGTGGGTGGCGGGCCCGTCGGCGACCACGCAGAACTGGGTGGTCTCGCCGAGGGTGTCGCGGGTTTTCATCAAGACGCTGATCCCGGCCGATCCGAGGAACTCGACCTTGGACAGGTCCACGATCAGGCCACGGGGCTTCTTGGCGAGCGCGGTGTCGATGGCTTCAGCCAGCCCGGGGGCGGTGAGCATGTCCACGCTGCCGCTTACCGACACCACAGCCAGTCCCTCGATCGACGACTCGGAGGCGTTGAAGTCGTCCCTGTCGGATTGCGGAGGTGAACCGGAAGCTGCGTGTTGATTGTCGGCCATCATCGATATCTCATTCCTTACAGCCTGCAGTCGCTGCTTGCAACGCAGACATCGCTGGCAATGGCTGTCGACTCAACCTCTGGGCAATGTCGACTTGTGTCGACGTCGGGCCGTGAACGCTCAGACTGAACTCCTGTGCAGTACTTGGCCACGGCACCAGAAAGACTAGCCCAGATCGTGGCGGGTGTCGTCAAAGGCCTACAGGGCGCCGATGGCCGATTGCGGGTTCAGCGCGAAACCCCAGTCGAGGAGGTTTCCGGCCTGATCCCAGTAGGTCGGTCCGCCCTCGCGAATCAGTCCGTACATCATCGCGACCACCAGGCGCCGACTACCGCGGGCGGCGGCGCCGACGAAGGTTTTGCGCGCGGCGTCGGTGAACCCGGTCTTGCCGCCGATCGTGCCCGGGTAGCGCTGCAGCAACTCGTCCTGGTTAGTTATGA
>Ga0302314_10008334_pt1 | contig 18465 bp, 12 predicted proteins | sample III_Palsa_N2_3_FD_200533 | JGI IMG/M metagenome (GOLD analysis project Ga0302314, IMG submission 200533) | Peat permafrost microbial communities from Stordalen Mire near Abisko, Sweden - III_Palsa_N2_3 | ecosystem: Environmental > Terrestrial > Soil > Palsa > Peat permafrost | place: Sweden...
GACGTTGCCGCAGTAGGTGCGTCTGAGGATCGCCAGGATCTCCCGCAGGGTGGCGCTCTCCAGGCCCAGCACATAGTCCAGGAAGATCGGCCGATCGAAATCCGACTCGGCGAACCCGTAGCTGGCCGGGTCGAGTTCGCTGGCGTCGCCCTCGGTCACCGCCAGGCCCAGCGGGTCGAGATTGGCCTTCAGGTGGCCGCGCATGCGGTAGGCGCGGATCATCATGATCGCGCGCAGCGAATCGAGCGTACGCGCGCGCACCTCGTCGGGACTGGCCGCCGGCGTGGTGACGGCTATGCGGCGCTCAAGCGTCGCTTCCACAGTGGGCCACACCCCGTCGATGGCGGACAGCCAGTCCGGCCGCGGCGCCGGCAGCGGGTCGGGCGTCCACGGCGGCGGCGCATTGGAGGCGCGCACCGTGTCCGCGCCGTCGGACAGCGAGGCGAAGAAGTCGCGCCAGGACGGCGCCACCGAGGCCGGGTTCTCGGCCCAGCGCTCTTGAAGATCCTCCACGAAGCCGGCGTTGCCGCCGTAGAGGAAGGAGGTTTCGGCCAGGAGTTCGTTCAGCCGGCCAGCATCGTCAGCCATGTCATCTCACTCGATAGCGCCATCCGACTGGACGGCGCGGCTCCTAGGTAATTACCCCGGCGCCGCATTTCGACGCAGCCTTTACCCTATTGCGTGACGAATTTGCGAGGTGAGCGCGTCAAATCAGCGATTCGCCGTGCAGCGCGCGGCGAACTGGCCGGCGCCCATCAGCCCTTCAGGACCTCGATCAGCGTGTGGCCGAGCGCGGCGGGGGAGGGGGAGACGCGGATGCCTGCGGCTTCCATGGCCGCGATCTTGTCCTCCGCGCCGCCCTTGCCGCCGGAGATGATCGCCCCGGCGTGACCCATCCGCCTGCCCGGCGGCGCGGTGCGCCCGGCGATGAACCCGACCATGGGCTTCCTCACCCTTTGGCTGGCGATGAACGCCGCGGCGTCCTCTTCGGCCGAGCCGCCGATCTCGCCGATCATGATGATCGATTCAGTCGCGGGGTCGGCGAGGAACATCTCCAGGATGTCGATGAACTCGGTGCCCTTCACCGGATCGCCGCCGATGCCGACCGCGGTGGTCTGGCCAAGCCCGACCTGGCTGGTCTGGAACACCGCCTCGTAGGTGAGGGTGCCCGAGCGCGAGACCACGCCCACCGAGCCATTGCGGAAGATGTTGCCGGGCATGATGCCGATCTTGCACTGGCCGGGGGTCAGTACGCCCGGGCAATTGGGTCCGATCAGCCGCGACTTCGACCCGCTCAGGGCCCGTTTGACCGTGATCATGTCCTCCACCGGGATGCCCTCGGTGATGCACACGATCAGGCCGATCTCCGCGTCGATGGCCTCCAGGATCGCGTCGGCCGCGAACGGCGGCGGCACATAGATCACGCTGGCGTCGGGATGCGTCGCCTCCACCGCCTGGGCCACGGTGTCGAACACCGGCAGTCCCAGGTGCGTCGAGCCACCCTTGCCGGGCGACGTGCCGGCCACCATCACGGTGCCATAGGCGATCGCCTGTTCGGTATGGAATGTGCCCTGCGCGCCGGTCACGCCCTGGCACATGACGCGAGTGGTCTTGTCGATCAGAATGGACATCAGTCTGGCTCGTGTCCTCGGCGCGTTATTTCTTGATCTTCAGCAGATCGAGGATCGTGTCGGAGCCATCGGTGGAGAGGGTCATCAATTCGAGGCCGGCGCCGGCGGCGGCGGCGTCATAGTCAGTCTTGGCCAGGGCGCGATGAGCGTCGGCGTCGTCGGTGAACTGATAGCCGATCCTGCCCGACTGCGCGTCGACGCTCTGCGGATCGAATCCGGTCCACGTCCGGGCGTCGGCTTTCAAGGGGTCTGATTTCGCCGGCGACGCGCGCACCGTACAGGCGCTGATCTGGACGTCGCCTTTGGCGCCGCGCCACGCGAACAGGGTGAGATGGGACTCGCCGACGGTGAGGCCGCGCGAGATGCTGTCGGTGACCTTCACCCCCTCCATCGTCGAGCCCTTGGTGTCGACCTGTTTCCAGCCGTTGGTGTTCAGGGCGCTCACGATCGAGGCATAGTCCGCGTGGGTGTCGCCGCAGACTTTACGGAACGCTTCGAACACCGGCGTCCCCGCGGCCGCGGGCGCTGCAATGGCCGCCACGACGGCGGTGGCGAGGCAGATCTTCCTGGTGTTCATCACGCTGTTCCCTTCACCGCGCGCACGATTTTCTCCGCCCCGTCCGCGAGGTCGTTGGCGGCGATCACGTTGAGGCCGCTCTCGCCGATGATCTTCTTGCCGAGCTCCACGTTCGTGCCCTCCAGGCGCACGACCAGCGGAACCTTCAGGCCCATCTCGCGCACGGCCGCGACCACGCCCTCGGCGATGATGTCGCAGCGCATGATGCCGCCGAAGATGTTGACGAGGATGCCCTTCACGTTCGGGTCGGCGGTGATGATCTTGAACGCCGCGGTGACCTTCTCCTTGGAGGCGCCGCCGCCGACATCGAGGAAGTTGGCTGGCGCGGCCCCATAGAGCTTGATGATGTCCATCGTCGCCATGGCCAGGCCCGCGCCGTTGACCATGCAGCCGATCTCGCCGTCGAGGGCGATGTAGGAAAGTTCGTGCTTGGCCGCCTCGATCTCCTTGGCGTCCTCCTCGGTCTCGTCGCGCAGGGCGACGACCTCAGGGTGGCGATAGAGGGCGTTGTCGTCGAACGACACCTTGGCGTCGAGCACCAGCAGGCGGCCATCCGAGGTGACGATCAGCGGGTTGATCTCCAGGAGGCTCATGTCCTTGACGGTGAACGCCTTGTGCAGCGCCGGCAGCAGGGTGCGCAGCTGCTTGGCCTGGTCGCCCTCGAGCTGCAGGGCCTTGGCCAGCAGCGCCGCGTGGTGCGGCCAGGGCCCGGTCGCCGGATCGATCGAGAAGGTGATGATCTTCTCAGGCGTGGAGTGGGCGACCTCCTCGATGTCCATTCCGCCCTCGGTGGAGGCGACCACCGCCACGCGGCTGGTCTCGCGATCCACGAGGAGCGAGACGTAGAGCTCCTTGGCGATGGCCGCGCCCTCCTCGACGTAGAGGCGGCGCACGACCCTCCCGTGGGGTCCCGTCTGATGGGTCACCAGGGTCATGCCCAGCATGCGCGTGGCTTCGGCGCGCAGATCCTCCAGCGACTTCACCACCTTGACGCCGCCGCCCTTGCCGCGGCCACCGGCGTGGATCTGAGCCTTGACCACCCAGACAGGTCCGCCGAGCTTTTCGCCGGCGGCGACAGCGTCGTCCACGCTGAAGGCGGCTTCACCGCGCGGGACAGGCACGCCGAACTCGCGGAGAACGGCCTTGGCTTGATGCTCGTGGATGTTCATGAGTGTCCGGATCGCGCGGGCGGCCCGGCGCTTATAGGCAGGGCCTTACGAGGGCGCAACCGAACCTGTCGGGGACGAGCCTACCCGTGCTCGGCCGTGTCCGGCGCTCCATATGCGGCGAGGAACATCCGCACCGCGCTGGCGACGTCCGCGACCATGACCTCCTGCGAAGGTCTGGATTCGACATTGAGAACAAGCGCGAGATGGTGGCGCCCGCGGCAAAGCGACATGAACTCTGACGCCGCCAGGGCGCAGTCGGGCGGGTCGATGCGGCCGGCGCGCTTGGCGCTCTCGAGGTAGCGCGTGAGCCGCTCCCGACCGACGGTCGGGCCCACCTCATAGAACAGCCGCGCCAGTTCTGGGCTGCGGCGCGCCTCGCCGACGATGGTCTGGAACGTGCACACCGACCGGTCCGACAGGACGTGATCGACGAAGCGCTCGGCAAAGCGCGTCAGCACCTCGGCCACTGGTCGGTCCTCCGCGAACTCGAGGGCCGCTTCGGCGAACTTCCCACACTGATCGCGGATGTGGGCTTCGAACAGTGCCTCCTTGCTCTCGAAGTAGTTGTACAGCGTGGCCTTGGAGCCGCCCAGGCGCGCCGCGATGGTCGACATCGAGGCGGCCGCGTAGCCCTCTTCGGAGAACACTTCGCGGGCCACCGCCAGGATGGCGTCCCGGCGCTGGTCCCGGCGAGGGTTGGCCGGCGCGTCGGCGATTTCTGACCGTACCGTACGGTTGAGTGTTGACATGGGTTCCGGAATGGCTAGCTTAAGGCGGTGACCGTACTGTACGGTCATCATACGCCCGAGGCCGCCCGTTGTCCACCATCCTTGGCCGCATCTCGATCGGCCTGGTCTCCATGGCGCTGCTGAGCGCCTGCGCCTCGCTGCCGCGCGATCCGCAGACGCCGAAGATCCAGTCCGCCGCGAACCTGGCGTCCAAACAGAGCTTCGCCGCCGACGCGACCCCCTGGCCCGGCGACAACTGGTGGCGGGCCTATGGCGATGCGCAACTCGACCAGCTGGTCGACGAGGCGCTGGCCGGATCGCCGCAGGTGGCCACGGCCCAGGCGCGCCTGGACAAGGCCAACGCCGTCGTGGGCCAGGCCCGCGCCTCGCTCGCGCCGGCGCTCACCGCCAACGGCACAGCGGGTGAGACCAAGCAGAGCTACAATGAGGGCATTCCGCCGGAGTTCGTGCCCAAGGGCTACAACAGCTTCGGCGGCCTGACGCTCAACTTCAACTACGAGATCGATTTCTGGGGCAAGAACCGCGCCGCCGTGGCGGCCGCCACCTCCGAGGCCCGCGCCAGCCGCGCCGATGTCGCCCAGGCGCGCCTGGTGCTCTCCACCGCCATCGCCGCGGCCTACGCCGACCTCGCCCGCCTGTGGGCCGAGCGCGACGTCGCCATCCGCGCCGAGCAGTCCCGCCGCGAGACGCTGCAGCTGGTCGACCGCCGGGTGACCAACGGCCTGGATACCCGCGGCGAATTGGAACAGGCCAGGGCCGGCCCGCCCGCCGCGGTCGCCGACATCGCCGCCATCGACGAAGAGATCACCATCACCCAGCACCAGATCGCCGCCCTGATGGGCGAGGGTCCGGATCGCGGCCTCGCCATCGCCCGGCCGCCGCTCGCAACCCTCAAGGCGTTCGGTCTGCCTGCGACCCTGGCCGCCGACCTGATGGGCCGCCGGCCCGACCTGACGGCGGCGCGCTGGCGCGCGACCGAGGCGGCCAAGCGCGTGCGCCAGGCCCGGGCGGCCTTCTACCCGAACGTCAACCTGGCCGCCTTCGTCGGCTACCAGTCGCTCGGCCTCAGCAATCTGTTCGCCTATGGCTCCAACGTGGGTCAGGTCGCGCCCGCGGTGTCGCTGCCGATCTTCGACGGCGGCCAGCTGCGCTCCAGTCTGCGCGGCGCGAGCGCGGACTACGCCGTCGCGGTGGCCAGCTACGATCAGACCCTGGTGCAGGCGTTGCAGGAGGTGGCCGACGCCGCCACCAGCCAGCGCGCACTGGCCCAACGCCTGGACGCCACCGATCAGGCGCTGGCCGCCGACGAGCAGGCCTACCACATCGCCCGCCTGCGCTATGACGGGGGCCTGGCCAACTATCAGACCGTGCTGCTGGCCGAGGACGCGGTGCTGCAGGCCAGGCGCACGGTGGTCGACCTCCAGGCCCGCGCCTTCACCCTGGATGTCCAGCTCGTGCGCGCGCTGGGCGGCGGCTACAGCGCGGCGGAGGAGTAGAATGCCCCTCGATACCGAACAGCCCAGGGAGGACGTCATGCCCGACTCCGCCGAGCCGACCCTCGCCCCTCGCGCCAGCGTGGCCACCGCGGCCCGCCCGGCCCGTACGCGCCGGGTCCTCCTGTTCGCGCTGCTGGCCGCGGTGCTGGCTGCGGCCGCGGCGGCGTGGCTGATCTACTGGTTCGCCATCGGCCAGAACCACGTTTCCACCGACAACGCCTATGTCGACGCCGACGTCGCCCAGATCACGCCGCAGGTTTCCGGGCCGGTCACCGGCGTTTACGTGGTCGACACCCAGAGCGTGAGGCAGGGCCAGAGCCTCGTGGTCATCGACCCCACCGACTTCCAGGTGGCGTTGGCCCAGGCGCGGGCGCAACTGGGACAGGCCGAGCGCCGGGTGCGCGGCTACTTCTTCTACGACCAGGCCCTTGCCGGCCAGGTCGCCGCCCGCCAGGCCGACATCGCCCGGGCCGACGCCCAGATCGCCAGCGCCCAGTCCGACCTCGAGCGCGCCCAGACCGAGCTCGGCCGGCGCGAGCGGCTGGCGTCCTCCGGGGCCGTGTCCGGCGACGAGCTCACCCAGGCGCGCAACCAGTTCAGCACCGCCCAGGCCGCCCTCGACTCGGCGCGCGCGGGCCGGACTCAGGCGCTCGCCAACCGCGGCGCGGCCGTGGGCTCGCAGGGCGTCAACCAGGCGCTGATCACCGGCGCCGCGGTGGAGGAGAATCCCGAGGTGCTGGCCGCCAAAGCCAACGTCCGCGCCGCCGAGCTCAATCTGCGGAGGACGGTGCTGACGGCGCCGTTCGACGGCGTGGTGGCCAAGAAGCAGGTCGCGCTCGGTCAGCGCGCGCAGGTCGGGCAATCCCTGCTGACCGTCGTCCCGATCTCCCGCGTCTATGTCGACGCCAACTTCAAGGAGGTGCAGTTGCACCGCGTGCGCATCGGCCAGCCGGTGGTGCTGACCGCCGATATCTACGGCGACGGGGTCAAGTATCACGGCCGGGTGGCCGGCCTCTCCGGCGGCACGGGGGCGGCGTTCTCCCTGATCCCGGCCCAGAACGCCACCGGCAACTGGATCAAGATCGTTCAGCGTCTTCCCGTCCGCGTGGCCCTCGATCCGGCCGAGCTCGCCCGCCATCCGTTGCGCGTGGGCCTCTCGATGAAAGCCGACATCGACATCAGCCAGCGCTGACGCCGGCGCCGCCCGAAGCCATCCCATGTCCCAGACCGGCGCCAGCCAGGACTTCGCCCCGATGAGCGGCCCCCTGCTGTGGGTGGCGGGGGTCTTGCTCGCCATCGCCAACTTCATGGTCGTGCTCGACATCACCATCGCCAATGTCTCGGTGCCCAACATCGCCGGGGGCCTGGCGGTGTCGCCCAGCCAGGGCACCTGGGTGATCACTTCCTACTCGGTCGCCGAGGCGATCACCGTGCCGCTCTCCGGCTGGCTCGCGCAGCGGTTCGGCGCCGTGCGCGTGTTCACCGTGGCCATGGTCGTCTTCGGGCTGTGCTCGGCGCTCTGCGGCCTCGCCTCCTCGCTCGGCATGCTGGTGATGTTCCGCGTTCTGCAGGGGCTGGCCGGCGGCCCGATGATCCCGCTCTCCCAGACCCTCCTGCGGCGCATCTTCCCGCAGCGCCTGCAGCCCATGGCGCTGGCCCTGTGGAGTATGACCACCGTGGTCGGGCCTATCGCCGGGCCGCTGCTGGGCGGCGCCCTGGTCGACACTTGGGGCTGGCCCTGGGTGTTCTACATCAATGTCCTGCCGGCCCTGATCTGCGCCTTCTTCGCCTGGCGTCTGCTCGCCAGCCGCGAGACCCAGACGATGCGGCGGCCGGTGGACGCGGTGGGCCTCGCCCTCCTGATCACCTGGATCGGGGCCATGCAGATCATGCTCGACAAGGGCAAGGACCTCGACTGGTTCCAGTCGCCGTTCATCATCGCCCTGGCGATCATCGCCGCCACCGGCTTCGCCGCCTTCATCATCTGGGAGCTGACCGACGCCGACCCGATCGTGGATCTGAGGGTGTTCCGTCATCGCGGTTTCGCCGCCAGCACCCTGATCATGTGCGTGGTCTACGGAACGTTCTTCTCTTCGGTGGTGCTGGTCCCGCTCTGGCTACAGACCAACATGGGCTACACGGCCACCTGGGCCGGCCGGGCGACCGCGGTGCAGGGCCTGCTGGCCGTGATCATGTCACCGATCGTCGCCCGGCTGACCACCAGGGTCGACGTGCGCCTGCTGGTCTCGTTCGGGGTGCTGGTGATGGCCGGCGTCTCGCTCTGGCGCACCGGCTTCGATTCGAACATCAACTTCTGGGGCGTGGCCCTGCCCCAGGTGGCGCTCGGCTTCGCCGTGCCATTCTTCTTCATCCCGCTGACCGGCCTGGCCCTCGGCTCGGTGGCCCCGCCGGAGACCGCCTCGGCGGCGGGGCTGATGAACTTCAGCCGCACCACCGCCGGCGCGTTCGCCGTCTCCATCACCACCACCGCCTGGGAGGACACCGCGACCGTCCATCGCACCGACCTCGCTGGCGCGCTCAACAATCCCAGCGGCGCCATAGACACCTTCACCAGCCTGGGCATGACCGCCGACCAGGCGGTCCGCCAGCTCGACGCGCTGGTGCAGAGCCAGTCGGTGATGGTGGCCACCGACCACATCTTCCTGATCAGCGCGATCATGTTCGTCGTCGGCGCCAGCGCCGTCTGGCTCGCCCCCAAACCCAAGGCCCCGCCAGCCGGAGGGGGCGGGGGGCATTAGGCGGGCTGTCGCTTGCCTCCGTTGACTCGCGCACCGCGCGAGTAGCCAATCGACCCGGTGAGGGTCGCTAGGCGCTCTTCCGCTCTGGGGGACAGGCGATGCCCGTCAAATTCATCACCACCAACGTCACCAACGGCTACACGCTGTCGCCGGCGTACGCCGGCCTGCAAGTCGAGGCCGACATCTTCGGGGCCTACGCCCTGCCCGTCGGCATCGGGCAAGTCGGAGTGGCCGGTGGAGTCGGCCTGACCAGCACCTTCGGGGCTTACGTTGACATCGACAGGGCGGGCGGCCGAAACGACTACACGTCGGGAGCCGTCTATGGCGGGACGGGCGGCTCCGGCGGCCATGGGCGCGCCGGAGCGGCAGGCGACGCCGGGCACAACGGCTATCAGGCCGGCGCGGGCGGCGCCGGCGTCGTCCTGATTGGCGGAAGCATCGACAACGAAACACTGATCGATGGCGGTGGTGGCGGGGTGGGTGGCACTGGCGGTCTGGGCGGGAGCCGCGCCAACGGCGGCGTCGGCGGCGCGGGCGGCGTCGGCGGCGCCGGACTGGTTCTGTCCCAGGCTTTTGCGGAGAACAAGGGTACGATCGCAGGCGGAACCGGCGGGTTCGGTGGCGTCGGCGGCCTGGGCGCAAGCCGAGCCGACGGCGGAGTCGGCGGCGCTGGCGGGGTTGGGGGGGCCGGAGTGCTGCTCTCGCAGGCTTCTGTGGACAACGCGGGCAGGATCGTAGGCGGCAGCGGCGAGTTGGGTGGGGTCGGCGGCGCGGGCGGCGCCCTCGGTTCGCAAGGCGGATCGGGCGTTTCGGGCAGGTACGGAGACGGCATCGACGTCTCGGGCGGCGGGACGATCGTGAACGGCTATCCGTTCAGTTACGCGTTCAAAGGTCCCGGTATCCCCGCCGACACCACCGCGGTCGTCTCTGGCTATGTCGGTATCGCCGACGGCGGCGGCGGTGGCCTCACGGTGGTGAACTTCGCCTCGATCGCGGGGACCCAGGACAGCATCCTCTTTGCCTCGGCCAGCGATCGCTTGATCGCGGAATCGGGCTCGACCTTCATCGGCGCCGTCGTGGGCGGCGGGGGGACGCTGGAACTGGGAGAAACCTACGTATTCCCTGATCGGACCATAGGGACAGACGGATCCGTTACCGGCCTCGGGGCGATCGGAACGCTCTCGGGCGGGGTGTCGATGACCTTCAGCGGCTTCGAGGCCTATGTGATCGACCCCTACAGCCACGGGACGTTCTACGGCACTAATTCCATCGCGTCTGGCAAGATACTGACCAATAACGGCGAAATAACCAATCGGGGTGCGACGAACATTTCCGGTTCTCTCTCTAACAATGGCGAGATTTTTTACTGGTATGGCGGCTCCACCAACCTGACTGTGAGCGGATCGATCTACAGTGATGGGTACATCGGCGGAGGCGTGAACCTACAGGGCGGCAGTCTGACCAACGGCATAGGCAAATACCTCCCCGGGAGGATGTCGTCGACGAGAGCTTTCGCTATCTACGGGGACCAGGGCGCGCCCGCGCAGGTGGTCAACCGGGGCATCGTCATGGACAGACTGCCCGACGGCACCGGCGTTTGGTTGAACGGCGGGGGCACGATCACCAATGGCGGCGCGACGGTTCACAACGCCCTGATTCAGGGCGGCACGGGTATCTACAGCGGCGCCTCGACCCTCACGGTTACCAACTACGGCGATATCTATGGCACCGGCGGCGTGTCCGTTCAGTTCGAGGCGTCGAGTGATCGGCTGATCGCCGAGTCGGGATCCACCTGGGTCGGCGCAGTTGAGGGCGGCGGCGGGACGCTGGAGCTGGCGAGCGGGACTGGGACGATTGCCGGCCTGGGCGCCGCCGGCACGATCTCGGGCGCCGAGGCGATGACCTTCAGCGGCTTCGGCGCCTATGTCGTGGATTCGGGCACGTCGTGGACGCTCACCGCGACCGACACGATCGCCTCGGGTGACACGCTCACCAATGCCGGAACCGTGACCGCGACCGGGACGATCGCCGGCGCCGGGACCCTGGCGCTCACGGGCGGCGCGGCGACCTTCGACACCGGATCGGCGCTGACTATCGCCGAGGTGACTGAGAGCGGCCCGGCCGGCGCCAGCGTGGCGACGAAGAGCATCATCTACGATGGCGCGTGGAACCAGACCGGCGGGACCCTGTCGGTGGCCGCCAGCGATCGAATCAGCTTCACCGGCGCGGGAAACAGCTTCGCCGGGACCCTGGCCGGGGCGGGACTTGTGGTGTTCTCGTCCGGCTCCGACACGCTGGCGGGGACGACCCTGACCGTGCCCAGCACCGACTTCGACACGGCCACCACTCTCTCGGGGAGCCTCGACATTACCGGCACGCTGCGCGTCGCCACCAATGCCGCCACCGTCGCCGAGGCCGGCGCGAGCCTCACCGGCGGAGGGACCGTCTATCTCACCGCCGACACCAGCGAGATCGCGGGGGCGAGCGCAACGGCCACCTTCACCAACGTTGGCGACAAGATCGACGGCGCTGGCCTGCTGGGCGGCGGCGAGATGGTGTTGGTCAACGACGCCGTCATCGACGCCAGCCAGGCCGTCGCGCTCACCATCGGCACCGGGTCGAACACCATCACCAACGCCGGGACCATCGAGGCCACGGGCAAGGGCGGCGGCGTGGTCGACAGCGCTGTGGACAACACCGGCCTGCTCTACGCGGACGTGGGAGACCTCACCTTCGATGGGGTGGTGACCGGGGCCGGGCGCCTCACGATCAAGGGCGCGACGGCGGACTTCGCGTCGAGCTTCGATGAGCACGTGAGCTTCGTGGCCGATGGAACCACCCTCGGCGTCCTGGAGCTGGCCGACTCCGAGAGCTACGGCGGCACGATCTCCGGCTTCTCCAAGACCGGTGCAACGGAGCTCGACCTGGGCGACATCAGCTTCGTGAGTGCAAGCGAAGCAACCTTCGTCGAGAGCGCCGGCGGCACGGGCGGCGTCCTCACCGTCACCGACGGCACACGCACGGCGCGCATCCATCTGGCCGGCGACTACGCCGCCTCCACCTTCGTCGCCAGCAGCGACGGCCATGGCGGCACGCTCGTCATCGATCCTGCGGCCCCGTTGTCGGGGGCGGCGCTGCACTCCGCTGGAGCCCCCTACCCCGGCTTCGCCGGTACTTCCCCCAGTGGGGGAAGAGAAAGCATGCAGCGGCCCGCCATGAGCCCTCTCTCCCCCCCTTGGGCGGAGTACGCCCGAGGGGCGGGAGGGGGGCTCCAGCGGAGTGCGGAGGTCCTCACTCAGTCCATAGCTGGCCTCGGGGGCGCGCCCGCGGGCTCGGCGCATGCTCGGATCTCGGCGGTCTACATGGGAGAACGGATCTTGCTTGCTCCCAGGGGCGCGGCGCCGCCGTAAACGGTCCAGCGCCGGTCGCGGCGGGTGAGCTTTGATAGGCAAGCGAATTCTCGGTAACACGCGCATCTCGGGCGCCGATGTCTGCACGAACGCGACTCAGGCCGCCTTGCCGACCACGGCCGTCGCCCGGCGCTCCAGTTTGCCCCAGCCGACGCGGTAGCCGCGGATGGCGGTCACCACCGACTTGACCACGACGTAGTACATCAGCTGCCGGTAGCCGAAGCGCTGCACCGGCAGCCAGATGAGGTCGCCCCAGGGCGCGCGGCGCTCGAGGGCCATGCCGAGCGCGCCGGCCGAGAGGTCCAGGAAGATGAAGGCGGCCCAGTAGAAGATCGAGCGCAGGGTGTCGTCCGGCGACCATTCCACCGGATGGAAGGCGCGGCCATACACGGCCCAGACCAGGCTGGAGATGATGGCCAGGTCGACCAGCGGCGCGGCCACGGTGAGGAAGATCTGGAACAGCCAGATCTGCGGCAGGGCGACGAAGCCCAGCACCGGACGGCGAGGGTTGAACAGGCCCGCCCGGTGTTTCCACAGGCACTGCAGGGTGCCGAACGACCAGCGGAACCTCTGGTTCAACAGGCCAGCGACAGTGTCAGGCGCCTCCGTATAGGCGCGCGCCGAGGAGTCGAACTCGACCCGCCAGCCGGCCCTCTGGAAGGCGAGGGTCAGGTCCTGATCCTCGGCCAGGGTGTCGGAAGGATAGCCGCCCAGCGCCGTCAACGCCTCGCGCCGCCAGGCGCCCACCGCGCCTGGCACCACGGTGACCGCGCCCAGCGCCGCCAGGGCGCGGCGCTCCAGGTTCTGGGCGGTGACATATTCCAGGGCCTGCCAGCGGGTGATGAGGTTGAGGCGGTTGCCGACGATGGCGTTGCCGGCCACGGCGCCGACCCTGGGGCTAATGAACCAGCGCACGAGCCGGGGCAGGGTCTCGGGCGGGAACAGGGTGTCGGCGTCGAGCGCCACCACGACGTCGCCCTGGGTCAGCGCCAGCCCGCGGTTGAGCGCCCGGGCCTTGCCGCCATTCTCGAACGACAGCAGCGACACGCGCGGCTCGTCGGCGAAGGCGGCGCGCACCACCGCGGCGGTGCCGTCCCGCGAGCCATCGTCGAGAACCAGCACCTCAAGGCGCTTCCAGTCCGAGGCTAGGATCCGCTGCACCGAGGCGACGATCACCTTCTCCTCGTTGAAGCAGGGGATGAGGACACTGACCAGCGGGCCGGTTTCCGGATCCAGCATCGGCGGCTCGCGGCCCTGTTCGCCCAGGCGCCGCCAGAGGGAGAGCACGGCCATGAACGCCAGCCGCATCACGCCCAGCACGATGGCCACGGTGAACAGGCCCTGCATGCCCAGATTGAGGTACCGGAAGAAGCCGAAGCCCAGGCGGTCGAGGAAGAGTTCGAGCGAGCTGCGCGAGGTCGGCGGAAGCGCGTCGGCGCGGCTCATTCCGGCCAGCTGATCCACCGTCACCAGTTTGTAGCCCCGGGCGCGAATGCCATCGATCAACGCGGGCAGCGCCGCCACCGTCCGGCTGCGGTCACCGCCGGCGTCGTGCAGAAGCACCACCTGTCCGGCGGTGGGCCCGGTGTCTGCGAGGCGGGCCAGGGTCTTCTGCACGATCTCTTCCGGTGGCGGCTTCTTCCAGTCGTCAGGATCGATGCGCAGGCCGACGATCAGATACCCCAGCCGCTGGGCGACCAGGAGCGGCTCCACTTCCCCCGGCGTCGAAGGCTCGGCGTCGCCGAAATAGGGCGGCCGGAAGAAGCGCATCGACCTGCCGGTCAGCACCGCGAACAGCCGCTGGGTGGTGTTGATTTCCAGGTCGGTCTGGGCCAACGGCGTGGCGGCGATGTTGGGGTGGGTCCAGGTGTGGTTGCCCACCATCTGGCCCTCGTCCACCTCGCGCTCGACGATGTCGGGCCGGTCCTGCATGTTCTCGCCGATGACGAAAAAGGTCGCCGTGGCGTGCTTGTGCTTGAGGATGTCGAGGATCTTCGGCGTCCAGCGACCGTCGGGTCCATCGTCGAAGGTCAGGGCCACCCAGCCGGGATGCGCGCCATAGCGGTCGATCACATACGACGTGGGCATGACATGGTAGTCTTCGCCCGAGATCAGCCCCGTCTCCGGGTCGATCTCGATCGAGCGCGAACCGCCTTTGGGCGAGGCGTCGACGTGCAGCACTTCGCCGGTGCCGTCGAAGTCGACCCCGGTGCCCGGCGCGATCGCTTCGAGGCCGACGGGCCTCGCCGATCCGTAGGGCTGATGGAAATACGGCCAGACGGCCGGGTCCTCCGCGCCCATCCGCCACAGCGCATAGCCCATGGGACGATAGGGATCGGTGACCTTGATCTCGTTGAAGAAGGTCGCCGCGTCGAGAAACCAGACGATGTGCTTGCGCTTGTCGTCGTCCTCGTAGGCGTAGGTCGGATTGAGGGCGTCATCGTCCAGGCTCACCGCCGCGTCGGCGTCGTGCGCAGTCTGGGTGGCGTCATAGAAGGTGACCGACTCGGCCCGGGCGGGCGCGGTCTTGTCGGCCAGTGTCCAGTCGTAGCCATAGGCGCCGAAAGTGACCACGGTGCGTGCGGGATCGAGCTCCTTCATGTCGCGGGCCATGATCTCTTCGAACCAGTCCTGGCCGGCGGTGGGGCCAGGATCGCTGGTGCCCCAGTGCTGGTCGTAGGCCATCAGCACCACGGTGTCGGCGGTGTCGCGGAACCGCGGCAGGGGCCAGGAATCGTCGCTGAACGGGGTGGCGACCCAGACCTCGCGACCGGACGGCTTGAGCGCGGCGCGCGCCTGGGCGATGAAGGCGGGGTAACGGGCCAGCGCCGGTCGCGACAGATTCTCCAGGTCGAACAGGTAACCCGCGTAGCCATGCTGCTTGGCGAGCACCACGAGGTTGGAGATCAGGGCGTTTTCGGCGGCCTGATTGACCAGCAGATCGTTGGCCAGAGGTCCGTCGAAGATGCCGTTGTGGCTGTTGTGCACCATGGGCAGGATCGACGGCGGCGCGGCGGCGCTGGCGATCAGGGCCTCCGCCTGCGGATCGGAGGTGACGGTAACCCGGCCGAGGGACCCGTTCAGGAGAATCCACTGGGGCGAAACGACGTCCAACTGGCTGACGTGCCGCTTGAGCGACACCCGCGAGCTTTCGTCCCAGCTCACGTACAGCCCCACGGCGAGCGGGCGGGCGCGACCGCCGGCGGTGACCCGCGTCCGCGGGATCCTGCGCCACTCGACCGGACGTTTCAGCCGGTGCGCGGTTTCCACGTGCAGCGCCTGCAGCACCTGGGGATCCTTCAGGGTCAGGTTGGGCAGGATCGGCGCGAACGCCAGGGTGGCGAAGAACCCGGCCACCAGCAGCGCCGCCGCCGCGATCAGCAGTCCCACGCCCAGGTTCGCGCGCCGGGCGCGGCGCCCCGTCGGGTCGTGAAACACGAAATCGGCCATGGGCGGTTGGAGCGTCTCCGGCGGCAGGCGATGGCCCGCGCGGCGAACATGACGCAAGGCAGGGCCGATGCAAGAGCGTCCTTCCGTGGATGGGCGAAGGCTACGCCGTGAGGCGCCGCGCCCCCTCCGTCGGCCCGCAAGAAAGAGCGGTCCGCCACCTCCCCCGCAAGCGGGGGAGGAGAAGAAATGGATCAGCCACCGCCATCGATATCTCTCCTCCCCCGCCTGCGGGGGAGGTGGCTTGGCGCCCTCTTGCGCCGAGACGGAAGGGGCGCGCCACCTCCCAGAAGAGCGGCAGGGGGTGACCACGCCCTCTGATCGCCACGCACCACCGCGCGGGGGCTTCGTCACCGCCTGGGCCAGGGTCGTGCTGCTGGCGCTGGTGATCGCGGCGATCATGGTGGCGACGGGCGCGTTCGGGGGCGGGCTGCGCCGGGTGGTGAACGGCGCCGGCTACTGGCTGGGCCTCACCGCCGTCGGCGCGGGCATGGGCGTGCTGGTCGCCCGCCTGGTCGTTCCGGGTCGCTGGTTCGATCAGCGGCCCTGGCTGGCTGGGGGGTTGATCGCCGCGTCGATCTGCCTGCCGATGACCCTCACCGTCGCGCTCGCTCACACCCTGCTCGACCACCGGCCGTTCAGCCTCGCCTTCATCGTCGAGCAGTTTCCCTCGACCCTGGCGACCACCGCGGGCCTCACCTTCCTCGCGCTCCTGATCCAACCGCGAAAGCCCGCGCAAACCCACGGCCCCGAACCTGGGGCCCCTGCGCCACGGTTCCTCGAACGATTGCCCGACAAGCTCAGAGGCTCACAACTCTGGGCGGTCGAGGCCGAGGATCACTACCTGCGGCTGCACACCTCCCTCGGCCAGGATCTCATCCTCATGCGGCTGGGCGACGCCATTGCCGAACTGGAGGGGATCGAGGGCGCGCGCACGCATCGCTCCTGGTGGGTGGCGCGCTCGGCGGTCATCGGCGTGGAACGCGCCGACGGCAGGGCGACGCTCACGCTGGAGAGCGGGGCCGCGGTCCCGGTCAGCCGCGCCTATGCCAAGGCGCTGCGCGAGGCCGGCTGGTTCTAGCCCCGTCGCGCCTTCCATTGGGCCGCGCTCTGGCCCCAGACGGTGATGTCTTCGTCGATCGGCGCAGGCAGGCGACCGATGCGCAGCACCGACGATCCCAGCCGTCGCGCGACGCTCTGCGAGGTGAGGTTGCCGTCGTCGATGCAGTGGATCACCTCGCTCCAGCCGAGCGCGTCCACGGCGAAGTCCATGGCTGCGCTCGCCGCCTCGGTGGCGTAGCCTCGTCCCCACGCTTCCCGCGCCAGCGCCCAGCCGACCTCGGTCCCCGGCCAGCCCTCCGGCAGGAGGGGCCCGACACGGCCCACCCACCGGCCGCTCGAGCGCTCGATCACCGAGAACTGGCCGAATCCCTGCATCGCCCACGCCCCGGCGGCGGCGAGGAAGTTGCGCCAGGCGACCGACCTGGGCAGCGGGCCGCCCAGAAACTTCATCACCAGCTCGTCGCCGGCCAGCTCGGCCCAGGGCTCGAAGTCGGCGGGAGCGGTGGGCCGAAGGGTCAGCCGCGCGGTCTCGAGCGTAGGGCCAAGCACGCTCACCCCAGCGCCGGCTCGATCTGCTTGCAGGCGGCGATCAGCCCGCGCACCGACTCGACCGACTTGTCGAACATGGCGCGCTCGGCGTCATCCAGTGGGAACTCCAGGATGCGCTCGGCCCCGGCCGCCCCGATCACGGTGGGCACGCCGACATAGAGGTCGCTCAGGCCATACTGGCCCGAAAGGTAGGCCGCGCACGGCAGCACCCGCTTCTCGTCCTTGAGGAAGGAGGCGGCCATGGCGATGGCGCTCTCGGCGGGGGCGTAGAACGCCGACCCGGTCTTGAGCAGGGCGACGATCTCGCCGCCGCCGCCGCGAGTCCGCTTGACGATGGCGTCCAGCTCATCCTGGCTGAGCAGGCCCTGGCGGACCAGTTCCGGCAGGGGCAGGCCGCCTACCGTGGAATGGCGGACCATCGGCACCATGTCGTCGCCGTGGCCGCCCAGGGTCCAGGCGTGCACATCGCGCACGGAGACGCCCAGCGCTTGGGCGAGGAAGAAGCGGAAGCGCGCCGAATCGAGCACGCCGGCCATGCCCACGACCTTGGCGGGGGACAGGCCCGAAAACTCGCGCAGGGCCCAGACCATGGCGTCCAGCGGATTGGTGATGCAGATGACGAAGGCGTCCGGCGCGTGCGCCTTGATCCCCTCGCCCACCGCCTTCATCACCTTCAGGTTGATGCCCAGCAGATCATCGCGGCTCATGCCGGGTTTGCGGGGAACGCCGGCGGTGACGATGCAGACGTCGGCGCCAGCCAGGTCGGCGTAGTCGCTCGCGCCCTTGAGCAGCGCATCGGCGCCGAACACCGGCGTCGCCTCGTTGAGGTCGAGCGCCTTGCCCAGCGGCACCCCGTCGACGATGTCGAACAGGATCACGTCGCCCAGCGCCTCGCGCGCGGCGATATGCGCCAGGGTCCCGCCGATCATGCCCGCGCCGATCAGGGCCAGTTTAGCGCGAGCCATGAGGGGTATCTCCGTTGGTGAAAGGCGGGCGCGGTCTAGACCGCCGGCCCCCACCCTGCAAGGCTGCGCCATGTCCGCCGCCGCTCCTCCAACCAACCTCCCTCCCCTTCATGGGCAGGGTGGCCCGCGAAGCAGGACGAGTGGAGTGTGCGGGCCGTGCTCAGCCTCGTCGGCCCCACCCCGGACTTCGTCTCGACCCGCCCCATGAGGGGGACTTGGGGTGCACACATCTCCGCTGCTCGATGAGGCGAGCGATGCCCGCCGGCTCCAGCGCTTGAGACCAGCGCTTGAGACCTTTACAAACTGCAAGTTTTCTGCCACTCTATGGGCCCTGCTCGCGAGGCCCCCATGTCCGCCCATCCGCAACCGATCAACCCGCCCGCCACACCAACGGTCGCTTCGATCCCGGCAACCCGGGGCCGGCGAGCCGGGGCGCGGGGCCGGGTGTCGCATCGGGCGGCGCTGGCGATGCTCTTCGAACACCACTGGGACGAGGCGCCGGAGCTGCTGCGGCGCTCCTGCACGCCGGCCTATTTCGCGGTCCTGACCCGGATGCTCGATCGTGAGCTCGAGGTCGCAGCGCCGGCGATCGATGATTTTTCCGACGCCGAACTCGACCACACCGTCCGCCTCGCCCGCCCTCCGCGCACC